>Ga0160428_1000297_pt1 | contig 59355 bp, 80 predicted proteins | sample SolpanmetagenomM_FD_108198 | JGI IMG/M metagenome (GOLD analysis project Ga0160428, IMG submission 108198) | Solar panel surface microbial communities from Lawrence Berkeley National Laboratory, California, USA - M | ecosystem: Engineered > Built environment > Solar panel > Unclassified ... | reverse complement strand
TGTAGACGTGCCTTGTCCTTTGCCCAGTTACGTGCTAGGAATATAAAACTCCAGAACATCATGCCTTCTCCAATGACTGGAATATACTTCAATGACTCCTTCAAAATGATACAGAGATGGCCATGCATGCCAGAAGTGTAGGCAGCCCACCATAGGTACAACCAATCAGTGTAAATCTGTCTTGAGTTTAGCTCGTGGCATTAACATACACCAGACGAGACGAACCTGATGATTTGCTAGCAGGATCAAACGTTCAGGAAAGTCGGTTTCTAGACGGCCATCTTTGGTCAACTTGAGTTGTCCCCGCACAGATGCATCTCCACTGATCCGGATTGTCGTAGAAGTGAACCATTGTGTGACACTATTGACGACAAGGCCAAATAGTTCTTTAGTCATCGCCATCCATGCATAGTAGAAGCCTTTGTTCACCAAGTATAACGGAGCACCAATGAGCTGTGTCGTGAAGATGCTGTAGAGGTTAGGGAAAGCTTCGGATAATCATAGTTGAACAAGACGTACACCACGCTTGTCGAGAGAAAAAAGCATAGGAGGCCAGTCACTAGAAAGTATTGCTTTACTCTCGAGTGTCTGGGACGTCCGACAGGATGTGCTGAGTTGCCGATCTTATCATCACTGGATTTTGAGGTGAAACCAGCACCAGCATCTGCAACTGGCATGGCATCATTGACTCTTCGGCGAATGCCTTCAGACATGACCACGGTGATATACGAGATTAGCAGCGATATTGTTGATGTAGATTTTGACGTGTAATGGTACAGAGCTGAGGTCAGTAGTATCACTTCTTTCTATAGCGTATACATAATTCTGTTATGTTTCGGAGACGAAAAGTCAAGGAACGAAGTCGTAGGTATTTGTTTACATGTGAGACGTGACGCTCGCTAGAACTAGAACTAGTGCCTTGGAATCTGAAACTGAGGCTGAAACAGCCAATTGTTCAACGTCAATATCAAATCATCCTCTGCCTCTATTTCCAACCTATCTTTCCCTTCATTGTCGCGAATGCCTTCCTTCAGACACTTGCTCTTCCGACGCTCATTCTCAACAACCGCACGGCAACGCGAAATCCGCAATGTAGCAGAACTTCCTGGGCGCATACACCCAAGGTACCAAGGTGCGCTTGGCCAGCCGGCAATCGTCAACACCAATCTCCACGCTCGCTGCTGGTCATCCCGTGTTCTGTTCTGTTCTAGCCATACTAACACTCTTCCACAGAACTAAGCGACCATGATCTCCTCGGTCTGCAATGGCCTCAGCCACCTCGAAACATCCTTCTTACCAAGAAAGACTGCGCACCCACCGTAACCGAGTCCTTCATCGAATACGCCAAACACATACATTCTACCTATCCGTCCATATCCATCGTCCTGGAGCCTCATACTGCTGCCGAGCTACACGAACGATTCCCGTTCCCAGTATACACACGACAGCAGGAAGTAGATGAGCCTCATATACTACACGATAAGGTGGACTTAATCAATACGCTTGGAGGAGATGGAACAATACTGCGAGCTTCATCACTCTTTGCATCGTCGCCCACAGTACCACCGATATTGTCATTCAGTATGGGCACATTAGGCTTCCTGGGTGAATGGAAGTTTGGTGAGCACAAGAGAGCATTCAGGGAAACATACATGTCAGGAGCACAAGGCAGCCATGGTCAATCTCTTGCGACAAAGGAAACGCCAGACGATTTAGCACGGGCTGTAACAACTCTATCGACCTCCACGCCATCACCTACCTCATCACCAACTCCAGCATCATCATATCCCCCCTCCTCCACCACCACAACAACAACAACCAAACCACCCAAATCCCCACCACTAGGCTGGTCCTCCATCCGCGGCAAATTCCTTGGTTCCTCACGCACCTCCCGTGCCCTGGTCCGCTCCCGTCTAAAAGTAGGCGTCTACGCCCCCGACGGCACCCGCGTCTCCTCCGACACCCACGCCACGCAACCCACCTCTTCCTCGCACCACGCCCACGACATCTTCGCCATGAACGAAGTAATCCTGCACCGCGGGCGCGATCCGCACCTCGCGATCATAGAAATCTATGTCGGCGGCCGATTCCTAACCGAGGCAGTAGCAGACGGCATGATCATCTCGACACCAACAGGGAGCACGGCGTACTCACTCTCTTCGGGCGGGAGTATAGTGCACCCGCTCGTATCGTCTCTACTACTTACGCCGATATGTCCGCGGAGTTTGAGTTTCAGACCATTGGTGTTGCCGGCGAACACACCGATTACGTTGAGATTGAGCGAGAAGAACAGGGGGAGAGAGGTAGAGGTTAGCGTGGATGGGATCAGGCGGAATAAAGCGTTGCGGGTCGGTATGGAATTGAGAGTGGAAGGGGAGGATGTTAGGGATGCAGCGGGGAACTGGGTGGGCGGTGTGCCTAGTATTGTAAGAGGGACGAGTGGGAGTGAGAGTGAGGGAGGTGGTGAGGATAGTTGGGTTGGTGGGTTGAATGGCTTGTTGAAGTTTAATTATCCTTTTGGTGAGGAAGCGTAGGTTGGAGGATGGGTGAGCATGATAGAATGCTCGACAAGTTAGCATGAGGGTGAATACGTTCAGAGGAGATGCTAGTAACACAACTAACACCGAGGCTAGATTGAAAGACATTACTGGCTATCCTATTTGTAGAAAATCTTCACTGTCGAGTACCCTTGTGGAACCGCTATTCTTCTTACTGTAATAGACTTTAGCATCATCAGCTTGCCGGACAACACTACATATAGTATTATTGTCGTCAGCTCGAGTACATCTCCACCATTCTCGTGCCTCCTTGACAAAAGGTCCTATCATATCTCATCAAATTTTGTGATAAACACTTTTGCTCATCATTTTTAAATCACCATACCACATTACCTCCTCTTTCCTCCTTCTCCCCCGACCTGTCAAAAGATTACCGCCGCCTAACACTGACGTTCCCCTCCCCATCAACGTCAGCACTAACCCCACTCCCCCACCTCCGCTGCACGGCTTCCTGGAAACTCTGGCCAACGCTCATCCCTCTCTCCCGCCGCACCCGCACTTCCTCCTTGACTTGCTCCATTAGCTCGTCTAAATCACGGCCAGGGTCGTCGGAGACGCCGTAGGCGCCGTGTTTGCCGGAGTCTGGATCTGTGCGGTCCAGGAAGTTGGGGCGTGAGCGTTCGCGTAGACTTTCGTTTTGGGTGGTGTTGTTATAGTTTGAGGGAGTGGAGGAGTCTTGGCTGTTTGCGGCGAGTCCTTTGCCTTGTTCTGTTGATACAGCATTTTCATTACGTGCGGCACCGGCTTTGTTCTGCGCAGCTACACGCTTCTTCAGCCAGCCTCTTACGGGACTAGCATCAGCGAATGCGCCGAGAGAGACTGCAACGCCGATGATGCAATAGAAGTAGACGCGCTGCCAGGCGATGTAGGAGTCGTGGAAGGAGAGGAGGATGAAGGGCGATACGGTGAAGGAGAAGGCCAGCTGCGTAGTGATGTAGCTGAGAATGTCGTAGTAGCGTTTGCTCGGGAGTGGGGCACCGGTGGGCGTGAGGAAGAGAGGACGGACGTGGCGGCGTGTGTCTAAAGAAGTGTGTTAGCGTTGGACCATGAGGTGGGATTGAAATGGACTGCATGGTGTGAGAGAGAGTAATTGCAATGGATAGAGAAGCGTACTTTTTGCGACTGTCTGTAGGAAAGCCGCTAACACAAAGGCCATGTAGTACCCTGGCTCGAAGCCGTGCCATAACGCACTTGTGACGAACGTGCACATGCTGGCTACGAAGCCTGGTTTCTTTCCTTTCGGCGTCACCCGCAGGTACATGTAATTCCTCAACCAGTTATTGGTGTTCATGTTCCAGCTACCCAAATAAGCTCTGCTATTTTGCGCTAGTTCGATACCTAGTGGATTAACATTCTGCAGACGATTCCAGTCCGGACGTCCTGTCTTGGGATCGAGGCCCTTGTATCCTATACCAGAGAGTATGCAGGATCCTTCAGCTAGAAACCAGACGCCGTAGTATTTGCAACGCGTGGCGAAGCCAAGCATATGTAGGTTGAAGATGCGGCGAAGGAGACTGTATTTCAGACTTTCCTCGCCAATGACGAGATCGTTGTAGAACCAGCCTGAGAACTTGAGAAAAGCGACGATCCAGAGAACTCCTTGTGCTGCTTTGAGTGTCGCGGGGGTACCGCTACGTGGTATACGTCTCTTCTTGCGTGTTTTGGGTGCTTTGGAAGGATCGGTGCCTGGTGGGACCTCGAACATCGTTGTCTCGAGCCAGCGAGTGTATTCCACAAAGTCGAAGGCTGGACCGACCATAAGCGACGGGAAAAAGAAGACGTATCCGGCGTAATCAAGGAGGCTTGGAAGCTCTTTCAGTGCGCGATCACGTTGTATATCTTCAAGTTCTTCATCAGGCAATCTGCCGTCGTGAACGTTCCAGCAAAAGGCGGTAAGCTTCATGACGAGCACCATCTGGGCGCCCGTGATATCGACAATGTCTGCATCGTTGACGTAGTGCCGATGAATGTGACTGATGGACATGTGGCCCATGAGAAAGGTGAAGCCTAGCCATGGCATATATGGCCCTTGTACATAGCGAGCGATGAGATACGCGCCAATGGAGCTGATCAAGAGTGTGCGTATGCCCGTCCAGAGATCAAAGACACCAACGAGGTAGAAGAGGGATACGGCGATACTGAAGAGGTTCTTTTGATATGGATGTGCATCTGGAATGCGTTTGAGGATGCCTGCGAGCGGGTAGGAGAGGATCATGGTGAAGACGAGCTTGACTAGGTATAGTATGAGCATTGAAGTTGAATCGAAGAGGTTTGACCACTCACGAGGCTCCGGCGCCACGCCCATCTTGTCCTCAAGCCATATGAAAGCTGTAGATAATTAGGTTTGAATGTTGTGGTAGTGTTTGTGTGGAAGGATTTACGAGCATTGATGAAGGGCAACATGCTGACTGAAGAACGCACGAACTGGTGCGGGAGTTTGGATGAATCTCGTGCTAATAGTCCATTTAATTGTCAAGCAAAGATGTGAGAGTGCTCATCAATGTCATTTCTGAAACAACAAAACAATTGTGAAACACACATGACGATGTGGGGAAAGCTGTAGTTCTATCACTAATCAGAGATCGTCCTCCAACTGTTTACCTGTACCTGTACCTTCTCATATCGACTGTATGCTTTGCTTTCTCCCAATCTCCTGCTCCCAGCAAACCTTTGCACCTCCGTAATACTCAGTAAAAGTCTCTGTCAAAGACATCGGCGAACCCTCTCCAACATGGACGTAATGCAAGCCGTCTCCGGCTACATCACCAAGATGATGACAGTCGGCGACGGACCAGCAGGCACAGCAAGCGCAAAGATGAAAATACTATTGCTTGACAGTGAGACTGTGCGAAAGATTCTTCATAACTCCAATATAGCCACTGACAAAGTCAGCTTCAAATCATAACTGCCGCAACTACACAATCTGCCCTCCTTAGCCACGATGTATACCTTACCGAGTATGACTTCTCCTCCATATCTTCAAGAGCACATCCTGACAGAGACTACCGTTAGTCGCCTCGATAATGCAAAACGGGAAAACATGCGTCACTTGCGATGTCTATGCTTCGTGCGACCCTCTCCAGACTCGATACAGCTGCTGATAGACGAGCTACGGGATCCAAAGTATGGAGAATACAACCTGTGTAAGGACAAGTCAGAGAAGTGCCTTGCTTGACACTAGCTGACGGTCGTCTAGATTTCAGCAATGTGGTCAAGAAGTCCTCACTCGAAAGATTAGCAGAAGCAGACGACTATGAGGTAGTACGAGCTGTACAAGAACACTTTGCCGACTTTCAAGTTATCAACCCTGATCTTATGACACTCGAACTCCCATACCCGCGACAACGGATATGGAGTAGTACTCCGGATATGTGGGATTCAGAATTATTGCAAAGATCGACTGAGGGACTACTTGCACTATTGTTGTCTCTGAAGAAGAAGCCCTTGATCCGATATGGCAAAAACAGTCTGCTGGCAAAGAAGCTGGCTACAGAAGTGCGGTATCAAATGAACCAAGAAGAGCAATTATTCAACTTCAGGAGAACAGATACACCACCCATACTGCTTGTGTTGGATAGACGAGAAGACCCTCTGACGCCACTTTTGACTCAATGGACGTATCAGGCAATGGTACATGAGCTACTCGGGATACATACTGGAAGAGTGAACCTTAAGTATGTGCCCGACGTGCGACCAGAGCTGCAGGTGAGTGTCTCCTTCGATTTCTCCATTTTATCGAAGCTAATCGCAACGACAGGAAATTGTTCTTGCACAAGATTCAGATCCATTCTTCAAGAAGAACATGTACGCCAACTTTGGAGATCTGGGACAGAACGCAAAGGCATATGTAGAACAATTTGCCTCGAAGTCTGCAGACTCTCACAAGCTGGAATCTGTTACAGATATGAAACGTTTCGTCGAAGATTACCCAGAATTTCGAAAACTGTCCGGCAATGTGAGCAAACACGTCACCCTTGTTGGTGAGTTGTCTCGAAGAGTAGGAGCAGACTCTTTACTGGACGTCAGTGAGCTTGAGCAGAGTCTCGCTTGCTCCGATAATCACACAGCCGATCTAAGGTCGTTACAACAAATGATTGGCAACCCTCAGATACCAGACATGAACAAGCTACGGCTTGTCGCTATATATGCTTTACGATATCATAATCATCAGAGCAATTCAACGCATATTCTGAGTGATTTGCTCACGGCTAGCACGACCCTTACTTCGACAGATCTTTCACTTATACCAAAGATCTTAGCATATGCTGGGTCTTTACATTCGACGACATCTACTAATGTAGGAACTCCAGCAATACCTGATCTTTTCTCTCAACCAACAGCACTACTTTCTGGAGCACGAACAAGGATTCAGCGTGGCCTGAAAGGCGTCGAAAACGTCTACACACAACATTCACCTATTCTGCTTGCAACCCTGGAATCTTTGACAAGAGGAAGGCTCTCCACGACTACATATCCATATCTAGACAATCAAGGCACGATACCAAAAGAAAAGCCTCAAGACATCATTGTGTTCATTGTCGGTGGTACTACATATGAAGAAGCAAGAGCAGTGGCGCAAATCAATGCAAGCACACCTGGTATAAGAGTAGTGTTAGGTGGAACGGATGTGCTTAATAGCTCAGTTTTCCTGGCCCAGGTAGATGGCTCAGTAAGTGGCTGGCCAGAAGTGTTAAAGTCGATTGAGAAGAAAGGTGGCGGCGCGAAAGGCAGATTAGCAGAGGCAGTGGGACGATGAGCATAAAGTCATGAAACAAAGGATGAAACCTCCCTACGTCCCCGTTCTACCACCCTGCCCAAGGCAGTCTCATGTTTGGCAGACAAACACCGGTTAATAAGATCATTCTGCATCTTACCGCGCCACGCCAAGACCTGCTTGGACCGATTACGTCTGTTTCACACAATCCAACTCACTCTCAGAAACAATCTGTTTCACACACACGCATCGAGCTTCTACAACTTAGCATTGCATGACTCCCAACTAAATGCAGAGAGCGTGTATGTTTTGAGTCGCGGTCAATATTTGTGCACGAGCAATCTGTTTGCCTACAAGATCGTGACGAAACGGATCCAGTCAATCCTGGAACAAGGAGGAAACATCAACATGGACTTTCTACGAAATATGGCGCGTCGCTACGAGGAGGAAGAGGACGTTGGGCGAGAGCCAACCTCACAACAAGGTCCTTCACCTTTTGCTCAATCTCCATATAGACCGCACCCACAACAAGCTCTTTACGCTCCTTTCGCACCTCATCTCGATCCTCGCTACCAGCTTGCAGCTCATCAAGTTCATCAAGCTCAAACACCTCTCGCTGCTCACTTCCCGAACAACGTTCATCGCAGCAGCCAAGATGTCAACACACCTAGATCTGCTCACTGGCAGGACTACAATCAACCTCAATTTCGATTTCCGCCTCAACCCGTGCAGCTCTCTCAACCACATCTCCAGCAACTATATGCTCAACAACAACTCTTCTACCAGCAACAGGCACTTCCTTATGGTCTCCACGTACAATCCGGTCCACATTTTCCTGCTCAAGCTCAAAGACCACAAGTCGCTCAAGTCAACCCAGAAACTACAACAGGCCCACGACTCTATCTGCACCCTGGAGACGCGAAGAGACCAAATATAGTGAACCCGAATCCCTTTGACCTTGCCGAAAACAGATGGCGCAGCAGATCAAAGTCATCATCTGTTCGTGGAAGTAGCGTTGCTGGTAGGAGACGCGGTCGTAAAAGTCGCTACGATGGTGTCGTGCCATTTGAAGACAAACATGAAGGTCAAGCTGAAAGTCACAATGGAGACCCTACTCCTCAGATGTCGCCTCAAACCAACAACGTGTCTGGATCGAAGAAACCAATGGTCAGATCGTCTTCTCCAGCTGCTGGCGGCAGATCTTATGAATTTGAGGACGAAGCCCAGGTTAGCCGAGCCCGAGCTTTGATTGAAGCGAATAAGGCAACAGGCAATGCGCTTCAGCTCGCTCACCCAGTTCCTCAACGTCGAGCTCATCTACGGTCTGCATCTAGTCTGAAGGGCGGAAACATCAATTACTCTGAGATCTCCCCGGTCGCAACGTCATCGCCTCTTCCACCAAAACGTGTCTGGCCTACTGTCCCTTCGACTAGTCATACGAGTGTCAGCACCACTGTCACCGCTGCCTCAGCTGCACGTCCATCGAAGATCATCAAGCTCAAGCTTCCTCTTGTAGGAACCAAAATTATAGGCTCATCAGTACCCAAAAACAAGCGCTCTCGACCAAAAGCTCTTATGCCACCACCTCCTACACCTAAACAACGTGACTTTGTTCCACCTTCTGATGCACGTTCGAACTCCCGAAAGACCTTGCCAAAGCCACAAGCTGCTCCCGAAGCGAGCATGCAGAATTCGCAGGACAAAGAACATCATCAGAACCACAAATACTCCACACGCTCCAATCTTTCTAAGGGAGGCACCTCACCTATTCCTGCTTGGGCACTTGCTGCTGCACCGGCAGCTGTAGTACACCCTGCAGGCACTGTCAGTCCCAAAGATATCCATATCAGACCCACTGAACCTGTGATTACCTGTGGGCCTGTTCACTTTGGGCCTCAAGTGGCAGTCAAGGACCCCGTAGTGAAGGTAGTTGAGCCACTTATACCCAAGGTCGCCGGCTATGAACATGGTAGTAATATCAGGGGTTACATGAATCAATCGCTCACGCCACACCTGTTGGATGGTATGAAGTGGATTGCTAGGAATCGGTAAGTACATCAGAAGTGTTACTCGCCGTGACCTTCTTTTTGGAAATCGTCACAGCCATCCTCAAACTCTCTTGCTTGACGCTCGTTACGCACATCATCATGCTGACTCTTCACTGTACAGACCTCCCAAACCCATCCACTGGCTCGGTGCATTCCTCCTCCGCCGCAGTGCCGTCATGGAAGGAACTCCAAGTTCCGCACTCCCTTCTGACAATGAAGAAGAAGAAGATGAAGACCCTGACGCAAATGGCGAGCCCGACACCGAAGACCACTTCAGCACTCGCGAACTCCCCAGCCCTTCTCAGAATGAGCACCGTAGCTGGACTCCCGAACCCGAAAGCCAAAACCAGACGCTGATCGCTGAACATGGCCATAAATCATCTTATGCTCTCGATGATTCGGTCGTTGAAGCAGGTGAACTAGAGCATGACGGTGACGTGGTGCAGATGTGCGAAGGGCAGAATGATGGCGAGGATGAGCTGGGACATGCTGCGTTGGTTGATATGAGCACATCCACAGAAAGAGACAGCGTGAACGAGGCTGGTTTGAATGGGTTGGGCTTTGGAGATGAAGGAATCTTGGCGGAAGAGACGGGACTTGGTGGGTATGCTCAGGTGTGGTGATCCGTACAAGAACAAGATCTGAGCAAGAACGAGATACACGAAGCCGTATGACATGAGCATGATGTCCTGACATGGAAGATAAGCGCCGAGAATGGTGTATTTGGTTTTGCTTTCGATGAAGCAAGCGGTCGCAAAAACTGTAGAACCTGGTTACAAGCCCAGTGTCTGTCATGCCCAAAGAAAGAGATGGTAATGCAAAATGTGGATATACACAACTAATCCATATATGTTGAACGTGGGAAAGGGTGCGAGCTTTGACACATACGCACGCGATGAAGATAGACCTCTTAACGCAAATGAGAAGTATATGCACAACGATTTAACATATCCTCGCAGACGCGCTCGCTTCTCATGATCTCAGCACATAGTAGGATCTTTCCATTTCACATTGTTCCAGATTGCCTCCTCAGATGATGCCACTTTTTCCATGTAAGCACCATTCACACCATTAACGCTGACCTTTTAGCAGAACACCTATTGAGAATCGACGATTACAGAGTTCTATACGATCATCAGAACGCTTCCAGCAATCAGGGATAGCAATTCCTCAGCCTGGGAAGGCACTAAAAGCATTGAGTCAGCCGATCGAAATCACATATGTGCGCTATATGAGGTTGCAGAATGGGACGACGACGGCACTGTCTATCTTTCCTGGACCTATCGCATGCTCGAGCGAACGCCAAATGTCAATCCGAAGGACTTCGCCATCCATATTAGCGCCGTCGACTCTATAACAGGTAACTCCTTCATACCTCTGCTCAGGCTCAATGCAGCCTCGTTAAAGCGCTATACAGCATTAATCCAGCATCATACAGCCTTGCTCACACCGCCTTTGGTCATATAGCCTTGCTGATACAGTTTTGCTCATATAGCCTTGCTGATACAGCCTTGCTAATACAGTCTTACTGATACAGTCTTGTTAATACAGCCTTGCTGTTCCAGACGTGCTATTATAGTCTTGCTATTATAGTCTCGCTTATGCAGCCTTGCTCATACAGCCCTGCTCATACGACCTTGCTCAAGCGCGATAATGCTGAGACAGATCTATAAAGACCGGACAGGTATCGCTCAATGTCATCTATTTCTTCCTCCTCATCCTCATCCACACAATCAAACTCTCTCTTCCATCTAAGCTTCAAGTTAATCCTCGAAATCATCAACATCATGAAGTCCATCAGTCTTCTCGTCACCACTGCTCTTTTCGCTCTGGCCACAGGCACAACTATAGCACTCGACCTTCCAGATGGTGTATACCATACTCATATTGATGAACACGGCGTAGAACATCACGTCCGGCTCAGCGGCGGCTCCTCCGACAGCTTCACCCCTCTCTCCTAGACCCATGATCCTGGGAATGCAACAATGGCCACTATTCCACGATCCTTGGACTTTTCTACGACAAACTCGAGAAGCGAAACTGCGCCGCCGACCCTAGCACCGCAGGAACAATGAAATGCAACTGCGCCTATGAGCTGGACCACCCCTCCTGCGACGCCGCCGTGGCAGACCTCAAGAACCAGGTCGGCAATGGCGTGCTAATCAAACAAGGGCAGGCCTATTACTCCATCAGAGGCATCTCGATCGCCTATGCTTGCAGCTACAATCAATACGGTGCGCCGAGATCATTGGTCACTGCAATACAGATTGCCACGGGTCTGGCTCACATCACTAACCGTTGCGGATTGTATATCACTGGCACGTACGCTGCGAAGTATGATAGTGTGAGTGCCGGTTTTGACGTCGGTTATATGCGGAACTATGCCGGACTAAGCCAACACATTTGCGATGATGTGGTTGAGTTCTATGCGAACTGCTGTTAGTTGTGCAGGAGAGGCAGTCTTGTCGAATGTGGCGAACCTACAAGAAAGATTACCAAATTCCAGGGCTTTGAGGGGACGAGAGGATGTCATCGAAGTTTGTTCATTTGTTTGAATTTCCTACATGTTATTGGCGTTGGACCACTACCGCACACTCGTTTAGCATTTGTGATTGGGCACCTACCCGCCTGTTTGTTTTGTCTATATAGTCTGGGCTTCTCCCATCTCTTTGCAAATCGAGCTTTTTCGGATGCACTGACTGGTAGCTTTTGATTTTGGCCCCTTCTGAGTGTTTATCGTGCACGCTCCAGTACAGCATACATTCTATCTTTTCATGGTGAAATTGTTTGCTTATATTTCCTACATGTTATGGCAGTGGGCTTAGGTTCGAATGAGGATTTGTTCTATGCTACACAGGCCCTGGACGTAGGCTCGATAGTGGATCCAAGACATCGAAGGTGTCTCTTTTGCACACCATCTTCGATGTATTATAAGTGTCAGGAGGGAAGGGGGCTCAGTCATGCACAGCATCACTCTCTGGAAGTACTGCGTGTTTTTCGGATGCTACGGTGCAATGTGCTGCTCAGTGCTCACAATGGAATTGTACGCTGGAATTGGCGAACACGTGAGGAGTTTTCTAACAAGATGGACTCGAATAGGCTTGTGTCGTGTAAATGTAATAGGTAGAGCCTTAGTTCAACTCGCAGTGCCATTATACTTTGAAACACGGTGAGAGTTTGTTAAAAAACAGATTGCTGAATAGCACTTTCGTTGTTCCCGAAACAAAGGGTTTAGAAATATTCCAGATTATGGTCGATTATATACTGCTCCTATTAATGACTTGGAGGAAGGCCACCTCTACTTCGTTGACGAGACATTCAAGTCGTCCTTTCCCATTACTCTAGACCAAAAGGCTTATCAGTCGCAAACTGAATATGGGCCGTAGCAGCAACAAGCGGCGCCGTCGTGCCCGTAATATGAGAATCCTGCTGAATAAAACTCAGTGGAAAACCCAGCTCAAACTGGGTATGACTCTGCAAGAACTCGACTTGCTTTTGTGTCAACTTGATACTCAGCGCTTTGATGTTGTCGTGCAGATGCTCCACCTTGCGACCGCCAATAATAGGAAATACATCCACGGCTTTCGCCCTCACGTAGGCCAGGGCGATGGTGGTGACGGATTCGATGCCGTGCTCGGCTGCGACCTTTGATAAGGCTTCGCTGATTTCGGCCTCTTGTGGGGTTTGGTCGGGACCCGACATGCTGCGGAGCGACTCGTTGTTTTTCTTGCGCTCTTCGAGGGCTTTTTTGCTTTGGAATTTACCTGGGGATGGGTTAGTGAGTGTATATTGGAAGCGAAGGTGAGGTGGTGGCGTACCTCCGCCGAGGACATCCCATGGAGCGAGGGCGATGCCGAAGTTGCGGCACTAGTGAAAGATGTTAGCATATGTCGGAAAAGGCTCATGTCTAGTCCATTGTTTTGGTACACGATGTGCAGCTAGGAGACAACCCAGGTGCTCCATCGTCGTGGTCGCCTTATCCCATAAGTCCTCTCGTCGAAATGCATCTTTTAGACAATCATTTACTTTCACAACATGACGAGAAAACAATCACACTTACCATAGGGATAATCTCGCGCTCAAAATCTCTGATCATGACGTTCTACAAAAGAAATCAGTTACATCTCGTTCAAATACCAGATAATTTTCATGATACAACTTACCCATCTGCCCTGGTAGATGCTGATTGGAGTCTTGTGTGCCTCCATAGCGTAAATTTGCATAGCGGATACGACCCAAGCGGGTGTATCAGAGATCTTAAACGCTAATCAGCTTTCTCCAATTTTTAAACTCTCAAATAGGCCGGACATACGCCCAGATAGAGCACTTTGCCTTGCTCAACCATGATGTGAGCAGCATCCATGACTTCCTTGATGGAAGTGGTCCAATCCCACCAGTGGAGGTAGAGGATATCGATGTAATCGGTGTTGAGCTTTGAAAGCGAGTCTCGAACACTGAGGTGCATACTTTTCTTATGATTTCCGGAGTAGTTGGCACTGTGGCCACCTGGTCCGACTTTGTAGGACATGTATTGAGTCGTGAACTTGGCTGTATGTGTTTGTTAGTGACAAGGGTCATAGCAGAATTGGCGAAACGTGAATCTTTTCATGAACATCCAAGACATCGATACCTTGAAGCATCACAATGAAGCACAACCTGCTCTATAACCTAAGACTTCCTGAGTATATTGGAGAAGATCAGGAACTTACTAGCAATAACCATCTGATCCCTATTCCCCCTTTCCTTCATCCACTCTCCCAACCACTTCTCCGAATCATCATTCTGATAAGCATTCGCCGTGTCAATGAAATTGCCTCCAGCCTCAACAAACGCATCAAATAGCTCGAAGCTCTTCTCCTTGTTCATACTGCCCATGAACCCGCTCCATGCCTCTCCAATCGACATGGCGCCGAGACAAAGTGGCGAGACGCGGATACCGGCATGCTTGGAAAGAATGCGGAGACGACCTAGCTCGGTCTTGGGCTCGGGGGCGGGCTTGAAGAGGTCGGCCATTTGGATGAAGGTTGATGTGAGGTACAGTGGAGTAGAGGATTGGATGTGTTTGATGTGTGAAGCAAGGTGCGATATTGAGATTGGATTGAACAGGACCGGAGCAGAAGAACCAGGACACACAGGAAATGAGTAGGCTTTATATATCTTATGCTTTATGTTTATAAATATGCTCGAGTTCGTCCGAATGATGTCGTTGCCCGTTATTAGCTTAGCTCCGACTCTTATCTCCAGAGAGCGGGGTATCTGATGCACATCGTTCTTGGCGCTGGTGTTTAGGTAGGGAATTGAGAGGTAGCATTATCCCCTTGCACGATCCGGGCGACAGGGTTGTCCAGGTAGAAGTGAGTTACTCATTAACGATATCTCATTCAAATCTCCGTTTGCAAAGATGTAGTGACCACTGATAGTGGATGGCCCGTAGTCAAAAATCTTGGAAGTATATCTCATAGGACTATAATATTACTACACCATTGGCGTCGTCGGCGCACTTCTCACCTGCACCAGAACATTCTCCGGCATATTTGCGAGAATCTCATCCGCATCTGTCAAAGTCAACGACGGTATTCCAGCGTCAACCTGTTGCTCTGTGCCGGCTTCATCTAAACCTTCACCTTGTGACTGTCTATCATTGATTCCAACATCAACATCAGATATCCCTTCCGTCCCCTCTGCTCCACCCGAAACAGACGCCGGACTTACTGGGGATAGCAACATATTCCCTGCCTCCTCATCCTCCTCATCCAGGCTATGCATCTTCATCCTCCCACTCACCAGCGCACCGTCAGAAACGACGCGTCTCTGCTGCGGCAACGGCTTTCTCGGTCTAGCCGACGACGACACTACTGATGATGTGGGTCCCACACTACTTCGAAAGGGACTATCCCACCACCAACGCGGCCGTGAGACAGCACCATAAGCACTTCCTCCACTCTCGTCACCTGCAGTGCCACCGGGAGACTCAAGTTTGCCCACGCTATATCCACTCCTGCTACGATTGCCCGGCGAACCCTTCATTTTGCCAACATATCCCAAAGGTGAGGCATTAGTACCCGAATTACCCAATATCTTGCCTATACCCAACTGTCCAAAAACAATCGCCCCCAAACACAGCATCATCAGTCCCGTCTGCACAGCCACGATCCTTTTCTGACCAATCACCTCCTCTGCAAGCATCTTGACGTGTTCTGCCAGTAGTTCTCGTTCTCGGCGCCCTTCGTCTCTCTGGTTGGAGAGTTCCAAAACGGTACTCTGCCAGAGTTGGTCGTACTCTGCTTTGAAGCGCAATAGTTCTGTGGAGACTGTGGTGTTCAGCGTATCGAGGAATGTGGACGTTCGTGCGAGCTGACGCTTCGAGGCGGAAGCGAAGGCGTCGCGTAGGAGAGAGGATTGCGATTCAATGTATTGCAGTGACAGTGTTGCGTTAGACTCGAGAGCGGTCAGTCGTTTGTGTATAGATTTGAAAAAAGACTCCTGTGTTGCTGGCGGGGTTGAGGTTGGTGTTGTGGAAGTGGTAGTTGATGGGGAAGGCGATGAAGCAATCGGGGAAACTGCTGGAGCAACGGAAGAATATGATACTGAAACCGGAGCTGGAAGAATAATCGAAGAAGAAGTCGTCAATGGTTTCGACACTGACAATGTGTTGTTGGAAGATTGTTGAGGTGATTGGGCCGAAGTTGTTATGTTTGTAACAGTACTAGTGGTGTCAAGGATAGCTGAGCTATTTGAAATGGTCGAATTGCTAGAGATAACTCGCGACGTCGTGCTTGCCGCTGATGGGACTTTGGACGTCTCAATGAGTTTCTCTGCTGGGAGGGTGGTCTTGTAATATACTGTCGAAGTGGTCGTAACAGCTTCAGTCTCGACAGATAGAGATCTTGAGCTCGAAGGTATTGATAAGGTTGTTGCTGCAGAAGTCGTATTTACAGGACCTTTAGCAGATGAGGCAGGTGAGGCAGGAGTTGCTATCGATGGCGCAACTTTGATTGAAGAGGATGATGGCTTGGTCTTATCCACCTTCTCTACACTGTTGACCAGTTCTGCAGTTGTATCCTTCTCCTCCGGGGCGGAGATGTCCACAGCTGTGGATACAACAGACGACTGTTTGGACAACGTTTCCACCACATCTTCCTCGTCATCGTCATCAAGCTCACCCCTAGCTATCTGCTCCTGATGTCTAAACTCCTCCATCATCGTAGTTCCATGCACTCTCAGTAAACTAATCGGACAATAATATTCGCTCCCATAATGCGTCAAGAACTCCACTCTAAGATATCTTGCCCAAATCAAAGGATTCTCGATCAAAAAGGCCTGTATATCTCTACTGTTTCTTGCTTCATAGGTGCCTAGATCCTTCCACTTTTCCGCTTTGACTGGAAACCTGTCCGATACACTGATCTTAAAGGTTCGGAACATGGAGCTGAAGAACTCGAAATTGGCGATGACGATTGTATCGACTAGGATGTCGTCGCAGAGTTCCACTATCAGGAACTTGTTGGAAATGGAGCATTCGTTGAGCATGTAGCTATCTTTATTCTCGACAAGGACTGAATTGGATGATTTGCAGCGTGGATTAGTCTTGATAATATTGGCCGCGCAATCGAATGAGGCATAGTTGAAGCGTTCTTTGCATGTTTTGCCGGCGTCCTTGTTGCGCAAAGCTGGTGGAGAGGCCTGGCTATTGCTTGTAACCAATGTCACCTCTTCCTTGTGTGCTCTTCCTGCTACAGAATCTGTAGCGGCAGAAGGCCCATTGCCGAATCCAAAGTCGATGTCTATCTCTGCCTCTTCTCCAAGACTCTCCAAGCCATTCAAGTTTTCTGGGCGCCGCCGCTCATGTGTTTGCGCATTGTTACTACGGGCAGCCAGGTTCTCGACGGACTGTCCTGCTTGTGCAAGGTTCTGCTGCTTCCAATCTTCAAATGACAGAAATTTAGCCGAGTCCAAGGACGAGTCGATTTCCTGATCGGCTTCCACTGCAGAAGATGTAGGAATAGTGGGTTCTAAGATGGATGATGAGAAATGTATTGCGGAAGAGGTAGTGGAAGTATCGGTAAAGGACGCGCTATGTGCACTTGTAGTATTTGCTTGTGATAGTACATTGCTTTTGGTGAGACTAGTGGATAGTAGGGAGGAAGGCGAGGCGGAGGTAGAGGTGATAGCACTAATGTTTGTTGTTGTACTTGTTGTCGTCGCCGCTTTCGTAGTCAATATCGAGGCAGATATTGACGGCAGAGGGACTGTGGCATCGCTGAGAGTGGTAGACGTAGTCCATCCACCTTTCAGACATTGCTGAGCGAGGGTATGGGTAATGTAATTGATGGTTCCCACGGGGCAAGTGGATGGAGATAGAGATGGTAATGCCTCGCCGCTGCTCTTGTTACTAGCTTTGACACCTGATATACTTATCAGGGCATGAGTTAGAATGACAAGGACAAGCCGCCACGGGAGTGTGCTGAGCATGAGCATGGCTCGAATGCATAATTTTGATTGTGATGAGATGGAGTAAACATGCGACGAAAGAGTTCAGGGATGACGGAAAGGCTATCTCCATTAAGCTTTTAGGCTTTTGAGCCTCAATCGCTTTATGCTTTGGCACTTTGTCGAGATCGTTACCATAGTCGTAGCGCAGCAGTTGAACACAGTTGTCAGAAGACATAGAGAGATATTTACAAAGAAGTACCGATGTGCATCCCAGCCTTGACCAGCCTGAAAGCACGCAATCCAAGCACACTCTCCATTAGCCAGCCTTCCTTCCCATCGAACCAACACCTGAGTGACACCTCTGTTTTATCCCTGCTAGCATGCAAATATTACTATCCAAGAATCGGAATTCGTCTCACATAACAATACACTCTCTATCTGGTGAACCATCTTTCGTTCCACTACCTCGTCTACTTTTAGTCATGAATCCTTTTCTCTTCTTCTCTTTTGTCGTTACTCTCGATGGCGCTTGTAATGGTTCCGACCCGACGCTATCATGCTTCGTGGAAACTTGACTGATCCCTTGGGGCGAAACCGACTCTACGCTATGCACAGGAGCAATATTCGGGATGGGTGGTTGTAGCGCTGGCGCGACATCGTCCTCACGCACCTCGCTGATGATAATCTCGGGACCAGATTTCTGTTCCCTACTACCAAATCGTGATACAATCTTCGACATGGACATACTGAAACGCTTTTCGGAGGGAACTGAGCCGTTATCGCCACTTCCAGGTCGTTGCTGATTTGTGCTGACAGTGCTAACGGGATCTGACTTTCGTTCTTCTAATGGTGTAACAGGCTCAGTTATGACATAATCCAGTGTGCGTATGCTTCCACTTGTGCTGCCAACAACACTATCCGCACTAGTAGGCGCAAGAGACAAACGTCTTGAGTCTCCCATGCTTGTACGACCACTAGGTTCTTCTGAAATTGCAGCCTCGACACTGCCGCGTCGAGACCAACTAACTACGTCGAGAGACTTTTGGCCACCAGTGTCTATATGCAGATGTGCTAGTTTCTGGTCGACCAGCTCAAGATTGTCCAGATTTTGTGCGTATGCAGGTGGTGAGTCGAATTCTACCTCGTCTTCGAGTGGTAGGACTTTGTAGAAGAGGAGATATGGAGATTCTTCGGTAAGTGCACGTTTAATGTCCACGGGCGTAACCCGCTCAGCTGCGAGGTCGTCAAACCTCAACCAGACATCGTCATTGCCATCCCTATGTGAATTTGGTCGCAAACCATAAGCAGGACCAACATTGTTAGCACGGGTCAATGATATGTAGTGTCCTGCCTCTACAGAATGTCCGCGATGACAGACTACAGACTGCAATACCAGCTTAACGTTGGATTCGACAGTCGAGGACTGACCGTTTTCGCCCTGGTCTTCTTCGGCAAAATGAGGTGTCGCCATCTCCAGTGGTATATCGACATGAGTGTTTAGTCTGTACGAATATCCTCGATTGTCCATACCGTATCTTTTGAGGCAGATCCCCAGCATCGGTCTTTTAGAGGTGAAATGTTGTTTCACCTGTGTGTCGTTGTCAGGAGCGGCATTATCGGCATACCAAGCTGAGAGACGTATTAGTACTTCCTTCCAAGCAAGATTTTCATGTTACGTACGAATGAGATTTAGAAACTGCCAAGCAGGCATAAGAACCTCTTTCTTGACAGAGGCAGCCCTCTGACGAGTAGCAGTATTGATTTCATCATCCGGTTGTTGCTCAGTTTGGTCGCGCGTCACTTTTCGTTCACTGAAGATGCTTGTCGCACGTTGTCGCATATGCAATGGGCGTTGCGGTGCTTGCGGAGCTGAAAGAGGTGTAGGAGTGTCTCTATCATCAACTTCTGTAGTTTCGACGAAAGTCGCGCCGCCCTTGTCGATTGAACTGTGACGAGAACTGCGCTCGGCAGAATTCGATGCTAGTGTGCTTTGTCGTTGCAGATGTCGTTTAACTTCGACTCTATTGTTGAAATAATCCTCAAGGCACATTTCCAGCGTGACAGTCTCGCCTTGTGGGATATTCTCTGGTATAGCGACATCAAGCATACGTTCTGTGATAAATTTGTGATCGTCCTTGACGTCCTCTTTGCCAGAATGGTAGATATCCGTCTTCAGAGTTAATAGTGGCATTTGCAGTTTATCAGTTATGAATGCGAAGGCTTCTGAGGCGTCTTGTTGTCTGATTTTGGCAGCATCAAGCCAACCACACTCGGCCAACGACTCCTGAAGCTTCGTGACCTGTGACACTCAATTAGCAGTCGACCGCTGAATGTGGTCCAATATCATGCTTACTATATCTGTTGTTACAAGTCTTCCACTTCGTAGAAGGTTCACCCAGAGACGCATTATTATGACCAGCTTTTTCCGAGGTTCGTCATCGAAGTTGTTGAATAGAATAGCTTCGAAGACACCAGGTGTAGCGAACATGCCAAACAGTAATGAATCCAGGAAACATGTCGTCTTCTCCCGATTCTCAGCACCAAGCATTCGTATAGTAGGGTCGAACGGTTTCAGTACACCAGCTACCGAGTCTTCGTATAGCAGGAGTAGTTTCAATGCCTCCTGGATATCTCCCTGAGCTGTCCGCGACCGCAAGGCGTACTCAATCCTTTCCTGGGGAACATCGGGTATTCCGAGTAGAGCTAGCCGGTGTGATAGATCATGTATCTTCTTCTCCTCGTCCTTGACCTTTTTGGTCTTTTCTTCAAAAACGAATAGATTGTTGACGTCTAATCGGCTCCTGCTTGTATTTCTCTTTCTATCCCGCAAGCTCAATACTCTGGAGAAGGCGGTGCTCATAACGTGGTCAATAGGCTGATGCTTTCAAATGCCGCAACCATGAAGCGGACGCAGGAGGAAGGTCGCTGCTAGAAGTAGTCGTCGTCAGAGGTACGAAGACTCAGACTAGCAGTGGTGTACGTGGTGTGATCGGCTAAGGTAGTTTGACTTGGCGGTCGCTTAGAGTCGAGGAGATGGCCGCGGGGGCTGTGCTGGCTACCGTGGCAGGGAATGTGACTCTTAAGCGATGACGTTGATTCTGGCAGAGGACATTTGTTTCAAAAGATTCTATGTTGGAGAAAGATGGTGGGATGTAGGTAAAGGCTTTGAACAACGCTAGACTCGCCTAGCGGGCCAGACTCGTTGATTGTTTTTGTTTCAGCCTCTGGATCGATCGCCGGCGTTGTTCAATCTTAAACTTTGCAAACGCTGGCGTGTGGGGTCAGGGTGTTTAGGCGGAGTCTGGAAAGGGGCTAGATATTGCCGTTTTAGCTTTCAAGCATGGCATGTGCTCTCGCTTTTTTCCCGGTCCGACAAACCACAAATCCGCTTGACATTGACAACATTGTCGTCTTGAACGACTTCTTTGATATAACGCTTCAAATGTCTCTACGTGATGTTGGCTATGCAGCCTGGCGAGGCCTCTCCAGATACACACCCAACACACGATTATCAACGTCACAGATACGGCATGCTTCGGTCGCGACGGCTACAAAAACTTCAGAATTGGATGACCTCGAAGCATCATCATCCTTGAGCACATCTCTTAGCTTAGAAGATGCGCAAGCTTTCGATCCTATAGCCCAGGCAAGCAAGCGGAAGACACGGCTGCCGGCCAGCAGGTACGGCCTACATTTCTTGGGCCTATTCCTTGACATACTGACAAGCGCAAAAGATATCAGTTCCGTCCCCCCAAGTACTATCGTGGTCCATTACATCCTCATCAACCACCCAAGCCTTCCGATCCAGCCTCTCGCGAATATATCCCCGGCCCATTCAGTCTACCACGCTTGAGACAGACATATGAATCTACAATCGCCGCCGACCTCATGACCCTATCATATGCCCACCATGAGCCAGGATATCAAGCTCCTGTGAAAGCATCTCGCTTACGTGCTTGGGATGACAGCTCGCCATACCACAAGAACCGTCCATTACGAGCACCTCGAGGTAGCGATGTGTTGAACCTCCTTCGCAAACCTATCACATTCCGAAATATCCCACAACTTTAGGCATCACAGTACACACCTTCGTCAAAGATGCGACCGAGGACAGTGCCAACCTCCACGTTGCTAGCATGGTTATCCAAGCAATTACCGGACAAAGATGTACAGCCCACGCAGCAAGGAGTAACGTGCAGAATTGGGGATTGCGAGCAGGCAAATTCGTATCAGTATCTGCGGATCTGCAAGGAGAAGAAATGTACCATTTCTTGGGCAAGCTTATTGACGTCGTCATGCCAAGAATAAGAGATTGGAGAGGTATTAAGGGCACGAGTGGTGACGACAATGGAAATATCAGTTTCGGATTTCGCCCTGATGTTGTTGCGCTATTTCCAGAAGTGGAGGTCAATTATGATTCTTATCCACCGAAGATGATTCCAGGTTGCCGTAAGTACACAGAGGTTCGAAGTGAAGACAATATAGACTGACCATATTACAGACGTCACTGTCAAGACTTCAGCAACGACAGATCGTGATGCGAGAATTCTCATGACTGCTCTTGGCATCCCATTCTACGGAAAGAACAAGTTGATATAGATAGTACCAATGGCTCGAGCATTAAAGAAAAACCTTTGATTCGGCAAGAAATCATCGTGGATTTTGCATCACGATTGGCGATCTAAAATTCAATTTCAGGTGTCTGAAAGGTCTCATGTGACACATCTAGACAGAGCCGCTTAGAAACATGTCGTGGAGTGAAAATGTCCAACTTCCTTCGAAAGTCGACACTTCTATGTGAACTCCAACTCCAAGTCAGAGCCGATACCCGAAGAATAAATCATGCTTAGCAATGTCCTATATCGAGCAGTTCTGCCGGAGCTCGTCGTATGGTTGAGTATTTGCCTTCCCAATCTTCTGAGTGTGCTTCTGCTGGTGTTTCACATCACGTTTGGGCACTCTGGTGCGCACCGAGAAGCGTTCCACCATCATAATTCCGTGGGACAGATCCTCGACTGTCCTCCTCGCCTTACCAACAAGCTTCTGGCCAGCAACTCGCATGCAACCGTTGCCAGGGTCTGCCTTTACCCCAAACTTCACTTCTGACTATGGCAATCGTTCAATGGCGGGTACTTCCAAGCTAATAGAGCGGTGTCCGTAAGAAGACCCGAAGCCTTGACAACATCTTCTGGGATAATCCCATGCTTACCGAATGAACGGTATGCGTTCGAGTCGTTGAAGACATTTGGGCGCTGCCCAAGGCCAGGAGCTTCTGAAAACAATGCTGTGAAGGCTGCCCGGGGTCTTACAAGTGTATCCCGGAGTTGTGACGTCCTCCACAGTTGCAAGAGGGAAGCAAAGAAGGCTCACTATGTAAGGCAATCTTCACGAGATATTACTGCCATAATGATCATGACTTTTCAAACCGGTTTAAAGTTGCTGTGATGGTTTTATGTACCTGTTAGTAACCTTGTTGGTCTTAGAAAGGCGTCCAGCACACTTCTCTCAGTTGTTTCAATCACAGCTGATGAAAAAATTCCTGTGTTTCAAGTCTGTTTCATGTGTGTTTTGAACTGCTCGTCCACCCATTTGAAAGAGCGTGAGCATCTGGTGAAAAGAAGGATGAGAGAGAGAAAGATGATGCACGAGAAATGCCGTGCGCCGATGCATGTATGCGGAAAGATATTACAGAAAGGACCTCGAGAATGCTTGCTTTTCATACCGAAATCATTTCCCACCTACCATCCACGTCCCTGCATCTTGTCTGCAGCATTCATGCTTCCGCAATTAATCCCTACCATCGCCTCTCCCAAGCCAGCACTGCACTCAGCGAGCACCTTCGGGTCCTTGTAATGCGTGACAGCCTGCACAATCGCCTTCGCCCTCTTCGCCGGATCACCACTCTTGAAAATTCCACTCCCCACAAACACACCATCACAACCCAGCTGCATCATTAACGCCGCATCCGCGGGCGTCGCCACACCGCCCGCTGCAAAGTTGACCACCGGCAATCTTCCCAGCCTCGCCGTCTCGCGCAACAAATTCACGTCAACCTGCAGCTCCTTCGCATACGCAAACAGCTCCACCTGCGTCATGCCCTTCGCCCGCGCAACCTGCTCATTCACCGTCCGCATATGCTTAACCGCCTCAACCACATCCCCCGTTCCCGCCTCTCCCTTCGTCCTAATCATCGCCGCGCCCTCCGAAATGCGCCTCAACGCCTCCCCCAAATCCCGGCATCCGCAAACAAACGGCGTCTTGAATTCGTGCTTGTAGACGTGGTGGATGTTATCCGCGGGCGTCAGGACTTCAGATTCGTCGATGTAGTCGACGCCCAACGCTTGTAGGATTTGACATTCGACGAAATGTCCGATGCGTGCTTTGGCCATGACGGGGATCGTCACTGTATTCATTATTTCTGTGATCATGTCGGGGTCGGACATGCGGACTACGCCGCCGTCTTTGCGGATGTCGGCGGGGACGCGCTCGAGTGCCATGACGGCTACGGCGCCGGCTTCTTCGGCGATGCGGGCCTAGGAGGGAAAGGAGAGATATGTTAGTTTTGAGCAAAGCAAAACATCAGGAGGGCAGAAGGAAGTGGCGTAGCGTGTGCCTAAATAAGCGTAGATGATAAGACGATTGTTACGAACTTGTTCAGGATTGACGACATCCATAATGACACCGCCCTTGAGCATACGGGCGAGTCCTGCCTTGACAGAGAAGCTGCTCTCGCCGCCTTCCTTGACCTCGGAAGGGCCGTGGCCATTTACGCCGTTGGTGATGGGAAGATCGTTTGCCATTGTGGATTGGATTGAGCAGGTATATGTACTGGAGAGGACAAGACAAGTGTTTGTAGGAGTTGTTGTGAGGTATGTATGTTATATTTGATTCGATTTTGTTTCAGTCAAGCTGACTCAAAAAATTGGGAAAACGATGATGATGTTCAGACCCTGCAGACGTATGCTGGGGATTGAAGGCCTTCGAGAACACTTCTGAATCTTGGGTGCCAAGGTAGATCATGCGGGGTATAGATACTAAATTGGGAAGGCAGATGCGGTGAGGTCTTCCTCTTGTTGGATGTTACAAAAATGTCCAAAAATGACCAAAAATGATGAACGCGGGCATGAAAGAGACAAAGCGCATGTCAGCCAGCTTCGGTCAACATGTGTGGATTATTTATTACTACAACCGTGGCCGTTGAGATTGGTTTACTGTTTGCTTTGCTCTTGCTCTTCGCTTTGGCTTCCTTTCTTGGACTAACAGCAAAAGGCAGGATGCACGAAATGACTTTCGCCTGCTGATGTTGCTACCAGATAGCTGATATCAAGCTGTGGAGTCTCACATCTATTCGATCGCATTGTCCGTACCGTTGATTTTGTTGAACGACGTGAGTATTCGTTTTGCCGAGACCTGTCCCGCTGTTGGAAGTTGGTACTTTTGCATTGCTTTTCAGCACCACGCGAACGTGGATAGCGAATCCTGGCTTAAGGCTATGCCGTAGTGTGAAAAGTACCGAGCTTGAGCATCATCGAAGTCCGCGTTCGCTCTGGTATTCTGTCCACACCTATGGCTCCTTCTTTTCAGTCATGTCTGAGGATTCCTTCAAGGTCGGCTGTCTTCATGGCCTTGAGAGCTTACTCGTCGTCTTGACCTGTCCCGGACTCAGTGCTGATCTCGTGCCAATGCTTGTCAGCTAGCATTGAGCTCTGACATTCACCCATTCTCGGCCACAGCTGCAGCACAACCGTAAGCACACGACCCAGGCCAACACTCATTGAGCAGAACTACTGCGACGAAACTTTGCGCTGGCAATGTAAAGAATCTGATACACTTGCGAACTCCACCCCTTACACCTTGTCTTCCATCCAGCTTGTCACAATCTCCCTGAACTCAGCTGGTTTCTCACTGACGACCCAGTGTCCACATTCCACATCTCTTAGCTCAAACTTGGGGAAGAACCGCCCAATAATTGGTAGCATCTCATCGCTAACATAGTGACTCTTTGTACCTCGCACAAACAGCGTCGGTCTATTGAAGCGGATAGCGTCAGGGTCCGAGTATGGGAAGTCCGCCATGTTTGTTAGGGAGGTGGTGAGGGTGCGCAAAGGAATCCGAAATACTAGAGGAGAACCGGGCGGTGATCCTGACGATCGGACGAGGTTTGTGAGGAGGAATTGGCGGATTGGTAGGGACTGAATGGTGGATGTCAGATTCGTCGATGCTTCTGCACTTTTGTGTGCTTTTTGTGTGTACGGACCTCTTCATATTGCTTCAATATCTCGTCCGCCTCACTCTGTTTTGTAACCTTCGCCTGTTCAATTTTGTGCATAGCCGACACGTATTGCCCAAAGTCGCTCTTCAATGCTGCGTCGACAGGCGAGTTGTCTATGGGTATCAGGTTGGCGACTAGGGAAGGGCTACGTAAAGCCACGACCATGACAGCTTTGGCACCCATACTGTGGCCCATGAGGGTGACGGAGGAGAGGGAGTGTTGTGAGATGAATTCTTCAATGTCTGAAGCCATTGCATTATAGGTGTGTTCGATATGGTGGGGAGAGTCGCCGTGGTTTCGTAGGTCCTGCAGAATTATGAGTAGTGTGGATGAGACGTCGAGATAAAGGTAAGCGCACGATTGCGTAAACTGGACGATTCAAATCTCGCGCCAGTACTCTATGAATGCGAGAGTTAGTCGACGTCGTTGTATGCTATGAGAGATATGGAGGCCTACTTGCTCATGCTTCTATTGTTCTTCTTAGAACCAAAGAGACCATGGGCGAAGATGATGGGACTCCCTCGCGGGGCATTCTTCTCGGCTTCCTTGGGAGGCTCGTGGAGGTCGTAGGCTAGTTCTAAACGTGATGGAATAGTGGTAGAGAAGCTCCGACTCGGGATGTATTGGGAGGATGCTCGGAGGAGGAGTGTGCTGAAGTGTGGTCGAGCTAGCATTGCTGATGCCTACAAGAAAGACAAACAGGAGGATGAGAGTGACGAGAAAACAAGAAGAAAGAGAAGTAGCAGAAGGAAGCACAATGTTGATGATCTACGATATGGTAAATAAAGAAATCCATTAGGAAGTTGAGCTTACGGCTCGAACTCCGTGACCAATGAACGACAAGCAACCTCAAATACATCATCGACAACATTGTCCTTGCAATTGCTCAAACAGTCGTCAGGATGGAATACGATCCCAAAATCGCACCTTACAAGACGTCTGACAAGACCTCCTTTGCTTCTGTCTCCGTTCGTGATAGATGGCCTGTGATACTGGTATGATTTTTAATGATACACCATTCCCAACAACTTGCTCATACTCTGCTAGACTCAAGCTATCGACGATGTTCACCGCACAGTCGGAGCTACAGAAGATGAGCAAACTCAGAAAGAAGGAAAGGCAATCATCGAGGCAATCGCAGCTCTGAAATATGAGATGCAACATGACAGGAAGTTGGCGTATGTATAATTCGACTATAGAATTAAGAGAATTCAGCCCAGGTATTGACCCTATCCAGACCATTACCTGATGATGGACATCCGGATGTAAAAGGTTACAACAAAGAGTTACAAGATCTCGGCGATTTGTCCTGGTTTAACGCACCCTGGTTGTATGCTGAGTGCTATTTGTATAGGTATGGCATAGTCGAGATTGATATGATTTTGCGTCGTAGCTAAATGCAGTATGTTCAGACGTGTTGCGGCGGCCTTTGCCATGTCCACTAAATGGAAGAATTACGACATCTTCTCAAGGCAGAAGCTGTCTACCTTCAAGTCTTCTCGTCCAGCCGTGATCGAGCTTGCTGCTCGGTATCGAAGCCTGATGGGCCAACTTGAGAATCAGAAACCAGCTGAAAAGTCAACTGACGCTGAACAAATACTCTTTGCTGAGATGTGCGAGATTTGCCTGTGGGGTAATGCCACAGACCTATCACTTCTGACCAATCTCTCGTACGAAGACATCCAAAAGCTACAAGGATCAGCTGCCAGGAAAGAAGCAGAGGCCAACATTATCTCCAATGATTTGCCCGCCGCCTTTGCTACATTGAAGAAAGCACAAGAACAGAACCCAAAGGGCGAACGCAGAGTTGATATTATTCTAGACAACGCAGGATTTGAGCTATTCGTTGATCTCATACTCGCTGGCTACTTGATCGCTGCAGGACTGGCTACTAGTGTAGTGCTACATCCAAAGTCCATTCCTTGGTTTGTATCGGACGTCATCCCAGCAGACTTTGCTGCACTTCTCAATGCCCTCGCCGATTCCCAAGCGTTCTATACGTCTAGTGCAGGTGAAGACTCAGGAAAGAAGACTGACAACTCTGAACCACTATCAGAAGAAGAAGTTGGCAACCTCACTTTCTTGTTCGAGAACTGGGCGACCATGCACGGAGAAGCACAGCTGTCAATCAGGCCGAATAGGTTCTGGACAAATGCTGGCAGTTATTGGCGTCTACCGACAGTAGGCAAGGATCTATTCGAAGACTTGCGCGAGTCCGAGCTGGTCATTTTCAAGGGCGACTTGAATTATCGCAAGCTGGTTGGCGATGTTGAGTGGCCGGCTACAACTCCTTTCAAAGAGGCGATCGGACCATTGGCAAAGGCTGGAGAGGGTATAAGGACATTAGCACTGAGGACATGTAAGGCAGATGTGGTAGTGGGTCTCGCGGATGGATTAGACGAGAAGCTCAAGGCCAAGGAAGGCGGAGGTGGTGATAGTGGTGCTAGGAAGTGGGCATGGAGTGGAAAGTGGGCTGTGGTACAATATGTTGATGGACGAGGAAGTGCATGAAGACATTCCAAGGCATAGAAGATAGACCAGACTGCCAAACAAGAACACTTGGCCAATACTGCTGTTCCTGTATATGTATGTCTTGGCGTTTGAGTGACGACAGATTGGCCAACTTTCTGAAGCTCTGTTTACTTATTTACATTTGACCACCTCCAACATCTTACCTAAGTGATACACCCTGTAGCCCTTACGACTGACACCATGTCGTCGCCGATATCCTACAACACCATCGATCTCACTGTCCCTCTCTTTGACGCCCAGTTCGACCCCTATAATCGTGGATATCTGCTTGTAGGAGGTGGTGGTGGAGAGAACAAGTCTGGTGTCGCAAACACTATTGTATGTTCATGATTTGAGATATCCTCCTGATATGAGGCTTACCCCTTCAATAGGCCCTCCTCGATGTATCGAAGCGCTCTGAGATCTCCATAGCCACTCAGCTCAACCTATCCCGCAATGAAGATTCTATTCAATCCATAGCCAGTCTTACCACGCCTACTGGATTGGTAACATTTGCTGGTATCAATTCGTCCGCTACAAGTCAGGAGGCTGGCAACAACTACCACTTGAACAGCTTCGAGGTTACATTTCCCAAGAAGAAACAGACGGAAGAAAGCGAAAAGGACAGTGCAGAAGCCAAGATTAAATTCACAACCAGAGCATCACTATTTAAAGCTAAGAAGGAGGGCAAAGCAAGACCATATCAACGGCTGTTGAGACTCTCTCCTGTCACGAGCAGAGAGGCACCTAGTAGAAGAATATGCGTGGCTGCAACTGGCGACGCTGCGAAGAACGAGATTGTCATGTTTGATGCTACAACAGCAGTACCTAGCGAGTCTTCAGTCTTTGCAAGATTGTCGCCGCCGGACGGTGTAGAAGCTGTCGATTTGGATCTGACAGAAGAGAATGACTTGGGTTGTTTCGCGCTTGCATACTGCACCGATCATGAGATCTATGTATGTCGATTGAGATATGACTTCGACAGTAGAAAGACGGTGCCCAGCAAACCTGAAACCACCAGTGTGTATACGGCCTCTGCATCTCCAGGTGGAAAGACTGGCACTTCGAGACCAAAAATTAGATGTTTGCGATGGCTATCACCACAGCATCTACTAGTGCTACAAAAGAGTGGTTCGTCATCAGCCGAGCTCGTCATCCTCAACCTTTCATCCTCGACTGGCAAGATCAACCTCCGCAGAGCCCTACCAAAATCGCTCGAAGTAGCTGCACATCTAGATATCTGCGCACTGGATGCTGATCCTGGATCTGGTGAACGTCAATTCCTCGTGGCTGTGGCTGGCGCTAACCGCAGTCGTGACTCTGTCATTCACGTCTACACGCTTGACCACCGTCCCTCTGATCCCGATCCTGCTCGACCAATCTGGCAGCTAAACAAGTTCAGCGTCCTCAATAGCGTTCATCCTTCTAATATCATGCGCATCACATTCGCCAACTTCTTCCCTCCAAAGCAAAACCCAAACTCTACCATGTCCGTCGCCACACCATCCCAATATATAAGTCTGGCCTCCGTAGCATGGGGCGGCACCGTCGTCATCGATACATTCACACTCACATCCACACCCACTAAGCCCCACGACACAGGCGCGGCACGCACTTCCACCACAAACCCCCAAGGTACCCCTTCAATCCGCTGGGTCTTAACCACAAACAGCATGACCGAACGCCTCACCTCTCGCGCCGGCATCATCCTGATCGCCATGTCCGTCCTCGTCGCCGCAATCCTTCTCCAATCCTACATCACCCTTACCAAGGGAGACGCAGCAGCAGCCTCACCGTTTCGTACCGCAAAGTCCGTTATTAAAAAGCTGCAGCCACCCGGCGCACGCACCATGCCAGCAGTCCTTCGCCGCGATGGCGCCGTGATATCATCCGCCGTCGTCAGTGCCGCCAGCGCAGCAAGTTCTGTCGCTGCTGAGTTCAACCCTATACCCGGCGTCGAACACCGCTTTCGTGATCTGTTGGATTGGACGCAGAAGTCTGGCAAAGAAGTTGCAACGGCGCCACAACATCATATTCACGTCCGCGCACCTGCTCCTGATGAATCGGCCGCGCAGGGCAAGGCACCACAGGGACTCACAGCTAGCTTGCTACCAGTGAATCGGCGTGAGGAATTGGAAAGATTGCAGAAGCAGGGTGCGAAGAAGTGGGAGGAGTTGAGTGTGGCTGAGAAGGAGAAGTGGACGAGACGGATGAGAGATTCGGGCGATTATGTCGAGGCTGTGCCGGAGAGTATTTTTAAAGCGGTCTTGTTTAGTGAGTGGGCTGCTATTGTTGGAGGCGGGTTGAGAGATGCTGTGTTGAATTGATGGCGTCAATGTAAAGTGAAGCTGTCGGCAACGTCGAACCACAGGACTGGCGTGGTAAAGCAGAGCAAAAGGGCAAGGGGCAGCGAATGGTCAGTAGAGGTATTATTATCAAAGTACATAAGGAGATGATTGTCAATGACCCAAATATTCCAATAACGCCTAGAACTCTCTTCTGTTTCTTATTTTTTCCTCAACAACACTCAACTCAACCACACCCTCCTCTACACCCCCAACTCCATATCCACCATCCATCTACTCTGCCACCCAACACAAATCGTTCTCGGCATTACACCACACCGCCTTAGACCAGTCTTCCCCATACACCTTACTCAGCCACATGATACTCGACGTCCTCGTCATTCACGTCGGGGCCACCGAAGACATGGGTCTTATCGTCCTCAGGAGTTGTAGTTGGGGATGGGACAGGTGTCCAGGTCATGGTGGTGGGCAAGACCATGATACCGTTGTAGGATTTCGATCCTTGCATGAATCCGCCTGGAGATTGAGTTGCGCCTGCAACGGCAGCGATGCTGTGCGTGGCTCGGGAGCTGGCTTCAGGGGCTGTGTCGACATACATAGGTGAAATTATGTGACCTGGAAACCAAGGGAAGGTGCGGGTGCTGGCAGTGGTGAAGACATCGCCGACGGTGGCCGAATAGTCCTGATCGACTGTGTCGGAAGGTAGAGTGGAAGTTGCGCGCGGGACGATGGTGCGCGTGCCGGTGATGGTGAAGACACCGCCGTGGCTGGCGACAGGGGCGGCGAGGACGCGGACGGTGGAGAGGACCGCCAGGAGGAGGGTTGTTGTGTGCATTCTTGCGTTTGAGTTTGGGACTGGGAGGGGTTAGGATGTGTGTTGTGGTGTGGTGGGAGGGATAGAGGAGGGGGAATGGAGGAGGATGTCTTACAAGTTGTTTTCTTTTGAGTTTTTTGTGAGAAGAGATTGAAGTTTGTCTTGATTGGATTGGGATCTTGTGTGAGGGGGAGTGGATGTTTGTTGGTGTTGAGGTGTTCTTGGGGAGAGGGGGTACTGTACCTTTTATATATTGTGGGTGGAGGATGTTTACGCTCAGAATGTACCGCGCTCAGATATCTCGACACTTAAGATTTCGATAACTTTTCCGACAACATTGCGGCTCTGCTTTAACAAGCATTTGCATTTTGTATGCGCACACTGGTCATACACTGAGCATAAGCGGTGGATTTGAAGCTTGTGTTGTGGATAATGGTCATAAGTACAAGAAGAGCCGAAGAGCACAGATTGAGTGAGGGGTCGTACCATGGCGCAATGATAACATCTTATCCAGCTGAGTGTACGAAACTCTTTGAATAACGCTGTGACGAGTACCATTAGCCTGAAGACAATGCTATGATAGAACACTTTTGGGAATATCTCGAATGAAGAAATTGCGAGATATTCTAGTCTTTTCTGGAAAGCGTTTGACAAGGTTTCCTTGAGAATCATGCGTGACTATTGACCATCCCACTTCTGTGTCGTATTCTGCAATGGGGCGCTAAATCGCGTACTAAGGCTTAAACATTGTTTGCAGCATTGAGACAGGCCCTAGATGCTGAGCGTTTGTCCAATGACGACTGACAACGTCCTGGATGCCAGCTCGAATGTACAGGTCAACCTCTCGCTAAAGGTAACCCTCCACCTGACAGTAGAAGCTGATAATTTCTACCCTTTCTTCGTCAGGGTGATGGAACAAGCTCTCGTGGAATCAGGCGGTAGTAGTCGGAAACAGTCTTGCGTTCTGAAGATACCGCTATCCGATGGTAATAGAAATGGTTGTCAGCTGCTCGAGTACGCAATAAATCCTCGCAATTGAAAAGTTCCCATGGATACCTGTAAACACCATCGCCATCAGTTGCTCAGTCAAAGATTGTGGACTCCATTGCCGTCTGCTCAGTGATAGCAGCATTCCAAGCAGTAGTTGCTTGCTGCTCTTCGCGGAGATCCCTCTCACACTCCTTCTCGTTTCTGTTGTCCATTGCCCTTTCAATCATGGGCAATAGAAGCTGTGAGGTCGAAATCGTCCGCTGAATTCCTCAGTAAGATGAATGTTCTATAGTAGATGACGACGCATGAGATGTTGTCACTGAAGTAAGATGAAGTTGACGAACTTGATGAATTTGTGGCTTCCTTTGATGAAGAAATACCTGTGGCAACTTCCAAAAGTGTGCGATAGAGTTCTTTCGTTCTTGCTTCTGTCCGGTTTGTGCACCAAGCTGTTGTCCGAGCGTCTTCAAGGTATCCTTGACCAAGTACTGGACTTCTGTAGCTTCGAGCTTTTCCCTATAGTCTGCCTTCGTCAGTCTGCCATTTTTCCATGGCACGTTGGGTGGCGCAGAAAAGATGGTGAAGTGTACAGTGGGACAGGAAACTGAAGAAAGAGAGGTTGAAATCAGATCGAGGTGCTATCCACTCGGTCTTGGTAAGGATGATGGTGGAGCTTCATTCTTGCCACTTCAGAATCGAGTAACTAAAACAACAGCTTTACTTCTGGCTTCACCTCATATTATCCTGACCTGCTCGAGCATGCTCGTGATACTAGAAGGAATTCTCGAGTGAAACATTGCGGTCGGCCGTTCAAGAGGTTTCGTTGGAAATTTGAGTATCATGCGGGGATAGAGATTTGTAGGATGTTCTTCTTTCCTCGGGCATTTCATTAGGGTTGCTAAGAGAGGAGTGCTGCTGTTCACTAGTGGGTGTCCTGGTCGTAGATCACATATGACAAGGCATCCCAAAGACTATTATGATGAGACACTAATTCTTAGTGTAGCTCGAGAGCACGAAAAGTATCCCAGCAATCTCCACACCTTTTTTTTCTTGAGTTATGATTTCCAACTTTTTAAAAGTTCTGATGCCAAGCCTTTGGGACGTGAGTGTATTCGTGGAAAACAACCTGGAAAGAGCTGTAGCACAAGTGCCGTATAGCGCTTTTGACGCTCACAGTACTAACATTCATGGCGTCAATCCCTCACAAGGCACCACCCACAGCAGTGACAATCCACATACTAACCCTCACCCACAGACTCACCCTCCGCTTCGTCTGTCTAAAGTCTTCAAGTTCAACCGCGCGCGCGTCTTCCTTCAACCACTCCTCCTCCGCCTTGAGTTTCTTCTGCAGTCTTGGATCTGCCGTGATGATAAGCGCGTTGGCTTCCAGATCTAACGTATGCGCACGTGTTGTGTAATTTGATGATCCAATGACTGTTATGCTAGGTCCATGAACCTCTCCTTCTCTTGTCTTCTCGGTCGTGCTAGTGCTGGCTGTGTTCGTCAATGTCACCCATATTCCTTTAGCGTGATACGTCCATCCTCCTGGTTCGTCCACCACGCCTCGCTTCCATTCTAAAATACGAGTACGTGTTCCTAGTCCTTTGGCTTCTACTGACTGCAAGAATCGCTTGGCGAGCAGCGTATACGCGGCAGGCAGCATCCCACTAACACCTTTCGAGCCATAGAAGCCGTTGGCTTCTGGTGACGCACCGATTACGTCAAGATGTGAGAACCTTGACGATAGAAGTAGTGCTACTAGGTTGGGCGGAGGGTTGAAGTAGCCGGCTGTAAAGGTGATGCGTGAGGAGATGAATGGTGGAGAGCGAAGAGTTGTCAATATCTGTGTCAGTGCTGGTAGCTCGGTGGATTTGGCGGCACTAGAAGAGCTATCTTCCTCGCGATCAGCAGGAAGGAGTGGCGTAAATTGGAGGATGGGGTATACGATGGTAGTGTGTGCGCTATTTCGAGCAGGTTGGGTTTGTAAATTCTCTTTTGGAGCAATGAGTGGTCCCAATGTTTTTGCGGCATGATCAATATAGCGAGGAGCATCTTCCAGAGGTGAAGGGCTGGAAGTTGTGGTAGGCCAGGACATACTATAGCCAGAGGGCTCTGTTGTGGGCTGAACGTCAAAGCTTATACTGCTCACTGCATCATGAATGCTCGCATAGTAGTCTGTGATTTGCTTGGACTTGAAGATGTGATACCTGTCTTGGCGATTTGTGAAGTAGTCGTTCGAAAGATTAGCACTGCGAAATAAATATATCAGCATCGATCAACCAAGTTCTACTGTATTATACGGTGAATCATCACCCACCCTGACAATATTATCTCGTCATCAATACCGTAGAGCTTCATATGCTGTAGGCCCCAACCTTCATTGATCCTCTCAGGAATGAAACGCTTCCTCAATCCTGCCAGATTTGGCGTATGATAAAGTCGTATCTGGACACGATCTGGGCCAAACTCGGTAACCAAAGAAGCCAACAGAGAAGCAGTCGTTGGTTTTGGAGCTCCTCTTGTACCGCGAAGAGCATCGGTAAGGAATGACACCTTCAGTTGATCATTTTGCTGGAGTGCTGTACGTATTGTGGCAATCTATACTGTCAGTGCTGCAGGAAGGAAAATCTGGATGTAGTAAGGATTACTAGTTCGTGTTCTGTGCTCCCAATGTACAAGGTCGAAAGATAGATCCGCCGCTGTGCTTGGAGTATTTTGGCCTAAAATCGAATTAGTCAACCGTATAGCACGCTGGCTGTGTATTTCGTCATGGATACTAAGGATACAGGAGGACAATCACCATCAATATGAACAGGACAAATCACTCGATCTGTCTTTTCGTTGATCAGAAATTTCAAACACGTCGCATACCTTCAGAGTCTCATAGAATTCCACCGGTCCCCTCAGCACATCAATATCCTCGCCATCAATTTCGAACCGGGGACATATTTTATCCAGATCATTCGTCAACGGTGCAAAGATAGCGAGTCCAGAATGCGCCGGTGTGCTTGAAGATGAGCCTGAAACGGTGCTAGAAGAAGCATAACCTCGAACACAAACGCGAACAGGATGAGGTGGAAAGTGTTTAGGCACATTTTGTTTCGATATCACGACGATCCGAGCCGGAAGAGGCTGCAGAAGCCTGCTGGCACTACATCGCTGAAGCATTGGATTCTGAACACAGAGAATCGAGGCTCGATGGCAGGTCAAAATCCCGAAACAAACATAAAACACAGATCACGTGACAAGGGGGAGCGTGTTACAACAACGCCAAGATTTGGAACTTTGCAGCGCAGTATCTTTTATATTGACTGCCGCGGACTGGTTTTCATTTCCTTCGTTGCGATTCATTAAGTGTTCTATCGTAAAGCATTTCATATCTTGGTCAGCATTTAGCCACACTTCTTCTCCTTCCTCTCTCTTCATCCTGCTTAAGCTACCTGCTTCAGCGATACTCGACCAGATCACTCGGCAGCTTCAGTTGACAGCTTTGAGCGCGTCCGCAACCGCGCGAAGTCTCTCCGTAAATGCAGTCCAGGCGCTGTCCCCCACATCCTCACCCAGTTGATCTGTCTTCTGGTGATGCAGAACAAATTCGTCAATGGCGGCGATCAGGCTTGCGAGGGTTTTACCAGGCAGCTGATCTCTGATATGTTTCATCGCATGTTTGTTTTGACATAGACTACCAAGCAAAATTGCCAGATAACCATAAGCAACATTTATTTGTGACGTCTCCATCGAATCAGCCTCTTCTGTACTTGCTCTACTATCCGTGAAAGTCTTGATCATGGCGTTCAGTCCTTGTTTTTCCTGGTCTAGCAACATTGTGCGAACGTCATCGCTCCACTCTGCGAGGTTGATAAGTGCGCCGAGCCCTAGCACAAGTCGGTCAAGCAGCAAAAGACCTTCATCGAAGGGAAGAGTCTTGATTCTGGTCAAGCTGTCATTCACAATACTGGTAAACCTCTTGAGTATGTCAGGTCTTGCAAAAGCATCAGAGATGCGTGCATTATTGTTGGCAAGACTTATGCAGATACGAAGAATGAGCTGCTGAATTCCTTCAGCGCATTCATCCTCTGAAATGACTCCTGAAAGCAATTGCACAAGCTTTGAAAGACTCTGGTCATCCCACAGTGCTGGGTCTGAGTTACATGCTTCGGCGACCACGAACGACTCGATGAGTAACAATGCAGACTCTTGTTGCAATTTGTGCTGTGCCCTGATATCTTTGCTGGGCTGATTTGTGTTGGAGGACACTTCGTGCAACGTCTTCAACAATATCGACAGTATCTCCTTGTTAAGTAGAGCTTCTCGATTCCCAGCCTCTCTGAGACGTCTGGTTAGCACTTCGAGAGCCTTCAAGGCCAGGAGCTTAGGTGAAACTGAAGATAGATCCTCATCAGCCCAAATGCTCAGGCCGCACACACGGCTCTGAAGTTCTTGAACAGCCTGCTGTGTAGCCTTCGACATGTTACTAGCGCGATCCTTTGCAATTGCGTGTAGACTGCGATCCACCTCCAGGAGCCTCGAGAGAGAATCTATGACACCAGTCTTATAGAGGGCGGTAGCGCTACCACTCGACTTGACACCCTGCAGGACGAGATTTACAATGGTTGCAATCAAAGCATTGGTGATCACATCCTTTTCAACCTTGCAGCGTTGAATCACGAGGCATGCTACACCACTCTGAGAAAACTTACGTAGGAATGCAGAGTCAAGGATAAGCTTGTTGCAGATCTCCATGAGCGCTGCACGACGTCTTGACATCGCTGCTTTGCCTCCACCCTCCAGGTCCGCAAGCGGTATTTCGTCTTCGAAGCGGCGCGATCCTCCTGCTGCCCTGAGCTCATGCAGCGACTGCATTGCTTTCGTTTCTTCCTCCTCCTCATCGTCAGACAGTCTTGCAGAGACGTCGTTGGAACGGTTTTGTGGCATGCCAGGTAGATTTGGTGCAGCAAGACTGCTGAAGTCGTCCAAAGGCTGCGAGAAGTCCTCAACAAAGTCTTGTGGAGCGGCCAGAAAGGATCGTTGTGAGGCGTACGTGACCCGCAGCTGAGCATTTTGTAACTCTGTAGCATAAGATTGCTGTAATAAGTGCTGACTACTGCCTTTGTCGTCTTCCTCGTTCTCTGCTCCTCCGTCAGCATCTTCCATATCATCAGAAGCAGTAATGTCTGAAGAGGGTTCTGCAGCAGATTTGAGGATGTCAACTAGTCGCCTGCGTGGTGGTGGCTGGTCTAGTTTTATAGTACTTGGACCAAAGCTTTGACTCGGTAGCGTGGCGTGTGGAGGACTAGGGGAGTCATCTTGTAACAGAGCACTCCAAAGCTTCTCCTGGCGCGGTGTCGTGCCTGAGCCTGGGGTCCTCATAGGTGACAACACGGATGCAATTGGAGTAGCAGAGCGATTCGAGGCACTACTGTGTCGTCGTTTCGGCGACTCGACATACTCTATCGACGTATCTAGTATGTTGCAAACAGGAGAATCAACTGGCTGACGTATCATGGTGGTAAGAACAGCGGGCGCAGATTGCTCGTTCTGCATCAATTTGGGTGGGGAGGTTTTAGTACGTTGAGGAGTTCGACGTGGAGATGGCTTCGCAGAGTCGATTGCTGGACGTGTAGGAGTGCTGGGCTGTGGAATTTTAAGTACACTCGGCGATGCAGACAATCTTGGTCTCTTAGCATTCGGCGGCGTGATTGAGGTTGCTTGTGTCGCTGGCCCTGCACTACCCGTCGGCGCAGCCTTTGGTGGACTGATTGGTGTCACCGTGGCTGCCCGAATGAGTACAGGCCTTTTACGTTTCAGCTCTGTACTCTTTCTTTTGCCATCCTTCTCTAGCGATTGTATATCAAATATGTCCACTACTTTCGCAGCTGTTGTGGCAGCCTCCGTGGCGCTTTTCACCAACTTCGGCCTGACATTTGACTTCACATGTTTTTCGTCCTTCAAATTCTGTTCAACGAATTCAGTCAATGAGGACGTTCCTGCCGCTCGTGTAGGTCCACTCTTTAGTTTGTTGGCTATAAGCTGATACTGCTCTGGCTCGTCATCAGAACTGGGAGGATCGAATATCGAAGGTTGCTGACGGCCATGCTTAGCACTTTTAGTAGAAGAGCTTGATGTCTTCGTGCAACCGTTTTGGAAAGGTGTCTTAGGTTGAGCGGGAGTCGCAGTACGATCAAAAGAATTCTTCGCGACGGGGAGAGCATGATTCTGTGGTACTGGCTTGGTAGAGGGAATATCGCGAGTTGGAAGAGAGGTTGTTGCCTTAACCGTGGTGGCAGAGTGTGTACGTTTTGGGCCATTTTTCTGCGCGAACACGAAGTCTTGTCCTTCCACAAAGTCATCCAAGCCATGAGAGAACGGTCGGACTTGCTTTCCATAGGTTCTTGAGCGCTTTAGACCTGGCGCTATTGGAGTCTTGCTTGAGGTAAACATGGCGGACGGTCTCATGAGACAAAAGGCATGAGGAAGTTATGATGCCACCATGGCGGTCGCAAGACTTTTCTCCCGGCTTTAGTACAGTCCACACCTGACAAGGGCGGCTCAAGAAGTGAGATTTCGGAAAGTGAAAGGTAAGGTAGGTTTCAACTTTCAGATGTTGTCCCTCAGGGTATTCGGAGTTAGGAGTACCCTGTCTCGGCCTTAAGAGTTCAGACTACCAGGTACCTGACTTTCTTATCGGTCCTTTCGATGCTCAATTGCTCGCGTGATCGCATATAGGAACCTGAAGGTCAATCTTTAGGCCAGAGTCTGTGCTGTAGCATTTGCAATCGAGAATCACCAGACTGATCTACTGAAAGATTCGAAGAGTGACTTGAAAAAGATCCATACACTTCACCCATCACAGCTTTAACAAGCCAAGATGTCCTCAGAAGGGGCCCCTCAAGAGGCATTAGGCCCAGACTACCGTAATGAGTCCGAGAAACCCAAAGCCACCATCTCGAAGAAAGTCGAATACCCAAACGTCACCGTCCTCCCACAAACACCTCAACTAATATCCCTTCTCACGTATGTATTTTCAGCTCTGGGATTCCCCTTCAGAACCAGTACTTTCATGCACCGCATTGCCCAACGGCACAGGTACCATAGTCTCTAGGTCAATGACGCTTACCATAGTAATCTAATAGCATGATCCGCAATCGAGACTGCACACGGTCCGACTTTATCTTCTACTCCAATCGCATTATCCGCCTCCTCGTTGAGGAAGGCCTAAATCACCTTCCTGTGACCCCAAAAAAGATCACCACCCCCGTCGGACGCACTTACGATGGCGTTGCATTTGAGGGCAAAATCTGCGGTATCTCGATCATGCGCGCTGGTGAAAGCATGGAACAAGGACTGCGAGATTGTTGTCGTAGTGTCAGAATTGGGAAAATCTTGATCCAGAGGGACGAGGAGACCAGTAAGCCACGGCTGTTCTATCAGAAGTTGCCTCAAGATGTAAAGGAGAGGGTGTGTTTATTACTGGATCCTATGTTAGCGACGGGTGAGTTGTTCGATTGTGATGCTGATGTGTGGCTGTTGCACGCAATGCTGACGCATTGAAAGGTGGCTCTGCGTTGATGGCAGTGGAAGTGCTGAAAAAGCAGGGAGTGCCCGAAGATAAGATCTGTGAGTCCATCACTACTTCTGCCTGCACGTTGGTTTCGACTAACAAGTCTCAAGTGTTTCTCAATCTTATTGCGAGTCCGGAGGGAATTGAGAATTTTGCGAAGCAATTCCCAGACCTGAGAATCATCACCGCATTTATCGATGAAGGGCTTGATGAGCATAACTACATCGTTCCAGGATTAGGGTAAGTATCCGGACGACACAGGCTTGTCAGAACTCACTGACATAGTTAGGGATTTCGGAGATTTGTATTTCGGTACATCATGATGAACTTGCGCTCGGATGAGGTAATGTCGAAGTGCGATATACTTCATTCGCCCATGAGATTGTGTAAGTATTTTGGAACGACATGAAATGCTGCTAGCACTCGAAATAACTGACTATAGTCAGGTAATTTGGAAGCTATAGTGCTCGAAATGCGTGCCGATAGCTCACTATGCGGTTGAGGTCTTATTGTATTAAGACATATAACGAGTTTATGAGACAATTGCAGTATAAGCAGTACACGATGCATACGTCAGAAATAGGTCGTAAATCGTTGATTCTTTGAACACAGCCATAGGAACTCCGCCCTCAGCGTGTGCCCAGTATATAACTCCTGTATGAATGACCATCCATATTGCTGTGCCGTCCATTGGGTATAATGCATAATCCTCATCAATGCCACACCCCTCCAAGCACATTCCAACAATCATCATAAATCAATCATCATAGCCTTCCGGCTCATCATTCTCCACAAATCCATCAAGATCATCCTCATCCTCCTCTGGTATAGCCGCAGCACCAGCGCCACTTCTTAATGGTGCTGGTTCTCTTCCTGGTCTCACATTCTCCGCTTCTCCTCCCTTCTTCACAGCGTCGCAAGCGTCGATCCAGTCAGAGTATACATCTACCGCGGCCGACAGGTCTTGTGAAGTCTGATATTAGCACATTTTCGATTGTAGACTCGAGGAGTAGTTCGGTTTTATCTTTTGCTCCAATAAACATCATGACGTACAGTTGATTTGGCACGAGAAGGTTTGTGCACAGACTTTACACCGCAGATGTCCTTGTCCAGTCTTTTTGTCTAATTGTACCAACACCGAGTTTTCGTGGTTGCAGAAGAGGCACTGGAATGTTGTGGAGAGGACTTCTTTCTGGAGAGGAGAGTGTCAGTCGCTGTTGGCTTGGTGGCTTTCACGTAGTAGGCTAACCTTCTTCCCACCACCGGGCTTCGGACCGGAGGACTTGCGTTTGCCCTATTCGTTCGCAGATATGTTAGTGTTGGCACTATGATGAGGGAGGCGATCAGGCGCGTGGTCATCGAGAACAAATTCTTGGATGATATTGAATGCGCAGGAGTGAGGAGGAGCTGGTGGAGGAGCTTCAGTCCTTACCATGGTATGGGTTGTTCGTCAGCAAGAGATAATATAGATCTGTCACAACCAAGACTCGAGAGTACTTTGGAGGGAGCTGGCTTGCGTACTGGATTTATAGGATTGATGTTGCATGCGCGCTCAGTAGAACTAACATGGAAGTTCTTCGGCACTTCAAGCGAAATATGGGGTAGCACGTGGGCTGGACTCACCACCTGCTGTCGTGTTACTGATAAGGACAACAACTCAACAGCATTGCACTCGAGGAGCTGTGTGAATTTGTGATATACACACGTACAAGATATTACATAGTCTACCCACTGCAAATTACTTCTACAGAAACATACACTCAATCATGGCCATGCCCGATACTCCAGCACCGAGCATTGCGGAGACACTCGTCGAGATACTGGAGAACCTGAAGTCATTGAAAACGGATCATTCTCAGCTCGCAGCACAAGTAGATGCTATTTCAGGAAAAGTGAACGTACTGTCTGAAGTGCAATTGGCAAAAGCAGTAGCAGCGCCTGTGCACCAAGTTGTTACCTCCACGAACGGATCTGCTTCGGTCACCTCCGCTGCTCGCAACGGCAATGGCAATGACAACACCACAACATCGCCATTACCAACACCTTCGCCATCCAGCAGTCCGGCGATTAATCCGTTGAACGCGTCAATCTCTCCACAGATCACTCCCAGACGTACCAGTGTTGGTTCGTCCAAAATCATTTTAACCTCCTATCCAGGTCAAAGTGGTGTCGACCCAATCCCTTTGCACTGGGGCAGTCCTGATCCAATGATGCGAGGCCCAGTGGTTGTCAGCAGGAACCATGGCACAATTCGTCGACGAAACGCGATTGGTGCACATGGTGGCTCATACTCAATCTATCACGCCCTCGCAGTTGCCAGTAAGAACCTGGACATCGATCACAAGCCCGACTTCACCAATACCGAACCTGCTGCAACCATTGGCCCTCATCCAGAAGTCTGGGGTGATCCGAAGAAGATTGTCGCCATGGATCCCTTTGGTCATCTAGCACCTTGGCTATACAAGGGTATCATTGATTCGGAGAATATCGAAATTCGACCTACGATTGCCATTACGAGAGCCCACATGAAGTTGCCTGAATTGGAAGATAGTGTTCGGGCGGGGCGACTTGTACCTGACGGGAAGATTTGTATCAATAGTAGTGGAGAGCTTGCGGTGACGAAGATCGCTGTAGAACCTTGCTGGTATCTGCCGGGTGTTGCCGAGAGATTCGGCATTGATGAAGGCACATTGAGACGCGCTTTGTTTGAGCACACAGGTGGCATGTATCCTGAGCTGATCACTCGTGGTGACATTAAGGTCTTTTTACCACCCATTGGAGGATTGACCGTGTATTGCTTTGGTGACCCAGCCAAGATGTCGGATGCGAATGTTCGTCTGGCATTGCGAGTGCATGACGAATGTAATGGAAGTGATGGTATGTCATGCAAGTTGAAATTGATTGCGAGTTTCCAGCTAACGCTCTGCAGTCTTTGGTTCCGATATCTGTACTTGCAGGCCTTACCTCATCTTTGGTGTCGAGGAAGCAGTAAAGGAAGCCCAGGGCGGTGGAAGTGGTGTCGTGATCTACTTCCGAAAGGAGGGTCGTGCATTAGGTGAAGTGACGAAATATCTTGTGTACAATGCTAGGAAGCGTGGCACAGACAAAGCGAGCGAGTACTTCAAGGTTAGTCTGTCATAAAATACGTACATGGGATCGTTCACTGATGGTCGACTTCCTTCTTCAACAGCGCACGGAGAACATAGCTGGCGTGAAAGACATGCGATTTCAAGCACTCATGCCTGATATTCTTCAGTGGCTCGGCATCAAGAAGATTGACCGTATGCTCAGCATGTCCAAGTAAGTTGATCATGGTCCTCTTCCGGATCCTGTATTGACGAATCTTATAGCATGAAACATGATGCAATTGTCGAGCAAGGCATTCCAATCATAGAACGAGTCCCGATCCCCGACGAGATGATTCCTGAGGATAGTAGAGTTGAGATTGATGCTAAAATTCATGCTGGCTATTGTAAGTATATGGCTAGAATATCTTCAGTAATGATGCTGATATCTCCCGTAGTCACGAATGGCAAAGTTCTGTCGCTGGATGAGCTGTCCCAGGTGCAAGGCCGTGCATGGGAAGATGTCGACGTAAGTTCTCTGCAGCAGTATGGTATATTGAACTAGACTGACGTTGCGCAGCATTGATTCACTTCATGGCTAAAGGGATGATTTTGACAGTCTCATGGCATGGGTGGCGTAGCATACATGCAATACGTTTGTCCTATTATTTCATGGTCGGATTATAGGAATAAAGAGGTGACAAGTGCTCAATGCACGTACATATACACATACACAGCAGCATCATTATTAGCATGATGTTCCATATAAATTACTTGCCAATCCTGCTGCTTTACTTCGAAAAAATGCTGCGGAATGTCACCGCACACTGCTGAAGACCCTGAATTATTGTCGCCCACTCAACACCTCGCAAATTTGGACGTCCAACATTACCGTCGATAACTTCAAACTAACAACAGTCTTTTCTCTTTTCCAACTGCAATCATGGCTGTCGGAAAGGTTCGTCGCCTCATTGATCAACTGCGACATTACTGGCGCTAATACACAGCTATAGAACAAGCGTCTGTCGAAGGGAAAGAAGGGTCTCAAGAAGCGCACAGTCGACCCCTTCTCCAGGAAGGATTGGTACTCGCTCAAGGCACCCAGCACCTTTGCTGTCAGAGAGTGAGCAGAAACCGGAAGAAGAAGAACAGAAAAAGAATACAAAAGATCTGACAAGACATCGCATTATAGTGTCGGAAAGACCCTCGTAAACCGCACCACTGGTCTCAAGAACGCCAACGACGCTCTCAAGGGCCGTATCTTCGAGGTCTCCCTCGCCGATCTCCAGAAAGATGAGGACCACTCCTTCCGCAAGGTCAAGCTCCGTGTCGACGAGGTCCAGGGCCGCAACTGCTTGACCAACTTCCACGGCATGGATTTCACCTCCGACAAGCTCCGCTCTCTCGTCCGCAAGTGGCAGACTCTCATCGAGGGCAACGTTGTTGTCAAGACCACCGACGACTACCTCCTCCGTGTCTTCGCCATTGCCTTCACCAAGCGACGACCAAACCAGATCAAGAAGACCACATATGCCAGCAGTGCGCAGATCCGCGCCATCAGGAAGAAGATGACTGAGATCATGCAGAGGGAGGCCAGCAGCTGCACACTACAACAGTTGACTGCCAAGCTTATCCCCGAGGTTATTGGTCGTGAGATTGAGAAGTCGACGCAAGGAATCTACCCTCTTCAGAATGTGCACGTGAGGAAGGTCAAGCTCCTCAAGGCACCCAAGTTCGACCTTGGTGCTTTGTTGAGCTTGCACGGTGAGGGTGGTGCATCAAACGATGCTGGTCAAGCTGTAAGAACTGAACCCTTCTTCAAAAGAGTTATTGCATGATTACTGACACTGTTTTCTTTTACAGGTCGAGAAGGAGTTCAAGGAGCCCGCTCCTCTTGAGAGCGTATGATGTGCTGGAAAATGATATCCTGGGTTGGATCTTAGACGAAGCATACCAATATGGGCTACTCGGCATTTGTTATGAAACAAGGCGCTTGAATGTTGTCCACCTTTATGTCCAAAAAGCGTAGGAAGAAATACAAGAATCTTGATGAACACAAAACAAGAACATCCAGGACTTCTGTGAATTCATGTTCGACTGTGACATATGCCTTACCAATTTACCAGCCATCTCAGTACTAAAATGCTAAACAGTCTAGTCGGAGCATGCTCGATTCAAATGAATGGCTTCGACATCCATCTCATTACCTATAATCCTTCGCTGCTGCCACCGTAAGTAAACGCTCTTGGCTCCTAACAAACCGACAACACATCACTCTCCCCTCATTCTGCTGCCAACTCCACACCTTGGGTTTGAGCAAAACCACCTCAATGCCATTCCACATAATGGCACCATGTATTCTCTTTTACCTTGCCTACCACATCAATACGAACTACTGCTGTCGTCCTGCTGGGCCGAACGTTCAGAACAAAAACGAAACACAAGATAACATACTGCTTTGGAACTGGTCAGTGAACCCTTGTCAGTGACAGAATACTCTTACATCCTCTCTCACTGTTGCTTTCGCAACTCGTTATCAGCACAAAACAATAGTAACATTCTAACCTCCGTGAGTGATCAATAGTTAGAAAGCCCGCCAAACGCGTTCGACTTTCTCTGCAATTGCTAGGAGAATGTCTGCATGTAGCATTCATCGTCGTCCTCTCCGGTCGACATCCTGCACTACACTGTATTATGATACAAATACCTCCTTCTTCACTTCGATCACATCCCATACACCAATTCGATCACATCTCTACACTCCCACCCTCACCCTCCGCGAAACAACAACCCACCATACAATCCAGCCACCCCAATATCTCCCCCTGTTCACCATCTTGTCTCATCATACTCGACGCTCATATGAGTCCTCAACAACGCCTCGAGTGCAACGTGGCATACCAAGGGAGTTTTCTGTTATCAAATCGAGTCAATATCGGATCGAGTTGGGGCATGGCATGGAAGATGAGTACGGAGTCCGTTACGAGTTTAACTGTGATTTTGGGAGAGAAAGTGGTTTTGTGTGTGCGTGGCGGGCAGTGGTACTGATATATTGGAGGATAAACGAATCATTGCATACTCGAAGGAATACAATATAGTATAATGACACTTTCCAAGTCTAGGCCTGGATGAGATTTTATACAGTATAGTTCTCAGATCTTGGGTAAGCAATTGTAGTGAAAAGGAAATCGAAATAAGAAAAGCAGAGCGGACGAGATGAGCTCTGGGCTGACATGGTGAACTAATCTACTTCGCAAAGCCTGGGATGAAAAATGGATCACTCCGTCTGGAGATGGAGAAGAGGAAACCCCGTCGTCGATGTTTGCTCGTGGCTTGGCTTGGTTTAGAGTCACAGAATGATATACAACTTCTTCTTATAGCTGAATCAAAGGACAGGTGCTGCGGTATGGAGATATGCGTACGTTTTAGTTACACAAATGTGTATATAGTACTTCTTGAAGCATACAAGGAACAAAGAAGGCATTCCATTCCTCAAATATACACACGCTAGCTCAAGGGTCGTCTGGAGATGGCAAGGCAAGGCAGTGAGCGTCCCGCTGCCGCCTCGCACAGTCTCGATAGATAGCCAAGCAAGCAGAAAGCCGACTGCATCAAAGCGATGTATGTCTGCCCATGGTTCAGTCGCCAAAGAGCAAATGATGATTCTTGTTCCTTTTCTCTCTTCCGGGAGAGTCTTCCCGTCCTATTCCAAAGCGATGAATGTGCCCATTCTGGCGAGTTGGGTGCAAATACCTGCCATTGCGTGCCCTGCACTTCCGGCTCCACTCCACTCCATGCAAGATGTTTCGTCCAGCGAATGAATGCAAAAGATTCCAGCCTTGCCTGCATAGTGATCCTTGTCGTCCAGATGTCCCACGTCCAGCGACAATAGCAATAGCAATATCCACCATCGCCTACTCTTACAAGAATCCCTCAATCAACATCCATTCCATCTCCGGCACCAGCCACAATCGGGGTGCCTCCACTCTGCACAACCCAAGCACCATTCGCACTCTGAAACCCCGTCTCCATCATGCCTTGCACATAATACGGTTCCGCCTCTTGCCCTCCCACATCCTCACCACTCCTGAGCACCTCACTTCCTTCAAACACTATCCCTTGCACTCCACTTTCTCCACCACCTCCTCTCAGATTATCAATAGCCCTCTCCCAGCTCTTCGCGACTAGTCGTGCCTGCTTCAATTCCTCGTCAAACAAATAATATCCCTGACTGCCCGGCTGGTACCCATGACTACTCCACGTCACTTTCGGGCGCGTGATGGCGGACACCAGATACGCCGGCATGCTCCTGTTCTGCCACACGATACTGACCGCTTGCAGTGGGAAATGCGTCTCGATGTAGCGTGCGTAGCCGCGCATTGCAGCGGACATGGTGGGGTCGGATGTGGGCATAGACGTCCACGCTATACCGAGGATTTGTGTCGCCGTGTCGATTGGCGGCTGTTCCACCACTGCTGCGCCACTGCGTTCGTCTGTATCAAGTTCTGCGGAATCCATCACTTCGGACATGGCACTGGCACTGGCTGTTTTGTGGATGTTGTCCAGCGACGTTGTAGCAGATCGATCCAGACGCATACTCTTCCTTGAGACCAAGTCCGGACGCAGCTCGCGCAGTTTCTCGCTCAGCTCTTCAGCCCAGGGACTGATGTTTGCACGTGAAGGGTCAATGGACATGGCGAAATAGGAGGACGGGTCTTGTTTGGGTGGTGATGGGGTACGGCGCGCTGTGCTTGGGGGGGAGGAATCGAATTCATCGCTGTCTTGTTCTGTCTCTGAGCGAGAGCGTTTGCGGGAGGTGGTGGAGAGTTTGGTTAGGACGGAGGGACGGCGAGGACGGAACTCCCAGTTTGGGTTGTTGATATAGGTAGGTTGGGTGGATGCCATGGTCGTGGTGGTGGTGGTTGCTGGTTGTTGGGTGGAGGTTGTCGGAGGGAAGGATGGAGGGTTGATGGGTTGGCTCCAGCTCCAGTCTACGGAAGTCGTAAAGCGAGTTGGGGTTGATGGTGCTGTTGGGTGACGTTCAATGGAAGACGCGTCAATTCAGAGCCAGTCCCGTTAGTACCGTGATGGAGTTGAGATGAGAGGCGTCAATATAATCAATGGTACTGGTGTGACAAGATGGAGCTGGTAATGGATGTGAATGAAGAGGTGAAGGAAGAACGGAAGAAGAGTGAGAAACTGAGAAGAAACAGAGAAAGCAGACGTGGAGATTGAGCCGAAGTTCCTTTTCGCTCTTCTGATCGTCGCCTCTTTCACGGCCTCATGCAGGGCACAGGAGCTTTCCATGGAAACTAAACAGACTTTTGCGGGGAGTGTGGGGTAGGCATGTGTGCTCAATGAAGTCAATCGATATATTTGAATGATAAGAAAAGAGACTGACTCTCTACAAACAAGTGTAAGGATAGATGTTCCTTGTTGTCACTAGTGAATACGAAATAGCAGTCAGTATTAACGCCAACTTATCAAGATCCATACCAGATCTATCTTGCACCCCAGACCCCGCCTCATCGCCAAGCAAGAGCATCTATATCTACTTCTTCTTTGCACTACCAAAATCAGCAGCACTCACCCCATCACCAACCTCACTATTCCCTCCAACACTTCTCTCCCTCAGCATGGGCGATCCACCCATTTCAAGCCCAAGTCCAAGCCCGAGCCCCGGCCCACTCTCCTGCCTCTGCATAGCAATCGCTGCAGCATTCGCAACATGTCCATTTAATCCATTGAGCACTGTGGGCGGTAAGCCAGAACGACCTCGAACTTCGAATTCACTTGCGGCAAACGGTGCTGCTTTTTCAATGCATCGTTCTGCAAGTCTGGCAATGATAGGATCATTGATGTCCTGTCGCATTATCATCAAATCATTTGCAAGCTCGGTGTCATTGATTCCTGGCAAAGATGGTGCGTGTGGAGGATTGCCTTTGGCTGTCGTCAATGGTATTGATGGAACTACTGCAAAGAATGGCGCGGTTGTAAGAGCTGCAGTGGCCAGGTCGCTGACAGGATTTGTGCGGTGAGAGGATCGTGTAGCATGAACTGGAACGGCTGGAGCTAGTGAGGGAGATGCGTTTGCCAGACTTGCAGTTTCGTTGTCGCCTCCATCTGCTTCCCTTGTCATCACGGTTTCGGCATCCACAATCATGCCATTCGCCGCACTGTTTATTATGGTAGGTGCAGAAGCGCCATTCGCCTGAGCTTTTGCGCGTGCGAAGAAGTTGTTGGCCTCTACATGAGCTTGCGCCAGATTGAGAGCCAATTCTTTTTCTGTGAAGAGATTACTGACGCTGAATAATGGTGCTTCCTGTTGAGCATAGAATGCCTTTGCTTTAGCGTCCTTGTAGGGGTTGGATGTCTTGTTTTCGTTGCTTCGGCCACTGGGAGTAAGCGAATCGTGTTCTATTTCATCTGCTGGAGCTTTGCGCTTTCTCTTCAACGAATCACCTCCATACCCATCCTCATCAGGTCGTAGTCTTGTGTGTCTTGTCTTGCGAGGATTCTGAGGACCACCTGGACTTGCGGGATGACCGACAGTGTATTGAGCTGGGTTAAGCAGTAGTGCGCTATGTTCACCAATGTCAAGTAGTTCCTTTTCTCGTATTAATCTTTCCTTCTTGCGCACAGTCTGTTGAATGAGTCGTTCTCTTATAGTTTGTACGAGGATGCGGTGCTCTTCATGCGCCAGTTGTGTCTTGTACTGGTGTGTTCTGCGGATCTCATCCAATGCGTCATGATAGTGTGTCTACAAAAGTAATATCAGCTATTTTTCCTGCGCAAGTGAGCCGTCGATTACTTGCATGCGTGTTTGTCAAATCGACATCTCTTCTCTCCAATGCACTGTTGACATTTGTCACCAATCTTGTGTAATATTTTCCAGCAAAGCTGTTGAAACTATGCTCAGCATCCGCGCTGATCGGTCTAAACTTAGTGGCCTCGCTCCGTAGTCCACTGAGCAGTCCATTGATGTGTTCTGGATCATCATCTAGAGGTCCGTCTCGATAGCTGTCAGCACGCATGATGAGGTTCATGTCGCACTGTAGGCCGACAAGCTGGGCGTAGTAGTGCTCGTGCTGATCTCGGGAGAAGGTGTTCATCATATCGTTTAGTCTTTCTTTCAAAGCTAGTCGTCGCTTATCTCGCTTGGATTGAGGTGCCCCATTTGCGATAGGTGATAGCATACTGTCGTCGTAACGACCTTGCATGGAGCCATTCGGACTGCCATTGCGAGCCATATTGTTTGGCTACCGAGTTGTGAATCGTATGTCGCTACCTTGATCAGGTGGGTGAGTTAGGGGGTTGCCACTCGGTTTCGGTGCTCGCGAGGAGTGCGAGTGATCGCTAGGAAGCAGAAACAAGAGAAGACCACAGCAAGAACGACAACATGGCCGGAGATGGAGAGGGAGCAGAGAAGATATGGCGATCACTGTACGGGAGAAAGTCCGCGCTCAGAATGACATCGTCCCACAAAATACAGGGTCTACACATAGTTGAGGTACAGTTCAATCCTTCGTACACCATTTACACTGGTGTTCCAATAAAGTCATGTATAGAAGTAGTAGTATGGCCAATGGCCAAGATTTTTGCAGGTGAAAGCTCGCTACAAGTTGTTCTAGAGACTCTCATGAATGGAATCTTGTATTGTATATTATTTTCAATAACCTAGACTATTATCGATGCCATATTTTTCTTTTTCAATTAGCTGTACATGTATTATGTGTAGCAATTACCCAATCTCACGTCCTATTCAATTTCCCAAGTCTTCAACGTGAAGACTCAGCCATCGATGCTGTCAACATGAGTATCTACAACTCCCTCTTAGCATAAGGTCTAGCATTCCTCTTAGCCAGACCAGGAGCGGTAAGGGTCATGCCACCAGGAGGTGCAGTAGTTCCGTTAACAGAGAACTTGTAGACAGCCTGAAGGGAGTAAGGAGCATCACCAGGTCCAAAGATTTGCCTGCTGTCTCTGCCCCATCTGAAAGATTATTAGTAACATACACAATTCACACGGACTCAATGACATACTCAGGGTAGTTAATAGCATCAATCCAGTCTTCGACCTCCATAACAACACATCCGTACTGGGGAACAGTGCGTGGGAAGGCTGTGTTGTTGCCGAAAAGACCTTGGGTGCTCTTTAGGGGCATGGATCCGTTCATTCCGTTGCAAGTGTACAGCTGGAAAGCCTCTTGGTCTGTAGAATGATTGGTCAGTGTTGGTTTCTAGTTAGGAAGGTGATGTGAGGAGTGCTGGGAACATACCAGAGTAGATGTCAAGAGTGATACCTGACCAATCACTAGCAAGTGTAGCAACCGGACCAGCTTGAGTCCAGTCGTAGGTGTAAGGGCTAGAGGGTCCTTCGCGGGTGACAAGCCAGGCGTTGTCGTAACCAATACATCCATAACCACATTGGTTGAAGATGCCGGGAGCCGTAAAGTTCGCTCCGATACGCTTTGGCGCAGACCAAAAGTCCATGACGCTGCCCTGAGGGATATTGTTGATTTTGCCCGTTGGGATCAAGATGTTATCAGCGTCGATATACTGTCCAGAGTATGGCAGGTGGAAAGTGTGGTTCAAGACCAAGTTTGTGTCGTTCCTTCCGAAACCGTCAAGGTTCCAATAGGTGTGCGAACTCAACATAATAGGTGTCGACTTAGTCAAACTCAAAGCACTCATCCTGATATGCCACTCATATGGAGTAAGAGTGTAGGTGACAAAGCTGACTACCTCACCAGGAAAGCCCTCGGTACCATCAAAGTCCGTCAAGGAGAAAGTAATGGAATCAGTAGTGTGCGTGACCACAGTCCAGTTTCTCCAGTCCCAGCCCTGTGGGCCACCGTGGAGGGTATCATTGTTGTTGTTCTCGTTGGGGTAAACGTAGTACTGAGTGCCATCGATGTTGAACGTGCTGTTCTTGATTCGGTTGGCATATCGGCCTGTAAAGTAATCAGTGCCAACGAACTTTGTGAGTACTTTACTGTTTGATCGTACCTGGAACTCCGCCCAAGTGGGGATGAGCCCTGTCGAGAGTATAGGCGGTGGCATTGTCGAATCCGAGGACGACGTCACGCTCGATACCATTGGTGTCGTTGATGAAGAGGTTGGAGATGGAAGCACCGTAGGGGATGAAATTTGCACGAATACCTTCGGCGGAAATAGCTGAGGAGATTGATGTTAGTATGTATAGAGCATGTTGTGGGATAGTGAAGTGTGCTTACTATATTTTCCATCAGCACCAACAGCAGATCCATTGCCCATGATAGTGTTATTGCCGACGACACCAAATCCACCTGGCATATTAGGCAACACAGTCTCATTCGCAGTTACATAGCCCTGCCCCAATGCACCACCGGCGCAAGCAAGCACGCCAGCAGCAACACCAAAGAAAGAACGCATCTTGAATGCTTCTCCACACACAATCGTATCACTATATCAAATCTTCTTCACAAGATAATTCGCTGGCAGGACAAAAGCACAAGCAAGCCAAGAGTGACCAGAAAGGCACAACGAGATGAATCTGAGCAATCGTTAAGCGCATGGGCAATTCCCTGGCTAAATACACGAGTAGGTTTCGACTATATAAGGGAGGGTCTCTTCTCCGCACGACCCCGCACGGCTGAGCAGCACCTTCATGGTATCATTCAGCACTAAGAGCGAGCACGGTGGAGATCAGCATGAAACCAGGGTTTTCGTAGCGGCACGAGACACAAGGGCGGCCTAGCGTGAGAGGGGATTCGCTATACATAGGCTATTTTAGTGTAAACTGGCTCTCAGGTGTGCCGTCAATGGCGTTCGAAATCGGGTCAAATGAATACGAGGCTGGGACAAATGCTCGTTCTTAGATATGCCGAGATTCATGTTCGAGGCTTGATTCGTAGGACTAAGTAGTATGCACTGAGATAGTTAAGTCAATGAACATTTCACCAAGCTCACCAATTGATTGTCTTTGGCGAAACTGTCTCCAAATGACTCCTTATCTTAGCCCAACTCCTCGAGGATACATGCTCTAACCTACGATTTCACCATGAGCTCTGCGCTGCGCTGCAATATGCTTCCAAGATGCTGCTACTCCTTCTTCGTTCCATTTGTGTGGAGAATAGTTTTCCATCAAAGCTTTACCCTTGGGCTCAGCTTGTCACGGGTCTGCCATCATACTCCAGTACCTCATTAGATGGGTATTTTGGGCTTTGACGCCTCGAGAGTGTCGTCCTGCCTTGATAAGCGATGCTGGGTGCAACAGATGTCAACACGTCGGCACCAGAGATGAGAGCGCCAATAGAGGGCAGTGTAAGAGCACCTGTAGGTTTGGCACGTCCCATAAAGCTACACTGGCATCTGGGTCGGAAGGGGAACGCTGTTCTCAGATCAGATCAGATCAGTTGAGTCCGAAGTAGTCCGTATATGCCTTGGCTTATGCAGCACCGCGTGATTAAGCTTGTTGGCTCCAATGTGGTCGATACCAACATGATATTCTGGTAGCGGGCGAGAGCATGCATGGTAAATCTACCATGATTGATGTTGGGGGAAGCGTTGAGTTGCTTCATGCTCAAGGCACAATCACTCTTCTTCACTCTCCTCCTCACTCTCTTGTACCACGGGTTCTGGCATTTCCTCGTCGTCATCAGCACCTAGTGCTCTTTCGAGTTCAGCTTGCAGGTCAGCCTCTGTACTTGCGTCCCAAGTACTTTGACGACGAGGAATTTCAGAAGCCCCTCCAACAACAGCAGGCGAACCCAAAGCGAGGTCCTCAACATCCTCATCAGCTTCCAGAACAGCGATTCGAAAGACCTCATCATCGTCTTCTTCGTCTTCCTCCTCTTCCTCTCCTTCAACTTCTTCATCGTCCTCCTCGTACCCACTACCAGGTTCCGGTAAGGCAGGGCTGAGTACAGACTGGGCCGGACTTGCTGAGGCAGCCGCAGAGCGTAGAGAAATAGGCCTTCCGGGAGCTTGAGGCGTCAATAGCATACTCTTTTGCTTCTTCCTTGGTTGGTAGCCATCTCCCATGTCAATTACAAGACCATCATCGTCATCATCCTCTGCAGCGACGTCTTCGGATGCGGCTGGACTATACCGCTTCTCTGAAGCGCGTCTTTCTAGTCTTACATGAGGTGGGGGAGCTCTTAGCGCTTGGGATTGCCTTGGTCGTGATTGTGGAGGCCGAGCAGAGGGTCGTGGAGCGGTACTGGCTTTGATGGTAGGTGCAGCTCTTGAGGGGGCTAGCAAAGGTGTAGATTTGTTTACAGAGTTCCTAGGCTGATCCGGTTGCTTCGTCGCGGCCTTCAGGTAGTGTCTATAGTCGAATGGATTGGAGGGATCAGGCTCTTCACTATCGTCCTTGAATAATTCTCCTTCGTCACTAGATCCTCCGATACCCTCATCGTCAGTCTTTAGTTGGTCCCGCGTGGCTTGTCCATATTGCTGAGCTAGCTTTTCTGCGTCTTTCTCCCAGGGTGCAGCAGCCAGGTTAAAAGCATATTCGGACTCTAGCTTGTCCAGTACGAGCGTATGACCGTCAGCGTCCAAGGTCAGCACGTAGGAGCCTGCTTTAGTGGAGTTGTTGCCCTTGTATTGGAAGTCGTTCACTTGCTCATGCTCGACATCCTGGATCGACAGGTTATAGCCGTCTGCAGTCTTGGTAATACTCGTATCTCTCTTGCTGCCGGTTTGACTCGGTTTGTGATTGAAGGCAATACTGCAAAACCCTTCCGATTCACCAAGCAGAGTCTGACCAAGCTTGATATTGAGTTTCGTGTGTTGACGAGGATCGATCGTGCGAGCCGCAGAGGAGGATGAAGTTGGTCGTGACATGATTACAGATCAAGACACATTATTGGCAGGCAAACCAAGTATATATAAGAGGGTTTGTGTTGGTGAGATGTTGTAAGACAAACCAAGTATATACAAAGAAGGGCTGTGTTGGTGAGATGTTGTGAGACAGGTACCAATTACTCGAGGGACTCAATGCCAAGCTTATGCGGGTCATCCCGAGTGCCGACAAGGTTAAGGTATTGAGTTTCATTATTAAGCAGCTTAAGTTGTTCGTGCTTTGGCTAGGACGAAGTCTTATTGTCATTGTCATTGTCAGCTTCAAGACAGTACTGCTTCCCTTTTTGATCCACCAACGCCACTAGACAAGAGCTCCAATCTGCCAGCTTGTATCCTGTGTTTTGTGATTATCTGTACATATTCTGGGTCGGGAAGCAAGTCACCAGTGTCATCCTCGCCATCCTCGCCATCTTCTGTTGCTCCTTCAAGATCGTCATCAAGCATGGATAGCATTAGTCCGAAATCGCCTCCCAGCCTACCCAGACTAGTCGCGCAATAGAGCACTTGTGTAAGCAAGCTGTCCGTAGAATTTTGATCTCGAATATTCGGTAGATACGTCCGTAGCTCGTCAATAAGCATGTCCACGACGAATAGTGTGAATGTCGACAAGGCAGATGGGAGTTGTAGTAGATCATCACTCGGGATATCTGGCTCGACTGATAATAGTAAGCTACTTGGTTGTCGTACAGGAGGTAACCCAGGTCGTCGTGCATCGTTGTCGAGCTGCGTCTTTGGTGTGGGTGCAGCTGGATTAGCTGGCTCCGGAAGCGAGGCAGGGAAGATACTTTTATACATTGAGATGATTGCAAAGCATTGTTCTCGAAACACTTCGACGTATCTTTTCAGATAACGCTCTGTCTGCTGCCCAGCAGCCCATGAACCCTTTTCAGCTGCTTTTGAGGTGTGAGACACTCTCTGTGCTGTCTCCTGCTCTGCCAAGTCCTTTAATGGTTCCAGAGCTTCAAGAGTGATGAACAAGTTACTCAGTCGAGATATGAGGAACAAGGCACCGAGGGAACCTTCACCAGCGCCGGAAGTGACTGTCTTGCCTATAGTTTGACGGTCGTCCAGCTCTGGTGCTACACGTCGTAACAGAGCAATAAGTCGCATACCACCAGCCAATTTCAGTGATTGCGATCGCAGTGACGTAACTAGATTTGTGGTCATTCCACGCATTGCTTCTTCAGCTTGAACAGATATAGATTGGACTAGCTCGAGATCTGGATATAGCTTCTGGAGACGTTTTATGTGGGCGTACAGATCAAGAGCAGAGGCATAATTTGCGTTAGCCGACGACATTGCAGTCCCTGTTCCAGTAACAGATCCAGCGGAAGCGGCAATGGTGGTTGATAGAAGTGACGGCAATTCCAGAATATCAGAAATCTTGTCTACATTGGTCCCTAATCGCATGACCTGTCTTCGTCGGTCCAGTATAGGATTCTCCGATGCTTTACTGTATTTTTCGGCGAAAGATGTCGAACTCAGATCGACCGCAGGCACTGCTGTATGAACCGCCGCAACATTTGAGGCGATTTGAGGGAGTGATTGATGGAGATTTTGGAGCGATTCTACTGCAGTATTTACGGAACGAAAAGATCTCTTTGCAAGAGCTTGAAGTGATCGCAGAGACGTGTGGACATCGTAGTCAAGTGCTTCACGCTCGGTGGATGTTAGAGCGGATAATGACAAACTTGACAAGCGTTGTAGATATTGAGTGACTGCAGGTGTTGAGGTCGGTGGAAATGCATCGCTGTTGGGTTCTGGAAAGTGTGGTTGGAGAAGCTCATGAAGAGAGTCCGCCATTATTTATTAAGGTGCCTGGGATCTTTTTGCGCTTTATATCTTTTGGCCTCGAGGGGTTGATCTCCTGATGATAGCTGACACTCTAAACTACCTTGCTGAGCACTGGAGTATGCAGGCCAATGGCCATATGCTCATTGATGGCTAAATTGTTCAATTGGCGTTGTTACTCGTACAAGAACGATGCTTTTTTGCTAGACGTCGTAGACAGATAAATACTCGTGCTTGGAGGCGTTGTTTCATATCTCACGACGTGAGCAACCTGACACGACGTTGCCTGTTGCTTCGACTTTAGTGTGGACTAGAGTGGATGCCCGGGTTAATTACGATAGAAACCCTATCGGATTTAGGAGATATGGGCAGATGCGCGCTGCCAAGACACAATCCACTGCAAACATCAACGTCCTCAACGTCAAATCGTCGATAAGCTAAATTATGACGCATTGTGCAGGCCTTTATTAAGCAGCAGTCAATAGTTAATTGCCGCCCTCTCCACCTGTCCGCATCCTCAATTCGTTGCGTGTTTCGTTCTTTTCTTTCCTGTGTTGTTTCACATTTGCTTCACGTATACTGCTCTTCCACATTTGCACGCCACTGTCCCTCGGAACCGTGTATCGCTGGTGTCATACAACAGCCAGAGTTCTCAGTAGCCCGACTTCAGAAGCCCGAAGGGAGAGCATTAACACCATCGACCGATAGAGCAATCATAGTTCGATATGGTCTTGGGAGGAAGTTCTCTCGAAAGACATCTGACGGAAAGTCAGAAGCCACGGTAATTGAGCAATTCAATTCAATGGTTCCGCTGGCCGAATGGTAACTAAGTCTTGGCAGATGGCAGCTTCACAACCCAGCCGACAATATACCGCAAGATGGACTATATGACCCTACTGCTAGCGGCACTCTCACACGCTCGGAAAGTCCGGAAGATGGTTATATATCTAGGGACGGAGCATGGGGCGAGCGTGATGTTGGTGGACCCATGAATTCGCGGATGGCAATGCAGGATTATGAAGTCTTGCGACAGGAATTGACAGAATTAGAAAGAGCACGGTCAAAGGGAGATGGAGAGCAACCTGGAGATATTGGCCATGGAATCGGGCGTAAAAGTACAACCTTGTCAAGGCGATCACGGTCCCTAGCGAGAACACGGACAAATGTCAGTGAGCCTGACGATACTGGTGCAAAAGAAGAGAAAGACGATTTCCAGTTGGATGAATTCATGCGAGAAGGTCACTTTGAGAAGAGGACAGAAGGCCGATCAGCAAAGAAGGTCGGGGTGGTTTACAAGGGGTAGGCAATGTCTTTCCTGTAGGACAATTGTAGATCCGAAGCTGACGGAATACAGACTTGGTGTAGAAGGTGTCGGCGCAGGAGCGACCTTTGTAAAAACAGTACCGGATGCTATCCTGGGAACGTTCGGACCAGATCTCTATCGTCTGGTTACACGTTTCTTCCCTTTCCTGCGCATGGGTCATGGTCCACCTACTCGTAAATTGCTTAACGATTTCACTGGTGTTGTAAGAGATGGGGAGATGATGCTTGTGCTCGGCAGGCCCGGTTCAGGTTGTACAACATTTCTAAAAGCCATCGCTAACAAACGCGAGGAGTTCAGCGCTGTGACTGGCACCGTTTCGTACGGAGGTATTGACTCAGCTAAGCAAAAGAAAGAATATCGAGGCGAAGTCAACTACAACCCCGAAGATGACCAGCATTTTCCTGATCTGAATGTATGGCAAACCTTGGTCTTCGCATTATTGACAAAATCGAAGAAGCGCGACAAAGACGAAATTCCTATCGTTGCTGAGGCTCTAATGAGGATGTTTGGTATTCCTCATACAAAGTTTACAAAGGTATGGGATGGAAGGAACATTCGCTGGATTTCATGGTACTAACAGCAGCCAGGTCGGAAACGAGTATGTCCGTGGTGTCTCTGGTGGAGAGCGAAAGCGTGTGTCGATTGCGGAAACTCTGGCATCAAAGTCCACTGTGCAATGCTGGGATAACTCGACTCGTGGTCTCGACGCTTCTACTGCTCTTGATTATGCCAAGTCGTTGAGAATCATGACAGACGTGAGTAACAGGACGACTCTTGTAACCCTTTACCAGGCTGGAGAAGGAATCTACGATGTCATGGACAAGGTATTGGTAATTGACGATGGGCGCATGATCTTTTCAGGTAATTAAGAACCCTTTCATATACCTTAATAGTCGCTTACATTACTCTTCTCCAGGCCCGGCCAGCGACGCCCGCAAGTACTTTGTTGACCTCGGTTTCGAAGATCCACCAAGACAGACCACAGCCGACTTCTTAACAGCTTGCACGGACCCTGTTGAGCGAAAATTCCGGAAAGGCCACGAACATAGCACGCCCAAAACACCAGAAGAACTCGAAAAGGCCTTCAGAGACAGTCGGAACTACAAACTTCTGCTTGAAGAT
>Ga0160428_1000295_pt1 | contig 59386 bp, 51 predicted proteins | sample SolpanmetagenomM_FD_108198 | JGI IMG/M metagenome (GOLD analysis project Ga0160428, IMG submission 108198) | Solar panel surface microbial communities from Lawrence Berkeley National Laboratory, California, USA - M | ecosystem: Engineered > Built environment > Solar panel > Unclassified ... | reverse complement strand
TAAGAGCGTGTTTGGGAATCTAAAAGAACGTCATGCTGAGCTTGTCGAAGCATCTCTACCGCTTCATTGAACGGTGCAGATGAAGCGGTAGAGATGCTTCGACAAGCTCAGCATGACGTTCTGAAAGCGTTTTTCGTAAAATCCAAACACGCTCTAAGTAGCCCAGGCCTTGGCTAATAGGTCTTGGTCATGTCGTCGGGCACCACGATGAGGTAGTCCGCCAGGTTGACATTGGCTTTGTCCAGCTGCTGAAGCTGACTTTGCGACACTACACTTAAAGTATTGATACGCAAGGGTGTCTTTACCTGGGTGCGCAGGTAGGCCACGATGCCATCGTGGTGGTCGGAGTGGTACGAGCCGTTGAGGTGCAGCAGCGTCTGCCCCGGCCCCAGGCTGCTCCAGATGTAGTAGGCCATCGTGGCGTCTTTGAGGGCCTGCGCCTGAATGATGTTGCGCGCCCCGCCGCCGTGGGCCGAGGCAGCGCCACCAAACATGGCGGCCATGTTCTTGTAGCCCGGCAGTTCATAATCGATGGCCAGCGGCAGGGGTACTAGGTATTTTTTCTCGTCGGCGGGCAGCTTATCGAGGGCCGTGAGCGAGCCGCGCGCCACCTGCTGGGCGTAGCGACGCGGCGCGTTGGTGCCGATGACGGTTATTTTTTCGGCGCGGGCCAGTTGCAGTAAAGGGCGGTAATCGGTGGCGTAATTAGGCCAGGGCCGGCTCTGGCGCTCAAACGCCGAGTCGGGCAGCGTGCCGGCGGCGTACTCGGCCACGAGCGGCTGCACGTCGCGCTCAAACATTTCGAGGCCCAGCACCAGCTTGCCGGGGCCTTTGAGGCGGGCCAGGTCCTTGGCTACCTGTAGCTCCAGCCAGTGGGCCATCGGGTCGTTGTGCTGCTCGCCAAAGAGCACGACATCGGCCTGCGCCAGTTGGGCCAGCATCTGGTCGTAGTCGGCCGCCTGGCCTTGGGCGGTGAAGAGGCGGTAAGCTGGCCGGTCGCCGGCCGGCACGAAGGCCAGCAGCGGCAAGAGAAATAAAAAGAGCAAACGAGTAAGCATACACTAAAAATCGCCTGTCATTGCGAGCTTGCGAAGCAAACGCAACAGAGCAATACCACCACGACAACGGCGAGGACGGTTATGTTCTGGTGCGTTTGCTTCGCAAGCTCGCAATGGCAGGCGATTTATCAGTAGTAGCTTACTAGTGAGGACCTACCCTTTATAGAACATCCACTTCGACAACTCCTTGTACGTCACTTTTTTGCCGTACATCAGGATGCCCACGCGGTAAATGCGGGCCGCCACCCACACGGTGCCCACAAAGCCCAGGATGAGCAGCCCAATCGACAAGGCCAACTGCCACATCGGCACCCCAAACGGCAGGCGAATGACCATCGCCACGGGCGAGGTAAAGGGTATCATCGACATCCAGAAGGCCACCGGCCCATCGGGGTTGCGCAGGATAACCGAAAAGCCCACTACGTAGCTCAGAATGAGCGGCATGGTAATGGGAAACATAAACTGCTGGGTATCGGTCTGGTCGTCTACGGCCGCGCCCACCGCCCCAAACAGCGCTCCGTAGAGCAGGTAGCCCCCCAGGAAATAGGCGATGAAGCCGAACACAATCGTCCCAATTGGGATGTTGAGCTTGTGCAGCATGTCAAACAGGCCACCGATGGCATTGGCGCGCTTGGCGGGGTTCATCTGCTCGGCCGAAGCGGCAACGGCATTATCGGCGGGGGCAGGGGCAGCCGTGGTGCTGGCGGCCGGGCTGGCGGGCCGGGCGGCCACTTCGGTCCGGGCGGGCTGGTCGCCGCCCGTTAAGAGCGGGATAACCACCGAGGTAGCGCCCCACGACAAGAGGCCCCACAGCAGAAACTGGGTGAGGCCAACGGCCGCGATACCCACGATTTTGCCCATCATCAGGTCGAAGGGCTTCACCGCCGACAGCATCACCTCCATCACGCGGCTCGACTTTTCTTCACCCACCCCGCGCATAATCTGCACGCCGTAGAGGAAGATGAAAAAGTAGATGAGCACCGCCAGCGCCGAGGCAATGCCCGTGGTCACTCCCGAGTTACTATCCTTCTCTTTGCCAGTCTCATCCACGCTCACCGAGCTGAGGGGCACCTTGGCTCGCAGCTGGTCGAGCTGGGTTTGGGTGAGGCCCGACTTCTGCATCTTTAGCTCGGCAAAGGCATCGGTGAGGGCCGTTTGGACGCGGTTTTCCTTGCTCAGGCTCACGTTGCCTTTGCCAAAAAACTGCACGCCCTGCGGGTCTTTTTCGCTGAGGCCGGCGGGCAGGTACAACAGGCCGGCGTGCTTTTGGGCCTGGAAGCTTTGCTTGGCCTCGGCCAGCGTGCCGCCCACGGCCCGAAACTGGAGCTGCGGCGTCGAAACCAGACGGCTGGCTACGTTCAGGCCGCTGTCGTCGCGCACGTCCACGATGTCGATTGTCTCATCCGACTGCGCCAGTTTGCCGATGAAGAGCCCAAAACCGGCAATGAGCAGCGGCACGAGCAGCGTGAGCACTACAAACGCCCGCTTGCGCACCCGGGTAATGTATTCGCGCTGGGCAACGAGTAAAAATTTAGAAGCCATTCTTTAATGGGTAATTTATTAATGGTCAATGGGTAACCCTGGCAGCTTGCGATGACTTGGCTACAGCAGCGCGTTGGCTGTTTCTTGCAGCGTTTCGGGCATGGTTTCGCGCACGCGCCGGATAAATATCTCGTTGATGCTCGGAATCTGCTCGCGGAAGGCGTGGATTTGCACCTGCCCGATGAGGAAGCGCAGCAGGTCATTAGGGGTGGCGCCGGCGTGCAGCTGAATGCGGGCGTAGAAATGGTCGTTTTCGCGCGCCTTCTGCTCCACTACCTCAAAATCGGGGTGTACTACCAGCAGCCGGCCCTGGCCTTCTACCTCATATGTATTGGTTTTGAACTGATTACGAATGGCACTCACGGCCCCATCGAGCACCTTATGCGAGCGGTTGATGAGGGCAATGCTGTCGCACATCTCCTCCACCGACTCCATGCGGTGGGTCGAGAAGATGATGGTCGCGCCCTCGTCGCGCAGCCGCAAAATCTCGTCTTTAATCAGGTTAGCATTAATTGGGTCGAAGCCCGAAAACGGCTCGTCCAGGATAATGAGGCTGGGCTGGTGCAGCACGGTGGCCACAAACTGCACCTTCTGCTGCATGCCTTTGCTCAGGTCCTCCACGTTCTTCTCGGCCCATGCCTTGATATCGAAGCGGGCCAGCCAGCTTTTGATGCGCTGCACGGCGTCGGCGCGGCTCAGGCCCCGCAGCTGCGCCAGGTAAAGCAGTTGCTCGCCTACTTTCATCTTTTTATACAGCCCACGCTCCTCGGGCAGGTAGCCAATCTGGCCGATATGGCTGGGATTCAGCTTCTCCCCCCGAAATAGAATCTCGCCCGAGTCGGCCCCGGTTATCTGGGTAATGATGCGGATGAGCGACGTTTTGCCCGCGCCGTTGGGCCCGAGCAGGCCAAAGATGCTGCGCTCGGGCACGGCCAGGCTCACGCCGTCGAGGGCGGTGTGCGCGGCGTAGTGCTTGCGCACCTCGCGCGCTTCCAGGATGGGCCGGGAGTTGACTTGTTGCATGGTGAAAAAGGAAGAAAATGAAAGAAGTAGTAGGGCCGTAAATGTAGCGGCTGGCAGTAGCGCCGGCCAGTAGCTTTTCCTCAAGCCGCCAAAAAGCGACTTCGAGCGGTAAAAAACGCGCCTGGGCGGCCATCGGGCAGGCTAGGCGGGGATTTCTTCCGCCAACTCACGCAGCTGGCTTTCGAGGCGGTCCAGGTGCTGGCCGTAGAGGCGCTGAAGCCACCAGGGCGTGATGAAATAGACAATTACCATCAGGAAGAGCCCCAGTAGCAGCATCACGAGTCCAAACAGCCCCAGTTCCTCGCGGGGAATGAGGTTGGTGCCTGTCAGTGAGCTACTAAGTACGTAGCCGTACAGCACAAGCAGCGTCACCGGCACGGCGGCTATCGAAAAGCGGTAGTAGAGGCGCAGCAGGTGGCGCAGCCCAGCGCATAGCTGGGTAAGGTGCCCGCGCACGGCGCCGCTGTTTTCCGCCAGCTGCCGCAGAATGCGCCATACCCGGTAGTAATAGTAGCGCAGCAGCAGCCCCAGCAGCCCCACCTGCAACGCGGTGCCTACCACGTGCAAGGGCTTGTGGTAGTCCCGATTCAGGGCAAAAAGCAGAATGGTTACCACCGAAAAGCCTATCTCCAGATAGGTATTGCGCCGCAGCTTGTCCAGCAGCGTACGGCGCTGCTGCTGCATTAGCCCCGTCAATTGGGTGGCCGACAGCGGGGCTTCTACTGCCGGGCCGGGCTGCTGCCACTGCCGGCGCAAATCATCAAGCTCCATAACCTATCGCTTTTATGTATTAACTATGAACCAGTTGGCGGCGCAGCTTTTCCTGCACGCGGTGCATTTTCACGCGCACGTTGTTTTGAGTAATACCCAGGATGTCGGCCATTTCGTCGTACGGCCGGTCTTCCAGGTAGAGCAGCACGAATGCCTTATCCACGTCCGACAGCCGGTTGATGGCGCGGTATAAGGCGGCCGTTTCTTCCGGCTCGTAGGCGCTGCTCTCGATGGGCTGGGCTAGGTGCCAGGCCTCGCCTTCCACATCGACGGCGGCTGGCCGCCGGGTGCGCTGCCGCAGGTTGGAGATGGCCACGTTGAGGGCAATGCGGTAGAGCCAGGTGCTGAGCTTAGCGTCGGGCTGCGGCACGTAGCGCGGCCAGGCCCGCCACAGCTGCAAGACTATTTCCTGAAACAAGTCCTGGCGGTCGTCGGCGTCCTGGCAGTAGAGGCGGCACACCCGCCGCACCAGCGGCTGGTAGTCGTGTAAAGCGGCCAGAAAATCGGCAGACGGGGCAGCGCTCATGTTCAGGGTAGCGGTTTCGGGAAGGTCTATCGCCGAAAGCTAGGCCGCATTACTGTCTGAACCGCGGATTTAGCGGATTTCGAGGCTGTAGGCAGTGTGAATAAAAAACAAAAAAGGCCGCCCAATTGGGCGGCCTTCTTACGGCTTCAAAATCCGAATAATCCGACGAATCCGCTAAATCTGCGGTTCAGATAATTTACTGGAAGTATTCCTTTACCTTCTCGAAGAAGCCCTTCTCGTTCTTGCCGGGGTGCGGCGTAAAATTGTCCGACTCCCGCAGCTTTTCCAGTAGCTCGCGCTCCTGGTTGCTCACGTTTTTGGGCGTCCATACATTGAGGTGAATCAGTTGGTCGCCGCGGCCGTAGCCATTCAGGTCTTTGATGCCCTTGCCGCGCAGGCGCAGAATTTTGCCGGGCTGGGTACCGGGGTCCACCTTGATTTTTACCTTGCCCTCGATGGTGGGCACCTCCAGGCTTGCGCCCAGCGCCGCATCCACAAAGCTGATGTACTGCTCAAACATGATGTTGTTGCCATCGCGCTTAAGGAATTCGTGCGGCTCCTCCTCAATCTGAATCAGCAGGTCGCCGGGCACGCCGCCGCGCTCCGGAAAGTTACCCTTGCCGCTCATGCTCAGCTGCATCTCGTTGGCCACGCCGGCCGGCACGTTGATGGGAATCACTTCCTCGTTCAGCTGGCGGCCTTCGCCCTTGCACACATCGCAGGTGGCCGAAATGGTTTTGCCCTCGCCGTGGCAAGTGGGGCACGTGCTAGCGCTCACCATCTGCCCCAGCATCGTGTTCACCACGCGCTTGGTTTGGCCGCTGCCCTGGCAGGTGGCGCAGGTCTTCAGCTCGGTACCATTCTTAGCGCCGGTGCCGCTGCATGGTGAGCAGGCCACGTAGCGCTTCACCTTTATTTTTTTCTCAACGCCGTTGGCAACTTCCTCTAAGTCAAGCTTTAGCTTGATGCGCAGGTTAGAGCCTTTCTTCACGCGGCGGCCCTGGCCGCGCCCGCCGCCGCCAAAGAAGCCCTCGAAGCCCCCGCCTCCCCCGAAAATATCGCCGAACTGCGAGAATATATCCTCCATGTTCTGCGCGTGGCCGGCGCCGCCCCCGTTCTGGTGGCCAAACCGGTCGTAGCGCGCCCGCTTATCGGCATCAGACAGCACTTCGTAAGCCTCCGCAGCTTCCTTGAACTTGTCCTCGGCCGTGGGGTCGTCGGGGTTTTTATCGGGGTGATATTTAATAGCCATTTTGCGATAAGCCGACTTAATCACGTCGCCCTCCGCATTCTTGGCTATCCCTAATACTTCGTAATAATCGCGCTTTACAGTTGCCATTTTTGCAGGTATATTTCACAGTCGAACGCCAGGCTACCGCTGAAAAGTGCCGGCGGCGGCCTGACGTTCATGCGTGGTTAACTTATTGGCCCAGTACCACTTTGGCGTGGCGAATAACCTTATCGCCCAAATAGTAGCCTTTTTCAATCTCGTCAACAATCTTGCCGCGCAAATCGTCGCTGGGGGCCGGAATTTGAGTGATGGCCTCGTGCAGCTCGGCATCGAAGGCCCCGCCCTTGGCTTCCATCGGGGTCAAGCCCTTCTGCTGCAAGGTCTTGCTGAGCTTATTATACGTAATATCAAGGGCGTTTTGCAGAGCAGCCGGGTCCGTAGCACCCTGCGTGTGCAGCCGAGCCCGGTCGAAGTCGTCGAGCACCGGTATCAGGGCCACCATAAGCTCCTGGTTGGCCGTTTTGAAAAGGTCGGTGCGCTCCTTGGCAGTGCGGCGCTTGTAGTTCTCAAACTCAGCGGCTAGGCGCAAATACTTGTCTTTGAGGTCGGCCAGCTCGGTTTCGGCGCGGTTTCCACCGGCTTCGGGGGCAGCGGCATCAGTAGTGAGGTCCTGCTCACCGGCGGTGTGCTCGGCGGTCGGGTCGGCCAGCGGCTGGTCGTCGGGAGTCATATGTTTATCGTCGGTCATTTTCTTCTGGAAAAAATGGCGGAATCGGCTAGTGAAAGGCTTTCCCATACGGGTAGCGGGTCGGGCGCAAGGAGTTTGCCAAAGGCGAGCAAGCTGCCAAATTGGCACAGCAAGAGGTTGCGAAGTACTTTCCTGGTTAGAAAGCATCATTTTTATCTCACAAATTCAATGTCTTGGTACATCACCATTCGTAGCGACAATGCCTATTCTCGATTTGTATCGACTACTGAGATTAGCGACTATCTAACACACATGCTTGGATTGAGTCAAACAAGTCCTTTGTCATTTTCTACTGAGGCTGAAATGTTACCATGTCAGGTTATTATAGCTAAGTGCAATTCACTAGGCAATTATAATCTTGACAACTTAGTAACTCCTCAAATCAATGTGATAGAGCTTGTTTGCCCTTGGACAGATAATGAATTATGGTATGATTTGCTGGCCTCCAAAATTGCGTCATTCCTCAACTGGCAAGCATTTGAAGACCACGAAGAAAGACGAATATGGCCAGCTAATTAACTCTCTATTACTCGTGTAGCGCCCCCCAAATCATATCCTTCAGCTTCTGAATGTTCTTGCTGGTGAGGCTGGAGATGAAGACAGTGGGTGGCAAATCGGCCGGTAGCGAGGCCAGGATATCGGCTTCTAGCTCCTCATCGAGCATGTCGGCTTTGGTGATGGCCAGTAGGCGCTTTTTATCGAGCAGGTCGGGGTTGAACTGCTCCAGCTCGCCCAGCAATATCTGGTATTCGGCCGCAATGTCCTTGCTATCGCAGCCTATCATAAAGAGCAGCATGGAGTTGCGCTCGATGTGGCGCAAAAAGCGGGTGCCCAGACCCTTGCCCTCGGCCGCACCCTCGATGATACCCGGAATGTCGGCCATCACGAAAGAGCGGAAGTCGCGGTAGGCCACCACGCCCAGGTTGGGCACGAGGGTGGTGAAAGCATAGTCCGCAATCTTGGGCTTGGCAGCGCTCACCACCGAGAGCAGCGTGCTCTTGCCGGCGTTGGGGAAGCCCACGAGGCCCACATCGGCCAGCAGCTTCAGTTCCAGAATTACCTGCTCCTCGATGGCCGGCTCGCCGGGCTGCGCGTATTGCGGCGCCTGGTTAGTAGAGGTTTTAAAATGGTCGTTACCCAGCCCGCCGCGCCCGCCGGGCGTGAGAATTTGGCGCTCGCCGTCCTTGGTAATCTCCAGCTTCATTTCGCCGGTTTCGGCATCGCGGGCCACGGTGCCCAGCGGCACCTGAATGACGATGTCTTCGCCCTGCGCGCCGGAGCGCAGGTTGCCGCCGCCACCCTCGCCATCCTGAGCGAATAGGTGCTTGCGGTATTGCAGGTGCAGCAGCGTCCAGAGCTGCGAACTGCCTTCCAGAATGATATGGCCGCCACGGCCGCCGTCGCCGCCGTCGGGGCCGCCGTTAGGCAGGCCCTTGGCCCGGAAGAAGTGGTGTGAGCCCGCGCCGCCCTTGCCCGAGCGACAAGTAATTTTAACGTAGTCGATGAAGTTGTTATTAGCCACTTTGTTTAAGTATGAGTTTTAAGTTATGAGTTATGAGTTGGCCGTTCACCATGCGAATACCATGAACGTAAATGAGTTATGAATTTCGAGCAGAGCGCCCGAAACTCATAACTCATAATTTTTAACTCCTAACTGGCGCAGCCTACGCCTGCACCTCGCGGGTAGCGGCGGCGGGCGCCTCGGTCTGGGCCGGCTTGTGCTGGTCGATGAGGCTGCTGATTTGGGAGAAGATGCCCTCAATCTCCCCGATGCCGTTGAGCGAGTGAAACTTCTGCTGCGCGGCGTAGTAGCCCGCCACTTGCGCGGTTTCCGTATTATACACCGTCACGCGGCGGCGAATTTTGGTTTCGTCTTGGTCATCGACGCGGCCGCTGGTTTTGCCGCGCTCCAGCAAGCGCTTCACCAGCTCCTCCTCCCCTACTTCGAGGGCAATCATGCAGGCCACGTTGGTGCCGTGCTCGGCCAGCAGGCGGTCGAGGCTTTCGGCCTGGGCAGTGGTGCGCGGAAAGCCATCGAAAATGAAGCCAGCGGCCTGCTTGTTGTGGCTCAGGGCGTGGCCAATCATGCCGATAACTACTTCGTCGGGCACGAGCAAACCCTCGTCCATCAGCTTTTTAGCCTTGAGGCCGAGCTCGGTGCCTTCGGCGATTTGCGCGCGCAGGAGGTCGCCGGTGCTCAGGTGCACGAGGTGGTACTTGGCAATGAGCTTCTGGCTCTGGGTGCCTTTGCCCGCGCCGGGCGGGCCGAAGAGGACGATATTATGCATAAGTCAAAACAGGAGTTTAGGCGCGAGCGCCGGGGCGGGAAAGAATAAGCGGCCTACGCAGAAGCGGCTCAGGCGGCTACGTACACGTCGGGCAGGTTGCGGCCTAGGCCATCATAGTCGAGCCCGTAGCCGACCACAAAATCGTTGGGAATCTCCAGCGCGATGTAGTTCAGGGTGAGCGGGTAGCGCAGGCTTGCCGGCTTAAAAAACATGGCGGCAATCTCGATAGAAGCCGGACTGTTGGCTTGCAGCGTGGGCAGCAGGTGGCTGAGCGTGGTGCCGGTATCCACGATATCCTCCACAAGGATGATGTCGCGGCCGCTCACGTCTTCGCGCAAGCCCATGATTTCCTGCACTTTGCCCGTAGTACCGGTGCCTTCGTAAGAAGCCACGCGGATAAAAACGATTTCGCAGTCGCCGGTGAAGCGCTTGAGCAGGTCGGTGGCGAACATGAACCCACCCGTGAGCACTACCACAAACAGCGGCCGGCGGCCGGCGTAGTCAGCATTGAGGCGGGCAGCTACCTGGTCGATGGCCGTGGCAATCTCGGAAGCCGAGAGATAAGGCCGGAAAGCCTTGTCGTGAAGCGTGATAAGAGGTTGACCCATGCAGGTAAGAACAGCCAGCGCAGCCGTTTCGGGCTGCAAAGGTAAGGCCCCGCGCCCATCCCGTTGGGGGCGGGGCCATTTATTCGAGGTCCGGGTTCATGCAGCCTTCAGGCGCGTAGTGGGAGGCCGTGGCACCTGCCCTCCCTGCTGCCAGCCCACTAGTAGCGGTGGTAGCAGCGTTGGGGCTTTAGCGCGTAAGGCTGCGCACGGGCAATTGTTTATCGGACTACGGCACCCGGCGCTCACGTAAGGAGCTATTAGCCCCGTTACAGTTCGCGCAGCAACACTTCGTAGAGGGCTACCATACTGGCTATGTCTGCTTTATACACCAGCTCATCGGGCGAGTGCACGTGGTCTTCGGGCGCGCCCACGAAGCACCAGTCCCAGGGAATGTCGCTGCGCTGCAAGTCTTTGGCATCGGAGCCGCCCGTACCTTCCACTTCCACTTGGTGCTGGATGCCGGCGGCCCGGGCAATGGCCCGGATACGCTCGACGTAGGCGCGGCGCGGAATGAGGGAGTCGCGCAAAGAAATGACGCAGCCCTGCCCGGCCCGCACCCCGGCCGTGACCCAGGTGATGTCCGAAATAAGGGCCTGGCGCACGCCGTAGGTTTCGTAGATGAAGCGGGCCAGGTAGGGCACCGAGCCACCGCCGTGCTCTTCCCAGCACGAAAAGGCGATGATGCCATGCTCCAGGGTTTCGGCCACGCGCAGAGCGGCCCACACGCCCAGGCGGTTGTCGAGGTAGCAGCTTTGCACGGTGGTGTCGGTTTCGCGAAAATCGCAGGCAAACGTGAGGCTGGTGCCCGGCTCGATGTCGCGGCTGAACTCGTAGCCCAGCGCTTCATCGTCCGGGTCGTCGGGCGCCGGGGCCACCGTCAGCGTGCACGCGATGTCGCCCTGCGAATCGCGCCCCACGAGCTGATAGCCAGCCTTCGTTTCGGCCCCCCCGATGGGTACCAACTCGCGGCCGTAGCGCACGGTGAAGCCAATACTATCGAGATGGGCAAAAATGGCCGTGCGCGGCTGCCCGAATACCAGCAGCAGGCAGTCCTGAAACCGGGCCTCGTCGTGCACTACCAGCGGGGGCTGGCGCCAGCCGGGGCCGTGCCGCTGCACATAGTCCATAAGGAAGCGGGTGAGGCCGGCTTCTGCGCCCGAGGGCGCCGGAAATTGGCAAAGGGTTTTCAGGAGTTGCATCAGGCACTGGCTAACATGGTTATGCCGCCAAAGCTAGAGCCGCTGCCGTACTTTCGTAGGGCTGAAGCCTATACTTGCCCAAGTGCCCGCCGCCCTTTTTCTGCCTCATTCGTTAGTATGTCCGTTTTTTCCTGGTTTTCGCGTGCTTCGCTGGGGTTGTTGCTGTTGCTGGGTTCGCTAGGCACCGCCCTGGCTCAGCGCACGCCGGCCGACACCGCGCGCCTGCGTATGGGGCAGGTACCGGCTATGCGAACCATCGCCGTCGATACCGTGAACGTGCTGCCGACCGTGGCCGATACCAAGGGCTGGCTGCTACTCGACAAGGATATTCAACTGGAGCTGGACGGGGCCGTGCAAAACCTCTACAACTTCAAGTATGACAAGGCGGAAAAGCAGTTTCGCTCGCTGCGCCGCCGCTACCCGCACCATCCCATGCCCTACTTTTTGCTGGGCCTGAGCACCTGGTGGAAAATCCTGCCGACCAACTTCAACACCAAGCAGTACGACAAGACGTTCTTCGCGTACATGGACACGGCCAACACCTACAGCGAGCGGCTGGTGAAGGCCGACCCGCACAACTACGAGGCTTATTTCTTTCTGTCGGCGGCCAACGGCTTTTCGGCTCGGCTCAACTCGGAGCGCCACAACTGGCGCAAAGCCACCGTCGATAGCAAGCAGGCGCTCAATTACTTGCAGAAAAGCAGCGAAGCCAACGGCCTCAGCCCCGAGTTCCTGTTTGGCGAGGCGCTCTTCAACTATTACGCCGTCTGGATTCCCGATAACTACCCGCTGCTCAAGCCCGTGCTGCTCTTTTTTCCGAAGGGCAACAAGCAGCTCGGCCTTACCCAGCTGCGCACCGTGGCCAACAACGGCTTTTACACCGCTGTCGAAGCCAAGGTGTTCTTAATGAAGCTGCTGCACAACGACGAGCACCAGACGGCCGCCGCCATGCCAATTGCCCGGGGCCTGGCCCTTAAGTATCCTGACAACGGCTATTTTGCCCGCTTCTACGCGCTGCTGTGCTTCGACCAGGCCGACTTTGTGGAGTGCGAGCGGGTGAGCCGCGACATTATCGACAAGATAAACGCGGGCCTGCCTGGCTATGAGGCCGGCAGCGGGCGCTACGCGTCCTACTTCATGGGCTACCTGATGCAGTATAAATACCGCGACCTCGTGAAGGCCAAAGACTATTACCAGCGCTGCATCGTGTTTGCCGAGAGCAATGGCGAAACGGATGGCGGTTTTTATTTGTTCGCCAATGCCAACCTGGCCCGCATGGCCGACCGGGAGCACGACCCCGACACGGCACGGCGCTACTACCAGGCCGTAGCCGACAAGGCCGACCACAAATCGGACCAGTACAAGGAAGCGAAAGCCTGGCTGAAGAAAACCCCTAAGAATTAAGCTTGCCCAGCCAGTATGGAATTATCAGATTATCTGCTCACGCCGTTTTACCTGGCCTTCTTCTACGCGGTGGCTTTTGGCATCCGGCCGATGGTGACTAACCGCTATACCAAGCAGTACTTCATTCCTGCTTTATCGCTCAAGCTACTCGGTGGCCTGGCGCTGGGCGTGCTCTACCACACCATCTACGCCGGCGATACCAACAACTATTTCAACCACGCCTCCATCATCTACGATGCCTTCGGGCACTCCTTTAGCACGGGGCTGCACTTGGTTACTACCGACGGCACCATCACGCCCGACATCGCGCCTTATGTCAGCCGAATGGTGTGGTTCGGGGCCGATAGCAAGGAGTATTTTGTTATTCGGGTGGCCGCCGTCGGCGCGGTATTAGGCTTCAACACGTACTCCGTTACCACCCTGTTTTTCGCTGTGCTCAGCTTCAGCGGCATGTGGGCGATGTACATGACGTTTGCTAAAATCCGGCCTCAGGTCTATAAAGAGCTGGCTGTGGCGGTTTTCTTCCTACCTTCCGTTTTCTTCTGGGGTTCGGGCCTGCTCAAAGACTCGCTGTGCATTGGGGCGCTCGGCTGGCTATTCTACGCGTTTTACCGGGGGGCGATAGAAAAGAAAAACATCCTCCGCTGCTTGCTCATTGGCGTGGCCGCCGTGCAGGTTATTGCCGCTATGAAGGTCTATATCTTGCTGGCCTTCGTGCCGCCGGCATCCCTGTGGGTATTTAACGAGAATACGGCGCGTATCAAGTCAACCCTCATGCGCTGGATAGCCAAGCCGTTGCTGCTGGGGGCCGGCTTAGGCGTAGCTATCTACGCGATGGGCGCGATTGCAGCCGCCGATGCTCGCTTCAACCTCGACAAAATTGGTGAGCAGAGCAAGCTGACCGCCAACTACCTACAAGGCGTCAGTAAGACGGAGCAGGGCTCGGGTTACAACATTGGGGAGCAGGATGGCAGCCTGGGCGGCATGGTGAAACTGGCGCCACAGGCTATTGTGGTAGCCCTCTTCCGGCCTTTCATTTGGGAGGCGCACAACCCAACGATGCTGCTTTCGGCGCTGGAGTCCAGCTACTTCATCCTGCTTACGCTACGCATCTTCTATCGAGCGGGCTTTCTAAATTCTATCCGGGCTATTGCCTTATCCCCGGTACTGACGCTCTGCTTTGTTTTCAGCCTCATCTTCGCGATGTCAGTAGGCATTTCGAGCGGCAACTTTGGTACGCTCGTGCGCTACAAAATCCCCCTGATGCCCTTTTACCTGGCGGGGCTTTATATTCTGCAAAACATGATGCAGCCGATTATCAAGCTAAAGCCCAAGGCGGTGCAGCGCCAGCCGCAGCTGGCGTAGCCCACCGGCCACGGGCACCGCGCTAGCTGCGGCTACGCAAACAGCCCCAGGAAATTAGGGGTATTGGATACTACCGAGTAGCGCTGCTCGATGGTGGCGCGCGCCGCCAGGCCCAGCGACTGGCGGTGCGGGGCATCGGTCAGGAGCTGGCGCAGGCGCAGCTCCCAGTCGGCCGGTGTGCGGCAGATGTAGCCGTTGTAGTCATCCTGCACCACTTCCGTATTCATGCCCACTGGCGACACCAGGGCCGGAATACCCAGCGCCATGTATTGCAGGGCCTTGAAAGCGCATTTACCCTTGGCCCACAGGTCGTCTTCAAGCGGCATCAGGCCGATGTGGAAGCCCAGTAGGTCGGGGATTTCGGTGGCTTTCTGCCACGGCACAAACCGTAGCGAGCGCAGCGGCTGATCGAATTGCGGTGGCTGGTTGGAGATGACCCGGAACTCAAATTCCACGCCTTCTGCCTCCAGCTTGGCCAGCACGGGCACCAGCGGCAACAGGTACTTGAGGGTAGAGTGCGTGCCCGTCCAGCCCACTACGAGGGGGCCGGGGGCCAGTTGGTTGCGCACCTGGTTGTGCAAGTGTACCGTGTCGATGGTAGTCGGGTTTACCACGGTGCGGGGGTTGTATTGGCGGGCGTAGGCGGCCAGGTAGGCATTGCCGCAGCTGTTCTTATAGGCCCAGCGGCAGATGCTCGCCACCTTGTGGTGAAACTTGAGCCCGGCGGCTATGCGGTTGGCTTCCGAGGTGTTGGCCAGCCAGATGGCATCGTCAAAATCGTAGATGACGCGCTTGCCCAGCACCTTGGTCAGCAGCCACTCAAATACGGGCGGGCCCAGCGGCGCCGCCTCGCGGTGCACAAATACAAAATCGTAGGTACGCGCCGCCCACACGTGCCCCAGCCGCCGCCCAAAGCCCTTCAGGATGCCGAGCGCCTTTTGCACTGCCTGGCCAGGCTGGTAGAGAATGCGCCAGGTTGCTTCGTCCAGAAACGAAGCCAGCTGGTACTCGTGGCCGTGGGCCGTCAGCGTTTCCAGGTATTGCTCGAAACGAAAGCGCTGCGAAGGGGCCCGCCCAGGCGGGTAAGGAGTCAGGAATAAAATGCGCACAGCCAGCAACGCCAGCCTGCCTGGCCAGCCATAAGAAAGAGTGCAAAGTTACACCTTCTCCCCTACCCCCTGGGCGCCAGCACTTGCTGATAAAGCGCGGCGAGGGCCTGGTATGTGTTTGCGGGGGCAAACTTTTGCCGCACAAACTGCCGGCCAGCCTCGGCAAAGCGGGCTCGCAGCCCGGCATCGGCGGCGAGTTGCTGAATGGCGCTAGCCATGGCCGGCACGGCGCGGTTGGGCACCAGCAGGCCCGACTTGCCGTGCTCGAACAGCTCGGCCGGGCCACCACAGTCGCTGGCAATGAGGGGAGTGCCGTAGAAAAGCGCGTCCAGGCAGGTGAGCGAAAAAGACTCGGCTTCCGAAAAATTGAGCAGAATGTCGGCTTCCTTAATAGCCGCCTCCACATCGGTTGCAAAGCCAGCGAACTGCACCACGGCCTGCAACTGGTGCTGCGCCACCTCGGCCTCCAGCTGCTGCCGGAACGCCTGGTTTTTGGCCAGGCCCATGTCGCCGCCCACAAAGCGCAGCCGCAGCCGAGAATCGTGGGCATACGCCGTGCGGAAGGCCGCCAGCGCCAGGTCCTGCCCTTTTCCCTGAATGTAATTGCTTAAGTATAAGAGGTGTACCGTGCCATCGGGCCGCGCCGGGTGAGTGGGCAGCGGGTGGCGCTCCAAGCCAGGAAGTGGGTCGTACACCACCTGCACCTGCGGCACGGCCCCGAAGTAGCGGCGCACAGCTTCCGACACGCACACCACTCGGGCTGCCTGCGTGCGGCCCAGCCATCCCCACAAGCGGGCCAGCGGCTGCGGCAGCACCTGCGGCAAAAACCGCACGTGTGTGACCACGCGGAGCTTGCCCAAGCTCAGCGCTTTTGCCACGTAGCCGGTGAGGTTATAAAAGTCGTTGAGGTGAATGATGTCGGCACCTTCGCGCCGCGCCAGTTGCCGCAGCCGCCACCCATTGAGCAGCAGCAGGGGCACGTAGCGCAGCAGGTCGGCCTTGCGCCGGCTTATCTCCACAAACGGCAGTTCGTGCACCCGGTAGCCATCGGCCTCCAGCACCGGGCGGGCCGTGCTGCCCAGCGGCAGCACGTAGGCAAAGCCAAACTCGGCCCGCAGGGGGTTAGTGGCGTGGCGCATGGCATTCATGGCCCCGGTCACCGCCCGCGAGTTGTCTACTATCAATACGTTGGGCAACGGCTGCTTCACTGCTAACTCAGTGCGTTTTAATGAAAGAAAAGCGGTTCTTGAGCTTCAGGAAGGGCTTTTCATAGAAGGTAAAGCTTACCCAGCTCATTGCCATAGCAATGGCCAGGCCCACCACGTTATCGCCTACCACGGTACCAAACACGGTGGTGTTGAGGTGCAGGCGGTGCAACAGCTGGTAGCCCACTAGCAGGGCCAGAAAGTGCAGGCAATACAGCCCGTAGGTATAGTTACCCCAGTAGCTCAACCACTTAAACTGCCCCATCTTGACCAATGAGTGCTGGGCATAGTTTTGCTCCAGCAGCACGAAGGCGAAGAAGACGGCCAGCAGCAGGCGGTCGATAATGAGGTAGCCGGGCACGCTGAAGAGTCCCGTGCGGCCGGCCAGCAGCGCAATGCCGGCTGCGTAGCCGACCACCACGCCCCAGCGCGGCATAGCCGCCACAGCAGCCGTCAGGCGGTTGTCGCGGAAGCAGAGCCAGGCCGTCAGCCCCCCCATCGCCATATCACCTACCAGGCTGAATGTATGCAGGTTGAGTGTCTTTATGTCATCCTGATGAAGCGCGCGAAAGAGCAGGCTGCCTGCAATCACGCCCACGAACAGCCACCCCTGGCGCCGCAGCGGCACGGCAGCCACCAGCAGCGGCCACACTAGGTAAAACTGCTCCTCCACCGCCACCGACCAGAGCACGGTGAGAGTGGGCGTCTGGCAGCCGTAGTAGAGGTGGTTGAAGTTGGTCAGGAAGGTCAGGAAATACCAGGGCCGGGCCGTTTCGTGCAAAGCATTATCGCCGAAGTGGGCTTTGATTATCGGAAACACGATAAAACCCAAAAAGACAACTACGAAATACAGCGGCCAGATACGCAAAACCCGACGCATGTAGAACATGCCGATGGCAATGCGGCCGTTTAGCTGCTGCTCATCCAGGAGTAGATAAGTAATGAGAAACCCACTGAGTACGAAAAAGAAATTCACTCCCAGGTCGCCGTGGCGCGTCAATTCCTGCGGTATTTGATACCAAATACTGGCCTTAATGGCTGGGTCGGCCGTGTAGAAGGAATGAAACAGGAATACCGCGAAAAAAGCCAGAAAACGCAGGCCATCCAGATTAGGAAAAAACACCTTACGAGCCGGCGCGGCCGCAGTAGCCGTTGACGCACTAGTAGGAGTAATATTGGCGGTTACCATGGCAGGCAAAGTAGTGGCTGAACCCTTAAGCGGTTCTGAAAAAAGTACTATAAATGCGGCAATATGCTCTGGCCGCCGAGCCAGCCACGCACGTAGTAGGCGGGGCCACTACCGCCAGTGGCCGCAGGGCAACGTGGGATTATTTTTCGTCTTTAATTAATACCAGCAGTCAAATTTTGCTGGCAATTAAAGCTTAAAAATACGACGGTATTCGGCAAATCTACCTGATTCTCATGGGAGTCGGGCCAGAGAAAGGCGTGAGTAGCTGCTTAAAAGCTACGCAACGCCCGCACCCCGAACGCTAGCTGCTGCCGGGCGCTGGGCGCCCAGTAGGCCGCCAGCGGGCTGCGCCGGTAGGCCAGCAGCCCGCCCAGCCGGGCTTGCTGATATGTGTAGCACGCTTCGAACCAGCGCTCGCCGAGCAGGCGCCGGAGGGCAGCCTGCTCGAAAAGCGGCTGCTTGGTATTGAAGTCCAACAGCTTCAAGAACCAGGCCTCGGCTTCGCGCAGGGTGATATCTCCCGGGGGGCGGTCGAGCATGGCCAGACTGTTGTACACGTGCAGTTCGCGAGGGGTAAACGGGAGGCCCCACTCACGTAATAGCTGCTCGCGCACCACGTCCGACACATTGGCGCGCTCGCTGAGAATGGTTTTCTTGCGCACGTGCGGCGGCACGCGGTATTCAATCAAGGCTTCCTGAATGGTGGCAATGCGCAGCTGCCGGATGTAGCGGGCGCAAAAATCATAATCCTCCGTTTGGCGTAGCGTGCCATCGTAGTGTAGCCCCTGCTCCTTGAGCAGACTGGCCCGCAGCATTACCGACGGGTTGCCGGTGGGCAGCGTAAATAGGGTAAGCGCCTGGGTATCAGCCGTCTGCGCCGGATAGCGGTTGAGGTAGGTGCTGGCCCCAAAATTTTGCATGAAGCTGCCCACCACGTTTATTTCGGGGTGCTGGTCGAGGTAAGCCACCTGGCGGGCCAGCCGCTCGGGGTGGCAGAGGTCGTCGCCGTCCATCTTGGCCACGTACTCGCCCCTAATATGCGGCACGGCCGCGTTGTCGGTACCAGCCCGGCCCAGGTTGTGGGGGTTCAGGAGGAGCTTGAGGCGAGGGTCGTGAAAAGAACGCACCTGCTCCACGGTATTATCGGTCGAGCAGTCGTCGAGCACCAGCAACTCAAAATCCTGAAAAGTTTGCCGCAGCAAGCTCTCAATCGTGCCCCGAATGTGGGCCTCGACGTTATAAACGGGCAATACGATAGAAACTCTAGGCATCTGATATACAATAGCTTGCTTTAACGACGTCCTAGCCAGGCCGCCGGGTTTAGCTTGTAGCGATACACCACGTCTTGCAGCCGCTTGGAGAGCTGCCAGCCCAGCACCTTATCCACCAGCCGGAAGGCGGGGGTGCTGTGCGGCCGGGCCGTACTGCCGCCCAGCGCCTGCACCCGGGCCGCCGCCTGGCGGCGCACCTCAGCGTGCGCGGGGTAGTACTCGTAAATCAGGCGCTGGTAGTTGTTGGCGCAGGCGCGGCGCGTTGCGGCGTTGTCGCGGGCGGCCAGCAGGTTTTGCTCGTACGCCTGGCACACGGCCAGGTGCGAGCGGGTAGCCTTTTCGCTACGGATACTACTCAGCGAGTCGCTGATACCCTTGCGGTAGAAGGACTTGGCCGCCGCGCAGAACACGATATCTCGGGTTTGCAGCAGCACCCGGCTGAAAAACTCGCCGTCGTCGTGCAGCGAAATCTGCTCGTTCCAGGGGCCGGCCGCCACGATGAGCGCCCGGTGCGTGAGCCACGCCGAGGGCTGCATCCACACGCCGTTTTCCCAGGCATCGAGTAGCCACTGCACGGGGTCTGCGTAGTCTTTCCAGAGGATGGTGGGCCGCAGGTTGCTTTCGTCGGGCACGTCGTAAAACATATTCCAGGCCGAGCCCGAAATTTGCGCGCCCGGGTGCTGCGCCAGGCATTCCAGCTGCGCCCGCACTTTATCGGGGTGCAGCAAGTCGTCGGCATCAAGGTACTGAATGTACTCGCCGGTGGCTAGGGCAAAGGCGTGGTTGCGGGCGGCACTAGCGCCCGCGTTGGGCTGCGATACCACCCGCACCCGGTCGCTGGCGTAGCGCTGGGCCAGGGCGTAGGTGTCATCGCGCGAGCCATCGTCCACCACGATTACCTCCAGGTTGGGCCACGTCTGGGCCAGCACCGAATCGAGCGTTTGCCGGATGTAGGCGGCGGCATTGTAGGCCGGAATCAGCACGGAAACCTTAGCGGTAGTCATAGCCTTAAGAGTAAAAGCGAGGCGCGGGCAGCTAGCCGGCGGCGGGCGGCAGCACGGCTTGCAGGGCGGCCAAGTCAACCCATAAATCGGCGTCCTGCACCGACTGCTGTTCGTCTTGCGCCGCGCAATACAGCAGGTGGTAATCCAGCAGCAGCGTGGTAGCTAGCTGCGTAAAAAAGTAGTTGTGCCCATTATCAAATTTACGAAATTCCACTACGGTAGCTTGGCCAGGTAAAAAGACCATATTAGCCAGCCCCGCCCCGTGAATTCCCACTAGGATTTTGGCATTGGCACAGAGCCGCACCTGCTCTTCAAACGTGTAGTCTTCGAAACACAGGGCGGTGAAGCCATACGCCGCCAGCAACTGTTCTACGGCGTCTTCATTCAGCACTTTGCGGCGGGTGGCTTTGCGCCGGCTAATGTAGAGGCGCTCGGGCCCGGGCACCGCCGTAGCGGGCACGGCCTGTAAAAAGGCGGCTTTCACTTCGGCCAGTGCCTGGGGGGCGTAGTCGCCCATCGCTTCCGCCCCGTAGGGTAGCGCCAGCGTAGGCACCTGATACAGCGTACGGGGCTGCAACCATTCAATCTTCGTTACGCCGAGCAGCCGCAGCGTATCGGCATAAAACGCCTCGGTATAATCGGCGGGCAGCAGGAGTGTAAAGTCTGGAATGGCACGCTGCGCTTCGAGTAGCTTCGGCACACTCTCCAGCAGCCAGTGGTAGTAGCCCCGGTATGAGTTGTGCACGCTCACGTAGGGCGTGGTGCCTGGCAGGCGCTGCTTGCGAAAGCGCCACCATAATTGCAGCAGGCCCTTCCAATTGTGCAGTTGGATGTAACCCTGGCCGGTCCTGACCAGCGACTCGGGCACCACCTGCAAGTGCTGAAAGACGGCGCCATCCGCCAGTATCCGGTAGCCTTTTAGCCATTTAATCATACCTAATTGCCGAGTTGCTAATGGAAGCTGCCGCCTAGCTAGGCGTTGATTTTATTACGGCCCAGCAGGCGCTCCTTAATCCAGTACGCACTATCGTACCAGATATGGCCGGGCTTTGTACCGTGCCGGAAATACTGCACCGAGTTAAGTAAGCCCTTGCCTAAGCTATGGTACAGCAACTCGAAGCGGGCCTGCTCTTCGTAAAGCAGCTCCAGATGCTTGGCTAGCAGCACGTTCAGGTCAAGCTTGGTAGGGGTGCCGGCCGCCAGCATGTCCCGGATACGTTGAATGAGCGCGTGACGGGCCAAGATTTTATTTTTCCACATCTTATGCCGGTTGCCCGACATATTATGGCCGTGAGTACGAGCAAAGAACTCCGTACCAGGCCGGTTGTCATACACATAAGCGGCTTCCTGCAACACACCCCGGTACCAGTAATGCCAGTCTTCGAGCGAAAACAACGTTTCATCAAATGACCCAATCTGGTCGGCCAGGCTTTTGCGAAACAACGGATTGCCCGGCAAAAACATATTATCATGGGCCATGTGCAGGGCCAGCGCCTGCCCCTGCCCCGTGAGGGGGCCCATGCGCAGGTGCAGCGGCACCAGTTGGCGCGGGGCGGCCGGGTCGTCTGAGTGCTGAAAATTGTAGGTGTCGCCAAAAACCAAGGCAACTGCCGGCTGCTCGGCCAGCGTTTGGGCGTGCAGCGCCAGCTTTTCGGGCGCCAAGTAATCATCGGCATCCAGTAGGTGCACGTACTCGCCCTTTACCAGCGCTAACCCCGTATTGCGGGCTGCCGACAGGCCACGGTTGGCTTGAAAATGGTAAGTAATGCGGGCATCCCGAGCGGCATACTGCTGGGCAATAGCAGCGGTATTGTCCTTCGAGCCATCGTCCACGATGAGCACCTCCCAGTTGGTATAAGTCTGGGCAATAATGCTATCGATTGCGTCGTGCATATAAGCCCCGTAATTGTAGCAGGGGATAATGACGCTGATGAGTGGCTGGGGGGTCGGCATTATGTAAATAGTTTGGGCTGCATCAGCAGCTCGGTGAACATGGCCCGGCAGGTATTTTCCAATAATGCCTCCAACGGATTACAGGTCGCTCATCTAGTGGCAGCTGGCTACCTAAGCATTCCGCTGTTGCAGCGTGGCATAAGTATACTCAGCGCAAAGCTTGCCTTCTTTCAACTCAAAGATGCGGTCGCAATCCTGCAAAGTGGTCAGGCGGTGTGCGATAATAAAGATGGTCATGCTCGTGTGCGAGAGCTTATTGATAGCTTCACTCACTTCACGCTCTGTTTCGTTGTCGAGGGCGCTGGTCGCCTCGTCTAGCACCAGTACTTCGGCGCGCTTATACAGCGCCCGGGCAATACCGATGCGCTGGCGCTGCCCGCCCGACAGCCGCGAGCCGCGCTCTCCAATCGGCGTTTTCAAGCCGTCGGGCAGGCTATCCACAAACTCACTCAGGGAGGCTTGCTCTAAGGCGTACTTCATACGCTCGGGGTCTACCTGCTCGTCACGCAGCGTGATATTCTCCTCAATCGTAGCCTCCATCAAAAAGGTGTCTTGCTTCACGTAGCCCACTAATTGGTACCAAGCGCTCTGATTAGCTTCTGATAGCGGCACGCCATCCACCATAATCGCGCCGGCCTGCTCCTGGTAAAAACGCAGCAACAGGTTCATGAGCGTAGTTTTACCCGAGCCCGAGCTACCGATAAAGCCAATTTTTTCCCCTTTCTTAATGTGCAGCGTCACGTCGTCGAGCACGGGCTGTGCCCCCCCGGGGAACGTAAACGAAAGGTGGTTAAAATCAATGGTATTCTTAAAGCTTAATTGCTCCTGGGCCGGTTTTACGGCAGTCAGGTATTCGCGCAGTTGAACCAAGTTTTCCGTTACATACGTGTGCTGCTTTAGCGACACCATTGCCGTAAGCAAGCGGTTCATCGAGGGCATCAGGCGGTAGGCTGCCGCCGCAAACAAGCCAATGATGGTTACGATATTAGTCGTGCTGTCGGCAAAGAGCAGGGCGTATAAAAAGATGAGAACAACGGCCGCAATGGCCACCATCTCAATCAGGCGCAATGGAATCAGCGAATACAAGTACGCATCTGCCTCTAGGTCCTGGATAGCTTCTTGATTATCAAGCAGATTCTGCTTAAACTTTTGTTGCTTTCCAGCTAGCTTCAACTCTATAAAACCGATAAACGACTCTACAAGCGAGCCGTAAGAAATGGGCCGCAGAATGCTCAACGCTACGCCTACCTTATGCACCCGGGCGCGCAAAACCCTGTATATCAACATCATACTTGGCACCAACACCACAGCCAAGATAATAATCAGGATGGGCTGGTAGATAAGCATGCCCAACACCACCAGAAAAACGATGATGACTTCGGAGAAGAAAATAAATAGCTGCCGAATAATGCCATTCACGAAAGCGGCCGGAATGTTCAGCGTGCTGTCCATCAGCTTTGGCGAGCCAATCTCATTAAAAAGCAGGTAAGGCAGGTTGATGTGCTTCTGAAATTGATTGGATATGACTTGCAAGGCCAGCCGGGCGGTAAATTTTGCCTGTTGATAGCTAATGAGGGTAGAAAAGACGTTCTTGAACAGAAATAGAAGAAAAATAGCAGTAATCAGGAAAACCAGGAAAGATTTTTCCGTATGAAACCCCAACTGCTGGTAAATCCAAAAAGCGTATTTATTGCCCGTCACTGACCCTGGGTGCGAAGCAGCCATGATAACGGGAACCAGCGAGGCCAGGCCGAAGACGTCAAGCACTGACGACACCAGCAGCAAAAACAGCATTCCTATCGCCTTGCGTTTGTCTTGAGGCGATAAATAAAAGCGTATGCTGTTGAGCGACTGTAATACTATTCCTTGTTTCATAAAAATCGTATTGGCCTACTCTTCAAAGAGCCAGGTCTATAATTTGCGGCTATCCGATGTCGGCGGCAATTTGCCAGTTGAGGCAGCAGATAGCTGCGCTGCGTAAATGGGTTGGCAACGCCGTAGAGCACTGCTTAGCGGTGGGCATATGAGCGTGCAAAGATACGCCGCAATTGGGCACCACCTAGGTAGCAACCTGGGCTTAGCTGCACATGGTTTGGGTGATTTAGCTTTACCTTTAGCATCCAGTTTTTGCGCTTCTTATCCTGATGCATCTTAATTACATAGTATTAGCCCACAAAAATCCTGCGCAAATTGCCCGCATGATAAACCGGCTCGATTCACGAGAGGCTCGATTCTATATCAATATTGATGAGCCTGTTGAATTAGCGCCCTTTGAGGCACTACTGGGTCAACATCCGCGATGCTTATTCTTCAAGGGTGAAAAGCGCCTCAATACCATGTGGGGCCATGTAAATGCTGTAAGGGCCGCGTTGGTTGGTATCGAACAGATTCTCGCGGAGCAGCGTACCGGCTACACCATCCTAGTGAGCGGGCAGGACTATCCCCTTAAAGCCAATGCCGACATTCAGCAGTTTTTCCAGGCCAATTACGGCACCAATTTTATTGAGTGCTTTGCGCTGCCCGTAACGACTCACACGGCACCCAGCATCCACGGCGGCCTGAGCCGTGAAAGCTGGATTCATCCCGAATACGGGTCCAATGGCGGCATGAATCGCCTAGAATATTACACATTTTTCTTGTCGCAAAAGCGAGAAGACAATGTGACTATTCCCCCTTTGTTTTCGCGCGATTTTTTGAAGTCAAAAAAGACGCGTTATGCGCTAGGCCTGCTCCGGCGCCAGCCCGCCAACTTTGTTCGCCTGCTTACCCGACGCAAGATGCCGGCTGGCCTACGGCCATTCGCCGGGTCGCAGTGGTGGGCACTCCCCCACGAGACGGCCGTGTTTCTTAACCAGTATGTGAGGGAAAAACCCGAATTTCTGGACTTTAATAACCACACGCTACTTTCCGACGAAATATTTTTTCAAACCGTCGTAGCCAACAATTTTACCAATATTGGCTCACCCGTTACCTACGTGAATTTTGTGCGGCCCACCGGCCCCTGGCCCGCCACGTTCGTCGCCACTGATATTGCCGAACTGGCAGCCAGCCCATGCTTGTATGCGCGCAAGTTTGATGCGGAAACCGACGAGAAAATTCTGGATGAGTTGGACCAGCTAGCAGGCGCTGCTACACCTAAATAATGCTTACCGTTTGGGAGTTGGCGGCAATAATCGGAAAGTAGCTTGCCTCATTTCTCAGACTTAGGCCAACAATTGCTCTCATTACCTTGCTATGAAAATTTTTGCGATATCAGTTGTCAAAAACGAGGCCGACATTATTGCGCAGAGCTTGCAGGAGGCCAGCCGCTGGGCTGATAAGATATTTGTACTTGACAACGGTAGCACCGATGGCACCTGGGAGATTGTACAAGCACTCGCATCGGATAAAATAATTGCTTGGAAGCAGGACACCTCTCCCTTTTACGATGGCATTCGGGCGCAGGTATTCCAGGAATTCAGTCATTTGGCCGCCGCAGGAGATTGGTGGTGTTTCCGGCTTGATGCCGATGAGTTTTACATCGATAACCCAATCGATTTTTTGGCGCAAGTGCCCAAAGACCATCACTTCGTAGTGACCGATACCATTCAGTTTCGGCTAACTAAGGAAGATTTTGCGGTTGGAAAAGCACCTCAGGGGATTGCAGATATTCGCTATCACGACAAAAAAACTTGGAGTGAAACCAGATTTTTTCGGCACCGCCCGGGGATGGACTGGCCATCGACTATGGACCGCCCGCGCCACATGGGAGTAATGCATAACCGACGCATCAAGCTCCGGCATTATCAATTTCGCTCGCTTGAACAAATTAAGCAACGAGTAGCTGTGCGAGCTGAAGCTAGAAAGAGCGGATTTGGTGGCTTCGACTACTCTCTGAACGAAAATGTCGACTCTTACCTGCACAACCGCAGCGAGCTTAATTATTATAACAACGATAATAATTGGAATTTAGAGGGCCCCGTTAACCACCTCTATCAGCGATGGTACGATGTACTCAAAAAACGCATTTTTCACGCAATTGGTATTTATAAATAATTTACGTTATTATCTTACTCAAGTGTTATTTACGCAACTCGCTCGCATCATTCTCAATGAGATTAAGCCTTTTTTTTCTATTGCCATTGAACAAGCAAGAGCTCGTCAGAATCTTATATCTGGCGATGCAAGTCTAGCTACCGCTTTTGGCAGAAACTCCCAAATTGATGCTATCTCAACGCTTGGCTCTTTCACTTCGATTGGAGAAAATACTGTAATCCGCCAAACGGAAATTGGACACAATAGCAAGCTGTTAAGTGATATATTTACTTACGAATCCTACATTTCCAGCTACGTAACTATTGGCCCTAATTCCAAAATTACGGCTTCCAAAATTCTTTCTTATTCCTACTTAGGCCGAGGATGCTGGCTGGACCGAACTGAGATTGGCAAATTTTGCTCGATAGCTCAAAATTTATCCTGCGGCACCGGTAATCATCCTACGCACATGGTAAGTACCAGTCCAGTTTTTTATTCCAATCAGGATAATTGTGGAATTACTTTCTCTACCGAAATTCTATTCGATGGCCATCCAATGACTTTCATTGGTCATGATGTGTGGGTAGGAGCCAATGTTTTTATAAAGAGTGGAGTTACTATCGGGAATGGCGCTATCCTAGCGGCGGGGGCAGTCGTCATGAAGGATGTTGCTCCGTACGCTATTGTAGGCGGAGTACCCGCACGCGAAATTCGAAAACGCTATAGTGAGGCAGATATTGCTACCCTCCAACAGTTGCAGTGGTGGGATTGGTCTGAAGCTGACCTGCGAGCGGCAACCCCACTTATCCAGAAAGGCAATGTGCAAGAACTAGCCACTTGGAGAGCAACTAAGTAGGCAGCATCTCTCAAAATTTTATTTTTTCTTTCACTTTATATAATAATGAACACTTCTCCTTCTCCTATTCATCTGGCTTTGGCATTCGACCAAAATTTTGTCATGCCGCTTTATGTGCTGTTGACTTCAATCTTCGAGAATAACAAACAGAACACGCTGCACATTCACGCTATCGCCGCCGGTGTACCTACAGATGAACGAGATAAGATAGTACGCTTTGCTAAAACACATAAATCGGACATTTCCTTTTATGAAGTTGATGAAGCCTATGTAGCCAGCTTTGCCACTTCGCAAGACTCCCGCTATGGTCTGGCCACATTTTACCGACTTCTGCTGCCAGCCATGTTGCCAGCTACCGTTAAAAAAATTATTTACATAGACGTCGATATTATCGTCACAGGCGACCTAGCCGAATTATATAACATCGACATCTCGACGGTACCCATAGCTGCCGTGCCTGACCCAGTAGAGTGGGACCGGCCTGACCTGGGCATTCCAGACCGCGCTAATTATTTTAATGCCGGCGTATTGCTGATAAATATCGAGTTGTGGAAGAAGCAAGAAATTGCTGAGAAAGCCATTCGCTTCTTGAAAGAATACCCGGAAAAAGCGACCTATGTGGACCAAGATGCACTCAATGCCGTGCTGATTGGCAACTGGAGAAAACTCGAGGACAAGTTCAACTACACTTATCGCGTTGTACCAGTTGCTTCTAAGAAGTATCTTGACAACTTGCTAAAAAGCAAAACAATCATTCATTATAACGAAAGTACCAAGCCCTGGCATCGGCATTGTGGCAGCCCGCTCAAATATATATACCACGAATATTTTCGCAAGTCGCCCATTGCCCATATGAGCCCTTATTTTCCGATTAAATTAACCAAACAAAATATGTATAACATGGCAAAGTATTCTTTGCTAAATATTTATATTAACAATGAGATTGCGGTATCGCTTTGGCGTAAAATTAAAGGCGTTAAACCCCGCTAGGGTACGCTATTATTCGTTATGCAAGCTAAAAAGGAATTCAACTATCATATTGAGAGCCTGCGTGGAATAGCGGCTATCCTGGTTGCTTGGCACCACACTATTATTCACAAGCACTACTTAGACCCAAATTATATACCAAAAGGCATTCTCTCCTACAACCCCCCGGGGCACCTGAGCGTCTTAATCTTTTTCATTCTATCTGGCTACGTCATTGGTTTAACCAATAAAGAGCCCATAACTAAATCAAGTGTATTACCTTATCTAAAAAAGCGGCTAGTTAGAATATATCCCATTTATGCAGTTTGTCTGGCTTTTGCTTTTATAATTTCTCCTACTCAATACGGATTTTCAACTATTATTAGTCATTTTACATTGACACAATGCATATTCTCTCAACCCATTAAAGAAATTGATGCCGTCTGGTCGTTGAATTACGAAATTCTGTTTTACCTGCTATTCATCCCGGTTTCCTATTTCCGAATTAGTCCGCTGCCACTAGCTGCTTTTTGCACGATTATCGGATTGGTAAATACGTATTTTTTCCCTTATTTACACACCCCACTCCTCACAGGCTACTGCTTCGGCTTTACTTTTTGGCTGGTTGGGCTGGCGTTGGCGCAGTATCTGCGACGAGTTACAACGCATACTTCTTTCGCTACGATGGTAAGTATGTTGTTCATTATTCTGTCTATTGAGAAATTTAACGTGCTGGCTACGTTGCTGCGCAAAGCAACTACCCTGGTTTTTGGCACTCGACTGGACTTTCCATCATCGGTTCCGTGGGAAAAAAATATTATCACCTTCCAAGACTACGCCCTACTACCGTATGCTGCTATTGCCATAGTCGTATTTATCGGCAAGGATATCCCATTTAGGAAGCACCTTGTAGGTTTTATGATAGCGCTGCCAGCATTGACATACTACTCTTTTTTCAAGCACCACCTTTACGCAACGGATAGCACTTGGATTTTACCCGCTATTTTTTACGCTATTGGCCTGATTATCTACTTATTGCGACATTTTTTGGAACACTTTTCCAGCAAAATTATTACACAGCTTGTGCCAACAGGTGGTATTTCCTACGGCCTTTACTTAGTACACTTTCCCATTCTGTACTGCTTTACCCAAATTCAGTCATTTTCCGGCACACCATTCACATTTGCCGGGCGCTTTTTCGTATACATGACGTTCTCCTTTGGCTGTGCCTATTTGCTGGAGAAAAAGTATCAGCCGTTAGCTAAAAGTTTCTTGACTTAAGGTTCCTGTATACGGCATGAAGAAGCCCCTGATATATTTACATATCAGGGGCTTCTTCATGCCGTATACAGGAACCTTTGCTTGCTCAGGAAGCTGGTGTGGCAGCAGGCAATAGCGCCACTAGTGCAGCATCTGTGTTGAGATATTTAGAGGTGTAGCCAGCATTCGACTTGTTGAGGAACAAGCAGCTACCGCCTTCTACCGCGTCGATAATCTGGGCGTACTGGTCGAGCGGCAATGCCGGGCAGCCCAAGCTACGGCCAAGGCGACCATTTTGCCGAATAAACTCTTCGCTAACGTAGTCGGCGCCGTGCATCACGACTGAGCGCACGGCAGCGTTGGTGTTGAAGCCTTCATCCAATCCTTGCAGGCGCAACGAATGACCGTGCTTGCCTTCATACTCCCGACCCGTAACGTAGAAGCCTAGGCTACTCATGTTACTTTGGTCGGTATTGGAAAACTGGTTAGCTTCGTTCTCGCCCGAATTATGGCCGTGCGCTACCAGGGTATGAAAAATGATTTTGTCGGCAGCCAAGTCAAGCACCCACAGACGCTTTTCAGTGGATGGCAGGTCAAAATCGATGACGGTGAGGTGCTGCTGGGCATCGGCCAGGTGACCAGTTTCGCGGAGATTGAGGTAGCCAGTCATGGCTTTTTCAAATACTTCGAAACGCAGGCCCTGCTGCTCGGCACCCAGACGGGTATAGGTCTGGCGGAGCGTGGTCGTAAAGCGGGCCAGCGGCGTAGCGGCTACTGCGGCCGTGGTAGCCGGCGCATGCGCCGACGACTTCAGCAGCGGGCCGGCCAGCGGCGTAGCCAGAAACAGAGAAGCTACAAAAGGTAGTACGCGCCGCATCAACCGCTGGGAACGGCGACGACCATCGCGCTGACGCTGCACTACGCTGGAATGATGCTTTTTCATGACAAGTTTGCTAGTAGTGAACCAGGGAAGCACTCGCTTGCGCGGGCTTCTACTTCAAGGCTGTTATACGCAGCTCATTACCCCAAGGTAATGCCTAACAACGCCGGGGGCAAAAAAATTCAGTGGCTAGCGCCAGCCGCGCCGGGCAAAGCGCCGCCCGGCGGCCGGCCCGTCGAGCCAGCGCGATACCAGCCCCGGCCCACTCACGAGCAGCATACTGCCGGTGCGCACCGTGCTGATAATGGCCTTGTACTGCGCCGGGGGCAACGCCGGGCAGCCGCGGCTGTAGCCCAGGTGGCCGTGCTGCCGCAGGTAGTCGGCGCTGGCATAGTCGGCGGCGTGCAGCACGATGTAGCGGTCGAACACATTGGTATTCTCACCTTTATCCAGGCCTTCGAGCCGCCGCGAGTAGCCGTGAATCCCGTCGTAGGTGCCGGAGGTGCGGTAAAAGCCCAGCGAGGTGCAGGCCGAGCTTTCCACGTTGGAGAAGCGCCGGGCGCGCAGGTGCCCCGAGCCCTGGCCGTGCGCCACCAGGCTGCGGTGCAGCACCTGCGCCTTTTGTAGGTCAATCACCCAGAGTCGCTCGGTGGTATTGGGCAGGTCCATGTCGGCCACGGCGAGCAGGCCCGCCCGCTCGATGCGCCCGGTGGGATGCAGCGTGAGGTAGCCCACGCAGGCCTGCTCCAGCACCGCGGGCCGCAGGTCGGTGGCGGCCGGGCCCAGCGCTTGGTGCAGTTGGGTAATAGCCTGACGTAGCGTATCGGGAACGTCGGCCACCGGGGCTACCGGCGTGAGTTGGAGCGAATCGGGCAGCGCGACCAGCGCCGGCAGGGCAGTCGGCCGAGCCGGCGGCAGGGGCGCCAGGCGGGCAGTGGATGGCTCGCAGGCCGTCAGCCACCAGCTACTGAGGCCCACCAACGCGGGAGTACATACCCTTGCCAACTGCGTTACGAAGCGCCTCATTACTCAAAGTTAGGCCGCAGTAGCCCGTGCGCCCCTCAGCAGGCGGCAAAAGAAACGGGCGCCCCAACGCCAAGCCGGCCTCGGGGCGCCCGTCTTTTTGCCAGGGCCAACAGCGGAAAGCTACCACTGCTTTGCAGCCGTACCGAGTTAAAAAGCCATTACCATGCGGCACTGGGCATGATAGCGCGCCCGCTCGGCCCGCTGCCGGGCCCGCTTATCCACGGGGGGCGCGGTGGTGGGCAACAGCCTGGCGGCAATGGGAAGTAGTAGGGCGGCCGGCCCACAGGCAGCCGGCTGCGGCAGGCGCACGCCCACCGTAATCCCGGCCGGAGCAGGGAATTTAGCAAGTAGAAAATCCACGAAATAGAGGCAAGAGCAGCCGGCCAGCGCACGCTGGGGCTACGGTGGGAAATAAGTCGGACCAGCCGCCTGGGCAGGCGGCCGGCTGGCTTATCCCCGGCGTGGTGGAGCCTCGGGGCGCGCCCGCACACCGGCTGGCACGTGGGCAATCCGCGCTTGCTCCCAACGTGTTGTGCTACGCCAGGCAAGCCCGCAGGCCGCATAAGCAGGGGCCGGCAGGCAGTGCAGGTCCAAGCCTTTCAGCAGGGTAAGCAACTGCTGAAGCGGCACGGGCTTATGCCCCTTGTGCACGTGGTATTGCACGCCGTTGCAATCGTCGAAGCAGGCCCCGCCGCGCCAGGCATTTTGCTGCTGGCAGTCGGCCCGGTGGGCGTAGGCATAGGCCCGGGCGGACGGCGCCCCCGCTTGCCCGGCCACGCTGGCACACACTACCAGCAGGTAGTTGAGTAGCAAGAGCAACGTTAGGAGCGGGCGCAACACGGCAGGAGAAATGGTATGCTGGCCGTAGGTACGGCCTACTGGTGGAGTAAGTTGGGTGGGCAGCGTTAAAAGAATACGCTGCCGTTCACCTTTAAATAGAAGGGCGTGCCGGGCGTAAAATTCAACTCCGTGATGGGCGATGGCTCGTTGCGCAATTGGCTGGTGGTGGCAAACTGTGCCTCGTTCCAGTTCACGTTGAGCAGGTTTTGCACCGAGGCCCCTACCTGGTAGCGCGGCTGGGTGTAGCTCAGCACGGCATCGAGCAGGAAGTAGCCGTGCGCCCGAATGCTATTATCCTCCACGGCCGGGCGGCTGTCGATGTGGCGATAGCGCAGGCTGGCGCTCAGCCCAGTGGGCGCTTTCCAGGTAAGCCCACCGATACTGGTAAAAGTGGGCGCCAGCGGAATGTAGTTATCATTTTCGGCTCGCTCCAGCAGGCGGCCGTGGCTGTAGTTGGCATCGGCATCCAGAAACAGGCGGCGCGTGAGCTGAAAGCGCGCCGACACATCGAAGCCAAAGCGCTGGGTGGCGCCCACGCTTTCGGTGGTGCCCTCGTCGCCGGAGTACACCAGCTCGTTTTGCAGGCGCAGGTACCACAGCGCGGCGTTGATAACGAGGTCGGGCACGGGCTTGAATGTGCTGCCCAACTCGGCGCCGGTGGCGCGCGGCAGGGCCTGGCTGGCATTGCGCTCCCGAATTACCCCGCGCGCGTCGTTGGAATGAAACCCGAAGCCCGAGCGCGCAAACAGCTGCACCGCCGGCGACAGCTGGTAGTAGAGGTTGAGCTTGGGCGACACGCGGGCCGCCGTAACGCGCCCGCCCAGCGGCCCGAATGCCCCAGTTGAATCCGCAATCTGCCCCCGAAAGTCGAACACGAACATATCGGCCCGCAGCGCCGCATTCACGCTGAGGCGGTCGGTGAGGTCGAGGGTTTCATCGAGGTAGGCATACACGCTCTGCTCGTGCAGACGGCCGGTATCGAGGGTGTCGGTGGGCTGGCGGCGCACGGCGCGGCGCAGCAGCAGGCCGCCCTCGTCGAGGCGGGTGCCAAGGCCCAGCGTGGAGTGCAGGTTGCGCACGCCCAGGTGGGTGTCGCGGTCGTAGGTGGCCGTGTAGCCGTAGAGGTTGCGGCCCGTATCGCGCTGGTCTATCTCGTCGCCATCAACCGGGTTGTCCTTAAAAAAAGTAAAGTTGGAATACAGGTTGAAGTAGTAGCGCGAGTAGTACGCCTGTTGCCGCAAAATGGCCTCGTGTGGCAGCGCCGTAGTGAGGATGGCGTAGGCATTGGTACGGCTCGTCTGGCCGCCCTCGCTGGGGTCGAGGCTACCAAACCGCGAAATAAGCCCCTCATTCACCGCCCGTTCCGGTATTTGGCCGCTGGCATCCCAGCTCGACTGAAAGTGCGAACCCAGCAGCACCAGTGACGTCTTGTCGGAGAGCTGGCCGGTGTACTTGGCCATGCCGTTGAAGCGCTTGAAGTGTTGCGGGTTGTCGAAGTAAGAGTTGGTAAAGTTATACTCGGCCGCCACGTAGGCGCTCTCCGGCTTTTTGCTGAGCAGGTGGTGGCGGCCCAGCAGGTCGAGCATGACGAGGGCGCGGCGGGTATCGTACTGGCCCACTTCCAGCTTCACCTGGTTGCGGTCGAGGCTGGTTTTGGTGCTGAACTCGCCCGCGCCGGCCGTGGCAAAATCGCCGAACCGCGCCGTGTACGGCCCTTTGTATATTTTGAGCTGCTCGACCGTTTCGGGGATAACAAAGTGAAAATCAGCGTAGCCCTGGCCGTGGGCGTGGCTCACCATGTTTACCGGCATACCGTCGATATTCACCGAAAAGTCGGTGCCGTGGTCGGCGTCGAAGCCCCGAATAAAAATCTGCTCGGCCTTGCCGCCGCCCGCGTGCTGGGCGATGAAGAGCCCCGGTACGAGCCGCAGCAGGTCCTGGGCCGAGTTGACGGGCCGCAGCGTCTGGTCGATGTGGGAGATGGCGGCCAGCGTCTGGTTGAGGTCGCGGGGCTGGCTCACGGTCACTTCGGCCAGGCTGAGCGCCGCCGAGGCTAGCGTAAGGGTGCAGCCACGCACCTGGCCAGCCAGCAGCGTAATGCGCTGCTGCCGCGCCCGGTAGCCCAGCGCCGCCACCCGCACCTCATAGGTACCCGGCGGCAGCTTGGCTAGCTGAAACTGGCCCAGGGCATCGGTAGCTGTGCCGCCGGGCTGGCCCAGCAGGCCCACGCTCACGCCCGCCAGCGGCTGGCCCGAGAGCGAGTCGGCCACGGTGCCGCGCAGCGTGGCCAGCGCTTGGCCGTGGGCCATTGTACTTGTCAAACCCAAGAGCAGCCAGCCCAACAGGCAGCCACACTTACCCAAACGTATTTTTATTCCCCAATAAAGAGCTTGCATACCAACGCCTTAACGCCGCGCAGCTCGCCCGGCCAAAACGGGTAAGCACGCGGCAACCTAAACCATACACGGGCCCACTGCGCGGGCCAGCGGCGGCGCAGGGGCACCCACGCGGCCGGGCGGCCGCCGGGGGCGGGTAGCTTTAGGCACGTTGGGGCGGGGGGTAGTCGCGGCAGCCAAAGCCGGCGGGCAGCGCCAACCGGCGCGGGGCCAGCACCTGCGGGGCGCGCAGCCAGCGCAGCGGCGCCAGCACGCGGGCCAGCGCCGGGGCCGGGCAGTGCACATCAAGGCCCTTGAGCTGGGCCAGGTAGTGCAGGCCGGTACCGGTGGGCACGTGGCGCCGCACTTCGTGCTGGTCGCCGTTGCAGCGTTCGAAGCAGTCGAGGCGCAGGTAGTTATGTTGCTGGCAGTCTTTGCTATGCACGTAGGGGTGCGCGGCGGTGTAGAGCGGCGCGGGCGGGCGGCTCACGAGCAGGCCCGCCCCCACTACCAGCAGGTAGTTGAGCAGCCAGAGCCAAGTGAGTAGCGGACGCGACATAGCAAGTAGGGCTGGGAAACGAAACGCAGCCATCTCGCTGCAAAAGTCGCTTTAAAATCAGTATGCTGAAGCCTGGAAGGCCGTTATTTATAGCGTAGGCAGAAATAAAATCAAGCCAGCAGGCGGTCTACCGTCCAATAAGCGGCTACCAGGCCAATGACCACCGACACCGGAATCACTACCCGCGCCCGGTACCAGGGCCGGTCGGCCGCCCAGCGCCCGACGAGCAGCCAGCACAGCAGAATAACCGTAACCTGCCCCAACTCGACGCCCACGTTGAAGGAGATGAGCGAGCCGAAATAGTCTTTGCGCGGCAGTCCCAGGCCGGTGAGTACGCTGGCGAATCCCATGCCGTGAATCAGGCCGAAGCCAAATACGATGGCCAGCCGCCACGGACTGAGCCGCCGGGTAATGATGTTTTCGAGGGCCACAAACACGATGGAGAGCGCGATGATGGGCTCGACCACGCTGCTCGGCGGCTGAATGAGCCCGTACATAGCTAGGCCCAGCGTAATGGAGTGCGCCACCGTGAAGGCGGTGGCTTGCCACAGCACCGGCTTGAGGCGCGGCTCCAGAATGTAGAGGCTGACGATGAACAGAATATGGTCGAGGCCCAGGGGCAGGTAGTCGGGCCCCAGCTTCAGAATGTGCTCGTAGCCCAACTGAATGTAAGTCCAGAAAACTTGGGTGCGCGAGAGCTTGCTCAGGTCGGCGTCGATGATGTGGGCGGCGGCGGGCAGCGCCAGCAGCAGCGCGGGCAGCAGCAGCGCGGCGCGGCGCAGAGGCCAGCGGCCGGGCGCGGGGAATGCGGGCGGGACTTTCATGCGGGAGCCCCTCCCCTAGCGGGCAGCCAGCAGGGTTTCACCCTCGGCCGTAACCTCGGGGTTAAGGTAGGGGGCCGTTTTCACAGCACGCTCGATGAGGGCGCGGCCTTCGGCAGCCTTGCCGGTTTTGGTCAGGATGAGGCCGGCGCGGCACAACAGCACCGGGTTCTGGGAGTTGGTGCGGCGGGCTACCTGCATGTACTTCTGGGCTTCCGGGTAGTTGCCGCGCTTGTAGTAGACCCAGGCCAGGGTTTCGTTAACGTCGATGTTATCGGGGCGGCGGGCGTACTCGATTTTAGCGTGCTCTAGCGCCTTGTCCAATTCATTGGTTTTGAGGTATGCGTAGGCCAACTCACGGTCGGTATAATGGCCAAGCTGCTCGTTGTCATTGGCTTGCTGCGCTGCTTCGGCCAGCATACTAACCGACTCGCGGGCCATTTTATCGGCTTCGGCCGGCTGGTGGTCGAGGCGGTACACATCCACCAGCTCATCGGTAAAAGCGTAGTCCTTCACGGTGGCGCGGGCCAAGTTCAGGTCTTTGATGGCAGTGGGATAATCGTGGCGGGCGGCGGCTACGCGGGCTAGGCCGGCCAGCGCGTAGGCGTAGTTGGGGCGTAGCGCCAGGGCTTCCTGAAAGTAGCCCTGTGCCTTGTCGAGCTGGCCACTTACTTCGTAGAGGTGGCCCAGGGCCACGCGGCTCCACTCGGTTTGCTCTAGGCCAGGGTAGCCAGCTTGCACGGCCATCTGCATGGCCTCGATGGCACCGGGTATATTGCCATGAATCTCGCGCAGGTAGCTCACGCGGGCGTAGGCTGAAAGGTCGGGGCGCACTTGGTTCATTTTATCGGCCATTTTAATTGCCTCGGCATAGTGCCCCAGTTCCACGTTGGCATCGGTAAGCAGGCCGTACACGTAGCCACTCTGTGGGTTAAGCTCCTGGGCTTGCTGGGCCAGCGCCAGCCCCTGCGAAAAGTGGTGCTGCGTGAGGCTCAGCGAAGCTTGGCAGCACAGCGCCTCGAAATTGTCGGGGTTGGCCTTCAGCACCTCTTGCAGCAGCTGCATAGCGGCCGCATCGTAATAGGGGTGGTTGCCAGTTACGCGACCCTCCTGCATGTAAGCCTCGGCTAGCAGCAGGCGGCTTTTCTGGTCGTTGGGGTCGGTGCGAAGTTTGGCCAGCAGGCCCTCAAGGGCAGCTTTAGTATTCACCCATTCGCCACCAAGCGCCAGATTACCCACCCGGTCTTTTGGTTCGGGCAAGGTTGAGGAAGCTTGTTTTTTGAAGACAATGATAGCTACCACTGCTAGTCCAAAGGCCAGTAGTAACAGAGGGTATAGTTTCTTTTGCACAAACAAAAAGGAAATGAAGTATTGCCTGGATTTACGGAAATAATAGATGACTGGCCACTGGCTAAAAATTGGCGAGACTCAAAGAAGTAAAAAAAACCGCCGCCAGCTGAGTAAGCTAACCGGCGGTTTTTCAAACCTCACCGGACCACTTTTTAAGATGGTCCAGTTTGTTTTAAAAGTTTATTGACGCTCGATGTGCAGCGACTGCACCAGTGTCTTACCACTGTATACCGAGGCAATGTACTGCCCAGCTACTACAGATGAGTTGGGCTGCCATTTTATTTCATTAACACCAACTGGATACGACTTAGCTGCGATAGTAGCAACTTGGCGACCGGTTATGTCACGAATCTGGATGGTCAGGTTCGTGGTCTGAGCCAGTTCCAAGTGGAAGGTAGTAACACCGCTCGAAGGGTTAGGGTAGGCGCTAGCCATGCTCAAGTTGCGACCCAAGCCCAGCGTGGGGTTTGCGCTGATTTGAGCAAGAGCCACCGACTGCGCTTTTGTACCGCTCCAAGGAGACTGCACGTAGGGGAAAGCCGCCTTAAGAGTGGTATCGTTTTTCTCAACACCAGTCGTGAAGGTCAGCACGTTGCCTAACTGAGGCGTCACCGGGTCAGTAGCCGTAGCAGTAAAGTCATCGTACCACAGGCCGATAGAAGCTAGCACCACGCCGCTAACTGCCTGCAATTCAATGCGCGGGGCATCATCCTCAAGGCGACGACCGTTGGGGAAGCCATCCATGTTGGGAATGAACTGCAACGTCGCGTTGGCATTGTAGCGAGTATCGGTCAGGCCCAGCTTGGCAGCAGCCAGCAGCCCTTCCGAGCTAAAATCAGCCGAATTGCGGGGAGTAGTGGGCACCGCCATGTTCAGGCGTAACATATCACCAACAACCGGCAAGAAGTTGTTGATGAACGGCTTGCCAGCGGCAAGCGGGTTGCCAGCTTTGCCGGTAGCCAACTGGTAAGGAGCCGCGTTGGGCACGCCAGTCATGAAAATAGGCAACAGGTCAACTGAGCGAGGCTTACCGGCTTGCAGCAGGATGGGGCCGAAAGTAGGGTCAGCAAACACAGTACCAGCGCGCTGGGCAGTGGTCAGCACCGACAGGCCATCGGCACCATTGCGGAAGTCGAAACCGTTGGCGGGCAGACCAGCGCGGCCGGCAAGCGATTTCGATTGGATACGCAGCTTACCAAAGCCCGGTACAGCTTCACCGTAATACGTTTGGCCAGCTGGCTTGGGCGAAGCACCATTTACCGGCGTGTTGTCAGCCATGTATAGGCCGAGCTCCGGGTTCACGAAATTTGCCTGGAAAGCCGCATTCTCGGTATAGGGCGTGCGAGCGTTGTACTCGTCTTTGTTGCCAACTGGGTTCACCACTTCGTTGGTGAGCGGCATACCAAGGCGCGAAACCTGTACGTAGTTACCCGAGAAAGTTTGGGCTCCGGTGGTGGTGCCATTGCTGGTGGGCTCTACCAGCGTTTTCAGCGAAGGACGGCTGGCCGAAGCCCACACCCCAATTACGTAGTCGGGGTCCAGAATATTGGCAGCCTGAGCGCCGGTTTTGCCAGCTTTCTGCAACACCGAAATCGGGATTTGCAGCGCAATGGTATTCACGTTCTTGTGTACCAGACCATCGCGAGCAGCTAGCGGCCGTACTCCACCTAAGTCTTCGATAGCACCGATGTCTACAAAGAAAGGGTCATCTACCGGGCCACAGAATACTTTGCCACCGCCAACGGGCGTGATAGCGCTCGTCATCAAGGCATCGTAAGTCGCAGCACCTAAGCCAGCCGGACCGCTGATAGCGCGTGGCCCAACGTTGTATGCCGGCACTACCCCAGCTGCTACCAGCGTTGTAGTGGCACCGCCACGGATAATTTGCTCAAGCTTGTAGGTGGTCTTGAGGTTTTCCTTGCCCAGCCGGATATTGAAGTGCGTGGTAGGGTCTTCGTTAGTACGGGTGAAGGTAAAACGATACGTAATGTCGTCGCCGGTAGTGGTGGCGTCGTTCTTGATGTGAATCTCGTAACGAATATTTTCTCCGAAGTGGTAGTAGTTCGGGCCACCCTGGGGCAGTTGGAACGGGATATAGTCGGCAATGATGTTAATCATCTCCGAGTTGTTGGGGTCACGAAACGCATACACGTCCGTGTTGTCAGCCAGCGGGTCGTCAGCGATGAGGGGAGCTTCGCGGTGCGATGAGGCCTCCAAGCGATTGGTATGCCCGCTCCACGTTAGCAGGCCGCCCACAGCGGCAGCAGCTAACGCTACTTGAAGGACGGGACGCGTAAGGTTTTTCTTCATGAAATTGAAGGATGGGGAAAAGGTGGACTTGAAAATAAAGTACTCGAAAGCTGGTCAAGGTTCCGGTTATCCTTTGGGATACTTTTAGTTCCTTTTGGGCTTTCACAGGCAGGTACGCGACTGAGCGAGAACTGGTTTTAATCATTTTGAATTAAACCCGTATTTTGTACAATAAGCAGTTAGTGCTTTTGACTAAAAGCTGCTACCTAAGCTTACGGAGCTATTTTTGCTGAGCCATTTACCCGGCATTTTTGTTACATTATTTTTCGGCTGCCACTGGCGCCTTCGCCCTTTCCACTCTCTCATGGCTAAAGTCGCCATCAACCTCGCCACCGGGGCCATTCAGCAGGACGAACTCATTGTGGGTATCGACCTGGGCACTACCAACAGCCTCGTGGCCTACGTGCACCCCGAAACGCGCCAGCCGGCCGCCATCAACGACCTGGGCCGGGGCACCATCGTGCCTTCGGTGGTGCATTTTCCGGCCGACGGCAGCTCGCCGCTGGTGGGCAACGAGGCGAAGGATTTTCTGCTCTCCGACCCCGCCCACACCATTTATTCGGTCAAGCGCCTGCTGGGCAAAAGCTACCGCGACCTGGGCCAGCACGCCGGCCAGCTCGGCTACAAGGTGATTGACGACGACTCCGAAGGGCTGGTGAAAGTGCGCGTGGCCGACCGCTTCTACTCGCCCATCGAGCTGTCGGCCGATATCCTGCGCGAGCTGCGCCACCGTGCCGAGCACGCCCTCAAAACGCCCGTGCGCCGGGCCGTTATCACGGTGCCGGCTTACTTCAACGACTCGCAGCGCCAGGCCACCCGCGATGCCGGCCGCCTGGCTGGCCTGGAGGTGCTGCGCATCGTGAACGAGCCCACTGCCGCCGCTCTGGCCTACGGCATCGGCCTCGACCCCAACGAGGAAAAGACCGTGGCCGTGTACGACCTCGGCGGCGGCACCTTCGATATCAGCATTTTGCGCCTGCACCAGGGCATTTTTGAGGTGCTGAGCACCCACGGCGATACCTGGCTGGGCGGCGACGATATGGACCGCGCGGTGGTCGAGTTCTGGCAGGAGAAGTTTGGGCTGCCCGGCGCCTACCACGCGGTGCCGGCCCTGCAACAGCAGCTGCGCCTGGCTGCCGAAATGGCCAAGCGCTACCTCAGCCAGCACGATGACTTCACGACCCAACTAATTGACGGCGACGAGCAGGTGACGGTCGTCACGCTCACCCGCGCCGAGTTCGACGGCCTCATCCAGCCACTGGTGGCCCGCACTATCGCGGCCTGCCGCCAGGCGCTGGGCGATGCCCAGCTAACCGCCGCCGCCATCAACGCGGTGCTGCTGGTGGGCGGCTCCACGCGCGTGCCGCTGGTGCACGACGAGGTGTCGAAATTCTTCGGCCAGCCGGCCAATAACTCGCTCAACCCCGACGAAGTGGTGGCGCTGGGCGCGGCCATTCAGGCTGACATCCTGGCCGGCAACCGGCGCGACGTGCTGCTGCTTGACGTGACGCCGCTCACGCTGGGCATCGAGACGCTGGGTGGGCTCATGGACGCCATTATTCCGCGCAACTCGAAGATTCCGACCAAGGCCGGCCGCCAATACACGACGAGTGTGGACGGGCAGGTGAACCTGAAAATCGGCGTGTACCAGGGCGAGCGCGACTTGGTGGGCGAGAACCGCAAGTTGGGCGAATTTGTGCTGAGCGGCATCCCGGCCATGCCGGCGGGCCTGCCCAAGATTGACGTCAATTTCTTCCTCAACGCCGACGGCATCCTGCGCGTGGAGGCCGTGGAGCTGCGCTCGGGCACCCGCCAGCAGGTCGATATCAAGCCCCAGTACGGCCTCACCGACGACCAAGTGGAGCAGATGCTCATGGACTCGCTCCTCAATGCCAAGCAGGATGTGAGCGCCCGCCTACTCATCGAGGCCCGCACCGCCGCCGAGCAGCTGCTGTACCAAGTCGAGCGCTTTCTGAAGAAGAACGCCGAGCACCTCGACGCCGCCGAAGTAGCCACCACCACTGCCCACACCGAGCTGCTGCGCCAAGCCCTAGCCGGCAACGACCGCGACCTCATTCTCAAGCACATGGACGAGCTAGATGAGCAAACCCGCCCCTTCGCCGAGCGCGTGATGAACATCTCCATCAAGCAGGCCATGAGCGGCAAGCAGATTGGCTAGCTCTTTCCTGTTGATTACCCCAAAAAGCCTGGCTGCTACGGCGCAGCCAGGCTTTTTGGGGTTCGTTTGGCCGGCGCCAAAAGCTAGTCAACCGGCTGGTTTTTGGTAGAAGGCCGGCCCTTGTGGAGGCGATACGGCTGCTGCGAGCCGGTAACGGCGGGCATCCGCACGCCACCCGTGCGGGGCTGGTCGGCGCGCTGGGTGCCGCCGTTTACATTGCGGGCGGGTACGCCGTTGGGGTAAATGGCGCCCTGGGCATCGGTGGGAGTAGTGGCGTTGGGCGGCACGGCATTGGGCGGGATGGTGTTGATAATGCCGCCGGACTGGGCCGCGGCGCCGGTAGTAGTCTGGGCGCGGGCAGAGTAGCCGAAGGCCAGGGTTAGCAGCGCAACGGGGAGGATAGCAGGAATTTTCATCTGGTAGAGGGGCAGAAATAAGAAACACGCCAACGGCGGCTATCTATACGCATGGGCGCCCTGGGCGACTATGCTTTTTAGCCGCCCGAGCTTGGGACCAAGCCAACTTACCTTTGAGGAGATTCTGCTTTCTGTTTTAATGCGCGTACTGCACACTGCCGACTGGCACTTAGGCCAGCACTTTCTTACCGGGCACGAGCGCCTGACCGAGCAGCGCGCGTTTCTCGACTGGCTGCTGGCCACCGTGCAGGCCGAGGGCGTGGAAGCCCTGGTGCTGGCCGGTGACGTGTTTGACACCACCACGCCCTCGCACGCGGCGCAGGAGCTGTACTACGATTTTCTGGTGCGGATGCAAGCCACCAACTGCCGCGACATCGTGGTGGTGGGCGGCAACCACGACTCGCCCACCTTACTCAACGCCAGCCGCCGGCTGCTGCGGGCACTGCGCATCCACGTGGTGGGCGGCGTGCCCACCGAGGTGGCCGAGCAGGTGATTACGCTGGCCGGCGCCGGCGGCCGGCCGGGCCTGGTAGTGTGCGCCGTGCCCTTCCTGCGCGACCGCGACCTGCGCCTGGCCGTGGCCGGCGAAACGCCTGACGAGCGCCAGCTGCGCATTCGCGACAGCATCGCGGGCCACTACCGCGCCCTGAGTGAGCACGCGCTGGTGCGCGGCCTGCGCGAGCAGGATGTGCCAGTGCTGGCTACCGGCCACCTCTACGCGGCCGGCGGCGAGGCCCGCGAGGGCGCCGAGCGCGACGTCCACATCGGCGGGCTGGGCGTGATTGCGGCCGAGCACTTTCCGGCCGCCTTCGACTACGTGGCCCTGGGCCACCTGCACCGGCCGCAGGTGGTGGGCGGGCAGGCGCGCATCCGCTACTCGGGCTCACCGGTGCCGCTCTCCTTCACCGAGGCCGATGACAAGCAGCAGGTGCTGCTGCTCGACTTTGAGGGCGCCGGACCGCCGCGCATCACGCCGCTGGCCGTGCCGGTGGCGCGGCGCTTGCAGCGCTTCCACGGCGGGCTGGAAGAAGTGGAGGCGGCCATTCTGGCTTTTGATAACGAAGCCTTTAGCCTGGTGGCCTGGGCCGATGTAGCCGTGCACTCCGACGAGCCTACCGCCGAGGTGCAGCGCCGCGTGCAGGCCGTGTTGAAGGAGCGCCGCGACCAGGTACTAGCCCCGCGCGGGGCGCGCCACCACCGCCTCACGCTGGCGCCCGATGCCGCGGGCACTGCCCCCGACGTGCCGCTTGAGCACCTGCACGAGCTAACGGTGGCAGACGTCTTTAGCCGGCGCGTGGCGGGCCTGCCGCCCGAGCGGGCCGCCGCCCTCACGGCCACCTTCCAGGAACTGCGCCAGCTGCTGGCCCAGGCCGACCCGCTGGCCTGGGGCGGCGAGAAAGAGTAGGGGCTGCTGCCCTTATCTTGCCCCACTTTGCAGCCGTTTCATTTTAGTATTCCACTCTTACTTCCCTCTTGATGAAAGCACCCCTACTCACGCTGGCTGGCCTTGTGCTTGGCCTAAGCGCCGCGCCGGCGGCACACGCTCAAGCAAACCTGATACGTTTGGGCGTGGGCAGTGCCTTTTTGGCCAAGCGCCTAAGCAAGGGCCAGGACGGGGCCGCTACCGCCCCCGCTGCCACGCCCACGGCGGCTACCACTGGCACTTACGAAGGAAAGGCCTTCCCGATGCTGCGCACGGCCCCGGACCAGCTACCCAAAAAGGGCGCCGAACAGATTGTGGCGATGGAAACCGAACTCGAACGCTGCCACACGGCCCTGCTGGCCAGCCCCACGGGCGCCGTCTGTACGCCCGAGCAGCGCACGGCTATTCAGACGGCCGTTATCAACCTGGCGCGGGCAAAGTCCAGCAAAAATCTGGTTGCTTACCAGCAGGAAGCCACCTTCTACCTGGCCGAAGATGCGCGCCGCCAGCAGGCAGCCGCCCCCACCGAGCCAGCCAAGTAAGCGGTTTTCAACTCCTAAATAAGCACGCCCCAGTTCGCCACAGCGCGGGCCGGGGCGTAATTTTAGGGTATGAAGATTATCAGCCTGCGCTTTGCCAACCTCAACTCGCTGCCAGGGCCGTACCACATCCGGTTCGATACGGCGCCGCTGGCCGACACGGGGTTGTTTGCGATAACGGGCCCCACGGGCGCGGGCAAAAGCACGCTGCTCGACGCCATCGCGGTGGGCCTCTACGGCCGGGTGCCGCGCCACGACCGCGAGGTGGGCGAGATGGTGAGCCGCCACGCAGACGAGGCTTTTTCGGAAGTGGAGTTTGAGGTGCACGAAACCAACGCTGACACGGGCCACACGGGCCGCGTGCGCTACCGCTCGCGCTGGGAAATAAAGCGGAAGACGCGTGGCAAGGATAAGGGCGGCCTTAACCAGGACGTGATGACCCTAGTACTAAGCCCGTCGGGGGAGGCTGTGGTGAGCGGCAAAGCGGCGGTACCAGACAAAGTAGGCGAGCTGTCGGGGCTGGATTTTGGGCAGTTTGAGCAGGCCGTGCTGCTGAGCCAGGGCAAGTTTGCGCGCTTTCTGCACGCCCCGGAGAAGGAGCGCAGCGCCCTGCTCGAAAAGATGACCAACGTAGGCATCTACTCGCGGCTGTCGGTGGCAGCCTTTGAGAAAGCCCGGGAGGAAGAGCAAAAAACCCGGCTGCTCGAAGCCACCCTGCACGCCACCCGCCTGCTGCCCGACGAAGAGCGCCTGCGCTTGGAGCACCTTCTCCACGAGCTGCACACCGAGGCCGAAATGACCTACGAGCACCAGCAGGAGCTGAGCACCGGCCTGGCTTGGCGCACTATCCTCGACCAGCTCGACCGGCAGCTGACCGATGCTACCCGGCAGGCCACCCAGCTGCGCGCCGATGATGCGGCCTTACAGCCCACGCTTAGGCGCCTCGCCGACCACGAGCGAGCGAGCACGCCCACGCTCTCTAACGCCTTGGTGCTGAGCGAGCAGGCTCACGAAGAAGTGCGCCGCGACACCACCGCCCTGGCCCAGCTGGAGCAGCTGTTTCCGACGCTGCTTACTGCCAAAGAGGCCGCCGAGGTAGCCCATGCCGCCGCCGCCGCCAGCCACGCCACTGCCCAGGCCGAGGCCGACCGCCTGCGCCCGGTGTTGCAGGAAGTACTGGCCCAGGACACGACCATCCGGGCCGCCCAGGGCCAGCTGGCGAAAGACCAGGCCACCCACGACCGCGACCACCTAGCCTACGAAACCAGCCTGGCCGCCTGGCACCACACCCAAACCACCGAGCTTACCAAGCTGGAGCAGCAGCAAGCCACCCTGCACGACTGGCTGCTGGCCCACCAGCACGAGCGCGACCTGCCCAATGAGCTGGCCGAAATAAACCGGCAAATCATTGACCTGGAGGCCGTAAACACTCAGCTGGCCACCCTCGAAGCGCAGCAGAAAGCCCAACTCCGGCAGCTGGCCGATGCCACCGCCGACCAGCAGCGCCACGCGCTGGCCGCCACCGAGGCGCGCCAGCAGCAGCAAACCCTGAAAGAGCAAGGCTGGCCCCATAACAAGGAGCGCGCCGCCCTGCTGCAAGGCACCGACGACGATGCCCTGGCCCAGCGCGACGCCGACCTCACGACCCGCCTGGGTCTTTTGCAGCAGGTGCTGCCCCTGGCCCAGGCCGCGCATGGCCACGCGGCCCGCGCTCTGGCCCTGACCCAGGAGCACGCGCAGGAAAGCCCCGGGGTGGCGGCGGCCGAAACGGCTTTTGCACACCTCGAACAACGCCAGGCCGATAGCCAGCTTTTGCTGGAAAGCTACCAGCGTGAGCTACGCGCCCAGCAGGCACTGGCCGACCTCAATGCTCACCGCCAGCACCTGCGGCCGGGTCAGCCCTGCCCGCTGTGCGGGGCCGCCGAGCACGCCTTTACCGCCGACTTTGCCGCCGATGCGGATGCACAAGAGCAGCGCGTAACGACGCAAAAAGCTGCGCTGGCGCAGTTAAGCGCGGCAATCACCACCACTGGCCAAGACCTAGCCCGCCTGCGCTATGCCCAGCAGCAGCGCTTGGCCCACCGCGACGAAGCCACCCAGGCCGCCACCCAGACACAAGCCCAGGCTAGCGAGCTGGCGGCTCCGCTCACCCCAGCCCTGCCCACTGCGACCAACCCGGCCGCCCTCGCCCAGCTTTTAAAGGAAACCGCTGAGGAGCAGGCGGCTATCAGCCAGGCCCGCCGCCGCCTCGCGGCCCTCACCGAGCAATTGGCACAGCTCAAAGTGAAGCACACCGCCGCCGGCGCACGCCTGACCCAGGCGCAGGAAGAAGGCCAGCTAGCCGAGCGGCGCCAGCAGCAGGCCCAGCTAGCCCTCGGGCCCCTCGCTGCGGAGCTGGCCGATGCCCGCGAGCAAGCCGCCGGCTACCGGGCCGTCATCCAGGGCTTGTTAACTGCGCACGAGTTGACCCTGCCCGCCGCTACGCAGTCCTACGCGGGCGTACTGGCGACCCTGAGCGAGCGCGCCGATACGTATCAGGTACGCAAAAATGCCTTATCGGAAAATGGAAGCAACGTAGCCGGCTTGCAAAAAGAGCAGGCCGTGCGCGCCCATGCCTTGGCCCAGCTTAAAGACCGGCTGGCCAGCGAGGCTGCCGCGCTGCGCGCTGCGCAGCAGGCCATCGAGGCGCAGCAGGCGGCTCGCCTGGCGCGCTACGCCGGCCCCGACCCCGCCGCCGAGGCCGAGCGCCTGCACCAAATCACGAAGCGGCTGAGCCAGGCCGCCCAGCAGGCAGAGGCCGACCGCACCCGCCAGCAGCTGGCCCTGGAAGGCACCCGCGAAAAAATAGCCCAGCGCCAGGCCGACCTCGGCCGCCACCAGGCTGATTATCAGGCGCGCCAAACGGAGCTGGCCGCTGCCCTCACGGCCGCCGGTTTCGCCACGGCCGCCGAGGCGCAGGCCCTGCGCCTGCCCGAAGCCGAGGCCCGCCAGCTCACCCAGCGGCGCCAGCGCCACCTCACCGACCAGCAGGCCAGCCAGCAGCTGCAAGCCAGGCTGGCCACCGAGCTGGCTCACCACCAGGAGATGGCCCTCACCCCGCTCAGCACCGCTGCCCTCACGGTTGAGCTGGCCCAACTCAACACCGAAAACGAGCGGCTGCACCAGCGCCTCGGGGCGGCGGCCAGCCAGCTAACCCAGGACGATGCCGCCCGCCAGCAGCAGGCCGAGGGCCTGCGCCAGCTCGCCGCCCGCCAGCTAGAGCAGCAGCGCTGGCAAGACCTGGCCGAGCAAATCGGCTCGGCCAAGGGCGACAAGTTTAGCCAGTTTGCCCAAGGCCTCACACTCAGCCACCTGGCCCGGATGGCCAACCTGCGCCTGCGCCAGCTCACGGGCCGCTACACCATCCTCAAAACGCCCAACCGCAACCTAGAGCTGCAAATAATCGACCACGACCAAGCCGATACCGTGCGCCCGATGGCCTCGCTCTCGGGCGGCGAGAGCTTTTTGGTTAGCCTGGCGCTAGCGCTGGGCCTGAGTGAGCTGGCCGGCTACAAGGCGCGCATCGAGTCCCTGTTTATTGATGAAGGCTTCGGCACCCTCGACCCCGACTCGCTCAACACGGCGCTCGATGCGCTGGAGCGGCTCCAGCACTCGGGCAAGATGATTGGCATCATCTCGCACGTGGCCGACCTCAAGGAGCGCATCGGCACCCAGATACGGGTGCAGCCCGGCACCGCCGGCAACAGTACCGTGCGCCTGGTCGACGTAGCAGGCACCGAAACCGACTGCGCCGGCTAGCCAGCAGCGGGTGATGAGGGAGATAGGTACGGTAGAACGTCACGCTGAACGCAGTAAAGCATCTCGCTCGCATCGCTCGCACAAAGAATTACTACTGTATGCGAGATGCTTCACTGCGTTCAGCATGACGTTCTTCAATACTACATCTTTATCATTATTTCATTGCCTCATCCCCCATTCCCCACTGCCCGCACTTCGGCCCAGGTCCAGTACTTTTTGGGCTGAATGCCGGCGTAGCCTTGCCGTAAGAAAGCTACTACTTCCTGCTCTACCTTGCTGGCCGCCAGGCTCGAAGCGTAGATGGGTCGGCCGTCGGGGTCGGCGTAGCGCTCGGCTTTGGGAAGGGGGCGGCCGGCCAGGCGCAGCAGCGGGCCGGTATCGGTGAGGGGGTCGGCGGCCCAGCGGTAGGGGCTACTTTCCAGTTCGTTGAGCCGGGCCGCGAGCGGGGCCAGCGGCAGGCGCGGCAGCGTGGGCCGGCTTTCGAGGTCAATCCAGGTCGTGTACTTGCCTTCCAGCTCGTAGCGCTGGCCATCGTACAAACTCAGCACCCAGTCGAAGCCCGCCGTGGGGCCAAATAGCGCGTAGTACGGCACCGGCTGCGGCGTGCGAACGACTACCAGCCCAATATCGGGGTAATCAGTACGCTGCGCAGAAGCATCTTGCAGCGCCGCTACGGCCTGCCGCACGCGCGTGTATTCGGGCTCCCAGACGGCGCGGCCGGCCGCCGGCTGCTGAAGAATTTCAGCGAAGCGGGGTAGAAACCAGGCAAATTTTTCGGCCGAAGCCTCATCCTCGCGCCGGCGGCGGGCGGGCGCCCCGAAGGGCTCGTAGAAGCGGACTTTCTCCTCGGCATTCAGCCAGCAGGCCAGTTGCAGGGCGTGGTCGGCCAGCGGGTGCTGCCAGTCTATTTCGCGAAAGTCGCCCAGCGTGGCCGTGAGGCGCAGCAGTTCCTCGTGCGCCAGGGCCAGGGTGGGGTACAGCAGCGCCCACACCCCGATAAAGCCATCAATATCAAAGTGATTGGCCGTGACGGCCCGCGCCGCCAGGCCCGGCGTGGCGGGCGCGCGCAGGGCGCGCAGGCACGAGCCGGCGCTGGTATCGTCGCGCAGGGCTGGGGGCGTGGCCGCCCCGCGCCAGTGGGCCAGCGTGAGGGCGGCCCCCAGCCCCGTGCTATCGACCACGATGGTGGGCTGCCGCCGCAGCTGGCTAAAGGGCACAAAGGCGCGCGCCAGCGCCGGGCTTTCTGCGTCGTTCATAATTTTATAAGGGGCTACTGACCACGGTAGTTACGGATTTTTTCTACCCGGCTTTTCCGAATCCACGCCAGGTATTCTTGCAGCGGCGCGGCGGCGCGCAGGGCGTCGAGCGTCGGGTAGAGCCGGGCCAGCTCGCGGTTGGTGAGGAAGCGGTGCACGCTGCTGTGGCAGGGCTGGCACAACTCCACCACGGCCCCGTAGCGGCCGCCCTCTTCGCGGGGCACGAGGTGGTGGCGGCTGGTGTGCTGCACGGCCCGCTCGCAGAGGCTGCACTGGGTGGCGGCACTGGCCTGCGCCCGGGCCGTGGCCTCGGCGATGGCGTGCTGAAGCTGCTGGCGGCGGCGCATTAAAAAAGCAGGGGGTATAAGGTAAGAATACGGGAAAATAAGCACGGTAGCCGGCGAGTAATAACCCCATTTTGGCGCAGTGAGTTGCGGATACGCCAATTAGCTACCTATATTGACCGCTGATTTCGCAGCGTCTGATTAAAGCGCCGCCGTATCTTTTAATTGCTTTCTCTTTCTCAAACTCCTTGCTTTTTTTCTGATGGCATTATTCTCTACTCTTCCCTCCCCCACTGCTTGTTGGCTGCGGGCCTTCGTAAGCGGCGCCGCGCTGCTGGCCCTGAGTCTGGCGGCTCCCGCTGCGCACGCCCAAACCTGGATGGTATCAACCACGCCTTATATCAAGCTAGGGGTGCTGGATAAATACAATTCGCTGGGTGGCTACACGGCCACTTTTTTCGTGAAAAGCGAGCGCAGCGGCCAGGAATTTATGCTTACCAAGCAGGTACCGAAGGGTGAGAGTGGGGTAGATATTCTATTTCCGACCGAGCCTAGCGACCCCGACTATTTTAAAAACTCGGCGGGCCTGGCCGCCCAGCCCGCGCCCGGCCGCTACACCTGGGAGTGCCGCGTAAACGGCAAAAAAGCCGTGGGCGGCCACTTCGACTTCCCCGAAACGGGCAACGACATAACGGTGGTAGGCCAGCGCTAGGCGCTGGCCTACCACCCTGGGCAGGAGGCCCACTAGCTCCGCACAATGCGCATGAAGGGCACCTCATCGGGCAGTGGGCCCAGCAGGTCGGCCACGGCTTGCAGAAAGCGGCCGGCCGTATCGGGCCGGCCGGCGGGCGGGCCGGCGGCGTGGTGGCGGTGCTGCTCGCCACGCAGCTCGCCTACCCAGGTGGGCGTGCCGGCTTCTTCGGGGCTGCGGCCGAGGGTAGCTTCGAGCAGAAAATAGCGCGGCAGGGCCTCGGTGCCGGCGGGGTCGGTGGCATCCTCGTCGTCGTCCTCATCTTCGGTCGGGATGTGCGAGTGGTCGTCGGGGTCAGCCTCGGACCGCTCGTACACGATGGCCGCCAGGTGCGCCTCGCCGGTGGCCTGGGGGGCGGGCAGTTGGAGCAGCGCCGTGGCGCGGCCGGCCACCCGGTGCCAGCTCAGGTGCAGGCCGCGCGCCGGCACGCGGTCGCGCGGGGCTAGTGCCTCGGCGGCCTTGTCCCAGACGTAGAGCAGCAGCTCGCGGGCCAGCAGCGGGTCGGTGAGCTCGCGGCGCACGGCGGCCGGGCGGCGCCACACCAACTGCGGCAACATCGTGTAGGCAAAGTGATGCGGGTGCGGGCGGGCCATGCGGGCAGGTAATCAGTGTAAATGGGCCGGTGCGGGTAGCAGCCGGCAGCGGGCAAAGATAAATCGGGGGCTTGCCTACTGCGGCCCCGCCCCCACGGCGCGCTGCACGGCCTGCCACAGCACCTGCGCGCTACGCTCCCACGAGAAGCTGGCCGCATTGGCTAGGCCGGCGGAGCACAGGCGGGCGCGCAGGGCTTCGTCGTGCGCCAGCTGGCGCAGCCCCTCGGCAATGGCCGCGGGCTGGTGGGGGTCGCAGAGCACGGCGGCGGCGGCGCCCCCCGCCGCCTCGGGTAGCGACGAGATATTGGACGTGAGCACCGGGCAGCCGCTAGCCTGTGCCTCCACCACGGGCAAGCCAAAGCCTTCGAAGAAAGGCACATATACCGTGGCCAGCGCGGCGGCGTAGAGAGAACCCAGGTCGGCCTCGCTCACGCGGCCCGTAAACTGCACGGCGGCCCGCACGGCCGGCGGCAGCTGCTGGTAAGCCTCGAAGATGGCGCCCGTCTGCCAGGCCTCGCGGCCCACCAGCAGCAGGCGAATGGGCTCGGCCGCCGCGCCACTGGCTGCCTTAAAAAGGCCAAAGGCCCGCAGCAGATTAGCCAGGTTTTTACGCGGCTGCAACGCGCCCACGAACAGAAAATAGGGCTGGCCCTGGCTGAAGCGCTGGCGCGTGGCGGCCTGGGCCTCCGGGGGCTGCGGGGCAAAGTGCCCGGCCGGCGCATTATGCGCCACCCAAATGCGGTCGGCGGCCAGGCCGTACTGCTGGGCAATGTCCTGGCGCGTGGCATCGGACACGGCTACCAGCTCGTTGACCGCGCGGGCGAAGCGGGGCAAAAAATACTCGTAGTAGCGCCGCATCAGCTTCCCCACGTCCTGCGGGCGGTGCAGGTACGAGAGGTCGTGCAGCACCATCACGCGCGGCACCTGCGTGCCTAGCACCGTGAAGCCCTCGGGCGAGAGCAGCGCGGCCGGCCGGTGCCGCCGCAGCCACAGCGATACGGCGCCCTCGTACCAGGCCAGCATCAGGAACGGGTGGCGGGCCGGGGGCAGCAGCGCGTGGGGCACCACGTTGGGCCCAAACAGGTAGCGCGCATCGTAGGCCCGGTCAAAGAGAAAGTGAAACGTGCACTCGGGGTGCTGCTGTACCAGGCAGCGCAGGGTTTCGTAGGAGTAGCGCCCCAGGCCTTCGAGGTGCCCGCCGGGCAGCAGAAAGCGGGTTGTGACGGCAATGTGCATAAGGTCAGCGTTTTCGATAGCAAATGAACGGGGCCGCCCCGGCTCACCGGCGGGCCGGGGCGGCAGGTAAGGCGCGGGGCCGCCGGGCCTGCCGCGGCCGGTGGCCGGCTAGGCCCGGCGCGGCAGCAGCTTGCGCAGCTCCCGGATGCGCACCAGCTTGGTGAGCAGCACGATGCCCGCAAACGCGATGCCCATCAGCCCGGCTTCGAGCCACCAGGCCAGCCCCAGGTACGTGCGGGCCAGGTACCAGCCGCCGCACAGCAGCCCGAAGGCCAGCGCCAGACGGGCCAAAATGTGCCAGGGCACCGGCACCGGCGTGCGCCGCGCCACCAGCCACAGGTAGCCACCCGCCACCAACACGGCACTGAACAAGGTAGTGGCCGCCGCCCCCACCGCTCCGTAGCGGGGCAGCACCAGCAGGTTGAGGCCCAGGTTGAAGAAAATGCTCAGGGCCACCAGCCAGCTCACGGGGCGCTGATAGTGCGTGCCCGTGAGCAGGGTGCTGTACACGGCAAAGAAGGCGTTCACCAGCACGTTCAAAAACAGCAGCCGGAGGCACATGGTCATCTGCGCCAACTCGGCCCCCGAGCTGTGCCGGAACTGCCAGAACAGCACATCCCCCCGAAACAAGACGAAGGCCACCACCAGTAGCAGCGGAATGGCCACCACGCGCTGGCCTACCCACAGCAGCTGGCGCAGCTCGCGCGGGCGGGCGGCGGCGTGGGCAAAGCGAGCGAAGAACAACGGCAGCACCGTCCAGGTATACATCATGATGGCCTCCATCCAGCGGTAGGCACCGGCGTAGTAGCCGGCTTCCTGCGCCGACGACAGGCGCTCGAGCAGCACCATGTCGATGCGGTCGTTGATGCCCGAGAGCAGGGCGATGAAGGCAAACGGCATGCTGCTGCGCAGCAGTTGCCCAGTCGGCTGCCAGCCCGGCCAGCGGTGCGGCAGCGGCCCAAACAGCCGCCGCAGCAGCCCCAAAAATAGCACCGCCGTGAAAGCCGCCGCGCCCAGCCGCGCCCCCACGTAGCTGGCCAGCCCCAGCTGCTGGCCCAGCAGGAGCAGCAAGACCAGGCCCAGCGCCAGCAGCTTTTCGAGCACCGAGAGCAGGGCGTCGGTGTTGAAGTGCTGGCGGGCCTGCACCGGCGCCCGCAAAAACTGCCCGTACTGCGTCAGCATCATGCCGCCGCCCACGGCCGCCAGGATGTAGAGCTGCTGGCCGCGGTAGCCCACGCCCCAGCCCACGGCCAGCAGCACGGCCAGCGCCCCCGCCGTGAGCAGGCCCCGCACCGGGAAGAGCGTCGCAAAATGGGTGTCGGCAAAAGTGGCGTCGCTGGCCAGGCGCTGCACCGTGAATTGCGTGAGGCCCAGGTCGGCGAAGGTGGCCACCACGATGGCTAGCGCCGAGCAGGCCGCCACCAGGCCAAAGGCACTGTGCCCCAGCCGGTCCTGCACCACGTTTTCGAGCAGGACCCAGCCGGGCTTCACCAATAAATTGACCAGAATGGCCAGACTAATATTACCAAGAAAGCGTTTGATGCGAAAAACGGGCCCGGCCCGGGGTCGATGAAAATGCAAAGATAAAGCCATTGCCAGGCCGGTAGCAGTTTATCTTTGCCCGCTGCTTACGCAGGTTGATGCAGTTTGCGGCTTCCTTTTTTCTAGTTATGTTGCCTAATTCAGTACCTCCCTTCTCCCCTGCTGGCCTGAAAGCCATCTATCAACGCTGGAAACATTTGCTGGCCCTGGCGGGCGGGGCGGCCTTGGTCCTGAGCACTATCGTGGCGCTGCTGCTGCCGAATATCTACAGCTCAACGTCGGTATTTTTACCAACCTCGCCGCAGAATACGGACCCCGACCGCCTGGTAGAAGGCTCGAAGCTCGAAATCGGGGTGCGCACCGAAGACCTGGACCGGGTGCTCACCATTGGGCAGTCGCTGCCGCTGGCGGAGAAGATGATTCGCAAATTCGACCTCTACAAGCACTACAAGGTGGGCGAGCCGGGCAGTGATGTGGTGGAAAATAACGTGCTGGCGGAGTTCAATAGCAACTTTACCATCGTGCACAACGAGCGCGACGCCATTGAGCTGACCTTTCAGGACCGCGACAAGAAGCTGGCCGCCACCATTGCCAACGCCATGGTGAGCGCTATCGACTCGGTGAACCAGCAGCTGACGTTTGAGAACCGCCGCAACGTGCTGGAGCTATATCGCCAGCGCTCGGCGCGCCTGGGCCGCGACTACGAGGCCACTCGCCGCCAGCTGTACGCGGCGCGCCTACGCTACGGCATTTTTGGCCTGGAGCAGCAGGGCCGCTACCTGGGCAAGGCCATTATCGACACCGAGAAGGAACTGCGCATTGCCGAGGCCGGGGGCGCGGGCAACGTAGCCGGCCTGCGCCGCGCGCTACACGCCCTCACCCGCACCGACGGCGGCAACCTCATCAACATCGAGAGCTACGTGCTGGGCGCCGACTCGGTGAACCTGCTCAACTCGCGCCTGGCCGACTTGCAGGGTCGCGTGGTGGGCTCGCAAGCCGCTTTCGAGCAGGCCCAAAGCTCGCTCAACAGCCGGGTTTCGTCGCTCTACGTGGTGCAAAAAGCCTACCCCGCCACCCGCAAAACCAAGCCTTTCCGCACGCTCATCGTGCTGGGCTCGGTCGTGATTACGCTGGCGCTGTCCATCGCCCTTATCCTGCTGCTGGAGCTGTACCGCCGCTCCCGCCGCCTGGCAGCCTAGTACCATGAGGCAGCTGCTGCTCCGCCTGCGGCCCGTGGATGCCACGCAGTGGGTGTTTCTGGGATTTTTGAGCTTGCTGCTCCTGGGTGGCACGCTGGCGGTGCTGCTGCAAATGCCGGCACTGGTGGTGCCGGCCCTGCTCGTCATCCCGACGGTGCTGGTGCTCACGCGCTGGCAGTGGCTGTACTACGGCGTGTTTTTGCTGCTACCCTTCTCGCACGAGATTAACCTGCCCGGCGGCCTGAGCATGGACATTCCGTCCGAGCCGCTCATGCTGGCGCTCATGGTGTGCGTGCCCATTGCCTTGCTGCTGGGCCCCGGCAGCCTGCGCCAGATTGCGCAACGCGAGTGGCTGCACCCGCTACTGCTCATCCCCGTTATCATGCTGGGCTGGTCGGCCGTCGATAGCATTTTTTCCACGGCGGGCCTGAAATCGGCCAAGTACCTGCTGGCCAAGTGCTGGTACCTGATTCCGTTTTTGCTGGGCAGCCTGCTGCTGCTGCGCCGGCCGGCTGATTTCTGGCGCGTGGCGGCCTGCTACGTGAGCGCTACCGTGGTCGGGCTGGGTTGGATTCTGCCGCGCCACGCCAGTGTGGGCTTTAGCTTCGCCAAAGTCAACTGGGCTATTCAGCCGCTGTACCTCAACCACGTTATCTACGCTACGGCGCTGGCGCTGCTGCTGCCGCTGGCCTGGGGCCTGGCCTTGCGGGCTACTACGCTTGGGCAGCGGCGCTGGTGGCAAGTGGCGGCCGGCATCATCTTTTTCGGGCTGCTGACTTCCTATACCCGGGCCTCGTTGCTGTCGCTGCCGGTGGCGTGGTTTTTTTACTGGGCTATGCAGCGGCGCCTGGCGGGCACGGTGCTCCTGACGCTGGCGCTCAGCATCACGGGCATCAGTACCTACCTGGTGACCAACGACAACTTCATGAAGTTTGCGCCCGACTATGAGAAGACGACCTGGCACGGGGGCGACTTCCTGGCGCACCTGCAATCGACCTACAAGATGCGCGACGTCTCGGGCATGGAGCGCGTGTACCGCTGGGTGGCCGCCGCCCGCATGGTCGATGCCAACCCGGTAACGGGCACTGGCCCGTCCACGTTCTACCCCGAGTACAAGCGCTACACCATCAAGAGCTTCCGTACCTACGTGAGCAACAACGTGGAGCATTCCACGGCGCACAATTACTTCCTGCTACAAATGGCCGAGCAGGGTGTGCCCGGCTTCCTGCTGTTTTGCACGCTCATCGCCGTCACCATGATGCAGGCGCAGCTGCTTTACCACGCCAGCGCCGGGCGGCCCGAGGTGCGGCGCATTGTGCTGGCCATCACCATGACGCTCGTCATCATCGTCTTCCACTTGTTTCTCAACGAGCTGATTGAGGTGGATAAAATCGGCTCCGTTTTCTTCGTGAGCCTGGCCATGCTCATCCGCTGCGGCACCTGGCTGGAAGAAAGCCCCGCCGTGTTTGAGCAGCAAAATGCCGCGCAGGCGGCCGACTAAGGGCGGCTAGCCAGCCGCTCCGTCTTTATTTCACCCGCAGGCTGAGCATGGTCACGTCGTCGGCAAAGCGGTCGCCGTTGACGTTGAAATCACGGATGCACTCCAGCAGTACGCGGTGCAGGCGGCCCAGCGGCAGGTAGCGGTTGCGGGTGAGGGTGCGCAGCACGCCTTCTTCGCCAAACTCCTCTTGCTGCTCATTGAATACCTCGGTGAGGCCATCGGTGTAGGTGAAGAGCAGCGAGTGCGGCGGCATGGCGACCAGCCCCACCTTGAAGCGCGGCAGCTCATCCATGATGCCCAGCATCACGGTGCCCTCGTGCAGCAGCTGGGGCGGGCCGGTATCGGGCAGCAGCAGCGGGTCGTTGTGGCCCGCGTTCACGTATTCCAGCACCTGGGTGCGGCGGTCGTAGATGGCCAGGAAGGCCGTAATAAATTTCTCGCCGCCCGAGTTACGAAAAATCAGGTGGTTCAACTCGCGCACGATGGTAATGAGGTCGGCGGCCTGGCGCAGCAGCGTGCGCAGCCCGGCCTGGAAGTTCGACATCAGCAGCGAGGCCGGCACGCCCTTGCCACTCACGTCGGCCACGCACACGAGCAGGCGGTGGGCATCAATCTCCACCACGTCGTAGTAATCACCCCCGATTTCGGTGTGCGGCTGGTAGGTAGCGTGCAGCGCAAAATACTTGTTATTAGGCAAGTGCTGCGGAAAGAGCAGCTGCTGCACTTGCTGGGCAATCTCGATTTCGCGCCGCACGGCGGCCTCGGCCATCAGCAGCGTTTCGCGCTGGCGGGCCAGGCGCAGGTTGGCCACGGCCCCGAGCAGAATGTTGCTCAGCGTTTCGAGAAAAGACAGGGCCTCGGCGCTGGCGTAGTCGCCCTGCATGGTACCCACAAACACGAGAGCCTGCACGGCCTCCTGCTGGCGCACGGGCACCAGCAGCTCGAAGTGCTGCCAGGGGGGGCCCAAGTGCAGGTCGGCCACGGTGCTGGGCGGGCTCATGCGCCAGCTTAGCACTTCGGCAGCCGCGAAGTGCGAGTCGGCGGGCAGGCTGTTGCCGAAATTTACTTTCAGCCGGAAGGCGCCCTCATCCAGCACGTACAGGGCCAGGCGGCGCACGCCCAGTTGGCCGATGAGCGTAAACTGGTAGATTTTATATAAGTCCGCCTCGGCCGACTTGTGGGTGATGGCCTGCGTAATTTCCAGCAGCGCCCCCAGCTCCCGCTCTTTCAAGAAGAGGCGTTTTTCGAGGCCGGCAAGGGCGGTAGCTTCGGACATGAGGCAGAAAGGCGGGCGCCGGGTCAAAAACGCCGGGCACTGGTGAGGGGAGAGAAAGAGCTACAATAATACGCCCAGCCGCCCAAGTCGGGGGCCGGGGTGTCAGGTAAGGGGTGTTTTGGGGTCAAAGGCATCGCGCAGGCCGTTGCCCAGCACGTTAAAGCTCAGCACTAATAAGCTGATGGCCAGGCCCGGCAGCCCCGTGAGCCACAGCCCGGCCTGGGTGCCCAGCAGGTCGTAGCCTTCCTTTACCATCAGGCCCCAGCTGGGGGCCGGCGGCTGCACGCCCAGGCCCAGGAAGCTCAGGCCGGCTTCGAGCAGGATGGCGGCGGCAAAATTGCTGGTGGCCAGCACGATGAGCGGCCCGCGCAGATTGGGCAGCAAATGCACGAAAATGAGCCGGCTGGTGGGTAGCCCCAGCACCCGCCCCGCCTCGATAAACGTGGCCGAGCGCAGGCCCAGCACCTGCCCGCGCACCACCCGCGCCACATCGACCCACATAGTGAGGCCCACGGCCACGAAGCTGACCCACACGCCTTTACTATCCAGGGCCAGCGAAATGCCGATGACGAGCATGATGCCCGGGATGCTCCACACCACCGTCATCAGGCCCAGCAGCAGGCTATCGACCCAGCCGCCAAAGTAGCCGGCCACCGCCCCTACCGACACCCCGATGACCAGCGAAATAAGCACCGCCACCAGCCCGATGCCCAGCGAGATGCGCGTGCCCAGCAGCAGGCGGCTCAGCTCGTCGCGGCCCGCCTTGTCGGTGCCCAGCCAGTAGGTGCGGGTAGTGAGGTGCGATGGGGCGGCGGCAATGGGGGCAGCCGGTGAGCCAGCAGCAGGCTCCCCGCTGGCCACCTCCTCTTTGAGCTGGGGCGGGCGGCCGTGCAGCCACACTTGCAGCACGTTGCCGGGCGGCGCGGCGTTGGGGTCGGGCTGCTGGCGCAGGGTGGCCGCGAAGCCGGGCGGCTGTTTTTGCAGCTGCACCAGGCCGTTGTTGGCGTTGGGCGAGTTGTCGGGCAGCACCCAGTAGCCAAGCAGCGCCACCAGCGCGCACAGCCCAATGAACACCAGCCCGGCCACAGCGGGCCGGTTGGCCCACAGGCGCTGGCGCACGTAGTAGCCGGGGGTGCGCGCCGGGGGCGGCACCACCACGGCCGTATCGGGGGCGGCGGGCAGGGCGGGCGCGACGGCCACGGCTAGCGGGTGTTGTGCTGAAGCAGGCCCTCCTTGGAGGCAAGGTAGCTGGCATCCTGGCCCAGCGCGCCGAAGGAGGTGGGCTCGTAGGCCAGTTCGGTGTCGGGGTCGGGCCAGTAGTAGCGCACCAGGCCGCGCTCTAAGAGGCGGCCTAGCAGGGGCAGCAGCTCGGCGGCGGGCAGGCCGGTTTTTTCGAGCAGTACCCGAAAAGGGGTGACGAAATACAGCTCGTCGAGCAGGTCAAATTCAGCGTCGTTCATGGGTAGCAAAAGTAATTCCGTTTGGCAGTGCGGGCAGCTGATGGCACGGGCTAAACAGGCATTTCAAAATCTAAAACGCACGTCATGCTGAACGCAGTGAAGCATCTCTACCGCTTCGTTAACTGACTCATGTGAAGCGGCAGAGATATTTCGCCAAGCGCAGCCTGACGCTCTTTTTACTGCACCCGGCGCACGCGCAGGTAGTCGAGCATGGCCTGGTTCACGGCGCCATTCATGTTGGTATTGGCGGGCTCGTAGGTGAGCGTGAGCACGTTTTTGCCCTTCGCTAGCTGCACTACGATGGGGTTCGAGAAGCCCCAGTTGCTCCACTCCTCTACCCCGCGCTGGGGCAGCACCACGGTGCCCAGCAGGGCGCCCGCGCCGCTGCGCAGGGTGCGGATGGCGCACTTGTTATTGGTGTTGATGGGGCCGTTGCCGTTGGCGTAGCGGAAGTCGAGGGCGTAGCGGCCGGCTTCCGGCACCTCCACTGGCAGGCTCAGGCGCAGGTTTTTGGTGGTGCTGACTTCTACGAAGCCCTGGCCGCTGAAGCCTTTGTAGGCGTAGGCGGCGGCGGGGGCCAGGGTTTCGAGCTGCACCTCGGCGGCGGGGGCGCCCACCGGCAGCGGCTCACTGGCGAAGGACTCCAGGCCCTTGTTGTCAATGGCCAGCACCTGGTACTCGGCGTAGGGGCCGGCGGGCACGGCGTAGGTGAGGGCCGCGCTGGCGTTGGCGGGCTGGCCGTTTTTGAGCACCCGGTAGGTTTGGGCGCCCTTGATGGCCGGCCAGCTGAGCTGGCCGTTGGCCAGGGTGACCTGCGGCGTTTCGGGGCTGAACAGGTTGGCCACGCGGTTGCTGCTGGCGGCGGCCGGGGCCTGGCTCGTGAGCACGATGCGCAGGGCGTGGGTACCGGTGAGCGTGGCGGGCACGGCCGCGCCGGGCAGCGGCTGGCCGTCGAGGGTGATGTCCTTTATCTCGTTGCCGAAGCCACTCAGCTCGATGTTGAGTACGGCGCGGCGGTACTTGAAGTTGGTGAGCTGGCGGGCACCCTTAAACGCCTGCGGCACGAAGGGCCGGAAAACCAGCCGGTCGGTTTCGTAGTGCATCCCAAACAGCACCTTGTACACCAGGCCCAGGCTGCCCGAGAGGCTCCAGAGCATGTTGCTGCTGTTGATTTGGGTGCCG
>Ga0160428_1000293_pt1 | contig 59768 bp, 58 predicted proteins | sample SolpanmetagenomM_FD_108198 | JGI IMG/M metagenome (GOLD analysis project Ga0160428, IMG submission 108198) | Solar panel surface microbial communities from Lawrence Berkeley National Laboratory, California, USA - M | ecosystem: Engineered > Built environment > Solar panel > Unclassified ... | reverse complement strand
TTCCGGGCGGGGGCGGCCCGACGGCGCGTCAGCGGGCCAGCTCCCGCAGACCCAGGCGGATCAGCACCTTGGTCTCCGCCCCCTCCCCCGCTCCCTTCAGGGCGGCCGCGATCGCGGAAGCGGCCTGGACCTGCGGATAACCTAGATTGATGAGCGCCGAGACGGCGTCGGCCACGGGCTGAGGGGCGGCCCCCTCCTCGACGGCACCCGTCAGGGCGACCAGGGCCGCGTCCAGCGGCGCGAAGGCGGGCGCCTTGTCCTTCAGCTCGGCCGCAAGCCGGGCCGCCAGGCGCGGCCCGACGCCGGGCGCGCGGCTGATCGCGCCCTTGTCGCCGGTCGCGATGGCGCCGGCGAGGGCATCGGGTTCCAGGACGGACAGGATGGCGAGCGCCACGCGCGCGCCGACGCCCTGGACGGTCTGGAGCAGCCGGAACCATTCCCGTTCCGGGTCGGACCGGAACCCGTAGAGACGGATCATGTCCTCGCGGACATGGGTCTCGATCGAGAGCTCCGCGGGCTCGCCGACCTTCGGCATGCGCTGGAGGGTGCGCGCCGAGCAATGGACGATGTAGCCCACGCCGCCCACGTCGAGGATCACGAAATCCTCCCCGAAGGAATCCACCACGCCCTTGAGCTTGCCGATCATGTCACGCCTGCCCGCTGTCGAGGGATGCCTACAGAAGCGCGCCCGCCGCCGCCAGACGTGGTTGAGCGCGCAGGAACTTCATGGAATCAGGGGTCCCGCCGCGGTCAGGCTCGACCGCGCATCCGGGGGGACGAGCATGCGTGCGCCACTTCTAGCCGTATTAGGCCTGCTCTGCCTGGATGCGGCCCGGGCGGCGGACGATCCGGCCGGCACGCGCGTTCCGGTCGCACCGAGTGCCGATCCGACGCAGGTCCGGCCGGGCGCCTACGTGCTCGATCCCGATCACGGCAAGATCACGTGGTCGGTCTCCCATCTCGGCTACTCGACCTATTACGGCCAGCTCACCGGGCTGACCGGCACCCTCGTCCTCGATCCGAAGGCGCCGGAGAAGAGCCGGCTCGATGTGAGCGTACCGCTCGGCGGCGTCATCACCGGGAGTGCGCGGCTCAACGAGCACCTCGCGGCGCCGGACTTCTTCGACACGGCCAAGTTCCCGAACGCGACCTTCACGGCCACCGCGGTGGAGCCCACAAGCCCGACGACTGCGCGGATCACCGGCGACCTGAACCTGCGCGGCGCCGTCCGGCCGCTCGCCATCGACGCCACCTTCAACCAAGCGGGCATCCACCCGGTGGACCAGCGCTACACCGTGGGCTTCGACGGTCGCGCCGTCATCAAGCGGTCGGAATTCGGCATCAACGCCTATCTGCCGCACCTCGGCGACGAGGTGACGCTGCGCATCGAGGGCGAGTTCAAGGCCGCTCCGTAGCGGCGTCACGAAGGTCGTCGGCCGAAACGCGACCGCGCGCGGTCGTCACGCCACCAGGGAGATTCGAGCAGTGCGGAGCACGCGCGTGGTCAGCGTCAGTCTGCTGTTGTCCTTCACCGGTCCGGCCGGTGCGCAGGTCCCCGCGCCGGCCAGCCCGGCATCGCCGCTGGACAATTATGCCGAGGCGGCCTCCACCACGATCATCGCCGAGCAGGCCTGCCCGGGCGTGCAGGTAAGGGCGGGCCAGCTCACCACGCTCCGCCTCGCCGCGCGCGTCAATGCCGGCCAGGAGGTCGTGCTGGAGGAGAAGCTGCGGAGCCGGGCCGTCCAGGTGCGCCAGCAACTGGCGGCCGTCGGCCGGGAGGCGTGGTGCGCCGGTGCGCTGGCGGCGTTCGGTCCGCAGGGCACCGTCGTCAAGGGTATCCTGGCGACCGGCGCGCCGATCCGCTGAGCCGCCGCGGATTGACACGGCGCGACCGCGCCCGTAGTGACCGGGCACGGCGCGCGGCCTCTGACGGAGGTCCGCGCGTTTCGCGTTGTCCGGGCTCAAGCCCGCGCAATGACTTCAAACAAGAAGCCGGTCCAGGGGCTGCCGCCCCGGAGGCCGTTCGAGAGCACGAGAGAACGATGTTCGCAGTCATCAAGACGGGCGGTAAGCAGTACCGCGTCGCCGCCAACGACACCATCACCATCGCGACGCTCGCGGGCGAGGCCGGCGAGGCCGTGACCTTCGGCGAGGTCCTCCTGTTCGCCGACGGCGCCGGCGCCACGCAGGTTGGCGCCCCGACCCTGTCGGGCATCAGCGTCACCGGCGAGATCGTGCGCCATGGTCGCGACAAGAAGGTCATCGCCTTCAAGAAGCGCCGCCGGCAGAACTCGCGCCGCAAGCGCGGCCACCGGCAGGACCACACGGTCGTGCGCATCACCGGCATCTCGGCCTGACGCACGGCTCAAGGCTGGGCGCGTAGTGGTCCCTCAGGACCCGATCCGCGACCGCATCGAAGCAGATCAGAATTCGGAGCTCTTCCCATGGCACACAAGAAAGCAGGCGGTTCGTCCCGCAACGGCCGCGACTCGGCCGGCCGTCGTCTCGGCGTCAAGAAGTTCGGCTCGGAGGCCGTGATCCCGGGCAACATCATCGTGCGCCAGCGGGGCACGAAATGGCATCCCGGCACCAATGTCGGCATGGGCAAGGACCACACGCTGTTCGCGCTGGTACCGGGTCATGTCCGCTTCGAGACGCGCCGCGGGCGCGAGTTCGTAGCTGTTACCCCGCTGGCCGAGGCCGCGGAATAAGAGGCGGGCGCCCCAAGCGGCGAAGCTGGCGTCCCGCCCGGTGTCCCACACCGGTCCGGAGACGTCATTGCCGAGCCTTTGAAGGCCGGATCGGACGGAACACCGGGGAGGATGGGGCGCCATCCTCCCCTTCGTCGTCTTGAGGCGTTGCCCCGGAGCCGGGTGCATCGCCCGGTGAGGGCACGATGTTCCCCGATCTGACCCGCGATGATGTCTTCCGGATTGAGACGCGCCGGCTGTGGCTGCGCTGGCCCACCGCCCGGGACCGGGACGCGATCCTGAAGCTGGCCGGTGACCCCGCGGTTGCCGCGATGTTGGCGCGGGTACCGAATCCGTTGCTGGCCCAGGTGGTGGACGCCTTCGTTCTTCAGGCCCGATCCGACAACACCGCCGGGACCGGACTGACACTGGCGCTGGCGCCGCGCGCGGCACCAGCCAGCCTGATCGGCATCGTCAGCATCGAAGGATCGGCCGGCGCGGAACCGGAACTCGGCTACTGGCTGGGACGGTCCCACTGGGGCACCGGCCTCATGCGCGAAGCGGTCTCGGCCCTGTGTCAGGCCTATTTCGCGTATGCGGGCGGGGCGGAGCTGACCGCCTCGGCGCGCTCCGCCAACCCGGCGTCCCGGCGAGTCCTGGAGGCCTGCGGCTTCGTTCACACCGGCACCGGGATGCGGCCGTTCCCGGCGCGCGGCGAGGATCTGCCCGTCGATCTCTTCCGTCTCGATCGGCGCCGGTGGCAGACTCTGGGAACGGAGCCGGCACTGACCGAAGCCGCCTGAGGCGACTTCGCGGCCCCGGCAGTTGCCGGCCGTCGCCGACTGAAGGATGGTGCGGGTCGCGGATCCGCGCCCGATTAGGGATTCGAGCCGTGAAGTTCCTCGACGAAGCCAAGGTGTATGTCCGCTCCGGTGACGGCGGTCCCGGCTGTGTCTCGTTCCGGCGGGAGAAGTTCATCGAGTTCGGAGGTCCGAACGGCGGGGACGGCGGCCGCGGCGGCGACGTCTGGGTGGAGTGCGTCGAGGGTCTCAACACCCTGATCGACTACCGCTACCAGCAGCATTTCAAGGCCAAGAAGGGCGAGCACGGCATGGGCTCGAACTGCCACGGCGCCAACGGCTCCGACACGGTCCTGAAAGTACCGGCCGGCACGCAGATTTTCGCCGAGGACGGCGAGACCCTGCTCGCCGATCTGACCGAGGTCGGCCAGAGGATCCGCCTCGCCAAGGGCGGCAACGGTGGGTTCGGCAACGCCTACTTCACGACTTCCACGAACCGCGCCCCGAAACACGCCAATCCCGGCCTGGAAGGCCAGGAAATGTGGATCTGGCTGCGGCTCAAGCTGATCGCCGATGCCGGCCTCGTCGGACTGCCGAACGCCGGCAAGTCGACCTTTCTGGCGAGCGTCACGGCGGCCAAGCCGAAGATCGCCGATTACCCGTTCACGACTTTGCATCCCGGGCTCGGCGTGGTGCGGTCGGATGGGCGCGAGTTCGTGCTCGCCGACATCCCCGGCCTGATCGAGGGCGCGCACGAGGGTGTCGGTCTCGGCGATCGGTTCCTCGCCCACGTGGAGCGCTGCCGGGTGCTGCTGCACCTCGTCGACGGCACGAGCGAGCATGCCGGCAAGACCTACAAGCTGGTACGCGGCGAGATCGAGGCCTACGGGAACGGCCTGGCGGAGAAGCCCGAGGTCGTTGCACTCTCCAAGGCCGATGCCCTCGATGCCGATACCTTGAAGAGCCAGGTCGCCAAGCTGAAGCGGGCCGCCGGCCGCGCGCCTCTGGTCCTGTCGTCGGCGAGCCGGAAGGGCGTGCCCGAGGCGCTGCGGGCGCTCCAAGCCGAGATCGACGCCAGCGCCGCGGCCGAGGCGCAGCCCGTTGCGGCGTGGCAGCCGTGATCCGATGAGAGCACCGCGCAAGATCTGAGTCCGGCGTCGACGGACCTGCGACCCGGGTCAGCCGCGGGGCGCTTGTCCGACGGCGCGCTGTTCTCCCGATCGTCCTGGCTCCGGTACCCTGCGAAGCATCATGATCCCGGTTCTCGAAGATTTCCGTCGCGTCGTCATCAAAGTCGGATCGGCCCTCCTGGTCGACCGGGCCGCCGGACGCCTGCGGCACGCCTGGCTCGCGGCTTTGGCCGAGGACATCGCCGAGCTGCACGCGCGTGGCGTCGACGTTCTGGTCGTCTCCTCGGGCAGCATCGCGCTGGGACGGACCGTGCTGGGGCTGCCCCCCGGCCCCCTGCGGCTGGAGGAGAGCCAGGGGGCCGCCTCGGTGGGGCAGATCACCCTGGCGCGTCACTGGGCCGAGGCCCTCGGTCATCACGGCATCGTGGCCGGTCAGATCCTGGTGACGCCGCAGGACACCGAGGAGCGCCGTCGCTACCTCAATGCCCGGGCGACGGTGCTGAAGCTCCTGGAGATGCGCGCGGTCCCCGTGGTCAACGAGAACGACACGGTGGCGACCTCCGAGATCCGGTACGGCGACAACGACCGGCTCGCCGCCCGGGTCGCCACCATGATCGACGCCGACGTGCTGGTCCTCTTCTCCGACATCGACGGCCTCTACACCGCACCGCCCTCGAGCGATCCGCATGCGAAGCATCTGCCGGTGATCGAGCGCATCACGCCCGAGATCGAGGCCATGGCCGGCGGGCCGGCCTCGGAACTGTCGCGGGGCGGCATGCGCACGAAGGTCGAAGCGGCCAAGATCGCGGTCTCGGGCGGCACGCATCTGGTGATCGCCGACGGGCGCGGTAAGAACCCGCTCCGCGCCGTGCGGGACGGGGCCCGCTGCACGTGGTTCCTCTCCGGCTCCACGCCGACTGCGGCCCGTAAGACCTGGATCGCCGGCTCTCTCGAGCCGCGCGGCATTCTCACCATCGACACCGGCGCCGTGAAGGCCTTGCGGGGCGGCGCGAGCCTGCTGCCGGTGGGCGTGCGGGCGATCGAGGGCAGCTTCTCCCGCGGCGACGCGGTGGTGATCCGCGACGGGGAAGGCCGGGTGCTCGGTCGCGGCCTCGTCGCCTACGACAATGCGGAGGCCGCTCTGATCATCGGACATCCGAGTGCGCGGATCCCGGAGCTGCTCAATTATCCTGGTCGTGCCTGGATGGTGCATCGCGATGATTTGGCATTGTTCTAGGGTTCTTGTCAGATTTTGAATTAATCACAATCTTGCGGTCACTGACTATTGTGACTTCTAGAGCTCGGACACCCTTGTGTCCGCGGCGCGCGATATGCAAATACGGCCTCACCCTTTGTCGAGCCCCCCTGAAGGCGGCCGAGCAACCGAGGACGCCAGCGTGCCCGTCCTGAATCTGAGATCGGACTTCGCCGAGGCCGAGGCCCTCCCAGAGCAGATGGCCGCCATCGGCCGCCGCGCGCGCGCCGCCGCGCGCCTGATGGCGCTGGCCTCCGCCCGGACCAAGGACGTCGCCCTGAAGGCGATTGCCGAGCGCCTGCGGGCCAGCCGCGACGAGATCGTCGCCGAGAATGCCCGCGACGTGGCGGCCGCCCGGAGCGCCGGCCAGACCGCCGCGCTGATCGACCGGCTGACTCTGGATCCCGGTCGGCTGGGGGCTATGGCGGACGCCGTCGAGAAGGTCGGATCGCTGGCGGACCCGGTTGGGCGCCAGCTCGCCGCGATCGAGCGCCCCAACGGTCTGCTGATCGAGCGCGTCGCGGTACCGCTCGGCGTGATCGGCGTGATCTTCGAGAGCCGGCCGAACGTCACGGCGGATGCCGGCGCCCTCTGCCTCAAGGCCGGGAACGCCGCCATCCTGCGGGCGGGATCGGACAGTCACCGCACCGCCATGGCCATCGCCCGGTCCATGAGCCGCGGCCTCGCAGATGCCGGCTTGCCGGAGAACGCGATCCAGCTCGTGCCGACCCGCGACCGGGCCGCCGTGGGCCTGATGCTGGCCGGCCTCGACGGCTGCGTCGACGTGATCGTGCCGCGCGGAGGGCGCGGGCTCGTCACGCGCGTCCAAGCGGAGGCTCGGGTTCCCGTCTTCGCCCATCTCGACGGCATCAACCACGTCTACGTCGCCGCCGGGGCCGATCCCGAGATGGCGCGCAGGGTGCTGCTCAACAGCAAGATGCGGCGGACCAGCGTCTGCGGCGCCGCGGAGACGCTGCTGGTGGACCGAGCCTGCGCGGCGACGCAGCTCGCGCCGCTGGTGCGGTCGCTCCTCGACGCCGGCTGCGCCGTCCGCGGGGATGCCGAGACCTGCGCGGTCGATCCCAGGGTCACGGCGGCCTCGGAAGAGGATTGGCACACCGAATATCTCGACGCGATCATCGCGGTCCGGGTGGTGGAGGGGATCGACGCCGCGATCGAGCACATCGAGACGTACGGCTCACATCACACCGACGCGATCATCACCGAAGACGACGCGGAGGCGGCGCGGTTCCTAGCGGAGGTCGATTCGGCAATCGTGACCCACAACGCCTCCACGCAGTTCGCCGATGGCGGCGAGTTCGGCTTCGGCGCCGAGATCGGCATCGCCACCGGGCGCATGCACGCACGCGGGCCGGTCGGGGTCGAGCAGCTGACCACGTTCAAATATCGCGTCCACGGCAGCGGCCAGACCCGCCCGTGACGCCGATTCAGGACCCGGCGTGCGGCTGACCCTGCCGCCGAGCGCCCCCGGCATGCGGATCGGCCTCTACGGCGGATCCTTCAATCCCGCCCATCTCGGCCACAGGCACGTCACCGTCATGGCGCTGCGCCGGCTCGGGCTGGACCGGGTCTGGTGGCTGGTCAGTCCCGGAAATCCGCTGAAGAACCGGAACGCGCTTCCTCCCGTGGTGACCAGGTGCGCGCAGGCGCAGCGGGTCGCCCGGCACCCGCGCATAGCGGTGACCGGCATCGAGGCAACGCTCGACGTGCGCTTCACGGTGCAGACGCTCCGGTTCCTCGTGCACCGCCGGCCCGGGGTGCACTTCGTGTGGATCATGGGCGCCGATTCGCTCGGTACGTTCCACCGCTGGAAGGGCTTCGCCGAGATCGCCCGCCTCGTGCCGATCGCCGTCATCGACCGGCCCGGCTTCACCATGACGCCGTTGAGCGCGCGGGCGGCGCGCCGCTTGGCGGAAGCGCGGCTGCGCGAGACGGCCGCGCCCACGCTTGCGCTGCGCGAACCGCCCGCCTGGGTGTTCCTGCACGGGCCCCGCTCGACCCTGTCGTCGACGGCGATTCGCGAGGGCCTCCAGGGACGCACTGCGCATTCGGGGACGCCACGGTTGCAATCGGCGCCCGATGCCGCCAATTTCACAGGATCCCGCGAGGCGTGACTTTGCCCGCGGCACCACGAGGAACCAGGACTCTGCCCGAGACCATCCGCACGGAGACGATCCGCACCCCCGTTCAGGCTCCGGGTGAGCCAGGCCAAGCGCGCTCGGACGACCTGAAGGCCCTCGCCCTCGGATGTCTCGACGAGATGAAGGCCGAGGAGACGATCGCCATCGATCTCGCCGGGAAGACCTCTCTCGCCGACACGATGATCATCACATCGGGGCGGTCGCAGCGCCATGTCGGCTCCATCGCCGACAAGGTCATCCAGGAGATGAAGAACCGCGGCTTTGGCAACGCCCGCGTCGAGGGCCTGCCGGCCTGCGACTGGGTGCTGATCGACGCCGGCGACGTGCTCGTGCACATCTTCCGCCCCGAGGTGCGCGGCTTCTACAACCTCGAGAAGATGTGGGGCGCCGATCGGCCGATCGGACTCGCGGCCGGCTAGAACGGACTGCACGGTTGCGCCTCATCCTGGCGGCGGTCGGGCGGCTCAAGGCCGGCCCTGAGCGCGAACTCGCCTCACGCTACCGCGAGCGGGCGGCGCAGCTCGGACGCGGCTTGGGTTTCCCAGCCTGCGACAGCATCGAGATACCCGAATCCCGGGCCCGGCGTGCCGGCGACCGCTGCGCCGAGGAGGCGGCGGCGCTCCTCACCCACCTGCCGTCCGGCGGGGCGCTGCTGGCCTACGACGAGCGCGGGCGCTCCGATCTCGCAAGCGAAGCGCTGGCGGAGCGCGTGGCCGCGTGGCGCGACGTCGCGCGACCGGCCCTCGTGGTGGCGATCGGCGGACCGGATGGTCTGGACGCCTCAATTCGGACGAAGGCGGAGTTGATCCTGTCCTTTGGGGCCGCCACCCTGCCCCACGGACTCGTGCGCGTGCTTGCCCTCGAACAGATCTATCGCAGCCTGACGCTCCTGGCCGGCCATCCGTATCACCGCGGCGAGGCGGGCTGACCGGCCGTGACGATACTGGGGATCGCGGAGAGGCTTGCCGCTGCATCGGAGAAGGTTTCCGCCGAGGTCGAGCGGCGGGCGGAAGCCACGGGGGTCGGCACGGCTCCGAGGCTCCTGACCGGTGAAATGTCCCGTCGCCGTCCTTATCCCGGCATACCCCGATCGGTGGGCCGCGAAGGCGCCCTCGGGGCGGCTGCGCGATGGCTGAAACCGGCTTTCGACGCCGGCGCCGCACTCCGGCATCCCGGTCCGGGCGGGACGGGTGGTGGGGGGCGTCTCGCCCGCCGCAGGCTTTCCGCCCTGGCTCTCCTGGCGCTCAGCGGCGGCGCGCTGCCTGCGCGCGCCGACCCCCCCGCGGATGCGGAGGCGAACCAGCGCGCCAGCGAGGAGCGCGACCGTCGCGCCGAGAACCTCAAGCGCGTGCAGGACGCGCTCGCCGCCAGTGCCGGCCAGCGCACCCAGTTCGAGACCGAAATCGCCGCGATCGGCACCGACCGGGCCAAGCTGGACGCCGCGCTGGTCGATGCCGGTCGGCAGGCCCAGGCGACCGAGGATCGTCTGAGCCGCCTGGAAGAGCGCCTCAAGGCGATGAGCGAGAGCGAGTCGGCGATCCGGCGCTCGCTTCAGGCGCGGCGCAGCATCGTCGCCGAGATTCTGGCGGCGCTCCAGCGTATGGGACGCCGTCCGCCCCCGGCGGTGCTGGTGAGTCCCGAGGACATGCTCGCGGCGATCCGCACGTCGATGCTGCTCGGCGCCGTGGTGCCTGAACTGCGCGGCGAGGTCGACACCCTCGCGGCCGACCTGACGGAGATGATTCGGCTGCGCGGCCTGATCGCGCAGGACAAGGAAGGTCTCGCGTCCGACCTCGCCGGCTGGGCGCGCGAGCAGCAGCGCCTGCAGGCGCTGGTCGCCGCCCGCCGCGCCCGTCAGGCCGAGGTCGAGAGCGGTCTCTCCGCCGAGCGCCGACGTGCTGCCGAACTCGGCGCCCAGGCCAAGACCCTCAAGGATCTCCTCGACAGGACCGAGGCGGAGGTCGCCGCCGCGAAACGCACAGCCGACGAGGCGAAGGCCGCAGCCGAGCGCGAGGTGCGGGTTACGCAGGAGCGATTTGCCGCGGCCGGGTTCCGGGATCCGGCCCGGTTGGCCCCGAAGGTGCATTTCTCGGATGTGCGGGGCGAAGTGCCGCGGCCGGTCAGCGGGCGGGTGATGCGTGGTTTCAACCAGCCTGACGGCAACGGCGGCACCACGCGGGGCGTGTCCTACACGACGCGGCCGAAGGCGACGGTCTCCGCCCCGGCCGACGGGTGGGTGCAGTTTGCCGGGCCCTTCCGGTCCTACGGGCGACTCTTGATCATCAACGCTGGCGACGGCTACTATCTTCTGCTCGCGGGGATGGATCAGATCAGCGTCGAGGTCGGTCAGTTCGTGCTCGCGGGCGAACCGGTCGGTAGCATGGGCGAGAAGGGTGCGGGTTCGCCCGGATCCGATGGCGATCCCACCCTGTACGTCGAGTTCAAGAAGGACGGCGGCTCCATCGATCCGGAGCCGTGGTGGGCGAAGAGCCCGAACAATACGGTACTTGGCGAGAAGGTTCGCGGCTGATGCGCAAGACATCCCTGATCATGCTCGGCGCCTTCCTGGGTGCCGGCACCTCCATGGTGGCCACCCAGACCGACTTCCTGTCGGGTCCGCGGGCCGTGGCCGCCTCGGCCGAGACCTACCGCCAGCTCAGCCTCTTCGGCGACGTCTTCGAGAAGGTCCGCACCGACTACGTCGAGAAGCCGGACGAGTCGAAGATGATCGAAGCGGCCGTCAACGGCATGCTGACCTCCCTCGACCCGCATTCGAGCTACATGGACGCCAAGGCGTTCCGCGACATGCAGACCACCACTCGCGGCGAGTTCGGTGGGTTGGGCATCGAGGTCACCATGGAAGACGGCCTGATCAAGGTCGTCACCCCGATCGACGACACGCCGGCCGCCAAGGCGGGCCTGCTGGCCAACGATGTCATCACGCAGATCGACGACGATCAGGTCCAGGGTCTCACCCTGAACCAGGCGGTCGACAAGATGCGCGGTCCGGTCAACTCGAACGTGAAGCTCAAGATCTCCCGCAAGGAGTCGAAGGACCCGATCGACGTCACGCTGACCCGCGACGTGATCAAGATCAAGCCGGTGCGCTCGAAGGTGGAGGGCGGCGACGTCGCCTACATCCGCCTGACCCAGTTCAACGAGCAGACCTTCGACGGCATGCGGGCGGCCATCGACAAGCTGTCGGGCGAGATCGGCAACGACAAGATCAAGGGCTACGTCATCGACCTGCGGAACAACCCGGGCGGCCTGCTCGATCAGGCCGTGATGGTCTCGGACGCCTTCCTGGATCGCGGCGAGATCGTCTCCACCCGCGGCCGCAACCCGGACGAGACGCAGCGCTTCTCGGCGAAATCGGGTGACCTCACCAAGGGCAAGCCGGTGGTCGTGCTGGTCAACGGCGGTTCCGCCTCGGCCTCCGAGATCGTCGCCGGCGCTTTGCAGGATCACAAGCGCGCGACCATCATGGGGACGCGCTCGTTCGGCAAGGGGTCGGTCCAGTCCATCATCCCGCTCGGCGGATCCGGCGCGCTGCGGCTCACCACAGCGCGCTACTACACGCCCTCGGGCCGCTCCATCCAGGCGAAGGGCATCGAGCCGGACGTCGAGGTCCTGCAGGATGTGCCGGACGAGCTGAAGGGCAAGGACGAGACCAAGGGCGAGGCCGGCCTGAAGGGCCACCTCAAGCAGAAGGACACCGACGAGCGCGGCGGATCCTCCGCCTACGTCCCGCCGGATCCGGCCAAGGACAAGCAGCTGATCTCGGCCATCGACTTCCTGCACGGGATCCAGAAGGGGGCCGCCAATGGAACGCCGGCTGCCCAGCAGCAGAAGCCGAGCCTGCCGAACTGATCGATCCCGCTTCGGCGGATCGTGCGCGCTTCAGTCCCGTCCGGCTAGCTGCCGGGCGGGACTTCCGTTTCCGAGGGCACGCATTAGCGGAACGTTAACCCTATCCGACGGGAATGGGGGCCGGGATCCGCACCGCGCCCGCGGGTGCAGGGACCACGATCCCGCATCGAGAGCCCGTTGACCGAGTCCACCGACGATATCCTCACGCGACCCCTCGGGGTGCCGGAGGCGGAGGCGCCGGACCAGCCCGGCCGCCGTTTCGGACGCCTCGTCGCGGGCGTACGCCGCCCCAGGATCGCCGGCGGTGCCATCATGGCAGCGCTCCTCGCAACGGCGGGGCTGGTGGTCGCTCTCGGCGACCCCACGGGTGGCGAGCCCCGCGCCGAGGCCAAGATCACCCTCCGCGAGCCGATGCCGCGGTCCGCACCGCCCGCGCCGGTCGTCGCCGCGGCGCCAATCGCTGCGACTCAGCCCGGCACATCGCCGCTCCAGCGCAGCGCGGAGGAGATCGAGACCGCCTCCGGCGTGACCGTCGTGCGTCCCGCAGGGTCCGGTCCCACCGACGCCGTACTGATCCGGGTGCCGCCGCCCAACGTGGCGCGGCTCGCGCCGGCACCGGACCCACGGATCAGCGAGGCGGGACGCCACGGGCTCATGCCGAAGCTCGGCGAGGGCCGGGTGCGTGCCCTCGATGTTTATGCCCGCACCGAGGAACCCGGCACCGGCCCGCGGATCGCCGTCGTGATCACCGGACTCGGCGTGGGCCAAGCCGCCACCGCCGGAGCGACCGCCCGGCTGCCGGCGGCCGTGAGCCTCGCGTTCCTGCCCTATGGCGGCGAGGCTGAGCGGTCGGCGGCGAGGGCCCGCGATGCCGGCCACGAGGTGTTCCTGCAACTCCCCATGGAGCCCTTCGATTACCCCGACAGCGATCCCGGTCCGCAGGCCCTGCTCACGGCCCTGAAGGGACCCGAAAACGCCGACCGCCTCGCCTGGGCGCTGGCCCGCTTTCCCGGCTATGTCGGTGTCGCGAACTTCATGGGCTCCAAGCTGATGGCGGATGCCGCCTTCGAGCCGGTTCTGCGCGAGATCGGCGCCCGCGGCCTGGGCTTTCTCGACGACGGCACCGCCGCCAAGGCGGCGAGTGCTCCGGCCAACAAGGCGCGGACGCCCATCGCCCGCGCCGAGATCGTCCTCGACGCCACGCCGCGCGCTGATGCCATCGATGCCGCCCTGGCGCAGGCCGAGGCCCGCGCCAGGGCGAATGGTTTCGTCCTCGTCTCGGCGAGCGGTGCGGCGCTCAGCGTCGACCGAATCGCCCGTTGGGCCAAGGATCTCGATGCCCGCGGGCTTCGACTCGTGCCGGCCAGCGTGGCGCTGCGCGGCGCGCGCGACAAGCGCGTCTCGACGGCCGATTGAGTGTCCGCGCGTAAATCATCCGTCAGAGTAGGCAAACCGGCTCCGTCGGGTTCGAGGTCCCTGGTCGGCGTTGCCGCCCCCGGCGTGCCTGACCTATGCTCGCCGCGATGACGACACATTCGGATACCGGCAGCACCCTGCCCTACCGCCCCTGCGTGGGCGTCGCCCTGATCGCGCGATCGGGCGGCGTCTTCGTCGGACGTCGGAGCAAGAATGCGGGCCCTGAGCACGTCGCCGGCCCGCACATGTGGCAGATGCCGCAGGGCGGCATCGACCCCGGCGAGGAGCCGGAGGAGGCTGCCCGCCGGGAACTCTACGAGGAGACGAACGTGCCGCCGGACGCGCTCGAACTGCTCGGCGAGATCCCGGATTGGCTCGCCTACGACCTGCCGCAAGACGTCATGAAGCAGGCGTGGCAGGGACGCTATCGCGGCCAGTCGCAGAAGTGGTTCGCCTACGGTTTTCGGGGCAGCGAGGACCTGATCGACGTGCTGAACCCGGGTGGGGGCGCGCACAAGCCCGAATTCGACGCGTGGCGCTGGGCGCGTTTCCCGGAGCTGCCGGAACTGATCGTGCCGTTCAAACGCCCCGTCTACGAGCGCGTGGTGGCGGCCTTCTCCGGGCTCGAGCGGTGGGCGCCCGAGTCATGACGCCGCGAAGCGGGTTCTGATCCCGTGCGCTGGCTCGCGATCCCGCTTGCCCTCGCCCTGGCATGGCTGGCCTTCACGCTGAGCCCGCTCTGGTCGCTCTACGATCTCGCGCAGGCGGTGCGCCGGCACGACGCCGCCTATGTCGAGAGTCACGTGAATTTCCGGACGCTCCGCCTGTCGCTGGTCCGGCAGATCACGGCGGCCATGCGGGTTGCGGCCGAGACCGACACGGATCTGGAACCCCGCGACCGCCAGCGGCTCAACGATGCCGCCTACGGTCTGGCACTCGCCCTGTCCGAGACCATGGTGACGCCGGAGACCGTGATCGATCTGCTCGCCAACGGCTGGCCCGACAAGCTCGATGTCGAACGGCCGGCGGGGGCGCGGCCGGAGGGTCTCGCGATCCGCAATCTCGGCCGGCTGATGCCCTATTATGCGGCGCTCGAAATGCGGGGTTTCCGCGCCGTCGTGATCCCGATCCCCCCCGAGGCGCCGCGCGCGGAGCGCACGCGCATCCGGCTGCGCCTGCGCGGGCTCAGCTGGCGGCTCGTCGATATCGAGATGGCCGACATGTTGCGCGAGCAGATCGCCGCCAAGCTCGGCCGCGCCCTCGCGCGCGCCAAGATCGGGGCGAGCGCCGGCGAGGAGCGCTAGTCGCCGGCCAAGCGTCGCGACGCTCCGGCAACGGCGCTCCCAGTTGCGCCGGAGGTGAGGGATCGGAACCACGCCCCCGCGGATGGCGGCGGCTTCAGGGTGATGGTCGGCCGCGCAGACGTGTCGGAGCGCCGCTGCCGAGAGCCCGCCGGGCCCCCCATTCACTTCGCCTTGGTGCTGCCGGCGGCGTCCTTGGGTTCGCGCGCTTCGCTGAGGCTGTCGGCCTTGTCCTCGTCGGTGTCGCCGCCCTGCTCGATGGTCTTGGACGGATTGGCCAGGAGCGATTTCGCGATCCCGAGCAGGTTCTCGCACTCGCCCGGGAACTTGTAGGTCTCGAGCACGATGGCGGCGTCGCGCAGCGTGCGCAGATCGCGCACGAGCTGGGTGTTCTGATCTGCGCGCAATTCGCTCTTGGCGGCGATCGCCTCCTCGATCTGCGCGCCCTTCACGTCGCAGGCGGCGACGGCCGGCGAGGCGGCAGCGGACAGGGCGAGGGCGAAACCGGCTGCGGAAAGGGTGCGCCGCATGGCGTGGGTCCTTGGGGGCGGGATCAGGCGTGGTCGAGGGACGCGGCGCGCAGGACGTCGCGGGTGAGGGTCACGAGCTGGCCCGGCCGGTAAGGCTTCGGCACGAAGATCGACCCCGGCACGGCCTCGTTGGCCGGCAGGCAGGCGCGGCCGCCGGAGGTGTAGACCACCGCCAGCTCAGGGCAGAGCCGCCGCGCCCACCGCGCCAGCGCGAGGCCGTTCGTGTTGCGGGCGAGATCGATATCGGTGAAGAGCATGTCGATGCTCTCGCCGGCCAGGATGGCCTCGGCCTGCCAGGCATCCGCGGCGGTGATCACCCGGTAGCCCTCGTCGAGGAGCGTCTCGGCGGCAAGCTCGCACACGGTCGGCTCATCCTCGACGACGAGGATGGTGGCGGCGGCCGGGTCCAGGACCGGCATGGACGGGCAGACGAAAGCGGCGGCGAACGGAACCATGACGCAACTCCCACTCACCCGGCGGGGGCGCGATGTCCCCGGACCGGATCGCAGGGGCAACGGCCCCTCCCGACACGGTGTTCACCCTGTTTGCATCGAATTGCCTGGGTTTGGTGAGTGTCGCGTTAACCGCAGCCCGGCAGTGCTGAACGAAGCGGCCGGAATGGTTAACGGAAAGTTACCGGCCGCGCGCCGGGGAGGCCGGGCGTGACCCGGCCATGGCAGCTCGGCATCGGCCTGCTCCTCACGGGGCTGGCCGGCTACGTCGATGCCCTGGGCTTTGTGCGCCTGGGCGGCCTCTACACGTCGTTCATGAGCGGCAACACCACCCAGTTCGCGGTCTTCGGTGCCGAGGCCGAGCTGCATCGCATGGTCCTCCCGGCGGTCCTGCTGCTGGCCTTCCTCACCGGCTCAGTCCTCGGAAGCGGGCTCGCCATCCTCACGCCGCCGCGCTGGACGACGCCGATCGTCCTTGCCTACGAATCGCTGCTGATCCTGGGCGGTCTCGGGCTGGGCCTGGAATCGCCGGAGCTGGGCCTCGCGGCCTTCTTCGTCGCCGTGGCCATGGGGTCGCAGAACGCGGTCCTCGCGCAGGTCAAGGGGTTTCGCGCCGGCACCACCTTCGTCACCGGCGCCCTGTTCAGCCTGGGCCAGAAGATCGCCCAGGCCTTGACCCGGACCGGCGACCCCCTGGGCTGGATCGGCGACGGGCTGGTCTGGATCTCCTTGCTGTTCGGCGCATTTCTCGGCGCGCACGCCTACGGCCTCTTCGCCCTCTACGCGCTGATCGCGCCGGCGGCGATCTCGGGCGGGCTCGCGTTGATTACGGCGTTCCTGGTCTTGCGCGCGGCGCCGCCCGCCGCGAAGGTCCCCCCGACATGACGAGCCCCCTCAGCAATCCGTCCCTCACCAGCCACGTGGCCGCCCTGGAGCCGGGTGCCCACGTCGTCGCGGCCCATTTCCTCAAGGACGTTCCGGTGCTCGCGCTGAGCGACGGCACGGTCGCCCTGGCGCGCGACGGTGGCCTCGATCGGCTGGCAGCCCATCCCGACAGCGGGATCCTGGTGGCCGCGGGCAGCGGCGACCGCCTGGTCACGGGCGGCGACGACGGGCGCGTGGTCGAGATCCGCGCCGACGGCGCGATGGAGCAGCGCGGCCGTTCCAACGGCAACGCCTGGATCGACGCGCTGGCGCTTCATCCGGACGGTGCCGTGGCCTGGTCTGCGGGCCGCAACGTCGTGACGCGGGACGCCAAGGGGCGCGAGAAGCAGTTCCAGGCGCCCTCGACCGCCCGGGGCCTCGTCTTCGCCCCCAAGGGCTACCGCCTCGGCGTCGCCCACTACAACGGCGTGAGCCTCTGGTATCCGAACCTCGAGACGCCGGCCGAGGTGATCAGCTGGAAGGGCTCGCATATCGACGTGACGTGGTCTCCGGACGGCCGCTTCGTGGTGTCCACCATGCAGGAGAATGCCCTGCACGGCTGGCGGCTTCAGCCGGACCGCGGCCACATGCGGATGTCCGGCTATCCCGGCAAGGTCCGCTCGGTGGCGTGGTCGTTCGACGGGCATTGGCTCGCCACCGGCGGCGCGGAGGCGGCGATCGTCTGGCCCTTCGACTCGAAGGAAGGACCGACCGGCAAGGCTCCGCGGGAATGCGGCGTGCGGCCGGCCCGGGTCTCCCGCGTCGCCTTCCACCCGAAGGCACCGGTTCTGGCGGTCGGCTACGAGGACGGCTGCATCCTGCTGGTCCGCTTCACCGATGCGGCCGAGCTGCTGGTACGACCGGCGGTCCCGGGCAGCACGGTCACGGCGCTGGCCTGGGACGGGCGCGGCGCGCGGCTGCTGTTCGGCTGCGCCGACGGGGCGGCTGGCCTGCTCAGCCTTCCGAGCTGAGTCCGGCTGGAACCCCGGCCTTCGGCATGCTCTTTGTCGAGGGACGATTCCCCGTGCCGGAGGCCAGACGTGTTCCGCGTGTTCCGTACCCTCGGCCTCGCCCTGGGTCTGCTCGGCGGCGTCGTGGCGGCGCAGGCTCCAGAATTCGCGCAGCAATACACGCAGCGTCTCGGCGGTGCCGCCGATGAGCTGCGCCGGCAGGTCGCCATCCTCGAATCGGACGCGCAGGCCTCCGGCACGACCCGCGACGACGCGGTGGACCGGCTGCGCACCAACCCGGATCAGCTCGTCGCCCGGCGCGGCGACGCAGCCCGGGCCGACATCGCCCGGCTCGCCCGGCTCAGCGCCCAGCAGCAGGCGCTTGCCTCGGCGACGAGCCCGCTCGGTCGCGTGGTGGCGATGCTGCGCGATCCCGATCTGCCGGTGGCCCAGGCCGCCTACCGCGACTTCAGCCCGGCCATTCCCACCAATGCGGACGGGCTCGCCGCGGGATTGATCGGTTTCTTCGCCGCCTGGGGCGGTTGGCGGGTGGTGTCGGATCTCGGCCAGCGTGCGGCGCGCCGCCGACCGCGCCGGACCGTGACGGCCGCCTGAGACGGCCGGAGGCCGCCTGACGCCGCATCGTGCGGCCCGAAGTGTGGCTTCGCGTCTACAGCGGCTTGCGCGCGCCTTGCGTATCGAGCAGGGATCCGGCCGTCCCGGTTCGGAAGAAGGCGCCAGATGCCTCGCGCGTCGAACTCGTCCACCATCGATCCGGCCCTCGACGCCGCCGCCCTGCTTCGGCGCATCGGCTTCTTCGGCCTGTTCGTGGTGCTCCCGGTCCTCGCGCAGGTGGCGCGCCGCGCCTCGGTGATCCTGGCGCCCATCGCCGTCATCCTGCTCATCATCGCCAGCGTGATCGACCGGCGCCAGCGCCCGGTGCGACTGGCCACGCGCCGCCTGCTCACCGCGCCGGCCTTCCTGGCGGGCATGCTGGTGGTGCTGTGGTCCGCGCTGTCGCTGACCTGGACGCCCTTCCTCGGACCCGCCCTCGAGCGACTGGCGAATCTCGCGGCCACGATCGGGCTGGCCCTCCTGGGCTACCTCGCCCTGCCCGATCGGATGCGCTCGGCCAACCTCTACCTGCTGCCGCTCGGCGTGGTCGCGGGCGCCATCGTGGCGATCATGCTCGGCCTCTTCGGCGCGCACATCGCCCCGCCCGGCACCGAGGATGACGGGGCGCTGGATCGCGGCTTGGTGCTCCTGATCCTGCTGCTCTGGCCGGCGCTCGCGTGGCTCAGGTCCCGCCGCAGGGACCGGGAGGCGCTGGGATTGGCGCTGCTGGTGGCCCTGGCACTCACGGTCCAGCCCGACGCAACCCAGATCGCGGCACTCACCATCGGAGCCCTCGCCTTCGCGCTGACCAGCTACCGGCAGAAGCTCGGCGTGGCGCTGACGGCGATCCTGTCGGCCGCTCTGCTCGCCGTGGCGCCGCTGCTGCCCTTCCTGGCGCGCCCGGTGGGCGCCGCACTGCTCGGCCCCCTGGCCCCTTCGGTTCTCTCTTTGAAGAGCTGGCAGAAGGTCGTGACGGGCGATCCGGTCCGGCTGATCACCGGCCACGGCTTCGAGACCGCGCTGCGCGGGCGCCTCGTCGGCCTGCTCCCGCTGAACGCGCCAACCACGGCGCTGTTCGAGTTCTGGTACGAGCTCGGGATCGTCGGCGCCCTCGCGGCCGCCTTCGCGCTCTACGCGTCGATCCGCCGGGCCGGTCGGGACGGGCCCGCGCTTGTGCCGGGCGCCATGGGATGCTTCGCCGCCGCCTTCACGGTGGCGTGCCTCGGCGCGGGCATGACGGCGATCTGGTGGCTCACGACCCTGGCCATCGCGACCGTCGTGTTCGTCTCCGTGGAGCGGGGTCAGTTCCGCACCAGCCGGCCGAAGGTCGCCAAGCTGCACCGCCTTCAGACGGGCGAGGGCTGACGCCTCACCGGCGCAGGAATCCGTGAAGCCGGATCCAAGCCAGGAACAGACCGGGCCACGCCGCCGCCGGCGTGCCGGGTGCGCCGAGGCCGAAGCCGTGGCCGCCGCGCTCGAACAGGTGCAGCTCGGCCGGCACCCGCGCCTTGCGCAGGGCCGTGAACATCAGCAGCGGATGATCGGCCACCGCGACCGGATCGTCGATCGCCTGGACGAGGAACGTCGGCGGCGTCTCCGGCCCGACCTGAAGGTCGACCGAGTAGGTCTTCATCTCGGCGGGGGTGACGTCATCGCCCACCAGGATTCGACGGGTATGGGTCCGGTCGAAGGGCTTGCGCATGGTGATGACGGGATAGATCAGGCCGGCCAGGACGGGCCGCACCGGCTGTGCGTCGCCCGCGTCGACCCCCGGATAGAGGTCGTGGGCGCTCCCGACCGCCGTCTCGCCCATGAGGTGCCCTCCCGCCGAGAAGCCGAGGACGCCGACCCGCTCGGGGTCGACGCCGAACTCCGTGCCGCGGGCCCGGACCAGCCGCAGGGCGCGCTGCGCGTCCTGCCGGGGGGCGTCGGGACCCGAGCCCCACCCCTCCGCTGGCAGGCGATAGACGAGCAGGAAGACCGTGATGCCCGCCGCGTTCAGGACCCGGCCGACCGGGACACCTTCGTTGCCCAGAGCGATGAACTCGTAGCCGCCGCCGGCGGCGACGATCACCGCGGCGCCGTTGGGATTGGCCGGGCGCATCACCAGCAGGCAGGGACGCGCCACCCGGGTGATGTCGCCGAACGGGCCCTCCACGTAGCGATACCCGCGCGCGTCGGGTCCGCTGCCGCCGCCCGGTGGTTCGCCCGGCCAGAGGTCGATCACCTGCAGGTCCGCGCCCGGCAGCGATTGCGGTAGGGCCCGCACGGCTTCGTGCGCCGCCGGATCCGGCGGTCCGTCGACCTCCGCTCGGGCGGAGCGAAGGCCGAGGGCGCTCCCGAGTCCGGCGAGCAGGAGTCGGCGATCGAGGCGCACGGGCATCTCCCGGATCCGGCCGCAGGCGGGAGCCCACCTCGGCGACCCCGGCTCCCGCGGGAGCGCCGGTCCAACGTCGCGGATGCGGGTGCGGGTTCCCCTCCTCAGCCCCGACGCGCGACGGTGGCCACGTAGAAGCCGTCCGTGCCGGTGCGGAGCGGGCTCATCTGGATGCCGTGGGCGGTCATGCGCACCGCGTCCCGGAGCGTGGCCGGCCCCGCCGCCAGCACCTCGGACGCCGGCACGACGTCGAAGCGCCCGCGCCAGCGCGACAGCAGGCCGGCCACCGCGGCGTCGTTCTCGGCGGCGAGCAGCGAGCAGGTGATGTAGACGATCCGTCCGCCCGGCTTCACCAGCCGCGCCGCCCGGTCCAGCACCTGGGCCTGCTCCGCCGTGCGAAGCGCGAGGCTTCCAGGCCGAAGCCGCCACTTGGCATCCGGATTCCGGCGCCACGTGCCCGATCCGGTGCAGGGGGCGTCGACCACGACCCGGTCGACGGTGCCGTCGAGATCCTCCAGCACGTCGGCCCGCGTCTTGCCGGTGCGCGGGGTGCGAACCTCGGCGACCGCACCGGACCGGCGCAGCCGTTCGTGGATCGGCGCCAGCCGTCGCGGATCGCCGTCCGTGGCGATCAGGCGGGCGCCGTTGCCGGTCTCGGCCGCCAGCGCCAGGGTCTTGCCCCCGCCTCCGGCACAGAGGTCGACGATGGTCTCGCCCGCCCGGGGCGCCGCCAGGAGCGCGGCGAGCTGGGAGCCCTCATCCTGGATTTCGTACCAGCCCTCAAGGAACTCACCCTCGACGTGCAAAGCCGGGCCGCGCCCGTCCGCCCCGATCGGGATGCGCAGGCCGTAGGGGGCGTGGGGCGTCGGGGCCGCCGCGAAGGCGGCCAGAGCCGGTGCGACCGCGTCGCGGTCGCCGCGCAGGGCGTTGACCCGGATGTCGAGGGGCGCGCGCCGGGCCAGGGCCTTCAACTCCGCGACGAGATCGTCGCCGAGGGTCGCCGAGAGGTCGGGCAGGATGAAGGCCGGCGCGTCGCCCGCCACCTCGGGCGGGGCATCCTGCAGGGTCGCGGCGTCGAGGCGGGCACGCTCGTCGTCGCTCAGGGGCTCGGGCGCGAAGCGCTCGCCCGAGAACAGGCTGGCCACGGAGGCGGCGGCGAGGCCCTGCTGCAGCCGCAGGGCGCCGATCAGGACAGCGCGGGGCTTGTCCGAGCCCATGATCCAGGCGGCGGACGCGCGCCGACGCAGGGCGTCGTAGACGAGGCTCGCGATCCCGGCCCGGTCGCCAGAGCCGGCGAAGCGGTGCGCGAGACCCCAATCCTTCAGGGCGTCGGCGGCGGGCCGGCGGCGCTCGGAGATGTCGGTCAGGATCTCGATGGCTGCGGAGCAGCGGGCGGCGGGTGTCAGCGGTCTGGTCCTTCAGAATGGGTCTACGATGACGCGAAACGGCCACGCTTGGTCCGCGATGTCGCCACCTTACGGCCGAGCTTCAAGCACGTTCCCGGCGCAGACGATGGTTCAGGCGGCGCGCCGTGCGGGCCGTCGCGTGTCGTATGGCATCGGCCGGCCGCGGACCAGAGCGGTCTCCGGACCGGCGAGCCCCGGAGTGTCCCAGCCCATGATGTCTGCCGCTCGCGTCGCCCTCGCGTCCCTGGTCGTCGCCGCCCTCGCCGCCTGTGCGAGCGCCCCCGCCGCCCAGCCGGATCTGACGCCGCCGCCGCGCCGGCCGGTGGATGCCAAGACGCAGCTCGAATACGGCAATCCGCCCCCGCCCCCGCCCGGCCGCTACTGAGAACCCGGCGCGGGAGGGGAGCTCAGGCCGCCTCCCGCGCCTGCCGGGCCTCGTAGGCCTTCAACCCGGTATAGACCGTGCCGAGCAGCGGGAAGGCGGCCTCGGGCGCGAGCCGCAGGCCGCGGGCGATCAGGTCGCCGATGACGTGATCCGCCTCGATCCGCCCCTTGCCCTCGATGTCGCGCAGCATCGAGGCCGTGAAGGTGGAGCCGGCCGTGGTCAGCTGCGCCCGCGCCCGCTCCGCCACCACCGCCCGCGGCGCGAAGCCGCTCGCGGTCGCCACGGCCGTGCATTCCGCGTGGAGCGCGGCGATGAAGGCGGTGCCCCCGGGCGTCGCCACGATGTCGCCGACCGCCGCGCGCATCAGCGTGGTCGCCCCCGCGAGAGTCGCCAGGAACACCCACTTCTCCCACATCTCCTGCAGGATCACGTCGCTGAGACGCGGCTGGAACTTCAGGCCGCGCATCAGGGAGTCGACAGCCTCGATCCGCGCGGAGCGTGATCCGTCCCGTTCGCCGTAGGTGATGCTGCAGAGTTCGCTCATGTGGCGGATGGTGCCGTCCGGCGCGAGCGTCGCCGCGATGGCGCAGGATCCGCCGAGGACGCGCTCCGGGCCGAAGCGGGCATCCAGGGCGTCGAGATGCGACATCCCGTTGAGCACCGGCAGGATCGCGGTCCCCGTGCCCACGGCGGGCGCGAGATCCGCGATGGCGCTGTCGAGGTCGTAGGCCTTGCAGGACAAGACGATCAGGTCGAACCGCCCCGCCTGCGCCAGCCGGTCGGCCGTGACGGTGGGCGGGTTCGGCAGGTGCAGGTCGCCGAGCGGGCTGCGGAGGTTGAGGCCGCCCGCGGCGAGCTTGGCGGCCCGGGCCGGCCGGACCAGGAAGGTCACGTCGGCCCCCGACTCGGCAAGCCGTGCGCCGAAATACCCGCCGGTCGCGCCGGCCCCGACGATCAGCGTGCGCATCAGGTTCCTCAGGTCCGCGAGGGATAGTTCGGGCTCTCGCGGGTGATCGTCACGTCGTGGACATGGCTCTCGCGCAGGCCCGCGTTGGTGATGCGGATGAACCGCGCCCGCTCCTGGAATTCCGGGATCGTCGCGCCGCCGACATAGCCCATGGCGGCGCGCAGGCCGCCGGCGAGCTGGTGCAGGACGTTGCCCACCGGGCCCTTGTACGGCACCTGCCCCTCGATGCCCTCCGGCACCAGCTTATGGGTGTCGTTCACCTCGGCCTGGAAGTAGCGGTCGGCCGAGCCGCGCGCCATGGCGCCCACCGAGCCCATGCCGCGGTACGACTTGTAGGAGCGGCCCTGGTACAGGAACACCTCGCCGGGGGCCTCGTCGGTGCCGGCCAGCAGCGAGCCGAGCATCGCCACGGAGGCGCCGGCCGCGATCGCCTTGGCGAGGTCGCCCGAATACTTGATGCCGCCGTCGGCGATGACCGGGATGTCGGCCTCGCCGGCAGCCTCGACGGCCTCGATCAGCGCGGTGAGCTGCGGCACCCCCACCCCGGCGACGATGCGGGTGGTGCAGATCGAGCCCGGCCCGATGCCGACCTTGATGGCGTCGGCGCCGGCATCGATCAGCGCCTGGGCGCCGTCGCGGGTCGCGACGTTGCCGGCGATGACCTGCACGGCGTTCGAGAGCTGCTTCACCCGGGCCACGGCGTCGAGCACCTTGATCGAGTGGCCGTGGGCGGTGTCGACCACGATCACGTCGCAGCCGGCGTCGATCAGGCGCTCGGCGCGCTCGAAGCCGCTGTCGCCCGTCGTCGTGGCCGCCGCGACCCGCAGTCGGCCCTGTTCGTCCTTGACGGCGTTCGGGTAGGCGACGCGCTTCTCGATGTCCTTGACGGTGATCAGGCCGATGCAGCGGTAATGGTCGTCGACGACCAGCAGCTTCTCGATCCGGAACTGGTGGAGCAGGCGCTTGGCCTCGTCCTGGGTCACGCCCTCGCGGACCGTGATCAGGCGGTCGCGGGTCATCAATTCGGCGACGGGCTGCGAGGCATTCGTCGCGAAGCGCACGTCGCGGTTGGTCAGGATGCCGACCAGCTTGCCGCGCGAGCCGTTCGGGCCCCGCTCGACCACCGGGATTCCGGAGATGCGGTTGCGCTTCATCACCTCGAAGGCGTCGGCCAGGGTCTCGTCGGGGTGGATGGTGATCGGGTTCATCACCATGCCCGACTCGTACTTCTTGACGAGGCGGACCTGCTCGGCCTGCTCCGGCGGCTCCAGGTTGCGGTGGATCACGCCCATGCCGCCGTTGGCCGCCATGGCGATGGCCATGGGTGCTTCCGTCACGGTGTCCATCGCCGAGGCGACGATCGGCAGGTTCAGCGGGATAGTCCGGGTGAGCCGCGAGGCCACGTTCACCTCGGTGGGCATCACCGACGAGGCGGCCGGTCGCAGGAGCACATCGTCGAAGGTGAGGCCCTCGATGATCGATGCGGTTTCTACTCGGGCCATGTGCCAACTTTCCTCGGACGGCGGCGCGCAGGGGTGGCGCTGCGGGATCGGGTTGGCAAGTGCCAGTATCACGGGCTCCGCGACGGCGCCAATGCGCGCTTGATGCGTCGCAGCGCGAAATCGCGCATGGCTCGGGTCTTATCCACCTCGGTCGGATCCCCCGGGTCGCACCGGAAGGTGCCGCGACCGTTCTGGCTGGGCTTCAGCGATCGACCGGACGGATCGGCGCTCGCGGGCCGCGCGGCGTGGCGTGCCCTAGCGCAACGCCGGCACGGCAGGCCCCTTGTCGGTGTATTCGGGCGGCAGGCCGATATAGTCGCCCAGGATGCCGTCGATGCCGGGGGCGCGGCCGAACGCCTCGCAATCCGGGTCTAGGGGCGCCTCACCCAGGGTGGTGATGCGGATGCGGTCCCAGGTCGGGAGCGTGTTGGGAGCCGTGAACGGGTCCTCGCCGGTGGCCAGCATGTAGCCGAAATCCTGTCCGAACTCGCCCGCGAGATCGTAGGCGTCGCTGGCGCGGGAGAAGCGCGGCTGACTGGTGAAGGAGTTTGCCGCACCACCCCAGACCATCGCGGCCCGCTGCTCGCGCCGCCGGTCCAGCGCCTCGGCCTCCACCGTGAGGCTGCCCAGGCCGATCGGCACCCGCGGGATCGGCACGCGGCCGACGCCTTCGGCGAAGCTCAGGCCCAGCTGCGACGCCACGGTCACCCCGGCCGAGCCCGCGATGGTCGCGCCGGCGCCGAGGAGGTCCGTGGGATCGACGCGGGTGACCTGCGCGCGCACGGTCAGGTCCGCGTCGCGGCTCGTCACTATGTCATACTTCAGCGACAGGTCGTAGCAGAGCGCCCGGTCGGCGGCGTTGGCGATGAGGCGCCGCTCCGCCGGCGTCAGCGGTGCCGCCCCGGCTACGTCGCCGTGGAAGGCCGTCGGGATGATGCGCACCGTGCGAGCCTTGGCCAGAGCCGGCTGGTCGACGTAGATCCGCGACGCCGAGGCGACCTGGTCGCTGGATTTCAGGCGATCGTAGCGCGTCAGGGAACCGCGGTCGTTCAGCAGGACGGTGCCGCAAGCGGCCACCATCGAGAGGAGCGCGACGCCGGCGGCGATCCGCGGCAGGGAGCGGACCTTGCTGGGGCTGGACTGCATCATTTCCTCTTGGGCCCGGCCCCGGGCCGGCTGGAGCGGACTCACGGCCGCGTGACGGAAACGTAGCCATTGGAGCACCCGCAAAAAAGGTGGGCCTCGTCAGGCACGCAACGTCTGTTGCAGGAGGGATACAATCGCGAAACACGAGGGTGCGAGGTGGCCGCTCGGCCGTGCAACCGTCGCGGCGCGACACGCGTCTGCTGTCTGATGCCCGCCGCCACCCAAAGACCGATCTGGATCGTCCCCCTGACGGTCGCCACCGCGCTGTTCATGGAGAACACCGACTCGACGGTGATCGCCACGGCGCTGCCGAGCATCGCGGCGAGCCTGAACGAAGATCCGATCGCCCTGAAGCTCGCCCTGACCTCCTACCTGGTCAGCCTCGCGATCTTCATCCCAGTGAGCGGCTGGATGGCCGACCGCTACGGGTCGCGGACCGTGTTTCGGGTCGCCCTCGTGGTGTTCATGGCCGGCTCCCTCGCCTGCGCGGCCGCGAACGGCCTCGCGTGGTTCGTCGCCGCGCGGTTCCTCCAGGGGATGGGCGGCGCCATGATGGTGCCGGTGGGTCGTATCGTCGTGCTGCGCAGCGTGCCGAAATCGCAGCTCGTGACCACTCTGGCCTACCTGACCTTCCCGGCCCTCGTCGGCCCGGTGCTGGGGCCACCGGTCGGCGGCCTGATCACCACGTGGTTCGACTGGCGGTGGATCTTCTTCATCAACCTGCCGATCGGCTGCGCCGGGATCGTCCTGGCGAGCCTGTACTTCGAGGACGTGCGCGAGCCTGAGCGCCCGCCCCTCGACCTCGCCGGCTTCGTGATCCTCGGTACCGGACTTGCCGCGCTGATGCTCGGTCTGGCATCCCTGGGCCGCCACCTGCTGCCGGCGGCCGTCTCGTGGGGCTGCCTCGGCGCCGGCGCGGTGCTGCTGCCGCTGTATTGGGCGCATGCCAGGCGGGCCGCCCAACCGATCGTGCGGCTCGACCTGATGCAGCGGCCGACCTTCCGGGTCGCGGTGATCGGCGGCAGCCTGTTCCGCATCGGTACCGGCGCGATCCCGTTCCTGCTGCCGCTGATGCTGCAGGTCGGCTTCGGCCTCGACGCCCTGCATTCCGGTCTGATCACCTTCGCGGCGGCGGCCGGCGCGATGTTCGTGAAGACCCTGGCGCCGAGGATCCTGCGCCGCACGGGCTTCCGGACCCTGATGGTCTGGAACGCGCTGGTCGCGTCGGTCTTCCTGGCGGTCAACGGGTTCTACACCGCGCAGACCTCGCACTGGATCATGGTGGCCCTGCTGTTCGCCGGCGGCTGCTCGCGCTCGATCCAGTTCACCTGCGTCAACGCCATCGCGTACGCCGATCTCGAATCCCGCGAGATGAGCGCGGCGACGAGCTTCGCCAGCGTCTGCCAGCAGCTGTCGCTGAGCCTCGGCGTCACGCTGGGCGCGCTGGCGCTGGAGGGAACGGCCGCGTGGCACGGGCGCGCGCAGATCGAGGCCGGTGATTTCGGGCCGGCCTTCTTCGTCGTCGCGATGATCTCGGCGGCGTCCGTGCTGGGGTTCCGGAAGCTGGTGCCGGATGCCGGCGCGGAGATCTCCGGCCGGACGACCGCCGCCGCGCCGCCGCCGGTCGCCGAGATGAAGCCGCGGCACGGCTGATCAGGCCGCCGCGCGGGCGGGGGCGCGCCCAGCGGGCCGCTTGCCGCCGCCCCGTGCGGCGTTGCTCTTCGCCGCGGTCTTGGCGGCGGCGGGCTTCGCGCTCGGCGCGGACCCCCGGACTTCGCTGCGCCAGCCCTGCCAGCTCCACGCCCCCGGGCCCGTCAGGGCGTACATCAGGAAGCCCCCCGCCAAGCCCAGATCGGCCAGCATCAGCGTGCGCTCCGCGACCGCCGCCGGGCCGACGAAGTGCCAGAACGGGTGGAGCACGAAGGCCGTCACGGCCGCGAAGGCGGCGAGCGCCACGCCGGTCAGTCGCGGCAGCACGCCGAGCATCAACGCCAGGGGGCCGAAGACCTGCACCACCACGGCGGCGGTGGCGACGCCGTTCGGGAACGGCATGCCGCTGCCGGCGAGCGTCAGGGCGAATCCCGAGACGTTGAGCGCCCGCGCGATCCCGGTGGGCAGGAGCGCGGCCGCGAGCAGCATGCGCGCAGCGAAAAGGGTTCCGTCCTGGGCGCGGGCGATCATGGGTGGATCCGGTCGGCGGGAATGACAACTGGAGCTTGGCGATCTCCGCTGAAGACCGCGTTAAGCGGGACGCCTCAGCCGCCGACCCCACCGCGGAACAACCGGCCCCGCTCCGTCCAGGCGACCACGAGCAGCGCGAGCCCGCCGAGGCTGGCGTAGCCGAGCGACACCGGCAGAACGGTGCCGTCGAAGGCCTGCCCGATCAGGAAGCCGCAGAAGGCGCCGAGGATGGTCGTGTAGAAGCCGAGGAACGACGAGGCCGTGCCCGCGATGGCGCCGAGGGGCTCCAGCGCCAGCGCGTTGAAATTCGGCATCGCGAAGCTCATCAGGAACTGGTTCAGCGCGAGGAGCGCCAGGAACAGCACCAGCGGCGGACGGCCCTGGTAGGCGAACCCGACGCAGACCTGCATCAGCGCGACCACCGTGAAGGCGATGACCCCGCCGTGGGACATCGCCCGCATCCCGACCCGCCGGACGACGCGGGCGTTGATCAGCGTCGCGGCCCCCATGGCACCCGCCACCAGCCCGAAGGCCAGCGGGAAGAGCGGTCCCAGGTGGTACAGGCCAGTGTCGAATACCTGCTGGGCCGAGCCCACGTAGCCCATGATGCAGCCGGTCATCAGGCCCAGGGCCGTGGTGTACCCGATGGCGACGCGGGTCCGGAGCGTCAGGCGGATCGCCTCCCAGGTAGCGGCGGGCGAGAGCGGGCGGCGGTATTCCGGGTGCAGCGTCTCCGGCATCCGCAGGGAGAACCACACGCTCAGCCAGAAGGCCAGGACCAGCATCGAGACGAAGACGTAGATCCAGGAGCCCAGCGCCAGCATCATGCCGCCGATTGCGGGGGCGATCATCGGGACGATCAGGAACACCATCATGGTGAGCGACATCACGCTCGCCATCTCGCGGCCGGCGAAGCGGTCGCGCACGATCGCCACCGAGAGCACGCGCCCGCCGGCCGCGCCGATGCCCTGGATGATCCGCGCGGCCAGCAGCCACCCGAAGCTCGGAGCCACCATGGCGAGCCCGCAGCCCACCACGTAGACGGCGAGGCTGGCGAGCAGCACCGGCCGTCGGCCGAGGGCGTCGGAGACCGGCCCGTAGACGATCTGCGCGAAGCCGAAGCCGATCATGTAGACGTAGACGAGGAGCTGCAGCCGGTTGGGATCCGGCACGGCGAAGCGCGCCTCGATCGCCGGGAAGGCCGGCAGCAGGTTGTCGATGGAGATCGCCGTCACCGCCATCATGAGCGCGATGATGGCGACGAACTCGGCGAAGCCCGGTCCCGACCAGGGGCGCGGGGCGCGAACGTCCTGGACCGGCGGCACGGGCCGGATCGCGATGGTCAAGGCGGACTCTCGGATTGCGAGGAAGGCGGCCGATCAGGGCTCGTCCTTCGCGGCGCACTTGTGACAACCCCGCCCGCGCGGCGCAGTTCAGGCCGGCAGCGGACGCAGGACCGGCTCGGCGGGCTTGCGGCCGACGAAGACCGCCATCAGGGCGGCGACGAGGCAGAGCAGCCCCGCCGACACGAAGGCGCCGAGATAGGTGCCGCTGTCGGTCCGGACCATGCCGGCGAGCCAGGCCGCCGAGGCCGCGCCGATCTGGTGCGCGGCCGCGATCCAGCCGAACATCAGCGCGGCGTTCTCCTCGCCGAAGGACTTGCCCGCGAGCTGGACGGTGGGCGGCACCGTGGCGATCCAGTCGAGCCCGTAGAAGACCGCGAACAGCGACAGGCCGTAGAAGCTGTAATCGAAGGAATAGGGCAGGAAGATCAGCGAGAGCCCGCGCAGGCCGTAGTACCAGGCCAGGAGCTTGCGCGAATCGAACCGGTCCGTGAGCCACCCCGAGGCGGTTGTGCCGATCAGGTCGCAGATCCCCATCAGCGCCAGCAGGCCCGCCGCCGTGACTTCGGCGATGCCGTGGTCGATGCAGGCGGGGATCAGGTGGGTGCCGATGAGGCCGTTGGTCGAGGCGCCGCAGATGAAGAACGTGCCGGCGAGCAGCCAGAAATCCCGGGATTGCAGGCCGATCCGCAATCCGCGCAGGGCGCGCACCGCCGGGTTCTCGGCCAGGACCGGCGTCGGCGTCACCGTGTCCTCGCCGTAGCGGGGCAGGCCGAGATCCGCCGGCCGGTCGCGCAGCAGAAGCGCGGCCAGCGGGATCAGCGCCAACGTGGCGGCCGCGACCACCAGGGAGACCGAGCGCCACCCCTGCCCGACCGCGAGCGAGGCCAGCATCGGCAGGAAGACGAGCTGGCCGGTGGCGCTGCTGGCCGTGAGCAGGCCGAGCACGAGGCCGCGGCGCTTGGCGAACCACCGCCCCGCCACGGTGGCGCCGAGGACGTTGGCGACCATGCCGGAGCCCGATCCGACCACGAGGCCCCAGAGCAGAACCATCTGCCACGGCGCGGTCATCAGGCTGGTGGCGGCGGTGCCGATCGCCAGGATGAGGAGCGCCGTGCAGACCGAGCGCCGCAGGCCGAACCGCTCGATGATCGCCACCGCGAAGGGACCGATCATTCCGTACAGGAAGATGTTGAGTGCGATCCCCACGCTGATCGTGGCGGCCGTCCAGCCGAACTCCCGCTCCCACGGCACGATCAGCACGCTCGGGGTGGCGCGCACGCCGGCGCCGACCAGCAGCACCACGAAGGTGATCGCCACGACCACCCAGGCATAGTGCAGGCGCTGCCCTGAGGGCGTCTCGAGACTGGCGGACATGGACGGGCTCCGGGGTACGAGGGCCTGGGGCGACGGATTCAGGAGGCGGAGATCAGGGCATCCGCCAGGGCCGCCACGGCCCCGGGCGCGACCCGGGCGTTGATGCGGGCCTGGGCGTCCCGCCAGTAGGGGATCGCCGCCGCGATGGCGTCGCGGCCGGCCTCGGTCAGGACCACCACGCGCTCGCGGGCATCGACCGCACCGGCCGCGATCCGCACGAGGCCGCGCCGCTCCAGCGGGTCGAGGTTGCGGCCCATCGTGGTCCGCTCCAGGGCCGCCTCGGCGGCGAGCCGCGTCACCGGGGTCGGACCCAGGCGGTCGAGCAGGCGCAAAATGGCGAACTGGGTCACCCGCAGGCCCGACGGACGCAGGGCCGCGTCGTAGGCCGTGGTCACGGCGCGCGTGGCGCGCCGCAGCGCCGAGCAGGTGCAGGGCTCCAGGGAAGCCCGGGGGTGCGATTCGTCGGACACGATGCGGGTATATGCACGTTTCGCGGCGTCGGCAAGGCGCCTGCAAGGCGACGGCGAGGTGGTGGGGAGCGGGTCCTGACGGTTCGCGCCGATCGACACCCGTCGACCGGCAAACTGGCGGGGAGTGTCATCGACACGGCCGATCACGCTGCTATCGCTTGGGCGAGTGACCCGGTTCGGGAGACGCGCGATGACACTCGAGACCGCCACGGCACTGTCCTCCTCGGAGCAGAAGACGGCCCGGACCGGGCTGATCGAGGCGGCCGCCGACATCGTCACTGGACAGGGTGGCCCGGGCGGCTTCGTCCGCGACCTGTTCGGACGCGTGACGCCGGAGGATCTCGCCTCCTACGGCGCCGGGGCTCTCGCCGAACTCGCCGGGCGCGCCCGGTCGTTCCTGTCCGAGCCCCGCCGGCCGGGCGATCCGGCACGGCTGCGCCTGAGCGAGGGTGAACTCGCGCGCGACGGCCGGGCGCGGGAGATGACGATCCTCGAAGTCGTCAACGACAACCGGCCGTTCCTGCTGGATTCGACCCTCGCCGAACTCGCCGAGCAGGGCCTGTCGGCGCAGCTCGTCGCCCACCCGATCCTCGGCGTCGAGCGGGATGGCGGGGGCGCGCTGATCCGCGTGGTCGGAGAGACCACCGCGGATGCCCACGGCAGCCTCGCGCGCGAGAGCTTCATCCACATTCACCTCGACCGCCTCTCCGACGAGGCCGGGGAGCGGCTGCTCGCCGCCCTCGCGCCGGTCTACCGGGACGTCGCCCTGGCGAGCGCCGACCACGACGCCATGCTGGCACAGCTGAGCGACCTCTCCGAGAATCTCGGCCGTTCGCCGACTCCGATTCCGGAGGGAGAGACCGCCGAGGCGCGGGCCTTCCTCGACTGGCTGAAGGACGGCCAGTTCCTGCTCCTGGGGATGCAGCAGCACGGTATCGACGGCGAGGCGCATCCCCTTGTCGAGGGTTCGAGCCTCGGCGTGCTGCGCGATCCGGGCGCAACGCCCCTGCGCCGCGGCCGCACGCCCGTCGACTACACCCCGGAAATCCTCGCCTTTCTGGAAGAGCCGCAGCCGCTCATCATCACGAAGGCCAGCGTGAAGTCGCGGGTCCACCGGTCCGCCTACCTGGACTATGTCGGCGTCAAGCTGTTCTCCGGCTCCGGCAAGCTGTCGGGCGAGGTGCGGATCGTCGGCCTGTTCACCGCCTCGGCCTACACCAGCCCTGCCCGCGAGGTGCCGGTGCTTCGCCGGAAGGTCGAGGCCGTGGTCCAGCGCGCGGGCCTCGACCCGACGAGCCATGCCGGGCGCAGCCTGCTCGCCGTGCTGGAGAGCTACCCGCGCGACGAGCTGTTCCAGATCGACGGCGAGCGGCTCTTCCGGTTCACCCTGGCGATCGCGGCGCTGGCCGACCGGCCGCGGGTGCGCGTGCTGTCCCGGCCGGACCGGTTCGGCCGCTTCGTCTCGCTCCTCGTCTACGTGCCGAAGGACCGCTACGATTCAACCGTGCGCGGCCGGATCGGCGGCTACCTCGCCGAAGCCTATGGCGGCCGGCTCAGCGCCGCCTATCCCGATTATCCGGAGGGCTCGCTCGCCCGAATCCACTACATCATCGGCCTGCCCGATCAGGGCAGCCCGGAGCACGATCCCGCGGCCCTCGAGGCCGGCATCGCCACCCTGGTCCGGACCTGGGGCGACGCGCTGCGGGCCGCCCTCGCGGAGGCCCAGGGCGGTGATCGAGCGCGCCTGCTGGCCTCGCGCTACGCCGAGGCTTTCTCGGTCGCCTACCGCGACAACTTCCATCCCGAGGCGGCGGTCGCCGACGTGGCGATCCTGGAGGGCCTCGGCGAGGCACAGCCCCGGGCCGTGCATCTCGGACGCCGGTCGAGCGACCCCGCCGCGCAGGTTCGCCTGAAGGTGTTCTCGCGGGGCACCGCCATCGCCCTCTCCGACCGGGTGCCGGCCCTGGAGAATCTCGGCTTCCGCGTCATCAACGAGCGCACCTACCGGATCGTGCCCACGGGCGCCGACGAGGCGGCCCGGATCTGGCTGCACGACATGCTGATCGAGCGTGCCACCGGCGAGGCCGTCGACCTGGCGGCGCTGGAGCGGCCGCTGGAAGTCGCGATGCTCGCCATCGCCGAAGGCGCCGCCGAGTCGGACGGCTACAACCGGCTGATCCTCGAAGCCGCCCTGCCCTGGCGCGAGGCGGCGCTCCTGCGTGCGCTCGGGCGCTACCTGCGGCAGCTCCGCATCCGCTACGGACAGGATTACCTCGCCGGCACGCTCAGCCGGCATGCGGGAATCGCCCGGGCCATCGTCGCGCTGTTCCACGCCCGGTTCGACCCAGCCGCGACAGCGGATCGGTCGGACCGGGAGGCGGAGATCCGCGGCGGCATCGAGACGGCGCTCGCGGACGTCACGAGCCTCGACGACGACCGGATCCTGCGCCGCTTCGTCAATCTCGTCGAGGCTGCGGTGCGGACGAACTTCTTCCAAACCGGCGCGGACGGGCAGCCCCGGGAGACGATCAGCTTCAAGTTCAGCTGCGCGAAGGTCACAGCGATGCCGCTGCCGCGGCCGTTCTTCGAGATCTTCGTCTATTCGCCCCGGGTCGAGGGCGTGCACCTGCGCTTCGGCTACGTCGCCCGTGGCGGCCTGCGCTGGTCCGACCGGCCGGAGGATTTCCGCACCGAGATCCTGGGCCTCGTGAAGGCTCAGCAGGTCAAGAACGCCGTGATCGTGCCCGTGGGCGCCAAGGGCGGATTCTTCCCGAAGCGCCTGCCGCCGGCCTCCGACCGTGCCGCCTGGATGCAGGAGGGCACCGAGAGCTACCGGATCTTCATCCGCACGCTGCTGGAACTCACCGACAACATCGTCGACAACGCCATCGTGCCCCCGCCCGATACGGTCCGGCACGATCCCGACGACGCCTATCTGGTGGTCGCCGCCGACAAGGGCACCGCCACCTTCTCCGACATCGCCAACGCCCTCTCGCTGGAGAAGGGCCACTGGCTGGGCGACGCCTTCGCGTCCGGCGGCAGCCAGGGCTACGACCACAAGGGTATGGGCATCACCGCCCGTGGCGCCTGGGAGGCGGTGCGCCGCCATTTCCTCGAAATCGACGTCGACGTTCAGCGCGATCCGATCACCACGGTCGGCGTCGGCGACATGTCGGGCGACGTGTTCGGCAACGGGATGCTGCTCTCGGAAAGCATCCGGCTGATCGCGGCCTTCGACCACCGGGACATCTTCCTCGACCCGAATCCCGACGCGGCCGCGAGCTTCAAGGAGCGGCGGCGGCTGTTCGATCTCGGTCGCTCCTCCTGGGGCGACTACGACCGATCGCTGATCTCCGCGGGCGGTGGGGTGTTCTCCCGCAGCCTCAAGACCGTGCCGCTCTCGGAGCCGGTCCGCGCCGCCCTCGGCTTCGACCGGCCCGAGGCGACGCCCACCGAGCTGATGCAGGCGATCCTGAAGGCGCCCGCCGACCTGCTGTGGTTCGGCGGCATCGGCACCTATGTCCGCGCCACCGCCGAGACCGACGAGGATGCCGGCGACCGTGCCAACGACGCCGTCCGCATCACCGGGCCGGAGCTGCGCGCGAGGGTCGTCGGCGAGGGCGCCAATCTCGGCCTGACGCAGCGCGGGCGCATCGAGGCGGCGCGCGCGGGTGTGCGGCTCAACACCGACGCGATCGACAACTCGGCCGGCGTGAACACCTCCGACGTCGAGGTCAACATCAAGATCGCCCTGATGATTCCGGAGCGGGACGGGCGGCTCAGCTACGAGGCGCGCAACGCCCTGCTCGCCACGATGACCGACGAGGTCGGGCACCTCGTCCTGCGCAACAACGCGTTGCAGACGCTCGCGCTGTCGCTCGCCCAGCGCGGCGGTCTCGGCGAGACCGGCTTCGCCATGCGGACCATGCAGGCCCTGGAAGCCCAGGGCCGGCTGGACCGGGCGGTGGAGTATCTGCCCGACGACGCGGCGCTCACCGAGCGGATGCGCCGGAACGAGGGCCTGACGCGACCGGAATTTGCCGTGCTCCTCGCCTACGCGAAGCTGTCGCTCCACGACGCGATCCTCGACAGCGCCGTGCCGAACGATCCGTATTTCGACCGCGAGCTGCAACGCTACTTCCCGAGGGCCCTGCGCGAGCGGTTCCCCGACGCCGTGAAGGCGCACCGCCTTCGCCGCGAGATCATCGCGACGGCGCTGGCCAACATCATCGTCAACCGCGGCGGCCCGTCCCTGGTCAGCCGCCTGACCGACGGCACCGGCGCCGACGCGGCGACCATCGCCAAGGCCTACGCGGTGACCCGCGACGCCTTCGGGCTGATGGAGCTGAACCTCGCCATCGACGGACTCGCGGGCCGGATCCCCGGGCAGGGCCAGCTCGGCCTCTACGCGGAGGTGCAGGACCTGCTGACCAACCGGATCGTCTGGTTCATCCGCAACCTCGACCTGAGCGGAGGCCTCGCGCCGGTGGTCGCCCGCTATCGGGACGGCGTCGCCGCGGTGGAGGCGGCCCTCCCGAAGGTGCTGGGCGACGAGGCGCGTGCCGCGATCGCCGCCCGCGAGGCGGACCTGGCCGGGTTCGGCATGGCGGGGGCGCAGGCCCGGCGTCTCGCTTCGCTGACCGCCCTCGTCTCCGCCCCCGACATCGTCCGGGTCGCCGAGGCAAGCGGCCGGCCGGTGGAGGAGGTGGCGGCGACGCATTTTGCCCTAGAGCACGCGTTCCGCCTCGACGACCTCGCCGCCGCGGCCCGCACGGTTCCGGTGGCCGACACCTTCGACCGGGTCGCCCTGGAGCGCGCGGTGGCGGGCATCGCGGCCGCCCACCGCAAGCTCACCGCCGAGGTCGTGGCCGATCTCGGGGCCGGCCCGGGGGCGGTGGAGGCCTGGGCGAAGGCCCGCGGCGCGCCGCTCGCCCGCATCCGCGAGGCGGTGGACGCGATCAGCGCCTCTGGCCTCACGGTCTCCAAGGCCACGGTGGCGGCGAGCCTGCTGGGTGATCTCGTCCGGACCGACTGACCGGTCAGGCCCCGGGCGCGGAGACCGAGACGATCCCGCGCCCGCTGCGGCCCACGGCCGTCAGCACCAACCCGAGCCCCGCGAGCGACACCGCGGCCGCGATCAGCGGGAGCTCACCGTAGCCCGCGCCCAGGGTCAGGGCCGTGCCGCCGATCCAGGCACCGGCGGCGTTGCCGAGGTTGAACGCGCCTTGGTTGAGCGTGGAGGCGAGGTTCGGCGCATCGCTGGCGGCCTCCACCACCCAGATCTGGAGCGGCGAGACCAGCGCGAAGACCAGGGCCGACCACAGGACGAGAACCACCAGCGTCATGCCCGGGTGGTGGGCGACGGCGGCCAGCAGGAGCAGCGCCGCCACGATCCCGAGGAAGCTGCCGATGATCGTCGCCATCTGCGCGCGGTCGGCGAACTGGCCGCCCGCGAGGTTGCCGATGGTCAGACCCACGCCGGCGGCGAACTGCACGCCCGTCACACCCTGCGGCGTGAACCCGGTCACGCCGGTCAGGAATGGCGTGATGTAGGTGAACACCGTGAAGAAGCTCACCGAGGACAGCGTCGAGATCAGCATCGGCCGCAGCACCGGCCAGCGGCCGAGGGCCCGGAACTCGCTGACGAGGCGACCCCGCGTTCCCGGCAGCCCGGCGGGGACGCAGAGCTGGATCGCCAGGGCCGCCGCGAGCCCGATGATCACCACGGCCCAGAACGTCGCGCGCCACCCCGCGATCTGGCCGAGGGCGGTGCCGAAGGGAACGCCGAGGACGTTGGCCAGGGTCAGGCCGGCGAACATCAGCGCGATCGCCTGCGTCCGCTTCTCCCGCGGCACCAGATTGCTCGCCACGACGGCGCCGATCCCGAAGAACGCCCCATGGGCGAAGGCCGTCAGGATTCGAGCCGCCATCAGCAGGGCGTAGCTCGGCGCCACCGCGCAACCGAGGTTGCCGACGAGAAAGACGGCCATCAGCGCGAGGAGCGCCCTCTTCCGCGGCATCCGCGCGGTGGCGATCGCCACGATCGGGGCGCCGACCACCACGCCCAAGGCGTAGCCGGAAACCAGGTAACCGGCCTGCGGAATGGTGACGCCGAAGCTCTGCGCCACCTCCGGAAGAAGGCCCATGATGACGAATTCGGTGGTGCCGATCCCGAAGGAGGCAACGGCCAGGGCGAGGATCGGCAGGGGCGGCACGGCGAAGGTCTCCGGCGCAGGCAGCGGTGCGATGGTGCACGGCAGCATGCGCAGGATGGCAGCCCGGGACGGTGTCGATTACCCCCGATGACGCGGCGCACGGTTGTGCGGCGCGCAAGGGGTCACCCCGACCCTGGTCGCAGCCGGTCCGGCCCGGGTGCCGGCCTCCTCTCCGGCGAGACGTGGCAGGCGCGTGACGGCACGCCGCTCCTCGTCCGGGATTCACCGGCCCCCGTCCGGGGACGCCTCGTCCCTGCCTGCAGGGGCGGGACGGCTGTTGCAGCCAGGCTGGAGCACTCGCCCGGCGTCGCGGCGCGCGCCTATTCCGCCGGAGCCTTCTTCCGGCTGCGCGACTTCGGGGCCGCCGCGGCCGGCTCGTTCGCTGTCACCGCCGTCCGATCCTTGCGGCGCTGCTGCCCGAGACCCAGCGCCCTCGCCAGCTCCGACCGTTGCGCCGAGTAGCTCGCTGCGGTCATCGGGTAATCGCGCGGCAAACCCCACTTCTCGCGATAGGCCTCGGGCGACAGCCCGCGCAGCGTCAGGTGCCGGCGAAGGGTCTTGTAGGGCCGTCCGTCCTCGAAACTGACGATGTGGTCGTGAGTGACGGATTTGCGGATTTGCGCCGCACTCATCTTCTCGACCGGCGCATTCGAGCTGCGCCCCGCAGTCGAAAGGCTCGATAAAGCGGTATGAACACCGCCGATCAAACCTGGAAGATCGGACGGAGGCACCGAGTTGTTCGACACGTACGCGGCTACGATATCGACGGCAAGCTCAATGTGCTCGACCTGTCCGCTTTCGATGCTCTCGCTCACGGCCGACCCCCGTCGTTGTAATAGTGGTACCGATCAATCCCTCGCGGATGCGATCGAATTCTGCCCGATGATAGCGGATCTAGAGCGATTTCTCAATCGGACTTCGTATGCTCCGTGGAGGTCTCGGCGCTGACTGCGGTCGCCCGTGAACAGCGCCGTTGACGGGGAATTAACCACGACGGCCTAGCCTTCATTAACCATGCCGATGACCAGTTTGGCCGCGGCGCGGTCAGCGAATCCCAGCATCCGGCGCTCGGGACGAAGGCGGAGACCGAGATCAGGTGCTGACGGCGGGGGCTGACCGGCTGGAAGGGCGACAGATGCGGCTCGGCGTCGCGGCGCTGGCTGTCGCGCTCGCGACGACGCCGGCCGTGGCCCAGCGGTTCGACGCGACGAGCCCCGTCGCGGGACAGCCCGACAATCCCGGCATCGGTCAGGATACCGCACCGAACGGCCTGCCGACGCTCCGCCGGCGCATTCCCGACGGCCTGTCGCGCGACGAGGGGCGCGCCTCGCCGGGCGGCGACGCGACCAGCGGAGAGCAGACCGGCGGCGACAGCCTGCGGTCGCCCCTGTCGCCGGCCATCCCGACGCAGTCGCAGGCCCAGCCGGGCCTCTCCCAACTCGACACGCGTATCACCACCGGCGGCCAGCGCACGGGCGGCAGCTCGACGGCGCCGCGAAACCTCGCGCCGTCGAGCTTGCTGCGGACCCGCGCGGCGCCGCCGCGGCGGCTCGGGACCGCTACCCGGCGGATCACGCAGGAGATCACCCAGGTCCCGAGCCCGGCCCTCCGGCTGACACCGATCATCCAGCAGCCCGTGGTCGGGGTGCCGCTGCCGCAGGCGACGACGCCGGTGCGGCCGATCCTGTCGCTCCTGCCGCTCTCCTCGGCCCTCGGCCTGCTGACACCCGGCTTCATCCTCGGGACGGATCTCGCCCGGGCGATCCCGACCGACCCCGCCTATGCGCCGATCGGCTATCAGGTCGGCACCTTCACGGTGCTGCCGAGCTTCGCACAGAGCATCGGCTATGATTCGAATCCCGATCAGACCAGCCGGGAATTCGCGAAGGGCTCGGTGGCGCTCCGCACCGAGGCGGCGGTCGATTTCCAGAGCAACTGGTCGTCCAGCGCGCTCCAGGGCTCGCTGCGCGGCGCCTACCTCGAGACACCCCAGAACGAGGCGGCCAGCCGCCCGGCCGCGGACGGGACGGTCCGCCTGCGCATCGACGCCAGCCGGGACCTCCACATCGACGCCGAAGGGCGCTTCCTGGTGGACACGCAGCGCACCTCGAGCCCGAACCTCCAGGCCGCGGCCGGCAACCTTCAGGTCGCCACCGCGACGAGCCGGCCGCTCCTGGCGGTCTACGGGGCCTCCCTCGGCGCGACGGAGACGTTCAATAGGCTCTCCGTGACGCTGCGCGGCTCCGTCGATCGCTCCGAATTCGACAACGCGCGCCTCTCCGACGGGACGATTATCAACCAGGCCGATCGGAACCTGAACCAATACAGCCTACAGCTGCGCACGGCCTACGAGGTCAATCCGGATTTCAGCCCCTTCGTCGACCTCCTTGGCGACACCCGCGTGTACGATGTTAGGCGCGACCCGACCGGGGTGCGGCGGGATTCGGACGGCATCGCCTTCGCGGTCGGGGCCAGCTTCGGTCTCGCGCGGACACTCACCGGCGAGGTCTCGGCCGGCATCCAGCACCGCACCTACGTCGATCCGAGCCTGCGCGACGTCAACGCACCGCTGGTCAACGCCGCCCTCGTCTGGTCGGCGAGCCCGCTCACGACGGTGCGGCTCACGGCGGCCACCGGCGTCACCGAGACGACGATCCCCGGCTCCAGCGGCATCCTCACCGATGTCGGGACCCTGGAGGTGCAGCACGATCTGCTGCGCAACCTGTCGCTCGTGGTCGGCGGCTCGTTCCTGCGGAACGTCTACCAGGGCAGCACGATCCGGGAAAACGGGTTCTCGGCCACCGCCCGGCTGGACTACCACCTGACGCGCTGGCTGACCCTGCGCGGCACCTACATCTACCAGCAGATCAACAGCACGGTGCTCGGGTCGAGCTTCAACGAGAACACGGTCCTGCTGGGCGTGCGGGTCAATCCGTAGTCCGGATCAGAACCGCTCCACCCAGGGGCGCAACTCCAGCTCGGACGTCCAGGCGCTGCGGTCCTGCCGCAGCAGATCGCGGTAGGCGCGGGCGATGGCATCCGGATCGAGGTGGCTGTCGGGCGCATCCGCCGGCTCGCCGCCGCGCATCGGATTACGGATGGCGCCGTCGATCACGACGTGCGCCACGTGGATCCCCTGCGGCTGCAACTCGCGGGCGAGGCTCTGCCCGAGACCCCGCAGGGCGAACTTGCCCATGGCGAAGGGCGCCGACCCGGCATAACCCTTCACGCTCGCGGAGGCGCCGGTCAGGAGGATCGCGCCGTGGCGGTGCGGCAGCATGCGACGCGCCGCGGCCTGCGCCACGAGGAACCCGCCGTAAGCCGAGACCATCAGGGCCTGGGCGACGGCGCCTGGATCCAGATCGATCACCGGCCCGCGCAGCCGCCCGCTGGCATTGTACACCACCACGTCGGGGGCGCCCCCGAGGGCCGGCTCCATCCCGGCGAACAGCGCCTCGACGTCATCCGGCCGGCTCGCGTCGCAGGTGTGGACGACGGCGCCGGTCTCGGTGGCCAGATCGGCGAGCTTCTCGATGGTCCGGGCCGCGAGGCCGACCTTGAGGCCGTCGGCGGACAGGAGCCGGGCGAGCGACGCGCTCAGTCCCGAGCCCGCGCCGACGATCAGGGCGCGGGAATATGTCGGTGTCATCGGGCGGCCCTCCAGGTCGTGAACGGGGTCCGCAGGGTCGGCGGCCGGGGGCCCGCGGGTCAAGACCGCCTCTGCGCGAAGAAGGCCCGCAGCAGGGCCGCCGCCTCCCCCTCGCGGAAGCCACCATAGACCTCCGGCGCATGGTGGCAGGTCGGCTGGTTGAAGACCCGCGGACCGTGCTCGACGCCGCCGCCCTTCGGGTCCGCCGCCCCGTAGTAGAGCCGCCGGATCCGCGCGAAGGAGATCGCTCCCGCGCACATCGGGCACGGCTCCAGCGTCACGTAGAGGTCGCAGCCGGTCAGGCGTTCGTCCCCGACGGCCGCGCAGGCGGCCCGTATCGCCAGGATCTCGGCATGGGCCGTCGGGTCCCGCAGGGTCCGAGGCTGGTTATGCGCGACGGCCAGCACGGCGCCGTCCCGGACGACCACGGCCCCGACCGGCACCTCGCCGAGGTCCGCCGCCGCGCGGGCCGCCGCGAAGGCGCGATCGAAGGCCGTCCCCACGCTCGCAGATGTGAACTCCGCCGGCCGGATCGGATCTGCAGCCAAGGTGTTCTCACTCCATCGCCGAAGCGGGCCATCGCGGACGCGGATACGGGCGGCGCAGCGAACTAACACAGGGCAATGTTAAGGCCTGGAACATTCGAGCGACCGTGACCGTTTCTTGACCGATTGCGGCGTCGCCGCAGCAACCGCAAGAAGGACATCGCCATGAGCAGCACCACCGACAAGATCAAGGGCGCCGCCAACGAGGCCCTCGGCAAGGCCAAGCAGGGCCTGGGCGACGTGACCGGCAACGACAAGATGAAGGCCGAGGGTGCGGCTCAGGAGCTCAAGGGCAAGGCCCAGGGCACCGTGGGCGACGCCAAGGGCGCGGTGAAGTCGGCGACCGACAAGCTCTGAGCGGCGACGATCGGAACGGGACCCGCATCGCGCGGGTTCCAGTCTTGAACCGGCTTGAATAACGCGAGGATGCCATGATCGGTTGGGCGGTAACGTTTCTCGTCGTCGCGCTCGTCGCGGCGCTGCTGGGTTTCGGCGGCATTGCCGGCACCGCCATGGAGGCGGCCAAGATCGTCTTCTTCGTGGCGATCGCCCTCTTCCTCATCTCGGCCGTGTTCGGCGTGATGCGGGGCCGCTCGCCCAGACTCTGACGCCGGCCGATCGGCATCGTCGACGGGGCGGTCCATGGGGCCGCCCCTTTTCGTTGGGCGCGCGCGTCCAGGCCCGTTTTCGAGAGCAGTCTCGCCTGTCGGTGATGGCTCTGATAAGGCGCGGTCATGAGCGACACGCCGAACGACAACCCGCCGGAGGGCTCCGCCCGCCCCGAGCCCGAGACCACGCGGTCCGCAGAGTGGGCCCCGAGCACCGACGCGAGCCTGCCCGCCGAACCCGAGTCCCGTCCGGTGAAGGCCCGCGCCGCGAAGCGGCCGGCCGGACCGGCCGCGCCCGAGCGAGACCCGGAGCCGGAGACGGAGGGGGAGAGCGGCGAGGACATGTCGGCCGTGACCCCGCCGGGCGAGCGCATCGCCAAGGCGATGGCCCGGGCCGGCATCGCGTCCCGGCGCGATGCCGAGGTGATGATCCTGGCCGGCCGGGTGAGCGTCAACGGCGAGACCTTGACCTCCCCGGCGCGCAACGTGACCGAGGACGATCGGGTCCTCGTCGACGGCGCCCCCATGCCGTTGCGCGAGCGCAGCCGCCTGTGGATCTTCCACAAGCCGCGCGGTGTCGTCACCACCGCCAAGGATCCGGAGGGACGGCAGACCGTCTTCGAGGTGCTGCCCGAGGAGCTGCCCCGGGTCGTGGCCGTAGGACGGCTCGACATCAACACCGAGGGCCTGCTGCTGCTGACCAACGACGGCGGCCTCGCCAAGGTGATCGCCCATCCCGACACGGGCTGGCTGCGCCGCTACCGCGTCCGTGCCCACGGGGATACCGATCAGGCGCAGCTCGACCGGCTGGCGCGCGGCGTGACGATCGACGGCATGGAGTACGGTCCGATCGAGGCGACCCTGGACCGCGTTCAGGGTGACAACGTCTGGCTGACGCTCGGCCTGCGCGAGGGCAAGAACCGCGAGGTCAAGCGGATCCTCGAACATCTCGGCCTCTCGGTGAACCGGCTGATCCGCCTCTCCTTCGGGCCGTTCCAGCTCGGGGATCTGGAGGTCGGACTCGTCGAGGAGGTGCGGACCCGCGTCCTCAAGGATCAGCTCGGCAAGAGTCTCGCCGAGCAGGCCGGCGTGGATTTCGAGAGCCCGGTCCGCGAGCCCATCACGCCCTTCGGCGGGCCGAAAAAAACCGATCGGGATTCCGCACCGGCCCAGACGGCCGCCAGCCGGCGCAACGCAGCCCGCCCCGCACCGACGCCGCGCGTCTCGACGGGCGGCAGCGGTTCGGGGCCGCGCAACGCCACGTGGCGCGACGACGACGGAACGAAGCCGCGCGGCACGCGCATCCCGCGCCGGGGGGCCGATCCCCGAGCCGCGCAATCCGCCGCGGCCGAGCGCGGCCGTGAGCGCGTGGGCTCGATCAAGTCCGGCGAGCGCCGGGTGGTCGTGGAACGCCTGTCGGCGACGCCGGTCGAGGCCGCGCCCGCCGAGCAGCCGCGTCGCCGCTATGCCGACGACGGACGGTCCGAGCGGTCGCAGCGCGGCCCGGGGGGGCGCCCTGGGCGCGAGGGCGGATCCGGCGGCGAGCGCGGCTTCGCTCCGCGCGGCGACCAGCGTCCGGCACCGCGCGGCGAGGGCAACTTCGCACCGCGCGGCGAGCGTGGCTTCGCCCCGCGCGGCGAGCGCGGTGCCGGGGACCGGCCGCATCGGGACGCGGCGCGCGCCGCCGAAGGTCCCCGCGCGCAGACCCGTCAGGATGACCGCCGTGGTCCCAGGCCTGCTGGCCGTGAGCGCTCCTTCGACGGTGCTCCGTCGGAGGGCGCACCCCGCGGCAAGGGCGGGTTTCGGTCTCAGCGGCCGGACTCCGCCGGTGGCAGGCCGGCCTTCGATGGTCCGAAGCCCCGTGGCGCCAACCCGGGTGGTGGCAAGCCCGGCGGCTTCGCCGGCAAGGGCTTCGGCAAGAGTTTCGGCAAGGGTGCGTCCGGCGGAGGCGATGCCAGGCCCGGCGGCCGCCCCGGCGGTGCGCGGGACGGTAAGCCCGGCGGTTTCAAGTCTGGTGGGTTCAAGCCTGGCGGTGCCAGGCCGGGTGGCGGTGCCAGGCCCGGTGGCGGTGCGAGGCCCGGCGGATCCAGGCCCGGTGGTTCCAAGCCCGGCGGCAGGCCGCCGCGCGACGGGCGATGAGGATCGTCGGCGGTGCGTGGCGGGGCCGAAGGCTCGCGACGCCGCGCACCGACGCGATCCGGCCGACGTCGGACCGCCTGCGGGAATCGCTCTTCAACGTGCTGACGCATGCCTACGATGAGGCCATCGCGGGCGCCCGGGTGCTCGACCTGTTCGCGGGTACCGGGGCTCTCGGCTTCGAGGCGCTGTCGCGCGGGGCCGCCTATGCCCTGCTGGTCGATGATGGTGCCGAGGCCCGCGCGGTGATCCGCTCCAACATAGAGGCGCTGGGGGCCGAGGGCGTCACGCGCCTGTTCCGCCGCGACGCGACCCGTCTCGGGCCGGCTGGCACCGCCGGACAGTTCACCCTGGCCTTCTGCGATCCACCCTACAACCGCGATCTGGCGCCGCGGGCGCTGTCGAGCGCCGCCGAGGGCGCGTGGCTCGCCGCCGGTGCCCTGGTGGTCGTGGAAGAGGCCGAATCCGTGCGGATCCCGTGGCCGCCGGGCTTCACCGAACTGGAGCGCCGCATCTACGGCGACACGGCGGTCGCCGTCGCGCGCTACGCCGCCTGAACCCGTGTCACCCGTCCTCCGGAACTTCGATATCCGGACCGAAATGAACCGCTAGCCACACGGTCGGAGACTCCGTGCGTTCCACCCGGTGACGGCGGTGCGGCGCGATTAGGACCGAGTCGCCCATTCTGAGATGCCGCAGCGTCGCCTCGTCGGCGAATCGCAGATCGGCCGAGCCAGCCAGGACGGTGACCCACTCGGAATGCGGCTGGTCGTAGTGAAACCCGGGTGGGCTCGCATGGCCATACGAGACGATGCGCTCCACCCGAAGCCCTGGCGCGGCGACAAGCACCGACACCTCCTCGTCCGGAGCCTGAACCGGCAGATCTTCGAGCAGGTTGACGGGATCCATCGAACACACCGGCCTTCACCCCCGGAAACCGATCGCCGGAGCTGAGCGAACCGCCCCGCGCGAGACCCGGATCTCAGTCGCCGGACGCGATCCGGTCCGCCGCACGGCTGTGGGCGAGCCGCGCCGCGGATTTCACCAGGGCCAGCACGTCGCGGCGGATCTGATCGTCCAAGATCTGGTTGTAGGCCCGCAGAAGCTCAAGGGAGCCGGAGACCCTCAGCAGCGTCGGCCCGTTCTCCAGTCCGGTTTCCGGTTCCGGATCGAAGAAGCTGGCGACCGGCACTCCGAGGCGCTCGGCGATCGCCTGCAGGCGGCCGGCCCCGACGCGGTTCTTCCCGGTCTCGTATTTCTGGACCTGCTGGAAGCTCACGCCCAGCGCGCTGGCGAGGGCGGACTGGCTCAGCCCGTTGGCGGCACGCAGGAACGCGATGCGGCTGCCGACCCCGTGATCGATCGCGGTGGTCTGCTTCGGCTTGGGGGTGGGATTGGCCATGGGAAGTCGTCCGAACGTCAAATCTGTGGTTGGCCAGCCCGCCCGCGTCGTCGGCCGCGGATCACGACCCACCGGCACTCCGTCGCGCGGCCAAGCTTTCGACCTGCAGTCGTTGATGCCACAGGCGGACACTGCACGCAATGAATGGTTACGCGGGAGAAACATGAGATCAGCAGCACAGGTCTGGATCGCGTCGGATGTCGGAAAGGGTTTATCTGAACAAATCGACGCTATTAGAGAAATTGAGTCGGGTGAATGCGTAGAATTACATCTGTAAAAACTGGCAGAGGCGGACGAACTGTCCGGAGAACCGCGATCTTACGCGGGCTGGACTGCCGGACGGCCGATGCCGAAATGCGCCCCGTTCCCAGCACCGACGCCCGGAAGCGCGACTCAGGCGGCCGGACCGAGCCAGTCCGTCACGATCTTGAGTTGGGCATCGTCCAGCAGGGCCGGCGCGTGGCCACAATCGGCGATCTCGACCCGCTGGGTCGGCGGCCCGCGCCGGGTCATCTCATCCGCGGTGCTGGCCAGGAGCAGCTCCGAGAGCGCCCCGCGCAGCAGCAGCACCGGACACGCGATGGCGTCCCAGTCCCGCCACATGCTGACGCTGTAGACCCGACCGGGCCGGAACGCGTCGCCGATGCCGGGATCGTAGTGGGGGCGCCAGCCGCCGCTGGGCTCGCGGAAGAAGCTGTGCTTGGCGATGTGGCGCCACTGCTCGTCGGTGAGCGGCCCGAAGGCCCCCAGCACGATGCGCAGACGCGACTCGCCCGAGGCGAGGTTGTGGTGGAGCCGCGGCGCGTCGCGCAGGCGCGAGCCGATATGGCGGATCGGCGCCCAGGGCAGGAACGGCCCGATATCGTTGATGACCATGCGGCGGATCGGCGTGTTGGCCGCGGCGGCCAGCACCATGCCGGTGAGCCCGCCCAGGGAGGTGCCGACCCAGTCGATCTTGCCGGGGATCCGCAGGTGCGCGACCAGCGCTGCCATGTCGGCGGCGTATTGCGGAAGGCCGTAGAGTTCCGGATCCTTGAGCCATCCGCTCAGGCCGCGCCCGGGCAGGTCCGGGCAGATGACCCGGTAGCCCATCTTCGCCAGCCGGTAGCCCAGCGGATCGAAGTCCCGGCCCTGGCGGCTCAGGCCGTGGACGCAGACCACCACGTGCGGCGAAGCGGGATCCCCCCATTCGACGTAGGCGATGCGGTGGAAATCGTGCGGCGCGTAGGCCCAGAAGTGACCGGTCCGGAACGGCACGTCGGCGCGGCTGAGGTCGTCGAGCCGCGGCATCGCCGCGCCCGGATCCGCAGCGGCCTGCTCCGCTGAGGTGACGCTCACGGCTTTTCGGATCGGGCAGCGGCCTCGCGGGCGAGCCGGCTGGTCGTCTGGTGGAGGTCGACCATCTGGTCGGTGATGCGGCGCGACTGCTCCTGGAGGAAGGCGAGGTTCAGCGCCGCGGCCTCCTGCGCGTCCGAAGCCTTCGCGATGCGGTCCGCGAAGTCCAGGTTGGCGCGGATGTTCGTATCCGCCGCCACCAGCACGCGGTGCCCGATCTCGCGCATCGCCGCCATGGCGTGGACCGCGTTGTCCTCGAAGGCGTTGTACAGCCGGGCGCCCGCGGCCTCCCACTGCTCGCGCATCCGGCGGGTGCCCGCCACGTTGCTGTCGGCCAGCTGATGGGCGGTCTCGCGGCTGGAGCCCATCACGGCGCGCCAGCCGTCGAAGCTCTGCGCCATCGTGGTCTCGAAGGCGTTGAGCGCCATCTCGCCGGCCTCGGCGAAGCGCTCATAGGCCTCCCGCGCCCGCGCGACCCCGGTCTCGGCCGCCTCGCGTCCGGCTTGCATGGAGACGGCCGGCAGGTTGTCGTTTCCCAAGGTCGTCCCCCGCATCGCCAGTTGCGCCGCCAAGGGTGGCGCGTCGATCAGAAATGGCCTTCCGTCAGGGCGGTCCCGCCGTCAACCATGCGTCGTGACAGAATGCGACCCGGTCGGCGATCGCGACCGCGGCGGCGATTGACAGCCGTGGCAGCCGCGAAAACTCTTCCCGCGGAGCGAACGCCACGCCCGCCGCCCGCGCAGAAGGCCGCATGATGACGGAGACCCCTCAGAGCCCCGCGCGCCCAGAGGGCGCCGGTCGGCACCGGTTCGAGTCCGGGCTCGATCGGACGCCCGCCAATTACGTGCCGCTGACCCCGGCGAGCCTCCTGGCGCGCGCGGCCGCCGCCGTTCCCGGCCGGGTCGCGGTGATCGACGGCGACCGGCGCCTCACCTACGCGGACCTCTACGTCCGGTGCCGCCGCCTCGCCTCGGCCCTGGCGGCCCGCGGCGTCGGGACCCTCGACACCGTCGCGATCCTCGCCCCGAACGTGACCGAGATGATCGAGGCGCACTTCGCGGTGCCGATGCTCGGCGCCGTGCTCAACCCGCTCAACACCCGCCTCGACCCGGCGACAATCGCCTTCTCCCTGGCGCATGGCGGCGCCCGGGTGCTGATCGTCGAGGCCGAGTGCGCGCCGCTGGCGGCGCGGGCGCTCGCGGACCTCGCGCAGCCCGTCCTGGTGGTGGCGATCGGCGAGACGGGCCTCGACGGCGCGATCCCCTACGAGGCGCTCCTCGAAGCGGGGGACCCGGACCATGCCTGGGCCGGCCCGGCGGACGAGTGGCAGTCCCTCTGCCTGCTCTACACCTCCGGCACGACCGGCGACCCGAAGGGCGCGGTCTACAGCCACCGCGGCGCCTACCTCCAGGCGCTCGGCAACGCCGTCACCTTCGGGCTGACCGCCGAGAGCGTGTATCTCTGGACCCTGCCGATGTTCCACTGCAGCGGCTGGTCCTACCCGTGGGCGAGCGTGGCCGCCTGCGCCACCCAGGTCTGCCTGCGCAAGGTCGAGCCGTCGGCGATCTTCCGTCTGATCGCCCGGCACGGCGTGACGCATCTCTGCGGCGCGCCGATCGTGCTGTCGATGCTCGCCCACGCCCCGGCCTCCGACCGCACGGCCTTCCCGCAGCGGGTGCGCTGCGCCGTCGGCGGCGCGGCGCCGTCCTCCACGATCATCCGCACCATGGAGGAACTGGGCTTCCAGGTGACGCATCTCTACGGCGCCACCGAGAGCTACGGCCCGGCCACGGTCTGCCTCGCGCAGCCGGACTGGGCCGAACTGTCCGACGCGGACCGCTACGCCCGGATGGCCCGCCAGGGCGTACCGCTCGCCACCCTCGAGGCGGTGGCGGTCGTCGATCCGGCGGGCGGCGAGCCGGTGCCGCGGGACGGTGCGGCGGTCGGCGAGATCGTCCTGCGCGGCAACACCGTGATGAAGGGCTACCTCGGCAATCCCGACGCCACGGAGCGGGCGCTCGACGGCGGCTGGTATCGGACCGGCGACCTCGCCGTCTGGCACCCGGACGGTTCCGTGGAGATCAAGGACCGGGCGAAGGACATCATCATCTCGGGCGGCGAGAACATCTCCAGCCTAGAGGTCGAGGAGGTGCTGATGCGCCACCCCGCGGTGATGCTGGCGGCCGTCGTGGCGCGTCCGGACGCGACCTGGGGTGAGAGCCCCTGCGCGTTCCTGGAGATGAAGCCCGGGGCCATGATCCCCAGCGATCAAGAGGTGATCGCCTTCTGCCGGGACAGGCTGGCGCGGTTCAAGGTGCCGAAGACCGTGGTGTTCGGGGCGCTTCCGAAAACCTCGACCGGCAAGATCCAGAAATTCGTCCTGCGCGACCAAGCGCGGGCGCTGTGATCGCGCGATGCCGACGGGAGGCCCCACAGGACCTCGCGAGCGGAGCGGGTCGGTTCTCGGTCCGGCGCCACGATCCCGGACTGGCGCCGTGCCGGGGCGCCGCAGGTCGCCCAAGACGTCGCCGACATCGGTGCGAAGGCGGGCTCGGAAGCGGCGACGGGGCCGGACGGTCCCGCCCTCCCCGATCGCGGCCCGCGCCTGACCGCGCGCGACTTCGAAGCCCCATCCGGTCCGTGGACGCGAATCCGCCCAGGGCGGCTCACGTGCCCGGGGCGGCCGGCTTCCAGATCTGCGCGGCAACCTCCGCCGCCGCAGTCAGGGCGGCGTGCAGCTCCGGATCGGCGTCGCGTTCGCCTGCGCGGATCGCCTCGATGAGCGTCTCGACGGGTTCTCCGGCCACGACGCGTCCGGCCGTCGCCCGCCAGAATTCGGCCTGGGTGATGTCCCGGGCCGCGATGCCCAGAGCGTTGGCCACCATCAGGGCGACGTAGCGCGGGCGGCCGGTGAGGCCGGGCACGACCTCCTCGGTGAGGGCGCGGCGGGCCGCGTCGAGGAGGGCGGCGCCGGAGGGTTCGTCCTGCATGCTCAGCTCCATGCGGCGGGGGCGGTCGCCCGCAGGATCGCCCGTTCCAGGTCGGGCACCATCCGGCCGGTCAGCGCCAGTTCGAGGGAGAACTCGCGTCCGGAGACGTGGCGCGCGCCCTGCTCCAGCGCGATCACCGCCCAGCGCACATGGGCCATCACCTCCCAGTAGGCCACGCGCGCCGGATCGACCGTCCGCCCGCTCTCGGACGTATAGCCCCGGTAGAAGGCCGCGCGGGAACCGACGCCGCCCGCCTCACGCTCGGGCCGGCCGAAGCGCCAGCAGGCGGCGCAGAACCAGCCGAGGTCCTGATCCGGGTCACCCCAGCCGGCGAACTCCCAGTCCAGCACGGCCGTGAGGCCGGATCCGTCGACCATGTAGTTGCCCGTCCGGAAATCCCGGTGCACGAGGGTCGGCGCCGGGCAGGCCGGGGCGCGGACCTCCCCCCAACGCAGCCCCCACTCGATCGCCGGGCGCCGGACACCGATACCGTCGAGGCTCGCGCGCAGACGCGCGATCTCGGCTCGCGTAGGATCCGGTTCGGGCGCGCCCAGGAAGGCGAGCCCGGCCGGCAGCGCCCGCGGGTCGAGCGCGGCGTGGATCTTCGCCAGCTCGCGGCCCAGGGTCTCGGCGAGCTGCTCCCGGTCGCCGCCGAGGCTCGGATCCTTGGCGATCCGCGGGCCCAGCCCCACGCCCTCGACCAGCCCCATGACCGCGAACGGGGCGCCGATCACCTCCGGATCCTCGCAGAAGGCGACGGGTTCGGGCACCCGGACCCCGGCGTTCCAGACCGCCTCCAGGATCCGGAACTCCTCGGCACGGGTCCGGCTCGACGCGATGGTGGCGGCCGCGTCCATGCGCAGCACGAAGGCGCGCACGTCGTCGCCGACCCGGCAGCTGACGAGGCGATTCTCCTGAATGGAGCCGCCGCCGAGGGGACGCGTATCCGCGATGGCGAGGTCCGGGCAGCCGAGCGTCCCGGCCAGCCAGATGCGCAACCGATCCTGATCCATCCGCTACAGGCCCGACACGAGGTGGCCGCCATCGACCGCCACGACGCTGCCGGTCATGTACGCGCCGGCATCGGAGGCGAGCAGGAGGAGCGGCCCGTCGAGTTCGGCCGCCTCCCCCAGACGCCGCTGCGGCACCCGCTTGATCAGGGCCTTGCCGGGCTCCGATTCGAAGAACGCGTCGTTCAGCTCGGTCTTGATGTAGCCGGGCGCCAGGGCGTTCACCCGGATGCCGTAGCGCGCCCATTCGAGGGCGAGGCTCTTGGTCAGCTGGACGACCCCGGCCTTCGAGGCCGCGTAGGGCGCCAGTCCGCCGGTGACCCGCAGGCCCAGGATCGACGCGATGTTGACGATGCTGCCGCCCGCGCCGTGGCGGACCATGCGCCGGCCGGCCGCCTGAGCCACCAGCCAGACGCCCTTCAGGTTCGTATCGAGGACCCCGTCCCAGTCGGCCTCGTCGAGGTCGAGGGCGGGCTTCGTCGCGGTGATCCCGGCATTGTTGACGACGACACGGACCGGACCGAAGCGGGCCTCGGCGGCGTCGAGGGCCCGCTCGATGCTGGCCGCGTCGGTGACGTCCATGACGACGGCCTGCGCTTGCCCGCCCTCCCCGGCGACCCCGGCGACGGTCTCGGCGAGGGCGTCCGCCCGGCGCGCGCAGAGGGACAGGTGCGCCCCCGCGCGCGCCAGCGTCCCGGCGAAGTGGCGGCCGAGGCCGCTGGAGGCGCCGGTCACCAGGACGTGCCGGCCGGCGAGATCGAAGAGGTCGGCCATCTCAGCGCAGCCGCTCGACGGCCATGGCGATACCCTGTCCGCCACCGATGCACATGGTCACCAGCCCGTAGCGTCCGCCCGTCCGGGCCAGCTCGTAGAGCGCCTTCACGGTGATGATCGCCCCCGTCGCGCCGATCGGATGGCCGAGCGCGATGGCGCCGCCGTTCGGATTGACCTTCGCGGGGTCGAGGTCGAGTTCGCGGGAGACGGCGCAGGCCTGGGACGCGAAGGCCTCGTTCGATTCGATCACGTCGAAATCGGCGGCCCGCAGGCCCGTCCGCTCCAGCAATCGGCGCACGGCCGGGACCGGACCCATGCCCATCTCGGACGGGTCCACGCCGGCATGGGCGTAGCCGACGATGCGGGCCAGGGGCGTGCGGCCGTCCCGCTCCGCCCGGTCGGCGCTGGACAGGACGAGGGCGGCGGCGCCGTCGTTGAGGCCCGAGGCGTTGCCGGCCGTCACGCTGCCGGTCTTCGAGAAGGCCGGGCGCAGCTTCGCCAACTCCTCGGCGCTCGCGGCCTTGGGGTGCTCGTCGGTGTCGAACGCCACCGTCTCGCGCTTGCGCTGCACGGCGACCGGCAGGATCTGGTCGCGGAACCGTCCTTCGCGGATCGCCCGCGCGGCCCGGGCCTGGCTCTCGGCCGCGAAGGCGTCCTGCTGGTCGCGGGAGACGGCGTAGCGCTCCGCCACGTTCTCGGCGGTGACGCCCATATGGCCGTTGCCGAACGGGTCGTTCAGCGCGCCCAGCATGTAGTCCACCAGCACGGCATCGCCCATGCGCTGGCCGGTGCGCCCGACCTTCAGCAGATGCGGCGCGCGGCTCATGCTCTCGGCTCCCCCGGCGACCGCCGTCTCGGCATCCCCGAGGAGGATCGATTGCGCGGCCGAGACGATCGCCTGCAAGCCGCTGCCGCAGAGGCGGTTGACCGTCATGGCAGGCACCTCCTTGGGGATGCCGCCCTCCATGGCGGCGACGCGCGCGAGGTAGGCGTCCCGCGGTTCGGTGGGAATCACGCTGCCGAAGACCACGTGGCCGATCGCTTCGGGCGCGGTCGCGGCGCGCCTGAGCGCCTCCGCGACGCACTGCGCCGCCAACGCCGCCGGCGGGATCGCCGCGAGCGACCCCCCGAACGTGCCGATCGCGGTCCGTACCGCCCCTGTGATCACGACATCGGTCATCGTCATAAACTCCACGCTTCGGTGCGCCTGTCAGATCCTGTCGCGGGACGCGGACATCGGATCCCGGCCCCGCGTGCGGCGGTGCCGGACCGCGGGCGCGGGCAGATCAGGATGCGGGTACGGGGTCGGATACCGGCGCGTCGACGCCGGCCCGGCGGTCACGCCCCGACGGTCCACGTCCAGAAGGCATCGCCCTCCGCCTCCAGGTTGCGGTTCAGCACCATCTTGTGGACCTCGTCGGCGCCGTCCACCAGCCGGGCCTGCCGGGCGTAGCGGTAGATCCATTCCAGCGGCGTGTCGGTCGAGTAGCCTCGGGCGCCGTTGATCTGGATCGCCACGTCGGCCGCCGCGTGGAGGAGGTTGGCCACGTGCACCTTGGCCATCGAGACCTCCTTGCGGGCGAAGCTGCCCTGATCGAGCGCCCAGGCGGCCTTCATCACCAGCAGGCGGCCGACCTCGATCCGCATCGCGAGGTCGCCCAGCATGAGCTGGATGCTCTCGCGGTCGGCCAGCCGTATGCCGAAGCCGTGGCGCTCGGCCGCGTAGGCCCGGGCGATCTCGACGCAGCGCTTCGACAGGCCGAGCCAGCGCATGCAGTGCGTCAGCCGCGCCGGCCCGAGGCGGATCTGCGTGAGCTTCAGCCCGTCGCCCTCGTTCATCAGGACGTTTTCGGCGGGGATCTCCAGACCGTCGAACAGCAGCTCGCAATGGCCGCCATGCTCCTCCGGCCCCATGATCGGGATGCGGCGCAGGATCTCCCAGCCGGGCTGGTCCTTGTGGAACAGGAAGGCGGTCAGACCTTTCCGCGCGTCGTCGGAGGTGCGCGCCATCAGGATGAAGTGGGCGGCCTCCTCGGCGCCGGTGATGTACCACTTGCGGCCGGTGACCACGTAGGTGTCGCCCCGCCGCTCGGCCCGCGTCTGGATCATGCCGGGATCGGAGCCGCCGCCGGGATGCGGCTCGGTCATGGCGAAGGCGGAGCGCACCCGGCCGTCCACGATCGGCGCGAGCCAGCGCTCCTTCTGGGCGGGGGTCGCCACCTTCTCGAGCACCATCATGTTGCCGTCGTCTGGCGCCGCGGAGTTGAACACGACCGGCCCGAAGATCGAGCGGTTCATCGCCTCGTAGCAGACCGCCATGCCGACCTTGTCGAGGCCGGCCCCGCCGGTCTCCGGCCTGAGCTGGAGGCACCAGAGACCCTGCTCCTGCGCGAGGCCGCGCAGTCGGGCCAGTTCGCCCAAGCCGATGTTCCCGTGCCCGTCATAGGCGGACGGGTCCGCCTCCAGGGGCAGGATGTGCGTGTCGACGAAGGCCGCGATCCGGGCGCGGTACGCCTCGACGCGGGGCGAGATGGTGAAATCCATGGGTCGCGGCCTCCGGCGGGTGCCTGTGCGCGGTGAAACCTATCGGCGGCCGAACAGCCGCTCGATGTCGGAGAGCTTCAATTCGATGGAGGTCGGCCGGCCGTGGTTGCACTGGCCGGAATTCGGCGTCGCCTCCATCTCACGGAGGAGCGCGTTCATCTCCTCGGGCCGCAGACGCCGGCCGGCGCGGATCGAGCCGTGGCAGCTCATCCGCGACAGGACCGCGTCGAGGCGCCGGCCCAGCGGGCCGCCCACCGTCGCGGCGGCGCCACCCTCCTCGTCGCCGCCGGCCTCCAGGGCGTCGAGGATGTCGGTCACGAGGTCGCGCACCGAGGCGCCGATCAGCGCGGCCGGCACCTCCCGCACCAGCACGGCGCCGGGGCCGAACGCCTCGATGGACAGGCCCAGCCGGTCGAGGTCCGGCGCGGCGGCGACCAGGCGGTCGGCCTCCTCAGGGCTCATCTCCACGACGTCGGGGATGAGCAAGCCCTGCCGGGCGATCCCGCCCGCCGCCCGCTCGGCCTTCATGCGCTCGTAGACGAGGCGCTCGTGCGCGGCGTGCTGGTCGACGATAACGAGGCCGTCGCGGGTCTGCGCCAGGATGTAGGTCTCGTGGATCTGCGCCCGCGCCGCGCCGAGGGGATGGTCCACCGCCGCGTCCGCGGCGGGGACCGGACGGCTGTCCGCCTGCGGCGGGGCCAGCGGCTCCTGCGCGGCCGCCGGTCCCGCGAAGGGGGCCTGGGCCGCCTCGCCGAAGCCGGGCGCGGCGTCGCGGTCGAATGCCCACGCGGTCGCGGCCCCGGACGGCGCGGGCCGCCACGCCCCCGGCTGCCGGTAGCCGGCGGGGGCCGCCACCGAGGGCGTGTTTGCCGCGACGGGGTCCGGGCGCGTCGGCCGGAACAGGCTCGGCATCGCCGCGCCCGTATGGGTCGCCAGGGCCGGAGCCGCGGGGCGCAGGGCGTCGAGGGTCCGGGCCGCGCCGGTCGTCGCCGAGCGGGCGCCGCCGCGGCGCAGGGCGTCGTGAATCGCGCTCACCACGAGGGCCCGCACCAGCCCCGGTTCGCGGAAGCGCACTTCGGTCTTGGCGGGGTGCACGTTGACGTCGACGAGATCCGGATCGCACGCGATCGCGAGCCCCAGCACCGGATGGCGGTCGGAGGCGAGGGTGTCGGCGTAGGCGCCGCGCACCGCGCCGAGCAGCAGCCGGTCCCGGACCGGCCGGCCGTTGACCACGAGGTGGATGTAGCCGGCCGCGCCGCGGTGATAGGTCGGCAGGCCGACATGGCCGGTCACCGCGAAGCCCTCCCGCGCGAGGCTGACCGGCAGCGCGTTCGGCGCGAAGTCCGGCCCCAGCACCGCGGTGAGGCGGCGCAGATCCGCGTCCGCCCCGGCCTCGGCCGGCAGCACGAGGGGCTGGCCGGCATCGGCCCGCAGGGTGAAGCGCACGTTCGGCTGCGCCACGGCGAGGCGGCGCAGGGTCTCGGCGATGGCGGCGTTCTCGGCCCGGTCGGATTTCAGGAACTTCAGGCGGGCCGGCGTCGCGGCGAACAATTCGGTCACCTCGATGCGCGTCCCCCGCTGCGCCGGGGCGGGACGGACGGCGCCCTTCAGCCCCGCGTCGACGGTGAGGCTCGCGCCGGCCTCGGCGTCGTGGGTCCGGGTGACGAGGGTGAGCCGCGACACGGCGCCGATCGACGGGAGCGCCTCGCCGCGGAAGCCGAGCGTCCGGATCGCCGCGAGGTCGCCGCCCGGCAGCTTCGAGGTGGCGTGGCGCTCGACCGCGAGGTCGAGGTCCTCCGGCGCCATCCCGCGGCCGTCGTCGACCACCCGGATCAGGCGGCGGCCGCCGGCCTCGACCGTGACCTCGACGGACCGGGCGCCGGCATCGACGGCGTTCTCCACCAGCTCCTTCACCGCCGAGGCCGGCCGCTCCACGACCTCGCCGGCCGCGATGCGGTCGACGAGGACGGGGTCGAGGCGCCGGACGTGCAGGGCTGTCGGGGGGGTGGACATCGGCCGCGACGATAGCCGCTGCGGCGCGGCGTTCCAATCGCGCCGGGTGACAGGGACGGGGCTGCGGCGCTCAGGCGCGCCGGGCTGCGGCGCTCAGGCGCGCCGGGCGGAGCCGCCGAGGGAGATACGGCTGCCGCCGCCGCTGCGCGTCCCGTGGCTCGGGGCCGCGTAGGGACGGCGCGACAGGTCGTAGAGGACGTTGCCGACGAGGCCGGCCGCCCGCCGGAGGGTCGCGCCCTCGCAGGTCGCGGCCACGCGGATCCCGATCTCGTGGGTGTGGCTGCGGCCGTAGAGCCACACGGCCAGTCGCGCCCGGGTCGCCTCGGGGATGCCGTCGAGCAGGTAGCGGGCACCCTCGGCATCGGACTTGATCAGCCGCCCCACGGTCTCGGGCGGGACCGGGCAGTCATGGGCGGGGTCGTCGATACTGAGCGCGAGGGCCTTCGTCATGGCGGCACCTGACCGTTCTGGAACTCCAGGTTGAACGGTCTTGGTTAACGAAGGATGACCGCGGGGTCCGGACCGAGACGGAGTCTTAAGCTCAGAGGGGCTTGCGGATCACCCGGGCGATCAGGCCGACGACGCCCTCGCGGAACAGCAGCACGCAGAGGACGAAGACGCAGCCCTGGATGATCGTCACCCAGGCGCCGAACTGCGCGAGGTACGTCTCCATGGTGACGATGACCAGCGCGCCGACGATCGGCCCGAACACCGTGCCCATGCCGCCGACGAGGGTCATCAGCACCACCTCGCCCGACATCGACCAGTGGACGTCGGTCAGCGAGGCGAGCTGGAAGACGATCGCCTTGGTGGAACCCGCGAGCCCCGCCAGCGTCGCCGAGAGCACGAACACCGCGAGCTTGTACTGGCTCGCCCGGTAGCCGAGGGAGATCGCCCTGGGTTCGTTGTCGCGGATCGCCTTCAGCACCTGCCCGAAGGGCGAGTGGATGATGCGGTAGATCAGCAGCATGCCGGCCATGAAGATCACGCAGACGACCGCGTACATCGCCCGGTCGTCCGCGAGGCTGATCACCCCGAACAGGCTGCCGCGCGGCACGGCCTGGATGCCGTCCTCGCCGCCGGTGAACTTCGCCTGCAGGGAGAAGAAGAACGCCATCTGGGCGAGCGCCAGGGTGATCATCGAGAAATAGATGCCCTGGCGCCGGATCGCCAGCGAACCGAAGATCAGCCCCAGCAGCGCGGCGGTCGCGGTGCCGGCGAGGATCGCGAGTTCCGGCGTGAAGCCGAGCTGTTTGGCCGTGTAGGCGCAGAGGTAGCTCGCCATGCCGAAATAGGCGGCGTGGCCGAAGGAGAGCAGGCCGCCGTAGCCGAGCAGCAGGTTGAAGGCGAGCGCGAACAGCGCGAAGCACAGCACCTTCATCAGGTAGACGGGGTAGAGGACGAGCGGCGCCACGATCAGCAGCACGGCGATGCCGACGAAGATCAGGCGGTGGAGGGCCTTGTCGTCCCGGGCCGCCGGCAGCGCGGCGGCGATCGGGGCGGCGTCGATGGCAGCTGTGTCGGCCATGGGATTCGTCCCTTCGATCGTGATCAGGCCGTGCGCCCGAACAGGCCGGCGGGTTTGACGAGCAGCACCAGCACCATGATCACGAAGATCACGGTGGCCGAGGCCTCGGGATAGAACACCTTGGTGAGCCCCTCGACCAGACCGAGCGCGAAGCCCGTGATCACCGATCCGATGATCGAGCCCATGCCGCCGATGACCACCACGGCGAAGACCACGATGATGATGTCGGCGCCCATGTTGGGGTTCACCGAGTAGATCGGTGCGGCCAGAACCCCGGCGAAGCCCGCCAGCGCGACGCCGAACCCGTAGGTCAAGGTCAGGAACAGCGGCACGTTCACGCCGAAGGCCTGGACCAGGGTCGGGTTCTCGGTGGCGGCCCGCAGATAGGCGCCGAGCTTGGTCTTCTCGATGACGAGCCAGGTGGCGATGCAGACGGTGAGGGAGGCGACCACCACCCAGGCCCGGTAGTTCGGCAGGAACATGAACGGCAGCCGCTGGCCGCCGGACAGCTCGGCCGGGATCGCGTAGGGCAGGCCCGAGACGCCGTACTGGTTGCGGAACAGGCCCTGGATGATCAGCGCCAGCCCGAAGGTCAGGAGCAGCCCGTAGAGGTGGTCGAGCTTGTAGAGCCGGGCGATCAGCACGCGCTCCAGCACGATGCCGAAGGCGCCGACCACGAGAGGCGCGAGCCCCAGCGCCCACCAGTAGCCGAGGCCCACGTAGGTGAGCAGCATCCAGGCCACGAACGCGCCCATCATGTAGAGCGCGCCGTGGGCGAAGTTGATGATGTTCAGGAGCCCGAAGATGATCGCCAGCCCGAGCGACAGGATCGCGTAGAACGAGCCGTTGATCAGGCCGAGCAGCAACTGCCCGAACAGGGCCTGCGTCGGCACACCGAAGATCGTGGTCATGGCCGTTCTCCGCGCCCCGATCTTACCGTCAGCCCTTCACGAGGGGGCAATTGCCCTCGTTCAGCGGCCGGAACACCTGATCGCCCGGGATGGTCTCGAGCTTGTTGTAGAGGTCCCACTCGCCCTTCGACTCGGCGGGCTTCTTGACCTCGAACAGGTACATGTCGTGGATCTTGCGGCCGTCGGCGCGGATCACGCCCTTGCCGAACAGCGGGTCGTCGGTCGGCATCGCCTTCATCTTGGCGACCGTCGCCGCGCCGTCGGACGTCGACTTCAACTCGGCCACCGCCTTCAGGTAGTGGAGCACGTCCGAGTAGACGCCCGCATGGTTGGCGGTGGGCTTCGAGCCGCCCTTCATCTGCTTGGCGAACCGGTCCGAGAAGGCGCGGGTCTGGTCGTTCAGGTCCCAGTAGAACGGCTCGGTGAGCACGAGGCCCTGGGCGACCTTGGTGCCCAGCGAGTGCACGTCCGAGGAGAAGACCAGGAGGCCGGCGAGCGCCTGCCCGCCCTCGGTGATGCCGAACTCGCCCGCCTGCTTGATCGAGTTGATCGTGTCGGTTCCGGCATTGGCGAGCCCGATCACCTTGGCGCCCGACCCCTGCGCCTGCAGCAGGAAGGACGAGAAATCCGAGGTCGGGAACGGGGTCTTCACCGAGCCCACGACCTTGCCGCCGTTCTTGGTGATGACCGCGCTGGTGTCGCGCTGGAGGGTCTGACCGAAGACGTAGTCGGCGGTGAGGAAGAACCACGTGTTGCCGCCGCGCTTGACCATGGCGCCGCCGGTGCCGTTGGCCAGCGCCACCGTGTCGTAGACCCAGTGGATCGTGTTCGGCGTGCATTGCGGGCCGGTGAGGTCGGC
>Ga0160428_1000292_pt1 | contig 59838 bp, 61 predicted proteins | sample SolpanmetagenomM_FD_108198 | JGI IMG/M metagenome (GOLD analysis project Ga0160428, IMG submission 108198) | Solar panel surface microbial communities from Lawrence Berkeley National Laboratory, California, USA - M | ecosystem: Engineered > Built environment > Solar panel > Unclassified ... | reverse complement strand
TCTATCCCTAGCCCGTGACCACCGCTCTCGACACGCCCCGATGGAGCGTCGGCACGCGCGACCACGCGGCGGAAGCCCGGCTTGAGCGCGAACTGGGGCTTCCCTCTCTCGTCGCCGCCGTCCTCGCCCAGCGCGGGATGACCGACCCCGAGACCGCCCATCACTTCCTCAATCCGTCCCTCGACGACCTCCACGCGCCCGAAGGACTCCCGGACTTCGCCGCCGCGCGAGACGCCATCCTCGGCGCGCGCGAGCGGAAAGATCTGATCTACATCCACGGCGACTACGACGTGGACGGGGTCACGAGCGCGGCCATCCTCTACCGCTTCCTCACCGCGATCAAGTGCAACGTGCACGTCCACGTGCCGCACCGGATGAAGGAAGGATACGGCATCAATCTCAGCGCGGTCGAGGCGGCGAAGGCGATGGGGGCCAAGCTGTTCCTCACCTGCGACTGCGGCATTTCCGCCCTCGACCAGATCGCCGCCGCCCGCGAGGCCGGTATGACCGTCGTCGTGACCGACCATCACACCGTCGGCCACGCGCTCCCCGACGCCCATGCGATCGTCAACCCTCACCGTCACGACTCCAGCTACGCGTTCGCGGAGCTGAGCGGAGCGGGCGTCGCCTTCAAGCTCTGCGCCGGGCTGACGCAAGAGCTCGGCCTCAGCCTGCCCAACTACTATCGCGGCTTCCTCGACCTCGCCGCGCTCGGAACGATCGCCGACGTGATGCCGCTCGTGGGCGAGAACCGCGTGATCGCCCGCTTCGGGCTGGAACGACTCGCAGAGACGAAGAAGGTCGGTATCCAAGCCCTGATGCGCGCCTCAGGGATCGTCCCGAAGGCGGGCGGCGCCCTGAAGTCGACCGACGTCGGCTGGCGCCTCGGCCCGCGGATCAACGCCGCCGGGCGTATCGACGACGCCGCCCTCGCCCTGCGCCTCCTCCTTTCGCAAGACATGGAAGAGGCCGATGCGTTAGCCGGGGAGATCGAGGAGGTCAACACCGAGCGTAAGGTGACCCAACAGAAGGTGATGGACGAGGCCGCCGCCCGCGCGGAGGCCGACGGCGCGCACCGGCGCAACGTGCTCGTCGTCGCGGGCGAGGGCTGGCACGGCGGCATCGTCGGTATCGTCGCGGGCCGTCTCGCCGAGCGGTACCGCCGCCCGACCTTCGTGATGACGATCAACTCCAAGACCGGCATGGCGAAGGGCTCCGCCCGCTCGATCCCCAACTTCAACCTCGCGGATGCGATCCGCGCCTTTCCCGAACTCATGGACGGCGGTGGCCACGCGATGGCGGCGGGGTGCGCTTTTCCCGCCGAGCGGCTCGACGCGGTGATCGCCGCTCTCGACGGCTACGCGGGCGAACGACTAAGCCCCGACGACTTCCGCCCCATCCTTCAGGCCGACCTGGAACTGGAGCCGGAGGAAGTGACCTTCGCCGCCGTCGAGTCGCTCTCGATGATGGAGCCGTTCGGCTGCGAGAATCCCGAGCCTTCCTTCGTCTCCCGCCGGATGCCCCTGGCGATGGTACGACCGACGAAGAATCCCAGCCACGCGCAGGTCGCCTTCCGCCGCCCCGGCTCGCACACCGTTCCCGGCATCGCCTTCGGTCTGGGGGAGTCGCTCTGTGCCCTCGGGCACGGCTGCGAGCTTGACGTGCTCTTCGCGCCGATGCTGAACGAATACCGCGGGATGGTCGAACTGAAGTGGCAGATCAAGGCGTTTACGCCCTCTGAAGGCTGAGGCCTCACCGCCGATGCTACAAGTGGGTAGCCGTCGGTAGCATCGCTCGTGTCGTCGCGGACTCAGAACGGCAGGCAGCCTGATTTCCGCCGCCCTGACCTTTCTGCGAATCGGTTCGGGCGCCGAGGTCAGAAAAGCGTAGCCGCGCCTGATCTAGGCAAGGCCCTCTTTGCGGCGCTCTCCGTCTTCGTGCCCGACGTCGTCGTGCCCTGCGTTCGCGCCTGACCCGTGGGACACAGATCGAGGAGAGGGCAATCAGGGCACTTCGGCCCTTGGTAATGGCAGACCTTCTGCCCTAGGAACATCATCACCTCGTGGTGGTCGTACACCGTCTGGGTGTCCCACTCGGACGGCAACATCGCTTCCAACACCGCGTGGGCCGGTCCCACGTCGAGCTTTGGCGGGATCAATCCAAGTCGCTGGGCGACCCGGTGATGGTGACTGTCGACCGGCAAGGCGCGCATTCGCAGACGACTAAAGATGAGAACCGCCGCGCTCGTCTTCGGCCCTATACCAGGAATGCGTTCGAGCCACGCCCGCGCCGCCTCCGTCGTGAGTTCTCCGAGGAAGTCGAGCGACAGTTCGCCGCGCTCCTCGCGAATCCAGCGCAGGGAAGCTTGGATGCGGGGGGCCTTCTGCTCCGGCCAGGTCGCGGCGGAGATCGTCGCCTCGATGTCAGCCGTCGGCGCGTCGATCACCGCGTCCCAATCGGCGTACCGCTCCCGCAGCGCCCGGAAGGCTGTCGAAGAGTCGCGGTTCTTCGTGCGGTGGCTTAAGAGCGACGACACGAGTTCGCTCACGGGGTCCAGCGCGTGGAAGAACGCGACCGGACAGCCGAAGTAAGCGCATAGCCGCTCGTGGATCTCCAGAAAGCGACCTTGATCGACGTCGAAAAGCATAGGATCGGGACCTTTAAAGGGTAACTCCGGTTCCCGCCTTCAAACCTCCCATGACATCAGGAAGCGCTCTGGCCATCGCTCGCCAGAGTTCTTCTCAATCGACCTAAAAAGGGAGCCCCTGTCCGAGCCAAGATGCGCCGCGAGAACGTAGAATAAAGACGTGACCGCCGCGACCGCCCACCCGACGAAGATCCGCCTGAAGGTGCTCCGCCAGCAGGACGCGAACGCCCCGTCCCACTGGGACACGTTCGAAATCCCGTTCGTCGAGAAGCTGAATGTGATCTCCGCTCTCATGGCGGTCCAGAAAAATCCCCAGACGATCGACGGCAACGCCGTCCGACCGCCGAGTTGGGACGCCGCCTGTCTCGAAGAGGTGTGCGGCTCCTGCACGATGAACATCAACGGCACGATCCGTCAGGCGTGTACCGCGCTGATCGAGGAGATCGGCGACGTGGTGGGCGACGCCTACGAGGTCACCCTGGAGCCGATGAAGAAGTTCCCCCTTGTGCGGGACCTCGTCGTCGACCGCTCTCGGATGTTCGAAAACCTGAAGAAGGTCAAGGGCTGGGTTCCGATCGATGGCTCCTACGACCTTGGTATGGCCCCGCCCCAGGACGACGGTATGCGTCAGGTCCGCTACGCCCTCAGCCGGTGCATGACCTGCGGCTGCTGCGTCGAAGCCTGCCCCCAGGTGAACGAGCGCTCGACGTTCGTCGGCCCTGCCGCCCTCGGCCAAGCCCTGCTGTTCAACCTTCATCCGGTCGGAAAATCGCTGGAGAAGGATCGCTTGGAGTTCCTGACGGGCGAGGAAGGCATCACCGGCTGTGGCAACGCGCAGAACTGCGTGAAGGTCTGTCCGAAGAGCGTTCCCCTTACGCGCGCCATCGCCCAGCTCAATCGAGACACGACGATGTACAAGCTTCGTCGCTGGATGGGGCTGGTCTAATCCGGTAGCGGCAGGTTGAGCCCTGCCGCTACAACGGCCTTTTAGGAGACGTAAGGAGGGGTAACCTCCTACCATGCCCCTCCCTCTGCTCGCGCTGCTCGTTCTCCAGGCGGAGAAACCAACCGCTACGATCACCCTTGACGCCAAAACCGTCGTTGTCGGCAAAGCCCTCAAGGGCACCCTGACACTGACCCTCCCCGAGGGCCAGCACGGCTACCAGAACCCGCCTGCCGACGAGTTCGAGAACCCTATCACCCTCAAGGTTGTCGACAAAGGCTTTAAGCTCGGCAAGGTCGAATACCCGAAGGGGGTCGAACTCACGATGCAGGGTGCGGAAAAACCGTCCAAGGTGTACGAGGGAACGATCAAGATTCCCTTCACCTTGATCGCCACCAAGCCGCTCCCTAAGCTGTCAAGCATCGGCTTCTCGGTGGACTATCAGCTCTGCACGATGAACAACTGCTACCCGCCGAGCGCTCTGACCCTGAAAGCTCCTCTCAAGGTCATGCCCGCCGTCGCGGCTAAGAAGGCGGCAAAGAAGCCTTGAACGTCGGAAACGTCACGATCGGTGGCGGTCCTTTGACCGTCATCGCCGGGCCGTGCCTCGCCGAGTCGAAAGGACTCTGCGAGGAGGTTGCGGGCACGATGAAGGCCCTTTGCGCCGAGTTGGGCTTCCCCTACGTCTTCAAGGCGTCGTTCGACAAGGCAAACCGCACTTCGGTCGATACCGTGCGCGGTGGCGAGATGGAAGAAGGCTTGGCGACCATCCACGGCGTGGGCCAGACCTTCGGCGTCCCGACCACCACCGATCTCCACCTTCCCGACCAAGCCGTCACGGTGGCCCAGGCGGTCGACCTGCTCCAGATTCCTGCGTTCCTGTGCCGTCAGACCGACCTCCTCGCCGCCGCCGCGCGCGCTGGCAAGCCGGTCAACGTGAAAAAGGGCCAGTTCCTCGCTCCGCACGACTGCGGCAACATCGTCCAGAAGCTTCGCCACTTCGACGCGAAAGGGATCATGCTCACCGAGCGCGGCACGACCTTTGGCTACAACGCCCTGATCGTGGACATGGCCGGACTGGAGACGATGGCCTCGTTCGGCGTTCCCGTCTGCTTCGATGCGACCCACTCGGCACAGCGGCCCGGCGGCGCGGGCACTGAGACGGCGGGTGTGCGCGAGTCGATCCCGGCGATGGCCCGCGCGGCGGTCGCGGTCGGCCTCGATGCTCTGTTTGTCGAGATTCACCCTGCCCCCGATAAGGCCCTGAGCGACAAAGCGACCCAGTGGCCTCTTGCCCGAGCGAGAGAGCTTCTAGAGCCGGTAGCGGCGATCCACAACGTTAGGGCGTCGGTTCGTTAGGTCGGTATCGTCGGGTCGTAGGTGAGGACTAGATCACCCCAACCACGACCCAACGCCTAGAGACCCAATGACCTTGTGAGCCACTCGGCGTCGTTCTCGACCATCTCCGGGTGCCAATCGTGGCCCCAGTCGTATTCCACCAGCCGCTTCGTTCCCGGCAGGGCCTCGAAGATCGCCCGTACGTTGGCGGGCTTCGAGGCGGGGTCCTTGAGGCCGAGCGAAACCTGGGTCGGGACCCGGCAGTGCGCGGCTTGGAAGACCGTGTCGTAGTAGGGGATCGTGCTCAGGATGCGCTCACGACCGACGGGCATCGTGTCCATCGCTTCGATCAGCTCCTTGGTCGGGTATCGGTACACCTGCCCTTCGAGCGATTCGGCAAGCCGCCCGAGGAACGGCATGTCGGCGCACACCGCCCGCACGATGGGGCACCAGGCTCCAAGCCAGACCGACATCCCACCGCCCTGGCTCATGCCCATCGCCCCGATCCGGTCCTCGTCGCACTCGAGCTGCGTTTGAAGCACACGGGTGGCGACGATCGCGTCGCCCAGCATCCGCCGGAAGATCCAGGTCGAAGAATCGCCCGCTCCTTCCGCGAAGTACCCTCGCTCGGTCTCGTACTTCTCCTGGTGGAAAGCCGACTCGCCGTGGAAGTTGAACGAGAGCGAGGTGAAGCCGCGCCGCGTCCCGTACGCGTCGGGGAGCTTCGACTCACGCCCGTAGGGCGGAAGCCACACGAAAGAGGGAGCCCGTCCCGCCCCCGGCTCGTAGGCGATCCAGCCGCGCACCTCGCCTGCGAGCCCCTGGAACGTGATCTCGTCGACCCGATGACCGGTCGGGGAGACGCGGTCGGTCGTCGATCGACCAAAGCGGAGCGGTACGCCGAACGCCTCGGCGGCGGCCTCGTGCCAGAACGGTTCGAGGTCCTCGGGAGCCTCGATCAAGGCCTTACCCTACAAGCGCGTTCGCGCCCACGGCGCGCTGCTGCGCCTCGACATGGAGCCCGGTGGTCATCAACCACGCGGTCGCCCGCTGGATCTCTTCCACGGGTCCGGAAAGCTCGAGGTGAAGCCAGCCGTAGTCGACCTCGACGTTGGCCCGCAGCACGTTGACCTTCAGGTTGAACTCGCGGCAGAGCCGCCAAAGCCAAGCCTCCCCGACCTGATCGCGGCCGGCGGTGATGTGCAGATCGACGTGGGTCATCGTTACGGGAAAGATACCCCGTCAGCCCCGTTCGACCGTAAAGTGGTAAGTCCCATCCGCGCTGACGAGGGAACCCTCAGCCTTCTGTGGCCAGCCCGCTTTGTCGAGCGTCGTCCCGATCGTGAGTTTGCCAAGCGTCTTTTCCGCGAACGCGAGCGTGGTATCGAGGTCGAGGCGAGGTCGCTTCCAGCTCCCCTTTCCTGCCAGCTCAAGGCCGCTCACGTCGGTTTTCGGCACCGTGACGTCGCCGTCCTCGTCGAGAGCGGGTAGGTAGAACGCGAGGAGCGGCAGCCAGATCGGCCCTTGCGGCCCTGCGATGCTGAGGCCGCTGGGAAGCCCCGTCGGCTCGATGCCCATCTCGCCTCCTCCCACGAGCGGCGACGCGACCTTCTGCTCGCCGATCGTGGCGTGGTAGTCCGTGAGCCGCAGGTCGAGCTTCAGCTCTCCCTTTCCGCCTTTGGGGACCTTCGTTTCGACCACCCTCGCCCGGAGGCGGTACGAAAAGCGGTCGCCGGAGTTCTGTACCATCTCGACCCGGTACCTTCGTTCTACTCCCGGACGGACTTCCCGGACGAGCGGGGCCAAGAGCGCGAAGGTCAACGCCAACATACGCATAATAAACCCGAGTCGGGCACTATCCATGCCCAAAGGACGTACGTCTTAGGTCGCCGGACTCCGGCGACCCGAAGGAAGAACGATGAAGATTTCGAACGTTTCCGCTATGATCGCGGCCATCGGCCTGTCGGCCGTCGTCCTCGCCCAAGGTCCGATGGGCGGTCCTCCCGGCGGCGGACGCGGTCAGGGCCGCGGCGGAATGATGGGCATGGGCCGCCGCATGGACCCCAGGCAACAGGCCGACCGAATGACGCAGATGATGACCCAAATGCTGAGTCTCACCCCGGCCCAGCAGGCGAAGGTCAAGGCGATCGCCCTGAGGTCCGCGATGGACATGAAGAAGATCCGCGACGCCCAGGAAGCCGCGATCAAGAAGGTTCTGACCGCCGACCAGCAGAAGAAGCTGGCCTCGATGGCCAGCGGTCCCGGCGGACGTCCAGGCGGTCCCGGCATGGGCGGTCCCGGAATGCGCCGCGGCGGCTAGGCCCCTCGATCTTCGTGGAACGGTCCCGCCCTGCCGGGACCGCACCGATCGCGACCCTAGAACGGGTCGAGCTGGCCGGGATCGTACGCCGACTTTCCGAGGAACTCCTCGTCGGGAGCGGCGTGGAAGGCGAGCCGACGGCCGTCGGTCGGGTGATCGACCGCGAGGTAGGCCGCATGAAGCTGGAGCGCCCCGTCGCGGTACGCCTTCGGCGCGTAGAGCGCGTCGCCGAGCACCGGCATCGCGTGATAGGCCAGATGGACGCGGATCTGATGCGTCCGGCCCGTCTCCAGGCGGCAGGCGAGTACCGTCCCCGCGTCCAGCCGCACGAGTCGCTTGACATGGGTCCGCGCGGGTTTGCCATCCGGCACCACCCCCATCCGAACCCGATGCTTCGGGTCGCGTCCGATCGGCATATCGATAACGAACCGCTCCCGCTCGACGTTGCCCGCGACGACCGCGAGGTAGCGTCGTTCCGCTGTCTTACCTTCGATCTGACGCGCCAGCGCGACGTGGGCGGAATCGGTTTTAGCGACTACCATCAGCCCCGTCGTCTCCTTGTCCAGTCGGTGGACGATGCCGGGCCGAAACGCCTCGCCCACCTCACTCAGAATCGTTCCGCGCGCCAACAGTGCATTTACCAGCGACGGCTCGTTCAGCGAGGAGGCCGGATGCGAGGCGAGGCCACGCGGCTTGTTCACGACGAGCAGGACGTCGTCCTCGTACACGATGTCGAGCGGGATGTCGACGGGAGTAAGGTCGTGCGCCGCCTTCTCCTCGGGCTCGGCGAGGGCGACCCGCATCCCGGGCTCAAGACGGAAAGAAGGCTTCTGGGGAGCCCCGTCCACCGTGACCTCGCCCGCCTCTACAAGCCGAGCGAGTTTGGTCCGGCTGTGCTCCGGGAGTCTCTGGGCCAAGAAACGGTCGAGCCGCTCCGGCGCCTCCGCGAGGAATTCCATAGTCAGATTGTGACCGCGCGGAACGTCCGAACGTATCTTGCTCGCCTCTTGCGTCAACCTCTATCCTGTGCTACGATGGACGCCTCTCGATTATCGTTGTAGTCGTTCACGATCCGTTGCCGTCTCCCCCGGTATCGTTCGCCTCGCCGACGAACACCGCCACCCGCCTTCTACCAAGGCTCGGTGAGGCCATCGGGCTCCGCCTGGAGGCGGGTCGTCTCGCTCGGGACCAGGTTCTTCTTATCCAGGTGAGGAGCATGGATCGAAACCGGCTCCTGCGGCTCGTCGCCGGCACGAGCGGCGGCGCTTGGGAGCCGATCGAGAACGGCTACCGCCTCGTGCTCGGCGAACCCCAAACGAAGGCGCTTTGGAAGCGGAGGGAAGCGGCACGCAAGGCGTGGATCGCCCAGGCGGCGGACGACCCGTCGCACGGGTGGTCGTCGAGAGGCCCGTGCGAGCGCCGTGACGCCCTTGCCGCCGTCGCGAGGACGATCGGCGCCTCCACACTCGCCGCGCTCCGTCCGGGCGTCCGCCAAGTCTGGTCGCTCACCCCCGCCGCCGGAGAGCGCCCGCTTCCGCCCGCCGCCCGAGAGATCGCGCGCGGCCTGGTCTCGGAGCGTCAGAAGGCGTTCGAAGACGCCCGACTCAAGGGGTACGAGGATCCCGCCGGCGCGGTCAACCCGATTCATCGAAGACCCGCGTCGATCGTCTTCGCGGCCCGGCATGGTCGCACCTCGGACGACGTGGGGCTCGCCCTGGGGATCTTCGCCGATGACGGCTCCGCGATCATTCATACGGAGGAGAGAATGACGGCTCCCCTTCCCGTCGATCGGTCAGGCGTCGCGAACCGCATGCCCAGCGAGGCCAAGCCGTTCTCCGAGGACACGGAGGGGTGGGCCGCCGTTCTCCCCCACGACGCCGTGCCCGGCCCGGCGGGCTACGCACGGGTACGCCCATCCGGAAACCTCGGAACCCCTTGGATTCTCGGTCGGGCTCGCCCTTGAGGAAACGGCGACCTTTCTCTGGGTCGGCATCGTAGCTTGTCTTCCGGACTCCCCTTACACGATCGAGTTCGGCCGGGTTGCGAAGAAGGGCCTTTTCAAAGGCGTGGTCGAAAGCCCTCGCGCAAGGCGGCATGGACGTCCGGGTCGAAGGAGGAACGCTCGTGGTGCGCTCCTTAAATCCCGGCACGAGCGCGACTCTACTCTACGCGCCGAGCGCGGGCTGCTCCGCCGTCGCATTGCCGACGTGGAGCGAGACGGCCATCTGAATTTCCGTTACTCGGAGCCGTTGGGCCTCGAGTACGCCCACTTTAACTCGCTTCCCGCGAACCTCTACAGAGATCTGTATCCATGGGAGTGGCCTTGGGAACCCCCGCTCGCTTGGAACAGCCTCACCCCAGCCCAAATGAGTCGCGCCCTGGGGGATGGCCTTCCTCCACGTGAGGTCCCCGGCTTCGAAACGAGGCTCGTCGGAAACTGGGAACCGTACGGCGTACGCGACGCCGACGAAGATGTTGGAAGCCCCACGATCGAACGCTGGCTGCAAACGATGATAAACCAAGGGGTCGTTCGAGCCCGGATCGAGACGACGCCGATGGCGGCCGTCAAGTCGGTCGGTCAGTCGGCTCCTTCCCGAATCCCTCGACTACGGTGCGATCGCCGCGTCGCTCGCGCAGCCTCAGCCCAGGGCCGCCTTCCGATCGCCGAGAAGCGCCTTCTATCCGGCGATCGGCCAGAGGGTCTCGATTCGGCTCACGATGCCGAACGATCCATCGACCCGCTTCGAAACCTCGTTCGATCTCGCTTTCCGCACCAGCGACGTTCCGACGCGCTATCCTTCCCTCTTCCCCGCGCTGCGGCAAGCCTTGGACCAACCCTAGACGGATAGACTCTAGGGGATGCGCCGCCTCCTTCCGTTCTCACTTCTGATCGTCGGCTTCACGGGAGCTGGTTGCGCGAAAGAGGAAAAGGCAGCCCCCACCACGACGATGGCCTCTGCGTCAACAGGCCCCATGTCGAACGAGCCTGCCTCGAAGATCGCCACCGTCGATCTCACCCCCTCAAGCATGGCGACCGCGATGGACGTGCCGCTCTATCCGGGCGCTACCGCGCCCGACGGCCTGAGTTCCAAACCAGACAAGCGCACCGACGGATCGACCCGCTATTCGCTCGTCCTCGCTACCCAAGACGCTCCCGCGAAGGTTCTCGCCTTCTATGCCAAGGAGCTCGGACTTGAGGCGAAAACCGGAACGGTGGTCGGCTCCACGAAGAAGGGCAACGCCGTCATCGTCTCCGCCGCGCCCGAGGCGGGCCGAACCCTGATCCGCCTCAAGTCGATCGCCTACGCGAACAAGTGATCGGCGTCGACGGTCGTATCCCCTATGCGAGCCGTCCTGTGCGCCCTCTTCGTCCTCTCCTCGTTCGCGGTCGCGGAAGCCCAGTCGGGTGCGCCGATCCACCACGCGGGCCGTGTCATCAAGCGCAAGGCTCTGAAGGTGCGTCACTCGTACCGTGCGACGAAGCGCTACGTCGGTCACAAGTACCGAGGCGTTAAGAAAGCGATCAAGGACTGACCGCTCCCATTCAGGATCGGGACCGGGCGACCGCCTCGCGAAAGAAACGGTCGGCCCGAAGCGTGTTCGACTCGCGGGCGTAGTCGTAGACTGACTTTCCGTGTGCGTCCTTCGCTCCAAGATTCGCTCCGTGGCTCAGTAACCAAGGGACCAAATCGTATTCGCCACTCTGAGCCACCGCCATCAGGGGCGTTAGGCCGAATTTTGGATCGAGGTCGTCGACCGAAACCCTCGCCCGGAGGACGTAGGGGAGCATCAGTCGGTTGTGGACGGCGGCGGTGTGCATCCATCCCCACCCGTTTCGGTTGTGGTAGCGCGGATTCGCGCCTGCTCGCACGAGAGCTTCGAAGATCTGCGTCTGGCCTTCGTTCAGGGCGTAATAGACCGTGTTCCGGCCTTCCCGATCGACCCGGTTCGGATCCGCGCCGTGAGCGAGAAGCCATCCCGCGCTGAGAGTGTTTCCCATCTCGATCGCCTTGAACAGCGGCGTCCGCCCGGTTTGGCTCGGCTTGTCCGTCGGGATCCCCTTGCTACGCAGGAAGTCGAGCACGCCCGGATTTGTATTGAAGGCGGCGAGATGGGCGACCGTAGAGCCGCCTTGAGTCTGCGACAGAAGGTTGCCGCCGCGCGCGAGAACGTATTTCTGCACCGTCGTGCCCGACACCGCGAAGGAGACGAGGGTCGTGTTCAGCTTCGTCGGCCCCGTGATCTTCAACAATCCCGGTTCCCTTTGAAACCGCCGGATGATGGCATCGTCGGACGTGTTCGCCATCCACGTAAAGAGGTGGCCGATGTCGTGAAGGTCTTGCGGCCCGTCGTACACCTTGATCGCGACGACCTCGATCGCATCCATCGATCCTGTGTTCCAGCGCCGCCCCGGGTAGTCGGTGGTGAAACCCTCGCGTCCCCCGCTCTTGTTGAACGGAAGCAGACTTCCCCGGTGAGCGACGCCTGTGTTGTCGAACGTCCGTAAGGGGAAGACGGGGCTCAGGTAGGTCGTGCGCGAACCCTCGCGCACCCGGAGTCGTACATCGATCTCCGCGACTTCCGAACGGGTTTCGTTTTTGAAGCGAACCGTGAACGAGCGCCGGACGTTGCCGGGAATCGCCGAGGGGGAGTAGCCGCTCGGGCCCTGCTCCCACACCCGGAATCCCTTGAGCTGGGCGAGGGTCAGCGTCCTCGTCCGTCCCGTACCGGCGGAAGCGGAAGCGGAGGCGACGGCGAGAAGACCCACGAGGACCAAGGCGGAAAGGGCGACGGGCCGCTTCATCGAAAGGGACGTTACCCAATGATCACGGTTTGTACTACGTCCTTTTTCAGCGTCGTCGACGTAAGAGATCCCAGATGAACGTGGCGATGGACAGAAGGGCGACGAGGAGGGTCGAGAACTCCTGCGAACCTCCGCAGTCGCCGCTATAGGGCGACATCGTCCAGGCGGGATGGATGGCGAGAAGCGCGAGGCAGAGCGTGGCCGCCGTCCAACGCCGTAACAGGAGGGCGAACAAGGCGAGAAGCCCGCTGGAGACCGCTCCCCACTGTGCCATCTGCCGAGCCGCCTCCATCATGCCTCGGGCGGCAGGACCCCTACAGGCGGTCGCTCCAACGCTTGCTCCCAGGAGCAAGATGAGCGATCCGAATCTCACGTTCGCGCACGATGGAACCGCCCCGCCGCTTCGACCCAGCCTGTTGGCGTCGTGGTCTGTCGCCGTTCGCCGGTGCGCTCGTCAACGATCGTCGCCTCGACGACCTCGGCCCACACCGTCGGACGAAACATGAACCGGGTCATCGCCACGTCACGAGGCGGCTTGGCATTCTGCCACTCGCTCAGGGCGCTGTCCCAAACCGACGAGAAATCGGCGGTGTAAGGGTGATCCGTGGTCAAGCCGATATCCTCAAGCCGCCAACCCGAAGGCTGCGTAAGCCAAAATCGGGCTCCTCCACCCCCACCCGCCTCGTACTCGCACCAGACGGGAACCGAAACCCGACGTCGGCTTTGGGAGACGAGGCGCCACCCAACGGGAACGTTCGGCGACCTAGGTTTGAAAAGGAAGAAGCGACCGGAGCACGCAGCGGTACCGTTCGGCACGAGCCGATCGGGCTCGTCGGCACGAACGCCGTACCACAGGCTCGGGACCATGCGGAGGAACCCCCGCTGGGCAACGTCGTTCACCAAAGGCTTTAGCTCCGGGTGATCGTACTCAAGAGCCGCGCTGAAGTTGACCGTCATCGGGTAGCCAGCTGGGATGGCGCTTGGACGACGTCCGTAGAACGCGTCGAGGTCGGGACCGATCAGTTGGAATTCGGCGCTCGCTCCCCAGAACCCGAGGCTCAGCGGACGCTGATACGGCTCAACCCGGTCGGGCGCGACCCGCGTCAGGGCGGGATTGGGCGACGAGAAACCGGTCACGTACCCCGAGCCGGCGATCAACGCTCCAAGAACGACCTTGTTCACGACGTGAGCCTACCCTTACACAGAAAGAAGGCCCCGGCGCACCGCGCCGGGGCCTTCTAGACCGTTTGGAAGGAATGGGCAGGTCCATCGATCCGGGTAGCCCAATCATGGTCGGGCTCAACCCAGACGCTCGATACGTGGTGGGGCAGGAACGAGACGGGGGCGCCCGCCACAATGTTCATGTCCGTCTTCGGGTCGCTGTCCAAGACGCCGTGGTAGGCGTCGCTCTCGACCGACCGGATCGCGACCCACATCCGCTCGACCTGCCCCGTCTCGGTACTTTCGAAGTGGAGCTTGACGAGTTCGCCCGCCCGAAGGCGCTCGCGCATCTCTCGGCTCGGGATGTGGAACGTTTGGGGATGCTCTTTGGCGATTGGTTCGACGTCGACGAGTCGGATCATGGCTTCTTAAAAAAGGAAGAAGGCCCCGGCGCGGTGCGCCGGGGCCTTCGGAGAATCGCTCCGGGGAGCTTTACTCCGTGATCTCGGTGATGGTGCCCGCGCCAACGGTGCGGCCACCCTCGCGGATCGCGAACTTGGAGCCCTGCTCCATCGCGACCGGCTTGCCTTCGATCAACTCGATCTCCATCGTGACGTTGTCGCCGGGCATGACCATCTCAACGCCCGTGGGGAGCGAGAGGGTGCCGGTAACGTCCGTCGTGCGGAAGAAGAACTGCGGGCGGTAGCCCGAGACGAACGGCGTGTGACGGCCGCCCTCGTCCTTCGAGAGAACGTAGACCTCAGCCTTGAACTTGCGGTGAGGCTTGATGGAACCCGGCTTCGCGATGACCTGACCGCGCTCGATGGAGGCACGATCCACGCCGCGGAGCAGAAGGCCGACGTTGTCGCCCGCCTCGCAGTAGTCCAGCAGCTTGCGGAACATCTCGATACCGGTGCAGGTCGTCTTGCGGGGGGCTTCGGAAAGACCCACGATCTCGACTTCCTCCATCGACTTGAGCTGACCGCGCTCGACGCGACCCGTGGCGACCGTGCCGCGACCGGTGATCGTGAACACGTCCTCGACGGCCATAAGGAACGTCTTGTCCTTATCGCGCTCGGGGGTCGGGATAAAGCTGTCGACGGCGTCCATCAGCTCGAGGACGGGCTTGTACACCGCGTCGTCGACCGGCAGGCCCTTCTCGAGAGCCTCGATGACCTTGACGGCCGAGCCCTTGATGATGGGAGTGTCGTCGCCGGGGAACCCGTACTTGCTGAGCAGGTCGCGGACTTCCATCTCGACGAGCTCGATGAGCTCCTCGTCGTCGACGAGGTCGACCTTGTTGATGAAGACCACGATGTGGGGCACGCCGACCTGACGGGCGAGCAGGATGTGCTCGCGGGTCTGGGGCATGGGGCCGTCCGTCGCGGACACGACCAGGATCGCGCCGTCCATCTGGGCGGCGCCGGTGATCATGTTCTTGATGAAGTCGGCGTGGCCAGGGCAGTCGACGTGCGCGTAGTGGCGCGTCGCGGTCTCGTACTCCTGGTGCGAGATGTTGATCGTGATGCCGCGCGCCTTCTCCTCGGGAGCCGAGTCGATCTCGGCGTACGAGACCTTCTTCGACAGACCCTTCATCGCGAGGGTGCCGGTGATCGCGGCGGTGAGCGACGTCTTGCCGTGGTCGACGTGGCCGATCGTGCCGATGTTGACGTGGGGCTTGTTCCTTTCGAATTTAGCGCGTGCCATTTTGGGTTTCTGATCCTCTGCTCCGGTTCCCTCGCGGTCGCCGGTCAAGCGTTTCCGGCCACAGAGGACGGAAGGCGGTTCAGCTTTCGATTGTACCGGGAGACTCACGTCGTTCGCAAGTTCGAGGGTTAGACTTAACGATCCTTCGTGCGAAGCGTCTAGGGCTTCCCTTCGCTTCCTAGTTCGATCGGGTCCCCTCCGGGACCGCCGGAATCTCCGTAGAGCCGGTATCTCGCGCCCTTCACGACGTAGCGAAACCGTTTTCGCGTGGCCGGGTCGGTCGTCTCCGCCGCTGGGGCGGCGTCGGTAAGCAGGGTTGGTGGTTTTAAGTACCGCCAGCGGTACGCCTCGATGCGCATGTGCAGACGTAGGAGGCATAGCCGCCGGTCGTCTTTCGCCGCCGGGAAACCGTCGATGGCGAGGCGTACCCGGTCGCACTGAGCCAAGGGGATCGCGTCCAGGTGGGTGGCGAACGACGCGAGGACGATCCCTTCGGCATCCTCGCTCCGGACCCGCACCGCCATCGTCAGGCCGTCGAGAAGAAGGGTCACCGCCGAAGGAGGCTGGCCGTCGGCCAAGCGAACGCGGGCGGCGGTTGCGACGAGTCCTGCGACCCGTTCGACGGCGTCCCGCCCTTCGGAAGCAGGCGGTCCCGGCGTGTAGGGCGCCTCGGAGATCGTGCGCAGACCGTCGAGGACCGCCGCCCAGCGTTCGGTCGCCGCACGCTGGACCGCGAGCGGCGTCGTGCCGGGCGGCGAACTCGCGACGGCGTCGAGCGTCCGTTTCCAATCCGATTTTGGGAGCCGCGCGCCAAGCTGGACGTAGGCATCAGGCGCCTGATGCGCGAGCAGGGCGACGAAAGGGCTCACGGCGCGACCTCGTGATCGTCCTTGGCTGGACGCACGTACTTCAGCTCGATTTCGCCCGTCTGCGGGACGCCTTCCGACGCGAGGCGGATCGTGCCGTCGTCATGAAGCTCATAGAGGTATGGCTCTCCCGTAAGAGGATCGGTCACGTCCAGGCTCTTCGGATACCGTCCATGGTCCCAACGGTACTGGACCAGTCGAGCATGGAGACTCAGGAGTCGAAGCTGGGTTCGAACGCGAACCGCCGCGTTGGTCGAACCGCTGAAGATCGGCGTCGTCTGCCCCATCAGCGCGTCCGCGAGATCCTGCGGATTCTCCTCGTTCATCCCGTCCAGCGCCTCGAACCGGTCGTACCAGGTTCGTTCCGGACCCGCGAAAATCCGTTCCATCGCCCGCGTCCGCGCGTCGATGCGCGCCTGGATGACGCCCAGAAGCCGCTGACGTCCCGACGGAGAGGTGGTCTCGAGTTCACGTTGCCACCGCTTGCCCCGAGGATCCGGCCCGCCCTCGTCGTCCGAGACGAAAACGTTCTTGACGTTCTTCTTCGCAAAGGCTTGACGGATTCCCGCGATCCCAAACGCCGCCTCCGCCGCCATGGTCTCTCGGATCGCCAAGGGACGGGCCAGCAACCCATCGACGACGCGTTGAACGCGGACCGCGTCGGGACGGCTCAGGCGCGGTAAGAGATCGACGAACGCTCCGAGGGCGACCGCGCTGTTGGCGGCGCCGACGAGATTCGAGATCAAGACGCCCCGCGCCCCGTTGTCGGCGAAGACGAGAATGTCGAGCAGGGTGGCGGCGGCGCGGGACGTGTCGCCGTCCGCCGCGTAGACGCTCGACGCCCGCGTGGCGAAGCGGGAAATTTGGCGGAAGGAGGCGAACTCGGGAAAGAGCGTGTCCGGTCCGAGGCTTGAACGTGGATCGAAGACCCGTTTCGCGTTGCCCCGCGCGACGAGGTCTAGAACACGACCGAAACGCCTTAGTTCTTCCCGTCGAACCTCCAGCGGCACGACGAAATTCGGCCTTCCCGGAAAGGGTTGACCCGGAACCCAGTCCGCGAAGCTCTTCGCCTCCTCGCTTCTCGTCAGTTCAGCGGCCTGGAGGTACTCCTCGTAGCCGTTCTGTCCTGTCGGGCGGATGCCGATCTCCTGCAAGAGACTCTTCGTCTGAATCGCGCCGACCAAGAAGGCCAGACCGATCACGCGAGTCTCCCTTGTGAGGGGAGCTTTGTACCGTCGGTGGGGAAGACCGGTCCCATGCCCGCTATTCTATCAAACGATTCCTCGCACGGACGCTCTATCCGGCGGCGGGCCATTCGATCCAAGAGCCTTTGCGGATGGCGATGCGCCAGAAAGGCTCCTGCGTCGGATCGCCGAAAAAGCGGGTGAGCCGGAGGGAAACGTCGGTGAGGAACTCCGTTCGCGTCACCTCGTAGCCCACCGGCGAGTGGCTGACCGCGATGGCGATCTTCCCTTCCTCCTGGAGCTTGGTCGCCTCCGTAGGGCAGGTGACGTTGAACCATTCCCAACTGTAGGTCTGGACCTCGTCGTTGATCCCGGTCAGGCCAAAGCCCTTGAGGTCCTCGGGTCGCTTGTCGGGATGCTCGTCGATCGCGAACCGATAGGGACCGCTCAGGCGGATACACTTCCGGTAGTAGGTCAGATTTTCCGCCGTACGGTGTTCGTCCACCTGAACGTCCTCGACCCCGACGACGAGGGCGCCGTTCGCCACCTCTTTTCCGGTCACCGTCTCGATGACCGCCCAATGCACGTTGCCCAATGCTCCGTCGCCTTGTGCCATGGCGTCACCATAGCGCGGTGAACCGTTTTTGTCAAGCCGATTGGCTAAGATCCCCGGCGGACCTTGTCAAAAGGTCTACCCGGGGTCTGAACGGCCTTTCGGGGCGACCGACTTATCGCAGGGCGACGGTAACGTTCGTTCCGCCCGTGTCCGCGCTAACGGCGGGAAGGGCGACCGTGAGGCGGTTGGGGGTCCGGTCCTTGGGAAGGCTGAACACCATGGCGAACTCGAACGCGCCCTTTGGAGCCAGGATCGGCGCGTCCAGCGTCTGGTACGAACCGAAGTCGGAACCGAGATCCGGGCCCAGGTCCGGGTTGCCGATGGGGCGCACGTCGATGGCGGTCAGCGGAACCCCCACGCCGTCCTCGCCAAAGAGGGCGATGTCCAGCCCCGAGGGAAGAACCGGGCGGCGAGTCTCGTCCGATCGGTTCTCCACCCGCATCCGCACCACGACGAGACGCTCGTCCTTGAGTCGCGGCGAGATCCTGCGCTGTCGGGGGTCGTTCTGCGTTCGGTACGAGCCCTTCGGCTCCTCGACCCCGACCACCTGGAACGAGAGGCCGCCGGTATCGACGGTCTCTCCGACCTTCGTGGTGACCTCCCGGGCCTCGGGAGCCTTGGGCGGCGTGAAGTTCGGGGTGAAGCTTCCCACGCTTCCCGTGGTCATGCCGGTGATGGGGTTGCCCGCAGGGGTCGTACCCAAAGCGTTCGTGTTCCCCGTCCCGGCGATCGTCGCCGTCCCATTCTGGATCTGAAGTCCGCCCCCAAGGTAGGACGCCACGTCCTTGACCGGCACCATGAGCGTGCCATCGACCGTCTTGAGGTTCGTCGAGACGACCTGCCCGTTGGCGAGAAGCTGATTGACCGCGCCCTGCCAGCCGACCGCGACGGACGCGAGGCCAAGGGCGAGGGAAAGCGAGAGAACGTGGGCGCGGCGCATGGGGGTTACGACGCGAACGGGGAAACCAGGGTTCGTCGCGAGACTAACCCCTCGACGAACCCTCGGCCCGGACCGCCTCGTCCATCTCCGCCACCAGGGCGCGCATCTCCGACGCGTAGGCGTCCAGACGGTCGGCGAGGCGGTCGTCGGTCATCGCGAGAAGGCGGACGGCAAGCAGCCCGGCGTTTCGGCCGTTGCCGATCGCCACCGTCGCGACGGGGATGCCGGCGGGCATCTGGAGGATGGAGTACAGGGAATCCACCCCTGAAAGCGTGCGGGTGTGGACCGGAACGCCGATCACCGGCAGGGTCGTCAGGGAGGCGACCATGCCGGGAAGGTGCGCGGCGCCGCCCGCCCCTGCGATGATCGTCTTCAGACCCCGGCCTCGCGCGGCCTTCGCATATTCCACCATGCCTTCGGGCGTGCGATGGGCGCTCACGACGCGCATCTCGTGGGCGACGCCGAACTCGACGAGCGCCTCGGCGGCGGGCCGCATGGTATCGAGGTCGCTCTTGCTGCCCATGATGATGCCGACGAGAGGGGCTTCTTCCATGGCCCGAAAGACTACGACAAAAAGGCCGGGCGCCGCTTCGGAGCGAAGGCGAGCCAAAGACCGTCGGCCTTGAGCGGGCCTCTCGAGGCATCCACTTTCTGCCAGTGTAAACCCAGACGTTCGGAGGCCATCGCCATGGCGGCGAAAACGACGTACCGGGACGGCCTTTAGATCGAAGACAGGATCGCCTCCGCCATGCGGGCGGAGGCCCCTCGGTTCGCCTCGACGAGCGCGCGGGCGGCCTCGCCCATGCGCGCCCGACGCTCCGGGTCGTCTATAAGGCGGTGGAGTTGGCGAACCAGATCGTTGGCATCCTCGCAGACGATCGACGCGCCCGCCTTTTTGGCAAGGTCGGCGACGTCGCGAAAGTTCTGGGTGTAGGGTCCGTGGAGGACCGGCTTGCCATGGGCGAGCGGCTGGATCAGGTTCTGCATCCCGACCTTCGCGAAGGAGCCGCCGATCACCGCGACGTCGGCCACCCGGTAGACGCGGGCCAGCTCGCCGTAGGTGTCGAGGATCGTCACCCCGCCGTACGTCCCCCTCGAACGGTAGCCGTACCCACCGCCCGCTCGAGCCTCGTCGAGCGCCGCGACGAATTCGCCCGTCCGCTCGAGATGGCGCGGCGCGACGACCCACTGCCACGTCGGCTCCGTCGAGATCGCACGGGCCACGCCGCCGAACTCCTCGGCGCGCAGCGAGCCGACCACCACGACGGCCCGTCCGTCAAGCCCAAGTTCCCGCCGCCAGTCCGTCGCGTCGTCGAGCCCGTCGAGCGCCTGGTCGAACTTGAGGTTTCCCGTCGCTTCGACGTCCTTCGCTCCCAGCGCGCGGAACCGCTCCGCGTCGGTCTCCGACTGCGCGAGGACGCGGCGCACCATCCCCAGAAGCGGGCGGTAGAAGAACCCGAGCCTGCTCGCCTTGGGGAACGAACGGTCTGAGAGGCGAGCGTTGACGACGAAGATCCTCGCGCCGCCCCCTCGGGCCGCGCGGAACAGGTTCATCCACAGCTCCGTCTCCAGCACGATCAGGGCGTCGGGCCGAACGCGTCGCATCGCGGCGCGGGTGAAGGAGGCCAGATCGAGGGGAAGGTAGACGAGGTGGTCGTAGAGCCGCTCCTTCGCCTCCCGCGCCGTCCCGTGGCCGCTGCTCGTGGTGACGCTCAGGACGATCTCGTGCTCGGGCAGGCGCGACCGAAGCTCGCGCAACAGCGGCTGGGCGGCGACGAACTCCCCCACGGACACGGTGTGGACCCACAGCCGCGGACGACTTCCCTTTTCCGGCATCGAGTCCTGGTAGTCGCCCCGCCGCTCCCGCCAGTTCGGCCTCTCCTTCCGCCGCGAGGTGCGCCAAAGCATCCACGGCGCCCAGAACGGCGCCGTGAGTATAAGGAGCAGATTGTAGAGGAAGAACACAGACTGAGTTTTAGGATTTCGGCGAACCTAAAGTCGGAGGTCGCAGACGATCTCCGCCGCCTCGAGGTACTTCCGGCGCGTATTCTCAACCACCGCCTCGGGGAGGGTGGGACCGGGAGGGGTCTTGTTCCAGCGGACGCTCTCCAGGTAGTCGCGAACGTACTGCTTGTCGTAGCTCGGCTGGGCGCCGCCGGGCTGGTAGAGGTCGGCGGGCCAGTAGCGGGACGAGTCGGGGGTCAGCGCCTCGTCGATCCACACGAGGCCGTCGTCGCCCAGGCCGAACTCGAACTTGGTGTCGGCGAGGATCAGGCCCACGGAGGCGGCGTGGTCGGCGGCGCGGCGGTAGAGCTCGAGGGTCCAGTCGCGCGCCTGCTCGGCGACCTCGCGGCCCACAAGGTCCACCGTGCGGTTCCAACCGATGTTCTCGTCGTGGCCTTCCTCCGCCTTGGTCGCGGGGGTGAAGATCGGCTCCGGCAGCTTCGCACTCTCGACGAGCCCGTCCGGCAAGTCGAGGCCGTGGACCCCGCCGCCCTGAGACCGATACTCCTTGTAGAGCGAGCCGGAGATGTAGCCCCGAGCGACGCACTCGACGGGGAGGGGGCGGCACTTGCGGGCGATCGTCGAGCGGCCCTTGAGCTCGGGCGCGTCGACCCGCCGGAGGATCTCCTCGTCGGCCACGGAGACGACGTGGTTCGGGCAGACGTCGCGCAGACGCTCGAACCACCAGGCCGACATGAGGTTGAGGATGCGCCCCTTGTCCTCGATGCCGTTCGCCATCACGACGTCGAAGGCGGAGATGCGGTCGGTCGCGACGATGAGCAGCTCGTCGCCCAGGTCGTACACCTCGCGCACCTTGCCGACCTTGGGCGGCGGGAGTCCGGGAAGGTCGGTCTTGAGAAGCGCGGGCATGGGGTCTATTGTGACGCGGACCGCCTAGGGCTTGGGAGCCAAGAGGAACATCGTCTGTTCGCGAGGCCCCCGAAGCGCACTGAACACGACGCTTCCATCTGGGGCCATCACCACCGCTTCCGTAGGACGCCACCCGGCGGGCAATTTCGGCAGAAACTCGATCTCGCCTTCTTCGGACTTGAAAACGGCCTTGCCGTTCTTGAGCCAAGCGTCCCACTTCCGCCCCTCCTTGACGAGCGAGCCGAGGGTGATCGGAACGTCTTGGAATTGGAGTTCGCGCGGCTTGCGGACGATCTCGACCTTTCCCCCTCGCGCGATCCAATTCATGCCGGGCCGATCCATCCAACCATAGATCAGCCCGGCATCGTCTACCTTCGCGACGTGCAAAGTCTCACGAGGGGCAACTCTGACATCGAGCCAGGAGCGTTTTAGAGTACGCGTATCGATCTGATATGGATGGCCTTCCTTGTTACCGACAGCAAGCCCCGCCCGGTTGATTACCCGAAGTTGCTCGTATTGTTCCCGATCGTCCGCCGGCTCTCCGATGATCGTCACTTCGCCGTTTTTCCAAAAGGCGGGCTGGGTGATCATGAGGACCGGGTTGGTCGTTATCCGATTGAACGCGCCGACCAAAGTCCCGTCGTCGTTCATGGCGAACGCCTCGAAAGAGTCCTCGTGCCCCGACTCGTAAGGAACAGGGTTCCCGCTTTTCGAGGCGACCATCCGTGCTGACGCGACCTGAGCGGGAATGAGGCGCCCTTCGCTCCATATACCGGAAAGGCATCGTGGTGGAGGCTTATGAAGAAGTCCCACGATCTTGTGGCCAGGCGTGATGCCATAAGCCGTTTCGAGCCCTTTAACCTCGGTGCATCGAAACCCGAAGGGCAGGCTTTGGACGCCCAAAAACAGTACGGCTGCGATCACAAAGGGAGAACGCGTGAACGTCCAGAGCCGTTTCGTCCAACGTGGGCGGGGGTGCCCGCGCCACAATCCATCCTGTGCTCACGCCCCAAGACCACGCTGACGTCCTCGCCCAGGCCCTGCCCTACATCCAGGCGTTCCGCGAACGGACCTTCGTGGTGAAGTACGGCGGCAGCGCGATGCGCGACCCTTCCCTCCTCGCGGGCGTGATCCGCAACGTGCTCCTGCTCCACACCGTCGGCATCCGCACCATCCTCGTCCACGGCGGCGGGCCGGAGATCGACGGCTGGCTGAAGCGGCTCGGCATCGAGAAGCGGGTCCACCAGGGTCTGCGCGTCACCGACGAGGGGACGATGGACGTGGTCGAGATGGCCCTCGCGGGCCGCGCGAACAAGGCCCTCGTCGCGGAGATCCAGGCGGCGGGCGGGCGCGCCCTCGGCCTCTCGGGGCGCGACGCCGACCTGCTGCTCGCCCAGCCCGTCTCGGACGAGCTCGGTCGCACGGGCCACGTCACGAAGGTCGATCCGCACGTCCTGACCGTCGCCACCCAGGCGGGGTACATCCCCGTGGTGTGCAGCGTCGCGACCGACGCGGACCACCGGCCCCTCAACGTGAACGCCGACGAGGCGGCGGGGGCCATCGCGGCGGCGGTCGGGGCGACGAAGCTCGTCCTCCTCACCGACACCCCCGGCGTCCTCGCCGACAAGGACGATCCCGCCTCCCACATCCCCCACCTCGCCCGCGAGGAGGCCCGCGCCATGCTCGCGGACGGACGCGCCGACCGGGGCATGATCCCCAAGCTCCAGAGCGCCCTCACCGCCCTCGACGCGGGCGTCGAGGCGGTCCACCTGATCGATGGCGGCGCGCCGAACGCCCTGCTCGTCGAGATCTTCACCCACGCGGGGATCGGGACGATGATGGCCTAGGCGCCCTTTCGCCCCACCAGGTCGCGCGCCGCGCCTTCCCACTCCGGGAAGGCGAACCGGAAGCCCGCTTCCTCCAGCCGCCGGGGCACGACGCGGCGGCTCTTGAGGATCAGTTCCGTCTCCGTGCCCATCGCCCACGCCCCGACTTCCAGCAGCGGTGCGGGGGCGGGGAGGCCGAAGGGGACGCCCCACGCGCGGCGCAGGGCGCGCATAAAGTCGCGGTTGGGCAGCGGGTTCGGGGCGGCGAGGTTGACCCCTCCTTCCAAGGGGTTCTCGACCAGGAAGAGGGTCGCCGCCAGGAAGTCGTCCTCGTGGATCCAGGAGACGTACTGCCGCCCGTCGCCCTGGGCGCCGCCGAGGCCGCGCCGGACGAGGCGCGAGAGCACGTCGAACACACCGTCCGGGTCGGGGCTCATCGTCATCGCGCTGCGCAGGGCGACCTTGCGCGTCCCCGGCGTCGGGGCCTCCGCAAGGGCCCGCTCCCAGGCGAGGGCCACGTCCAGGCTGAAGCGCCAGGTGTCCGGCCCCGCCGCCTCGATCCGGCCCGTCGCCTCGTCGTTCGGGGCGTCGTAGCGGTGGGCGTAGATCGTGGCGGTCGAGGACTGGAGCCAGACCTTCGGGGGTCGCCGGGCCGCCGCGATGGCCTTCCCCACCGCCTCGGTCGAGCGGACGCGGGACTCCAGGATCGCCTTCCGGTTCGCCGGGGTGTAGCGGCAGTTCACGCTCCGCCCCGCGAGGTTGACGACCGCGTCCGCCCCCTCCAACTCCGCCGCCCAGGGGCCGACCGTCTCCGCGTCCCAGAAGACCTCGCCCGCCTTGGGGCGGCGGGACAGCACGATCGTCTCGTGGCCCGCCTTTTCCAGGCCCCGCTGGAGGAGCCGCCCCACCTGCCCGCTGCCCCCCGGAAGGACGATCTTCACCGCCTGAGCTTACTTCGCATCCGCTTGGAGCGAGGCGAAGAACCGAGCGACCTCCGGAGAGTCCTTGAGAATCGAAGGGACCGCCACCGTCACGACGAGGATCCGTCCGTTCCAGATCGTGGACTCGAGAAGAAGCGTCATGCCGGTCGTCTCGTCCGTCGCTTCAATCCGTTCGGATACCTGCCCGAGGAGGGTTCCTTTCTTGCGTCCAACGTATCGGGCTCCGCTCTGCAGGAGACCGAGGGTGTTCGAGCGCTGGATCCGCTTCCAACCCGCTTCGGGCGTGAGGCCCTTGATCTCCTCCGGACCGAGCGGCTGGGTGACAAGGGCGAAGCGGCGATTGCCGTACGCGACTCCCCAGAGGTGCACGCCCTCCCCGCCCGGCTCCGACATCGGGTTGTCCTGACGTGCGGGCGGAACGGGAAACTCCGCCGAGAGAACGGCGGGTTCCAGCACGAAGCGCTTCCAATCGGGTCCCGGACGTTTCTGAGGACCGTGGCCGAAGGAGCCCTTCAGCGCCAGGGAGTCGACCACGTGCTTCGCGAACCCCGTGGCGCTCGATGCGGCGCCGCTGGCGGTTACCGTCACGAGTCCTCGGTTCGTCACGTAGGCGACGTAACGGATCGGCCCAAGCTTCGGTGAAGAGACCGACGCGTCGATGCCGGGCCATCCGTCGAGAAGGGTGTCGGTCTGGAGCGTGAGCCTCCCTTCGCAGGAGCGTGCGAAAGAGTCCAAGGCGCTTACGAGGACGACGTGGGAAGGCCGACGAGGATCGACGGGCTGAAGGCTGACCCCGACGCCTTCCTCGCCGTTGCCTGCGGCCCAGTTCCGAACCTCCGGCGGCGCTCCTTTGGGAACGAACCGCTGCGGGGCGACCGGAAGCGAGAGACTGATCCCCTCAAGGTCGTAGCGCTTCCAGCCGAACTGCGCGAGGAGGAGAACGAGGGCAAGGGCGGGCGCGCGCCTTAGAATACGCCAAGCGGCTTGAACGTGAGACCTCTAGTCGAAGAACCATGAATGCTATGCGGAGCGTGAGGGCGGTCTTACGCACCGCCGAAATGGAACTCCGCCAGATCAATCGCCATCGCGGGAAGATCGTCGCGGGGTTCTGCTTCTCGTTGCGGCCTGTGCGGTCTTCGAGAGCCGCTTGCTCGTGCTCAGCGTCCGTTAGAGAGCCCCGTTCGCGCGCGCTTTCGGCGGGTCCTCAGCGCCGTCTTTGGCGAGGCGGTCGAGCCACTCCCCCAGCACATGGCGCTCACCGTCGGTAAGGACCGTCGAGTCGTCCCCCAGCGCCGCGCGCAGGGCGATCGCGGCGAGGGCCGCCCCCGGACGCTCCAAGATCGGCGACTCCGTTAGAATGGCCGAAAGGACGGCCTCGCGCGCGGCGGTCGAGAGCCCTGGGTCGCGGCGGTCCTCGGGCGTCGCGAGCAGCGCAAAGACCGTGCCGGACCCGCTTGCGTGCACCATCTCAGCGGCCCGCGCCTCGTCGACTCGCAACCGTCCCGCGACGGCGATGCGCCGAATGTGCGAATCGAGGATCCGGCGGGCGGCGGTCGCGACCGCCAACGGTACGCCGGGGCGGGGGTCGCCGTACATCAGAGCGTAGACCGCCGGGTAGGCGAGCCCGAACCCGATGTGCAGATCCCAACCCCGGCGCAGATCCTCGACCGGGTCCGGGCCGGGCTCCCGAACCGCCTTTTCTCCTAGGTACGTGGCGAAGCCGTGTTCCGCGACCGCATCGAGCAGACCGCTCTTGTCGCCGAAAAGCCGGTAGAGGACGGGCGCCTGGACGCCAGCGGCGGCGGCGGTCGCCCGTGTGGTCAGCGCGTCGCGCCCGCCGGCGCGAAGGAGTTCGGCGGCGGCGACGACGATCCGCGTCCGCACGTCTTCCCGCAGGTCGCCTTCTTCGGAATCGGTCGTACCGCGAAGTCGAGCCATGTCCTAAACGATAGCTCGGTTTCGGGACAAATATCGATGGTATCTATTTTAGTGTATCATCGATAACAGCCTTGGGCGGTCGCGTCCGGCAAAGGAAAATCATGACTATCCTTACTGGAGCCACCGGAAAGCTCGGCAAGCTCGTCGCCGAACGTCTCCTCGAAACGACGCCCGCCGCCGAAGTCGGCGTCAGTGTGCGCGATCCGAAGAAGGCGCGTTCGCTCGTCGAGCGCGGCGTCCGGGTGCGCGCCGGCGACTACGAAGAGCCCGCGAGCCTGCACCACGCTTTCGAGGGCGCCGACACGATCCTCCTCGTGTCCAGCGGCGTCACCGGTGAGGCCGCGTTGCGCAACCATCGCCACGCGATCGAGGCGGCGAAGGCGGTCGGAGCGCGGCGCGTCGTCTACACGAGCCACATGGGCGTCGGCGCCACCTCCCTTTTCTCGCCCATGACCGTCCACGCCGCTACCGAGGCGATGCTGCAGGCGTCCGGGCTGGCGTTCGCCTCTCTCCGGAACGGGTTCTACGCGGACTCGGGGCTTATGCTGACGGGCAACGCGATAGAGACGGGCGAGATCGTCGCCCCCGAAGACGGCCCGGTCTCGTGGACGACCCACGCTGACCTCGCCGAGGTGGCGGCGATCGCCCTCGCTCAGCCAGAACGCCTGGACGGTCTTACCCCGCCCCTCACCGGTTCCGAGGCCCTCGACCTCGATGGCCTCGCGGCCCTCGCTTCGGAACTCACCGGGCGAACGATCCGCCGCGTCACTGTCGGCGACGAGGCGTTCCGCACCACCCTGATCGCGCGCGGTGTGCCCGAAGCCCGGGCCGAGATGATGCTCGGGCTGTTCGCCGCGAGCCGAAAGGGCGAGTTCGCCGCCGTCGACCCCACCCTCGAACGTCTTCTCGGACGCCCCCCGATCCCCATGGGCGACTTCCTCGTTGCACGCCTACCGGGCTAATCAAGGGGCCAAAGCGCCGTTTCTTCCGGCGAAACGAGCCACCCCCGCTCAGTTCCCGTCCGGCGACGATTCGCCCTCGTTCGGTTTGACCGACGCGAGGAAGCGGGCGACCTCGGGCGAGCCTTTCCAGCAGTTCGGGACGACGGCGGCGAGCATCACGACCCCATCGGCGACGGCGCTCGTCTGGAAGATCATCGTCGCCGTGCCATCGGGATTCGTCGCCCCTACGGTTTCGGACGGACGCCCCATCGGGAACCCCGCTTTGCGACCGACGATCGTCCCGTGCGCGGCGGTCGCGTTCTGGGTGTTCGTGATCTTCAGCGTCTCGGCAAGGCCGTTCCCTTCCGGCATCGGCGCCCCCTTATGGAGCGTCGTCACGTAGGTCGCGTAGTACCGGTTGCCGTAGGTCGCGAGCCACCCCACGAGCGAAGCGCGGGTGGGGTGGCCTAGGTGGTGCTTCTCGTGCTTCGCCGGAAAGTCCACGGTGTAGGCGGGGCCGGTGGCGATTCGCTCCCAGATCGGCCCCGCCTCCTTGTGCGGCCCTTGGCCGGGCTTTGGATCGATCTCGACCCAGGCGAACACCGCATCCGCGAGAGGACTGAACCCAGGGGCCGTAAGCGTGGAACGAGAGGCTTTTCCGAACTCTTCGTAAGGCTTAACCTTGCGCTAACTTCCGCAGGGAAAACCTGAACTTCCGCCTGTCAGCGGGTAAACTCAGGCTTCGATGTCCTCCTCCCCCATTCGAAACATTGGCATCATCGCGCACGTCGACCATGGCAAGACGACGCTCGTCGATGCCCTCTTCAAGCAGTCGGGCACGTTCCGCGAGAACCAGCACATGGGGGTGCGGGTCATGGACTCGAACGACCTCGAGCGGGAGAAGGGGATCACCATCCTTTCCAAGGTCGCGAGCGTCCATTACAAGGACACGAAGATCAACATCGTGGACACCCCGGGCCACGCCGACTTCGGCGGCGAGGTCGAGCGCGTGCTGTCGATGGTGGATGGCGTGCTCCTCATCGTCGACGCGAACGAAGGGCCCATGCCGCAGACGCGGTTCGTGCTGAAGAAGGCGTTCCAGAACGGGCTCAAGCCCATCGTCTTCATCAACAAGATCGACCGGGAGAACGCCCGCCCGGCGTACGCCTACGACAAGACCCTCGACCTCTTCATCGACCTGGGCGCGGACGAGGACGACCTGTTCTTCCCGCACCTCTACGGCTCGGGCGCGGGCGGCTTCGCGCGCATCTCCGCCGACGGCGGCGAGACGGACCTGCGCAACCTGTTCGAGATGATCGTGAACGCGGTCCCGCCCCCCGCGAACGACGCGGAAGGGCCGTTCCTGCTCCAGGTCAACAACCTCGACTACGACCCCTACCTCGGGCGCATGTTCGGCGGCAAGGTCCTGCGCGGCACCATCAAGGTCGGCGACCGCGTCGAGAAGCTGCGCGACGGCGTCGACAAGAAGGCGGCCTTCAACGTCACCAAGCTCTGGACCTACGAAGGCATCCAGCTCAAGGAGGTCGAGTCGGTCGGACCCGGCGAGATCGTGATGATGACGGGCCAGGACAACGTCCTGATCTCCGACACCGTCGCCCACGTCGACACCTCGCCCGCGCTTCCCGCGATCCAGGTGGAGCCGTCGACCCTGTCGATGTCGTTCTACGCGAACAACTCGCCCCTCTCCGGCAAGGACGGCGGCAAGTTCCTCACGATCCACAAGATCCGCGAGCGCGTCGAGAAGGAGGAGGCGGTCTCCGTGTCCGTCAAGATCGACCCGGACACCGCGCCCGACGTCGTGAAGGTGCAGGCCCGCGGCGAGCTGCAGCTCGCGATCCTCATCGAAACGATGCGCCGCGAGGGCTACGAGATGCAGATCTCGCGCCCGCAGGTTATCTACAAGCGCAACGAGGCGGGCAAGCTGCAGGAGCCGTACGAGCTGGCGACCCTGGAGTGCCCCGAGGACTCCGTGGGCACCGTTATGGAAGACCTGGCGCGCCGCAAGGGCGACCTCGTCGACATGCGACCCAACGACAACGGGACGACCTCGCTCGACTACCGCATCCCGACGCGAGGCCTCATCGGCTTCCGCTCGAACTTCCTCACGATGACCCGCGGTCTCGGCCTCATCTCCTCGACCTTCGAGGGCTACGAGGAGTACAAGGGCGAAATCTCGGGCCGCACCCAAGGCTCCCTCATCTCGAAGGATCCGGGCAAGATCACGCGGTACGCCTACGAGGACGTGCAGGAGCGGGGGACGCTGTTCTACCCGGTTAGCACCGAGGTGTACGCGGGCATGATCGTCGGAGCCTGCTCGCGCGACGAGGACATGATCGTCAACTGCACCAAGGAGAAGGCGGCGAACAACATTCGCTCCGCCTCCTCGGAAGCGACCACCGTCATCGACTCCCACAAGGAGTTCTCCCTGGAGCAGGCCCTGTCCTGGCTTCGCGACGACGAGCTGCTCGAGGTCACGCCGAAGCAGCTCCGGTTCCGGAAGAAGATCCTGGACCACAGCGAGCGCCGCGTTTCCGAGCGCCGCTCCGAAGTCGTTGGGGTCTGACGACCCTCTTGCGCGAGAAGGCCGCCGGAACCCTTATGGGTTCCGGCGGCCTTTCGCATTTGGGGATGAGGGCGGGGCAAAAAGCGGCCCGAACGCTTAGTCGAACGTCCAGGCCGAGTCCTCGAATGGTTCCCGCTCTGGCGGCGGGTCTTGGTCCTAACGCCGATCGTAGGGGATCGGTTCGATGGGCGGTGTGATCCGGATCAACCCCGTGCGACAAGCGCCACGTCGTCTCGCCTTCAAGGTCGCTTCCCTTACGACGGCATTCGGCTTGATTCCGTTTAAGGGTTATCGGACGACGGTGAGGGTCACCTCGACGTTGCCGCGCGTCGCGTTCGAGTAGGGGCAGACGGCGTGGGCCTCGTGCATGAGGGTCTCGGCCTGCTCGCGGGGCAGGGTGGCGAACGCGCCGACCAGTTCCACCGCGAGGCCGTACGCCTGACCTTCGAGCTTGCCGATGGCGACGTGGCCGGTCATCGTGTACTCGCCGAGGTCGATCCCCTTCCCTTTGGCGACGTGGGCGAGGGCGCTGCTGAAGCAGGCGGCGTAGCCCCCGGCGAAAAGCTGCTCGGGGTTGGTGCCTTCCCCGCCGGGGCCGCCGAACGCCTTCGGCACGGCGAGCGCGAGGTCGAGCTTGGGTTCGTCGGCGACGACGCGCCCCTCGCGTCCCGAGGTCGCGGTGGCGGTGGCGGTGTAGAAGGTTTTCATGGGCGAGGCTTACTCTACGCGGGAGGGGTCGCGCGGACGGCGTCGCCCCGGTTCGGCCTTACGCGCGGGCGCCCGCCGCGCGGAGGCGGGCGACGATCTCGGGGCTTCGTCCCCGGTCGAGGGCGGTCTTCAGGGGGGTACCGCAGTGGGCGGCGACGTTCGGGTCGGCCCCGGAGCGCAGGAGAAGGTCGAGGGCGGCGAGGTGGCCGCCGTTCACCGCCCGCCACACCGCCGAGTCCTGCGGATCTTCCCGCGCGTTCGGGTCGGCGCCTGCGTCGAGCAGAGCCTGGAGGATCGGCGCGTCGCCATGCTGGGCGGCGAGCAGCACGTACATCGGCTCGCGGGCGTTCCACCCACGGGTAAGCATCAGCCGCACCGCGTCGAGGTGACGGCTGGCGATGGCGAAGTTGAGGGCGTAGAGTGGACGGAGCGGCGTGCGTTCGATCAGCAGCCGCAGGACGGGGACCGCCCCGCCCGCCGCCGCCGCTTGGAAGTGGCGCTCGTTCGGAGATTCTCGCTCCAGGGCGCGGCGCACCTCGCCCACGTCGCCGAGCGAGATCGCGTCTTGGAGACGCAGCCGCCTTCCTGGGGGGCGAAGCAGGGCGAGCAGCTCCCGGTCGCGCCGGTGGGTGGACCAACCGATGGCGTCCTCAGGGTCGAGGCCCTCGCGCAAGAGCCGCCGGGCGATCTCCAGCCGACCGGCGCGGTCGCCTTCGCCCTTGGCGGCGCAGGCGAGGGCGTTCTCGCCCGCCGCGTCCTCGGCGTCGATCGGCACGCCCTCCGCCCGGAGCCGCTCGAACGCGGCGACCGATCCAAAGAGGGCGGCGACGCAGAGGGCGTTGCCGCGAACCCATTCGTCGGCGTCCTCGACGAGAGCCCAGAAGGCGTCGAGGTGGCCGCCTTCCAGGGCGGCTTCCATCGGGATCGGTCCCGTCTCGGAGATCCGGTTGACGTTGACGCCTTCCGCGCGCAGGCGACGGATCGTGGCCGCGTCGCCGCGAAGCGCGGCGTCCAAAGCCCGGAAGTCTTCCCCTTCGTCGATCGCCACGAGACTCCCGTTTTACCCTTCGTCTCCGTCGAGGAGACGGTACTCGGCGAGCGCCTCGGTGAGGGCGGCGCGCAGGGTCGGACCGGTCCCCAAGCCGGAGCGCTGATCCTCGTGGACGAGGCGGACCCGGAACGGATGGAGCCCCCCGGCCCCTCCGAGGAACGACGTCTCCAGGTAGGCGCACGAGCGCAGGGCCCGGTAGAGTTCGGCGGTGGTCGCCTCCGGGTCGGGATCGACCGGGACGGTCGCGTCGTCGGCAGGCTCCCAGGCTGGCAGAAGGTTTCGGGCTTCGGCGACGGCGGCGCGGAGCGAGGCGCCGTCCGCCTCGCTCCAGGGTCCTTGCGGGCTGAGGGGCAAGGTCGCGCGATAGGGGTGGTCGGATCGCTTCGGATTGTAGGCGAGTTCGACGAAGGGGCAACGGGCCAGGGCCGACCGGAGAGCGTCGAGATCGTCGGGCGGCTTCGCGTCCATCCTCTAGAGCATCGCCTCGGCGAGGCGCAAGACCTCCTGGGGGTTGAAGGGTTTGACGACGTACGCGCAGCGCCCGAACCACCCTCTGAAATGGAACCTCATGTCTTCGAGCGCGTCGAAGCCGGGCGGGTCGTCGGGACGGACGTCGTTGCGCAGCGCGCCCATGACGATGGTCGGCAAGTCGGCGAGTTCAGGCCGCTCTCGGATCCTTTTGAGCATCTCGAGGCCGTCCATGACCGGCATCATCACGTCGGTGATCAAAAGGTCCGGCGGCGGTCCTGCGTCGAGAAGGGCCAGCGCCGCCTCGCCGTTCGCGGCGGCGTCCACCGCGAAGCCCGCCCGATCCAGGTTGACCCTCAGGAGCCGTCGGATCGGTTCGTCGTCGTCGACCACCAGAGCGCGCCTCACGCCCTTAGTCTGCCACGTCAAGGCCATACCGCCACAATAGACGAACGTCCGAAGGATCTTCGCGGGCGATCGGCTTCACCTTGGCCTTGAAGGGCCGCTGGCCTACGATGGTGCGACCGGCGCGGCGGACGAAACCGATCGGACGCGCACATGGTTTGGCCCGCACCCCGGTTCCGGGATTGCGGGCGGCAACGTGCTCTTCGCGAACGGCACGGTCGAATGGCGGCGGTCGAACCGGCGCTTCGGTCTCGGAAGAAGGCCTAAGAGGAGGGTGGTTCGTGCGCCGGTCAAGGCATTGTTAAGCCGCCCGCCCCTCTTCCGGCTTCGGCTGTGCCAAGATAGACGCACCCTGATCGACGTCGAAAGGGTTGGACCATGCATCCGACGATCTTCCTTCGACCTTGGCCGGCCGTCCGGTCGTGCCTTCTCGCGCTCTCTGCGACCCTCGCCCTTGTGGGATGCGGCAACGCGCCGTACCCTGCGGAGAAGGAGCGGAGCAAGGTCCGCATCGTCGGGGGCGCCAACATCACCTCGTTCGACCCGACGGTTTCCTACAACGCGGGCGACGGGCCGCTGATCGCGCTCGTCTACCCAAGCTTCTACCGCTACAAGTGGCTCAAGCGCAACCCGTATGAGCTGGAGCTGAACTTCGGCGCGGCGATGCCGACCGTCGAGAAGCTGAAGCCCGCCAAGCCGGGCGACGCGGCGGAGCGATGGACCTACCGTTTCCGGAAGGACCTGCGGTTCCAGGACGATCCCTGCTTCCCCGGCGGCAAGGGCCGCGCCGTCACGGCCGCCGACGTGCTCTACTCCTTCAAGCGGATGATCGATCCGGTGAACGAGTGCCCGATCGCCTCGTACCTCGCGGACAAGGTCGTGGGCTGGGACGCCGACAGCAAGCGGTTCGAGACGGCCAAGGCGAAGGCGTACGAGGCGCCCCTGGCCGGCGTTCGCGTCGATCCGAAGGACCCCTACGCGCTCCAGATCGACCTGAACCAGCCGTATCCGCAGCTCAACTACCTGATGGCGATGGCGTTCACGACGCCCCAGGCGTCGGAGGCGATGGCGAAGTACGGCAAGGACGACTACGGACTGCACCACCCGGTCGGCAGCGGGACGTTCATGATGCGGGACTACGTGGCGAACGACCACATCGATCTCGTCCGGAACCCCGCCGCGCCCATCGAGCGCTATCCCACGGAGGCCGATCCGAACCTCACGCATCTTCTCGGCGACGCGGGCAAGCGGGTGCCGTTCATCGACGAGGTCTACCTGCCGATCATGACCGAGGCGGTCACGACGTACAACCTGTTCCAGCAGGGCTATCTCGACTCCCTCAGCATCGCCGCGGGCAACGCGCAGATCGTTCCCGCCTCTCAGGGCCTGACCCAGGACATGAAGGCGCGGGGCATGACGCTCAACAAGAACGTCGAGCTCAACATCGACTACCTCGCGTTCAACATGACCGACCCGACCTTCGGCGGCTACACGCCGGAGAAGCGCAAACTGCGTCAGGCGATCTCTCTGGCGATCAATTCCCAGGAGTACATCGACGTGATCGCGCAGGGGATGGGCCAGCCCGCCCAATGGATCGTGCCGCCGGGCCTCGCGGGCTACGACCCGGTCTACAAGAACCCGTACCGGCAGTTCGATCCCAAACTCGAAAAGGCGAAGCGCCTACTGGCGGAGGCGGGCTATCCCGACGGGGTGGACGCCAAGACCGGCGACCGGCTGGTCCTGACCTACGACAACTACGCGACGACCGCCACCGCGCGCCAGATCGTCCGGCTTTACCAGAAGCAGATCCAGCGGCTCGGCATCGACGTGCGGCTGAACTCGTCGGAGTACGCGACGTTCAACAGCCGCATCAACAAGCGGCAGGTCCAATTCTTCAACTTCGGCTGGCTCGCCGACTATCCCGACGCGGAGAACTTCGCGTTCCTGCTCTACGGCCCCAACGCCGCGCCGGGCCCGAACGGCTGCCTGTACGACAACCCCGAGTACAACAAGCTGTTCGAAAAGATGCGCGGGATGAAGGACGGTCCCGAGCGGGAGGCGATCATCGCGCGGATGCGCGACGTCTCGGTGGAGGACTGCCCCTGGATCTACGTGGACTATCCCGAGTCGCGAAGCCTTATCCAGCCCTGGGTGAAGAACTCGAACTACAGTCCTCTCGCCAACGACGCGACCAAGTACGTCGACCTCGATCCCGCGATGCGCGTCCGTCTCCAGGGAGAGTGGAACCAAGCCAAGCTGTGGCCCATCCTGGTTCTGCTCGGGGTGGGCGTGGCCGCCGTCCTACCTGCCGTCGCGGTCGTCAGGAACCGGCGAGGCCGCCGCGTTCGCAAGGAGAACGCATGATCCGCTACCTCGTCCGCCGCCTGCTCTACGCGATCCCCACGCTCGTCGGCGTGCTCGTGCTGACCTTCGTCATCTTTTTCGGCATCTACTCGCCCGAGCAGCTCGCGCGGCAGAACATCGCGGTGAAGAACCCGACGCCGAAGCAGATCAACACCTGGCTGAAGGAGCGGGGATACGACAAGCCGCGCAAGGAACTGTTCAAGGAGCAGTTCACGCACCTCGCTATCCTCGACTTTGGCAAGTCCGACCGCTCGAAGGAGGATATCTGGGACCGCATTCGCAAGGGCGCGGGGCCTTCGGCGGAGATCGCGGGCATGGCCCTGATCACCTCGCTCGTCGTCGCGATGACCTTCGCGATGGGGCTCGCCTATTTCCGAGGCACCTACCTCGACCGCCTCGGGACGCTCTTGACGGTGCTGCTCCTTAGCGTCCCCTACGTGGTGTACGTACTGGGCATGCAGTTCCTGCTGGGCAAGCTGCTCAAGTACGGCCCGATCGCGGGCTTCGAGCGCGGCTTCGCCTCTTGGCGCTTCGTGTTCATCCCCGTGCTCGTCGGACTGATCGCGGGCATCGGCGGCAGCGTCCGCCTCTACCGGACCTTCCTGCTGGAGGAGATGAACCAGGACTACGTGCGGACGGCGCGGGCCAAGGGCGTGAAGGAGGGCGGCGTGCTGTTCAAGCACGTCTTCAAGAACGCGATGATCCCCGTCATCACGACCACCGTGGCATCGCTCCCGGTGCTGATCCTGGGCAGCGTCATCGTCGAGTCGACGTTCAACATCCCGGGCATCGGCAACTACCTCGTGGACGCGGTCAACAAGCAGGACTTCGCCATCGTCCGCGCCATGGTCTACCTCGGCACCCTCCTCACCATCGTGGGCTTCATCCTCACCGACGTGCTCTACTCCGTCGTCGACCCCCGGGTGCGACTCGAATAATGAACCGATCCGACCTTATCAACGCGATTCTGTCGCTTCTCGCGCCGGTCCTGCTGGTCGTCGCCATCCTGCGCGCGCGGAAGCAGCCGCTTTGGGCGGAGGCGTTCCGCCGCGTCCGCCGGAACCCCGTCGCGATGGTCGCCGTGGTGGTCCTCGGCCTCTACACCACGGTCGCGGTGCTGGACGGCATCGGCTGGCAGGTGAAGGGACAGATCAACTCGCAGACCCTGATCGATCAGGCGTTCGCGGGAGTTCCTTCCGAATCGACCTATTCCGCGCCGTTCGCGGTGCGCTCTTCCGAGGTGCGGCCCAAGCCGCTTGTCGCGCCCGGCCGCCACGTCCTCGGGACCGACGCGATCGGCGCGGACGTGCTGCACCGCGTCCTGAAGGGAATCCGCACCGCGTTCATCATCGGCATCGGCACCCTGGCGATCACGGCCCCCCTGGCGATCCTGCTCGGCCTGATCGCGGGCTACTACGGCAAGACGGCGGACGACGCGATCCAGTACGTCTACACCGTCCTGTCGTCGATTCCCGACATCCTTCTGCTGATCGCGATCATCCTCGTGATGGGCAAGGGCCTGCTCGCGATGTGCGTGGCCCTCGGCGTCACCTCCTGGGTCGGCCTCTGCCGTCTCGTGCGCGGCGAGACCCTGCGCCACCGCGACCGCGAGTACGTCCGGGCCGCGAAGGCCCTCGGCGCGAGTCCTCTGTCCATCATGACGCGGCACATCCTGCCGAACCTGCTGCCGGTCGTTATCATCTCGCTCACCCTCTCGTTCTCGGGCATCGTGCTCTACGAGTCGGTCCTGAGCTACCTGGGCGTCGGCCTCCAGGCCGACATGCCGAGCTGGGGCAACATGATCGACGGCGCCCGCGCCGAGCTCACCCGCGACCCGGTCGTGTGGTGGAACATCGCCGCCGCCGCCGGCGCGCTCCTCATCCTCGTGCTCTCCCTGAACTTCCTGGCCGACGCCTTGCGCGACGCCATCGACCCGCGCCTGAGGAGCTCCTAGACCCCTTGTCCCAACCCCTGCTCGAGGTCCGCGACCTTCATACCTTCCTCTCCTCGCCGCGCGGGACCGCCCGCGCGGTCGACGGCGTGAACTTCACCGTCGATCCCGGCCAGATCCGCGCCATCGTGGGCGAGTCGGGCTGCGGCAAGTCGATGACCGCCCTCTCGATCATGCAGCTCCTGCCCGAACCGGCGGGCTACATCGACCGGGGCCAGATCCTGTTCGAAGGCCGGGACCTGCTCGATCTCACTTGGTCGCAGATGGGCGACGTGCGCGGCAACGACATCGCGATGATCTTCCAGGAGCCGATGACGAGCCTCAACCCGACGTTCACCATCGGCAACCAGGTGCGCGAGTCGGCGATCGTCCACGGCAAGTCCAAGGCCGAGGCGCAGGAGCTGGCCCTCGACCTGCTGAGCCGCGTGGGGATCGAGAACCCGGGCGCGACGCTCCGGCAGTACCCGTACGAGCTTTCGGGCGGCATGCGCCAGCGCGTGATGATCTCCATCGCCCTCGCCAACCGGCCGAAGCTGCTGATCGCCGACGAGCCGACCACGGCCCTCGACGTGACGGTGCAGGCGCAGATCCTGCGCCTGATGCGCGACATGCAGCGCGACTTCGGGATGGCGATTCTGCTGATCACGCACGACCTCGGGGTGGTCGCGGAGATGGCCGACGTCGTCTCGGTGATGTACGCGGGCCAAGTCGTCGAGGAGTCGCCGGTCCACGAGCTTTTCCGCGAGCCGAAGCACCCTTACACGCGAGACCTGCTCGCCAGCCTGCCCTCGCGCGAGGCGCGCGGCAAGGCCCTGCGCGTGATCGGCGGCACGGTGCCGCCCTCGACCGCGTGGCCCAAAGGCTGCCGCTACGCGAACCGGTGCCAGTTCTGCGACCAGGTGCCCTGGGAGACGCCGCCGCCGAACAACGACCTGGGCGACGGCGTGCGCGTGCGCTGCCACCTCTTCGACCCAGGGCGAACGGACGAGGGGCGGACCGAAAAGGGGGTGCCCGCGTGAGCGACGCGCCGATTCTCTCGGTGAAGGGGCTCCGCAAGGAGTTCGGCCAGCGGGGCGGCTTCCTGAAGCCCAAGGGGCTGAAGGTCGCGGTGGACGACGTGAGCTTCGACATCCCGAAGGGCAAGACCCTCGCCCTCGTGGGCGAGTCGGGCTCGGGCAAGTCGACGGTCGGCCTGATGATCCTGGGCCTGCTGGAGTCGACCGGGGGCGAGGTCCTGTTCGAGGGCCGTTCGCTCGCCTCGCGCAGCGCCGCCGACCGGCACCGGTTCCGGCGCGAGATGCAGGTCGTCTTCCAGGATCCGTACGCGAGCCTCAACGCGCGCATGACGGTGCGCGAAGCGGTCACGGAAGGGATGAGGATCCACGGGATCGGGGCGAGCGCCGCCGAGCGCGACGACCGGGCCAAGCGGCTCGTCGAGCAGGTCAACCTGGACGCGAGCGCCCTCGACCGCTACCCGCACGAGTTCAGCGGCGGCCAGCGCCAGCGCATCGCGATCGCCCGCGCCCTGAGCGTGGAGCCCCGATTCCTCGTGCTCGACGAGCCGACGAGCGCCCTCGACGTCTCCGTCCAGAGCCAGGTGCTCAACCTGCTCCGGCAGCTCCAGAACGACTTCGGCCTGTCGTACCTGTTCGTCACCCACAACCTGGGCGTCGTGGAGTACCTCGCGGACGAGGTCTGCGTGATGCAGCGGGGCCGGATCGTGGAGCGAGGGACCGTCGACGAGGTGTTCGACAGCCCGAAGCAGGAGTACACCGCCCGCCTCCTCGGCTCGATCCCCTCGACCGACCCCAACGTCCGGCGACTCACGGGCTGAGCCGCCGAGGGGACGGAAAAGTTTCGTTATTTTTATAACGAAGTCGCCTAATTCGCGTTATTATTATAACGCGATGGCACGGAACGGCCCGGAATACCTCAGCAAGCGCTTTCAGGAGATCATGGATCTCGCCTACCGGAAGGGCGAGATCACGGCGGCGGACCTGGAGAGCGGGCTCGTCGGAAACCCTGCGAACTCGACGGTCCGAACCCAACTGAGGCAGCTCGAAGAGCGCGGCCTCCTCGTGCGCGTGGAAAGTGAGGGCCCTGCCGCCTACCGGCCTGCGAAACCGCGGCAGAACGCGGCCCTCGCCGCGATGCGGCGCTTCCTCCAGACCTTCGCCGACGGCTCCGCCGAGAAGGCCTTGGGCACGCTGCTCACCGCCAAGGAGGCGGAGCTTTCGGACGCGGACCTCGACCGCCTCCAGGGGATCATCGAGGCCGCCAGGCAGGAGCGCGCGAAGTGAACGTCGAGACGCTCTGGGCCTTGCTCGTAAAGGGTTCCCTCGTCGTCGCCTTCGCGGGGCTCGCGACCCTGTTCCTGCGCCGCGCCTCGGGCGCCCGGCGGCACGTCGTCTGGCTCGCCGCCGTGACCGCTCTGCTGCTGCTCCCCCTGGCCGAGCTTCGCCTTCCCCGCTGGCGGGTCTCTCCTGAAGCCGCGCCGATCGTTCGGCCGCTCGTCGCGCCGCGTCCTTTCCGCACTCCGGTTCCCCTCCCTCGTCCGAAGGTCGCCCTTTCCCCCGTCGTCGCCTCTTCCCTTTCCGCTTCCGGTCCGGCGCCCGAGCCGACGCCCGCGCCGCTCGATAGAGGCGTGCTCCTGGCCCGGCTGTGGCTCGTTGGGTGCCTCGCGTTCGTCCTCTGGTCTCTGGTCGGCATGCTCCGGGTATGGGCGCTGATCCGTTCCGGACGGCCCTGGAGCCCGCACGTCGCGCTCGACCATCGCCGCTGTGTGCGGGCGCTTCTGTGCCCAGACCTGCGCGTCCCAGCGACGGCGGGCTTTTTCCGCCCGGTTCTCCTGTTGCCGGAGGCGGCCCCGGAGTGGGACGCGGCGCGGCTACGGATGGTGGTCGCCCACGAGATGGCGCACGTCCGGCGGGGCGACTGGCTCTGGCAGACGCTGGCCCAGTTCGCCTGCGCCCTCCACTTCTTCAACCCGCTCGTGTGGATCGCCGCCCGCCGCCTGCGCGGCGAAAGCGAGACCGCGTGCGACGACCTCGTGCTCGGTACGGGGGTCGAGCCGACCGCCTACGCGCAAACCCTGCTCGACCTCGCGAAGGGCGCTCGCAAGCCTCTCGCGAACGTGGTCGGCATGGCCCACCGTCCACAGGTGGAAGGGCGTCTCCGCGCCATCGTCGACGCCCGGCGCAGCCGCCTCGGCGTTTCCGGGAAGGCCCACACGAGCGCTCTGGCGCTGGCCGCTGTCCTCGGTGCCTTAGTCGGCGTCGTCCACGCCGCGCCCGACCTCCTCGCCTCTATCCGGCAGGGACGGAAGCCGAACTGGCCTTCCCCGCCCTCGATCCCTTGGGTCGCGTCGACGGAGGTCGAGCCGAACGTCTACCTGGCGCAGGACGGCGTAGCGGGCCTGCCGAACGGCGTCAAGCTCCGGCTCGTCGGCGTGGCGGTTCCGCAAAACGACGAGTTCTGGGACATGAAGGGAACGACGTTGCCCGACGCGGGCGCTTGGAGCATCGGCAGCCCCTTCTGGCAGGGGAGCCGGTTCCACGACGGCGGGGCCGTTATCCCGGACTCCCGCCGGTTCAATGCGTTCACCCGGAAGTTCGTGCTGGAGATCGAGTCCGGGGACGACCGCATCGCGGCGACCTGCGGCGAGATCGTGCGCCCGGCCCGGACGACCGAGCTCCAGCGGCTCAATCGCCTCTACTCCGGGTCGGACGTTCAGCTCAACACCCTTCCCCTCACCGCTGGCATGCCCCGCTACGGGATCATCGAACTGGCGATCCCCGCGCGATCGGACACGGCGGACTACCGCGTCGGGATCGCGGGCGGCGAATGGACGAAGCGAGCGACGGTGGAAGTGTCGCCGGTCGGGTCGCCCGACGACCGAGGTGGCGGTTTGGGCCGGTGCGGCGTCAACCTCGACGACGCGCCCAGCCTCTTCTACGAAGACGCCAAAGGCGCCTACCAATCCCGTGCGCTGCTTTCCAAGGGCGAGAAGCTGGACGAGACGGTCGCTCGTCGCGTGGTCCTCTACGACCGGAACGACGCCGTGATCCCTCTTCCTCCTTCGCGTCCTACCAGTGACGGCGTTGAGTCCCTCATGGTGAGCGCGGAGACGTTCGTCCGCATCGCGAAGGTCGAGCTGTACACCAGCCCCTACCGGTTCGTCGAGTTCCGCAACGTCCCGCTCCGCCCGGACTACGCCGCCGAAACGGCGCGCCGCCTAGGCGGCGGGACCAAGGGTACGGCGAAGGGTGTCGCCCCTGGCTTCTCGAAGCGGCTGAAGAACGGCGCCACCGTCTCCCTGATCGGCGTCGTCAAGGCAAAGCGCGACGGAGAGTTTTGGAAGTTCACCGGGCCGCCCGCTTGGCGCGGCGATGGAGCCGTTCTGGCGATCTCCCCGGACGCCATGAACCGGTCCCTGCCCATCGATCCTTACGGAACGCTTCCCCTCTACGAGTTCTTCGTCCAGTACGACCACCCCGGGCGCGACGTAAGTATCCGGACGGTCGCGACGGGCGCGATCGACCGTTCGTTCTGGCTCGACGGCCAGCTGCCGAGCTCCTACGCCAACGGCGCGGGCCCGCTTGATTGGGCGACCGTTCCCTATCTGCCGACGGCGAAAACCGGGGGCCTGCGAGCGGGAATCGCAACCGGCCCTTGGCGCACGATCGCCCGCGTTCCGATCGACGTGGCCCGACTCCCCGCTACCGACGAAGGCTCCAAAGCGAAACACACGGGCGTCGAGTTCACGTTCGATCCCCTTCCAACCCTCGCGTTCCTCGAGAGCGGCAAGATCGTCAAGCTCGCCGCCCAACCGATCGGGGAGGTCGCCCGCCGCTTCGTCGCGATCACGAAAACCGGCGAGCGGCGGGTCCTGCGGCCTTACGCCTCGGGCCCGAAGGGGATGGACGTCTTTGGCCTCGCGGCGCGGACGGGAGAACTCCGGTCGGGCTACAACGGCCTTCTTGCGAGCGACGTGAAGGAGATCCTTCTTCAGACGAGGCCCTTCGAGTGGGTCGAGTTCCGGGGAATTCCGCTCGAACACAAGTAGGATCGATCCAGGACGGAGATTGCGAATCCCAAGGTTTGGAAATCGCGCATCGGCTTACACCATGAAGCCGTCCGTCCGCCTCGTCTGCCGTCGAGACCGTTCACGGAACGCTCGTCGACGCGGCGGGCCGGCCTTTCGCAGGAACGCGGCTCTCGGGCTACGCGATCCGGCAGGGCGAAGGCCGCTTCCGGTTCGAGGAGCGGCTCGCGGTCACGGGCAAGGACGGACGCTTCGCCCTGGAGAAGGCGCCGACGAAGCCCACGAAGGCGCTGCTACCCGGTGGCTCTCGACGTGGCGGAGCCCTCGGGGCGGGCGTGACGGCGAAGGCGTTCGGCTACACCGGCATCCCGCACCTCCTGGTCATCGACGCCTAGGGGAAGATCGTCGCCGACACGAACGAGATGGAGGACGTGGAGCGGACGGTCGAGAAGCTGATAGGCGAAGATTAGATCTCTTTGTCGTATAGTGGCTATCGAAACCGCGAGATTCCCATGCCTCTTCGACTTCCCCTTCGCGCCGCCACCCTCCCGATCGCCGCTCTCGCCGTCGCCGCCGCGCCGCTTGCCTCGTCCGGAAAAAGGGAGGTCGGCCTCGCCGCGTCGCCGTGGCCGAAGTTCGGGGGCAACAACCAGAACGCGGGCCGGAGCGACGCTCCGGCGGCGAAGGGCGTCGAGGGGTGGTCGTTCCCTACAGGGGGCATCGTGTTCTCGCCCTCGATCGGGACCGACGGGACGGTGTACGTCGGGTCGGAGGATGGGTCCGTCTACGCGATCGATCCGCGCCGGGGCAAGCGGCGATGGGCCTTCAAGGCGGCGAACCACGTCCATGGCTGCCCTTCCGTCGCGAAGGACGGCACCGTCTACGTGGGCGCGGACGACGGGCGGCTCTACGCTCTGAACGGCCGGACCGGGAAGAAGCGGTGGTCCTTCAAGGCCGACGCCCGCATCGAGTCGAACGCCGCCGTCGGCGACGACGGGACGGTGTACGTGGGCTCCTACGACGGCTGGCTCTACGCCCTCGACGGCCAGACCGGCCAGGAGAAGTGGTCGTTCGAGGCGGGCGACTCCATCGGCACCGCGCCCGCGATCGGCAAGGACGGGACCGTCTACTTCGGCTGCTGGAATGACCGGGTCTACGCTCTCGATGGCAAGACCGGGAAGCAGCGGTGGAGCTTCCGGGCCGACGGTCACGCGGGGTCGCCCGCCATCGCCGACGACGGCACGGTGATCGTCGCCTCTTGGGACCATCGGGTGTACGCCCTCGACGGCCAGACCGGCCAGGGGAAGTGGCGGTTCGCGACGGGCGATTGGGTCGACTACCCCGCCCTCGACGCGGACACCGTGTACGTCGGCTCGGTGGACACCTCGGTCTACGCGCTCGACCTCGCGACGGGCCGGAAGAAGTGGTCCGTCTCGACGGGCGACAAGGTCCACGGCTCGATCGCCGTGGGCGGCGACGGAGTGCTGTACGCGGCGACCGAAGGGGGCAAGCTGTTCGCGCTCGACCGCGCCACGGGTGAGACGCGCTGGACCGTGAAGACGGGCGGCGTCTACTTCTCCTCCCCGGCCATCGCCGCCGACGGCACCGTCTACATCGGGTCGATCGACCGGAGCCTGCACGCGATCCGCTGAAGGATCTCTTCCCTACAGAAGGGAAACCCCGCTCGCTTCCTTCGCGTATCCTAAGACCATGGACGAGACGCGCGGGCCGCTGGCTTGGCTCGGGGAGCCCTTGGCGATCACCTTTGGGGGGTTGCTCGTCGCCGTCCTGGGAACGGTCAGCCTCTACCTTTTCCCGAGCACCCGCTTCACCGGCCTCACCCCCGCCGTTGCCCTCCAAGGCGTCGCGATCTTCGGTGGCATCGCTGTAATGCTGCTCGGCGCCCACCTGATCAGCGCCGAGACGCCCCGCGAACGGGGCGAACGTCTCCGTTCGGCCGCGCGCGGCGCGCTCGCGTTCGGACTCGCCCTCGGCACGCTCTCCGCGTTGAACATCCCCTTTGCGGTCGGGATCGCGATCGCCACCACCACCCCCCTCGCCGAACGGCTCCGCCGGGTTTTCGCGTGGCTCGGCGGATAGACGTTTCGTCGTTTCGTAAAAGGAGGCAAAAGCGTCGCCCACGAGCCGAACCGGCGGCGGGGCCGAACGCTTCGTTCGGTCGTGTTCCAAGGGCCACAGAGGCCATCGTCGTGTTGTCTTCGAAGGCTTCTTGGCCCCTCACCCCTGCCCCTCTCCCCGGAGGGGAGAGGGGTTCGGAAGACGCGCTAGGGTGTATCCTAAGCGCACGATGAAGCTTCCCAAGAACTTCGGCGGCGGCGGTTTCCAGGGCATGATGCAGCAGATGCAGAGCGCCATGGCCCAGGCTCAGCAGCTTGAGGAGGAACTCAAGCGCACCGCGATCCCGATCCAGAACGGCCCGATCCAGGCCCTGTTCGACGGCACGGGCGAGCTCCAGCAGATCAAGATCGCGGACAAGTCGATCGTCGATCCGGACGACGTCGAGGGTCTGGAGGATCTGATCGTCGCGACCGTGCGCGCGGGCTTCGCCGCCGCCACGGATCTGCGCGAGGGCAAGGTCAAGGGCATCCTGCCGAACGTCCCCGAGATCCCGGGCCTCTAAGGCTCGCCGAGGGCGGTCACTTCCCCGTTCGCCACGATCCGGAAACCTTCCGCCAGATCGAAGCGAAGGCCGGGAACGAGACGGGGCCGGTGGAACCGCTCGTAAAGGTCGCGGGAGAGAAAGACGAAGCGCATCGTGACGGTCGCCTCGAACGTCTCTCCCAGTTCGTGAGGGGTTCCGTCAGCCCGAAAGACGGCGACGGGACGCGCGATGTAGCGCCGGTTTTCAGGATCGTCGGGATAGGCGAAGTCGGGAAAGTAGCCCGTCTGCGGCAGGCTCCGGCGACCGCCCTCCTCGAAGGTGAGAAAGCGAACCCGCCCCTCGAAATCCCACCCTTCCGACACCCGTCCATCGTATCTCAGAACCGTCTTCCGACGTAGAAGAAGTGGGCGTTTCGCCCGCTGTTTCCCGCCTTTCCCATGACCTTCGCCCGCCCCCTCGCCGAACTGATCGCCGAACTGGAGAAGCTGCCCGGCGTGGGGCCGAAGTCGGCCCAGCGCCTCGCCTACCACCTGCTTCGGACGCCCGAGCACGACTGCGACAAGCTCGCCGCCTCGATCGTCGCCGCCAAGCGCAAGCTCCGGTTCTGCGTCGACTGCCAGGACGTCAGCGAGCACGAGCGCTGCGAGGTGTGCCGCGATCCTCGGCGCGATCGCTCCCTCGTTTGCGTCGTCGCCGAGCCCAAGGACGTCGCCGCGATGGAGCGCATCCACGAGTACCGGGGCCGCTACCACGTCCTGCACGGCCTCCTCTCGCCCATGGACGGGGTCGGGCCAGAGGGGCTTCGGGTCAAGGAACTCCTCAACCGACTCGCGGACGGCGAGATCCACGAGATCATCCTCGCGACCAACCCGACCATCGAGGGCGACGCGACCGCCCTCTACCTCGCCAAGCTTCTGAAGCCCATCGGCCTGCGCGTCACCCGCCTTGCCCACGGGATGCCGGTCGGCGGCGAGCTCGACTACGCCGACTCCGCCACCCTCCTCTCCGCCCTCGAGTACCGGCGCGAACTCTGACGATCCCGTCCGCACTAGGCAAAGGCCTTCCCTCCTCGGGATCGGCGTCGCCGCAAAAAGGCGCCTGTCAGCCAAGCGGTCACGTGGATCACGTCGTACACTACCGCGAAGGGCCCGACGCTCTCGCCGAGGGCGTAAACCATCTCTTTCGGGATCTGGGGCCACCAGGGAGCGCGGGCCGCCGCCTCAAGGGCGGCGGCGTTCGCCTCGATCGTCCGGGCGGCCTGCTCATCGGTGATCCGAGCGTTCTCCAAAGCCGCGTTCCAAAGGGTTGCGGCCTTCGCGTGGTCCGACCGCCGGAAGAGGCGAAGCTCGCCCGCCGGGGTGAAGCTCGCCTGTCGACTCGGACTGAGGTCGCCGCCATCGCGCAGAAACCGCGCGTGGTCCCGAGCGAGCCTCCGCCTTTGGCGGCGAATCTGAGCGGCCCACGCGCGGTCGTTCCGAATCTCGTCGGGAACCCACTCGCGGTGGGTCCGGTAGTCGTCGTCCGAATAAGGCGTCGGGCCGACGACGTGGGTCGCCGCCTGGAACGTCGCCCAGCCGAGCCAGAGCGGCCCCAGCACGAGGGCCAGCGTCACGGCCTGGAGCCGCCGCGCATAGACGCTCGTGACGATGAACGCCGCGTGGATCCCGACCGCAGCGATCGCGAAAAGGGGCGTCGCCCATTCCGGCAGGGCCGCTCGGAGCGACCCCACGAAGCCCCAGAAGGCGACCACCGCGAGGCATGAAAAGAGGAACGGACGGTCGATACGGGACTCGCGGCGACGTGTTTCCTGGCCGATCGCGTGGGCGGTCCCGAAGACGGCGACCGCCTCGCGCTCCGCCTCTTCCGGACTCATGCCGAGTTCGAGACGGGACTGGATCGACTCCGCGAGATGCTCCCGCGCCTCGGCGACGAGGGCGCCGGCCTCGGACTCGGAAAGCTCTCGGCGGGCGCTCCGTTCGAGCTCTTGAAGGTAGGCGTCAAGCACGGAGCCCTCCCCGGGGACGGCGGCGGCGCAGGTTGGAAACCAGCAGCCCCAGACCGCCAAAGCTGACGTCGATCAGGACGGCTCCCAAGGCGACGCCGACGTTGGCGGGCAGCACGCTCGGAGCCACCACGACGAGGTTGGAGAGTGTTGATGCGGCCTGGGCCTGGGGAATGGCGACGAGCATCCTTTTCAACCGCTCCACTTCCATTCGCAGGCGGGCGGTGGGACCGACCGCGTCCTTCCAAGCCTGGGCGGCGGCCTTCGGATCGTTGACCGTCGTGAACCTCACCCGGCTCTCATAAACCCAATATTGGGCTACGGAAACGCGATAGCCGCCCGGCCCCCGCAGCCCTTCCACGCCGCGCAGCCCACGCACGGTCTCCAGCCCGGCGTCGAGCGCCGCGAGATCGTCGGTCTTCTCGACGAGCGCCGTTCGGCACTCTTGGATCTGCGACGCCGCCCGGCCCGGCGGCACGACGCTCCCGCCCATGTAGGGCGAGAGGTCGAGCCACGTCGCTCCCAACGTAAGCCAGACGATCAACGACCCGAGCAGTCCCGTCGCAAGGACCCGACCCGGCATCGGCCTCCGAGCTCGGAAGGCGACGACCGCGAACGCCACCCCGAGCCCGATCCACGTGAGAAAAAGGAGGTCGGTCGATCTCGGGTAGTGGACCTGGAAGTGATATCCGAACAAGATAAAGAGGACGCCCAGTCCGTAGCCCGCGCCCAGCAGCCCGACCCGCGCCCGCACCCCGGCGGCGGGCGTGGCCCGCGCGACCCGGCGGGAGAGCCCGAACGCCTCGATCGCCTCGCGCTCCGCCGCTAGGGGCTCCATACCCAATTCGATCCGCCCCTCGATGCCGTCCCGCAGATGCGACTCCGCCTCGGCGAGGCGGGCCTGGACGTCTTCCCTCGGAAGCCGGTGGGACAACTCCCGTTCGAGTTCCCGCAGGTAGTCGCTAAGCAACGCCGCGCCTCCTTCGGACCCCGAAGACGACCAAGCCGAGCGCGGCGAAGCCCAGGTCGCCCCCGCCGACGACCGTCGCGAGGTAGGCCGCCGACCCAATGGCTCCCGGAACCTGGCGGCATCCCTGCACGAGAAGGGGTTCCGCAGCGCCCGCGTCGAACGCGGGGTCGGGCTGGCGTCGGACGATCCCGGATCGAGGCGAGTTCGCCCACACGCCGTTCGGAAAGGGATGGTGGACCCAGCGCAGGGTCGACTGGACGGTCATCGGACCGACGAGGGCGAAGGCGATCGCGAGGAGCGCCAGCGGACGCGGGCGGCGGGCGCGGTATGCGCCGTAGGCGCCGCCGAAACTCGCCGCGATGGCGAAGATCGCCAAGGGCTGGATCAGCAGGGGCCAGGGAGGAAGCCCGGCGAGGTTCGCGCCGAAACCCGCCATCGCGCACGCCGCGAAGCGGACGCGGCGGCGATCCCAGGCCCCGAGGGCGGCTTGCGCGAGTCCCCGCGCCAGTCGTCGGGGACATCCCATCGCCCGGACGGCCGCGTCTTCCGACAGGCCCATCTCTCGGAAAGCCTCCGTCGTCTCGTTCGCGTGGGCGGCGACCTCCATCAGCCGGGATTGGATCGCCTCCCTCGGCAACCGCCGCGCCAGCTCCCGCTCAAGCTCCCGGAGGTAGGCGTCAAGCACCGCTCGTCCCCGGCTTGAGCACCGCCGACACCCCGGCGGCGAACCGCAGCCACTCCCGCCGCTTCTTCGCCAGCGCGCCGCGCCCGGCTTCGGTCAGCCGGTAGACCTTGCGGTTGGGCTTCCCTTCCTGCGGCACCCACTCCGCGACGACGAGGCCGTCGCGCTCCAGGGCGTGGAGCGCGGGATACAGCAGCCCCTCGCCGACCGCGAGCGCCTCCTCGCTGGTCGCCTTGATCCGCCGAGCGATCTCGTAGCCGTGCGCGCCCCCGTCGTCGAGGGCGCCGAGCGCCAGCGCCTCCAGATCCCCCCGAAATGCCATCGAGATTTACTATATCTCAATTTTCGATGTATGCCAACCCCGCTTGACAAAACCGCCGCGATAGGGGATAATCATCTCTTGTAACGGGCGGTTGGCTCAGTGGTAGAGCACTACAATGACACTGTAGGGGTCACAGGTTCAAATCCTGTACCGCCCACCATTTTTTAGGTTCAAGCAGGCAAGATTGAGTCGCCTGAATCGTGCACACTCCTTCCGGGGTCTCTCAAATATTCGAGAGACCCATTCTTATACGTGAGCCGGCCAACGACCTAATTCGAACCTAGGATCGGCATTCAACCCCTACGGAAACCCCTTAGTGCTCTATCTTCGAGCCTAAGGTCGTTCCGCAGAACACCGAGGCAGCACTTTATGGGGTACCCAGTCGCAAGGCCGACCTTTCAGGCGGTTAGCTACGAAGATAACGGCACCAGACCGAAATGGTTGAGCGTCCTCGGTCTCGTAGGTGCTGCAAACTACACGGTTTGCTGCCGAATTGGCCCTCGTCATGCTAGGGGAATCGTTTGGTGAACAACCTCTTTCAGGGTCAAGTAAGGAAGGCAGACTTATCTTTGAGAAAGATAAAACACGATCGTTGGCTTACCGTATTAGGCAGCACCCGATCGCTACTTTAGTCGCCATGGCTTAAGGTCGCGACAGTGGCCCCGCTAACCGTCTATGTTCCACCGGAATGTACGACGAACTTGACCGAAACGCAGGTCAGTGAGTTCGTATGTCCCCCTTCTGTGGATTCTGGCTGGCTCTTACCCACTCAGCCGTTATAGGATTCACTCGCGTCGCAGCTATTACGGAACTTATTTCTTTGTAAGTTTTAATATAACATTATAAACATTTGTCTTTTTTGACGCATTTAGAGAGGGTTGGAGGAACGCTGGAGTCCTATAAGACTATTCCCACATATAGTTAGATCGAATCGCCTGCCTCATGGAACAAAGCCATGAACAAACGACGGATTTCGATCCTATGCCAGCTCAGCGCTGGCGTGCTGCTTCTCAGAGCGTCGCTCCCAGCGATCGTCGCGGGAAAACAGAGCTTCGACGACGCGCGGACGCGTGAACTCCAACTTTCTAGAACTCTCGTTGCGGCGCTGCGCCCGCCCAAGCCTATGCAGGGCGTTCCCCTCATGTCCACGGAACTATCCCATGGCGGCGTGAAAACCGGCACGGCGGCGTGGAAGTCGGCAACGTCCGCGACGCCAAAGCTGACGATGCTGGACGAGGTCGGTCGGATCCCATCGGGAATGTCTCCCGCGCACCGACGGTCGTGGGTCGATCAGATCCATACCGGAGTCAGCGGGGCGGCCGGACGCGCTCGCCTGCACGTCCTGATCGGCGAGTACGACATGGCGGTGCGTCACGAGCCCGCTGCCGCGGCCGAAAGGTTCGCCATGGCTTCGCGAATCGCTCCGGCGGCCTCTCGTGAATATGGTCTCGCGAGGTACGACCTCGCTCTCGCGACGTTCTACGAAGGCTCATATCGTGAGGCGACGGTGCGGCTCAACACCTTGTTAGACGGCGACCTGAGGGGCTTCGATCGTCGAAATGCGGCGATGTTCGCGCGACACGCGAGCAGTTGCGCGGCCTTCCACGACGAGCGGGCCGCGATGGGGATCTCCGAGCCGGTGAAGCTGGACCCGCTCTGTGGCGTGTCGGCGATGTCTGTGTGCCTAAGGGCTCTGGGACTCGCGTACGGTGAGGACGCGGTCTCTCGCCTCGTCCGTCACGACGGAGAAGGAAGCACTCTGCAAGACATTAGCGACGCGGCAGAAAAGATGGGCCTAGCGAGCCACGCGTTCAGCGCGACGGACGAAGCCCTCCGAAGCCTGCCTATGCCCCTCGTGGCCCACGTCGAGCGAGACCACTTCATCGCGGTGCAGCGCGTCGACGACAAGGGAGTCGTTTACGTATGCTCCGACTGCGGCCGCTGGCCCGGTGGGCAGCGTCGGGCAACCTGGAAGCAGTGGCGCGTGCTCGTGCCGGACGCGTACCTCTCTGTGAGCAGGAAAGACGATGAGAGCGACCTCGCGCTCTCAGATCTGACCGGAGACCGTCCGAACAGGATGCTCTACGCGGCAGTCGCAGGGTCCGTTCCCATCGCTGAAGCAGGGGCCGGGCGGATCGCTGCACGCGTCCGACGTGGAGCGGTTCGCACGTTTCTCAACCTTCTGTTCGCCGGATGCGTCGTCAAGCCTTCCTCGAACCACTGCTCGTGCGTCGTTTGCTGCCCCATGACCGGCGATCCCGTCAATCTCGCCACCGGGGAGGAGGAGTACGAGCCCGGGGCCGACCTAGCCGTCTACAACCCCAAGGGGCCATCGGTGAGTTGGCAGAGGAACTACAACAGCCTGAGCAACGGAAGGACGTACAGCAACTACTCGTCGGAAGACGGCTTCGGTCTGGGCTGGTCCCACACCTACGACGTGGGCGTCGAAGAGTACACCGGAACCGTAGCCCAGCCGCAGGCCGCTCAGTCCAACTCGGTAGTCGCTCCTCCGGGCGGAGGTAACAACCAGGTGAGTGGTTACGTCGTGTTCCCCAACACGTCGCGCATCTCCTTCACAGGAACCCTGCCGAGCTCCACTACCCCAAAGACGACCATGACCGTGTCGAACGGCTATCCGATCCTGATCGAGTGCCTCTACGACGCGACCTCGACGAAACACTACTTCACGGTCACGCTGTCGGACCGGGGGCGATGGGAGTGCGAGCAGGATCCGGAGAACTCATCAAGCCCCTTCCATCGGCTGCACCGCATCTATGACCGCGTAGGGAACTTCATCTCGTTCCACTACGGAGCCCACCCAGTCGACGGGGGGCGAGGCGGCGGCGGAAGCGTCACTCGCCTTGATGAGATCGACGACTCGGCGGGGCAGTGGTTGGTGACGCTCGGGATCAGTTCGGTCACCGGCCAGTACTCTTCCGTGAACGACCGTTACGGACGGAGCGTGTACTACACGAGCGCTCCGAACTTCCCGTGGACTATCCTCGGCGACGTCTCCCAGGTGGTGGCGACCGGCTCCTCCACCCAACCCGTCCGCTACAGGCACACCTACCTCCAGATCGATAACGGAGAGGGGCTCGGCATCCCTTATCTCCAGACCCTCGCGCAGCCGTCGCCGACGGGGACGGGGCTCTCGACGCGGACGTTCAACTACACGAGCCGCGGCTACATCGACAACATCGTCGACGGCAACGGGAACAAGACCGTGTTCACTCAGACCCCCGGGAACACGACGAAGGTGTCGCTCACGGACCCGCAAGGGAACGTGGTCAGGGCTTGGACGGAATCCTTCGACAACACGATGAGCGATACGGGCTCGCTTGACGCCAACGGCCAGAGCACGGTGACGTACGCATACGGAGATCCCAACGATCCGTTCGTACCGTCGTCCGAAACGATCAACATGGCGGGCGGATCGAAGACCTGGACCTGCACGTACGATCGCTACGGAAACCTTCTTACGGAAACCACGCCGAAGGGAATGGTCACGACCAAAACCTACGACTACTCCCAATTTCCGATCGGCGAGCTGACGTCGGTGAAGCAAGGCACAAAAACGCCGACGTCCTTCACTTACTTCGAGCCGAGCGGGCTCCTTCACGAAAAGATCGTCCCCATCCCTGGGCAAGCCGGCTCGGGCGTTGAGAACACCGTCTTCGCGTACGACGCGCTCGGCAACCCGACCCAGGTCACGATCCCGGGAAACAACGCGACCTCCTCTCGTTCGACGTACTACGGGTACACGATCGACGGCGGGTACTCCCAGACCGAGGCGCTCGGTCGACCGATCACGATCACCGACGCGCTGGGCAAGGTCGTTCACCTGCGTTACAACGCAAGGGGGGATGCGGTCTCCTACAAAGACCAGCTTGGCAACGAGACGCAGACGGTGTATAACCTTGCGGGCCAGCCTACAGGCGTCCTCGCGCCCGCCACCGGCAACACCGGAGCTGGGAACGCCTCTGAGATCCACACGTACCTGTACGTTGGCGGGCCGCTCGTTCAGACCGCCGCACTGGACGAATCCGGCACAACGGTGCGGACAACGAACGTAACCTACGGAGCCGAAGGCGAGTCGTTGACACGTACCGGAAGCACCCAGGCCATCGCCGTTTCATACGACGCCGCGTACCACGTTAAGTCGGTCACGGACGGCAACGGTCACGCGACGGGCTACACGTACGATCTCAACGGGCGGACGACGCAGATCGCCTATCCAGGCGCCAGCGGGGCAAACGGCGATCGAATCCAGTTCACGAGCTACGACGTCGCCGGGAGGGTACTGAGCCGCACCGACGGCAACGGCCAGATCACCAACTTCGGCTATGGGGACGCGGATGGAAAACTGACGACGGTCACCTATCCCGGCGCGACCGCGAAAAACGTGGCTCTGGCGTACGATAGCTACGATCGGCTGAGTTCGGTGGCCGACGCCGCGAGCACGGGAACATGCTCCTACGACGACAACGACGCGGTCATGACGTCGACCCGCACTTACACGGGAATTCCCGCCCAGACCGTCACCTACACGTGCTGGCCAGACGGGTCCCGAAGGACCATGACGAACTCCGCCGGCGTCTGGACGTACAACTACGACGCGGATGGGAGGTACACGTCACTGACCTCGCCTGCGGGCACCTCGTCGGTCTCGTACTACGACAACGGACAGCCTGCGTCGCGCGCCCTGCCGAACGGTGCGACCACGGACTGTACGTACAACGCCGTGAGGCTGCCGACCCAAGTCAAAAGCCAAGTCGGCCCTTCCGCGTTGTCACAATATGGGTCCATCGCCTACGACGGGTCTTTCAACCTCAAGCGGATGACGGCGACGGTGCCGGTGGTCCCGACCCAAGGCGGGACGACGAACTTCTCCTACGACGCGAAGGACCGCCTGACCCAAGAGTCGTCGACCCGCCTAAGCGGCTACACGGGCAACTTCGCTTACGACGCCGCGGACAACCCCGTGACGTTCAAAGGCGCGACGCAGACGTTCGACGCGGACAACCGCCAGACCGGCTCCACCCTTTTCGCCTACGACGGGGACGGCAACCCTACCACCTACAAGGGCACCAGCTTCGGGTTCGACCCCGAGTGCCGTGTGAGTTCCATCGGCCCGAATTTCAGCGCCGAATATCGGGCGGACGGTCACCGGGCGTGGAAGAGCGTTGCGGGGACCAAGACCTACTACCTCTACGATGGTGGAGAGCCCGTCGTTGAACTCGACGCCACGGGAGCCGTGAAGTCCATCAACGTGTTCGCGCCGGACGGGCTGGTCGGGCGCAAGCAGGCCGGCAGCTGGACGTACTACACGTTCGACCCGCACGGAAACGTCGCCCAGCGGCTGAACGCCTCTGGAGCCGTCCTTTCGAGCTCGGTCTACGATGCCTACGGCGTCGAAAGCAACGCGGGAACGTCGCCCAGCGATACGTTCGGCTACCGGGCGAGGTACGGATACCTGCTTGATCGTGAGACGGGGCTGTACCTTTGCGGGCACAGGTACTACAATCCGGCGACCGGACGGTGGATCAGCCGCGATCCGGTCGGCGCGAAGGGCGGTCCCAACGTCTACGGCTACTGCGCGGGCAACGCGGTGGGGAACGTCGACCCGTCGGGGACGACGTTCATAAACGGACGCTGGGTCGAAGATCCGCCAGACGCGGGCTATCTCAACCCCGGAGGCGGCGATCTCTTCCCGGTCGGGCCTGGCGAGCCGGTCTGGTCGGCAGGCCCTCCCGGCAGTTGGATCTGCCTCGATCCCGGCGAGATCGGAAAATGCTGCCTACCCAACAACTGGCGCTGCTACGAGCCGGCGACTTCGACCAACCTCGACCAAGGCGTGATGTTCCCGCTGGGGGAAGCAGGGCCTTGGGAGCCGTACAAGGAACCCGAGGATCAGCCTGGCCTGTTCCCGAAATACTGGGAACCCGGGGTTCCTGGAGGCGAGCAGGGATACACCCCTTATCCCATCGTTCCGTCCACGAACACGAACACGACGCCGGACCCCAGCCACCCGATCCCTCCTCAGCTGCCCGGCACCGAGGAGCAGCCGCCGCTGCCCGGCACCGGCTACCCCGCGAGCGAGCCGGGCGGCGGCGAGCCTCCGGCCATGGGCGGAGGCGGAACGCCTCCGCCCGAGGAAGAGGTCGGCGGCGGCGCCCCATGGGGTGGCGGCGAGGGCGGCGGACCGGGCGGCGGCGGTGCTATGCATTCGGAATCAGGGATCGAGTAAACCCCGCGGATGAAAGAAGAGCGTAAGGTAGAAGGTCTCGGAGCCGCAGTGCTAGCCGGGCCGGGGCGCCAGACCCTGGCACGTTGCTTGGACAGCCTCGTTCCCGTCGCGGAGCGACTCTACGTCGGGGTGCAAGCCCACGACCACGACTCTCGAGAGTTGGCGAGGTCGTACGGAGCCGAGATCGTGCCGGTGGAGTGGACGGACGACTTCTCCGCCGCTCTCAATCCGCTAATCGCTGCCGTCAAAGAAGACTGGATCCTGCGTCTGGACGACGACCATTGGCTCGACGACGATTCCCACGAGGATCTGAAGGTCCTCGTGGAGCGTGACACAGGGGTCGCGTACCGCGTGTCGATCGAAGATCGGCTCCCGAATCTGGCGACCGCCTACAGCTATATGACGATGCTGTGGCGACGGGATCTCGGACTCCGCTACAAGGGGCTTGTCCACGAGAGGCTCGCCAACCCGGTTCCGAACAGCCCGATCGATCCGCCGCGCACGAACGTCGTGCTCCACCACGACGGGATGGCCAGTGTGGCGTCGATGGGCAAGCTGACCTACTATTCCGGCCTGATCGATCGTCAACTCGAACGGGATCCCGCAAGTTCCTACTACCAAACGTACCGTTGGCTGGCCCTAGACGACCGGACGTTTTCAGAGCGACGGTCTACGGTCCAGTCCTGGTTCGCCGAGAACATCGACGATTCGGCGTCCAACGCTCCTCTCATGGCTTCGCTCGCGGTGCGCCTCCTCGAGGCTGGGGTTTCAGGGAAGACCTCGCGCGAGATGGACCCAAACCTGGTTCGGAGGATCGGCCGGAAGTATGGCGGTCGTCCCCGGGTCAACTGGGCCCTCGTCGGCCACTACCAAGCCGTCGGGGATAACCTGGAGGCGCTGCAATGGCTTCAGGAGCAACTCCGGGCGGCCACGCACCCCCTTATCGACTACTCCCAACCCATAGATCCAGGGATCCTTGGTACACGCTTATACAAGGCCCTGCACACGATCGGACGCCGTGAGGATATGTGGGCCTATCTGCGCTTCGAGCAGCTGTCGAAGCTGCCCCTTCCCTCCTGCCGGCCGAACTTCGCTTCGGAGGAGAAAGCCGGATCCCTGTGGATCGAGATGAGGGACTACCGAGCCTTGGCCAAGTCGCTCGACCGCATGGGCTTCCGGCCATCCGGCTTTCCTCTTGCGCTGGCCGAAGCGAACGCGGCCAGCTCCCAGAGCGGCCGCATGGAAAACGATTGGTGGTCGACGCCAGAAGAGCTCGACCTCAGTCGTCAGGAAGCGCGCGCCGTAAGCCTCCTGCTCCGCGATCCAGAGGGTATGGACATCAAGTGGCCGGTCGAGTCGTGCAACGAACTCGTGTCCCCCCCGTTCAAGCTCATCGAAGGACCCGGACGTCTCAGAAGGTGCCGAGCCGATCTCGCTCGATTTCTGGCGTCAGGGCCGGCGCTCGTGCGGTTACGACCGGGCGTCCGCTACGTAGAATTCAGGTCGATCAAGTGAAAACGCTTACCTTCAACAAGCTGGCGCCTCAGCGCCGATGTCGTGTCTCGCGTATGATCGTCCCTGTGCCAAAAGGTGCCCAATGATGATCGCCTCGCTTATGATGGTCCAGGCGGCGGCGGGTAGCCGCGTGAAAAACGCTGTCCCGCGCCCGACGGTCGTGGTGTTTCTCTCACCAGACTGTCCGTGCAACCTGCGGTGTAAGCCGGAGCTTGAGGAACTCGCCCGATCTCTGCGCCCGATTCTTCTGACAGGCATAGTTGTGGGGGTATCCAGAACGCAAGCCGTTCGTTATCGAGCGAAACTCGGCTATACATTCTCGCTCGTACCCGATCCCGTACGCGAGATAGCGGCGAAAGCAGGCGCCGCTTGTAGCCTCGACATGGCCCTTTTGGATCCAAAAGGGCGACCGCTCAGGCTTTGGGAAGGCATTGGTAAGGACACGGTGACTGAACTTGGGCGTGAGATCGGGCGGCGGTATGGCCTAAGACCCATCGATCCTTCCCGCTTTAGCGAGATCACCCAGACGGGTTGCAGCCTAGGCGTCTGCTATCCGGTGAAAAGTGCGCCTCTCCGCTTTCCAGGTTGAGGCTCCTACGGCTCCAAGGAAGCTATGCCCGAGAGCGTTGCCGCGTAGGCGCTGAGTGCGAGGGCTTCCAAAATGGTGCGAGGACTCGGGAAGCTTAGTCAAATGAACAGAATTATAAAAAATGTTCTTTTTATAATATTAATCTTATTTTAATCATTTTTACCTAATACAATACAATACGTGGGACGCCCTGCGACCTTAGTGGATCCGAAAAGATGCCGTCGTGTCCTCAGCTTCCTCAGTGGGGTGGAAGAGATCTCGCTTCCAAATGATCTGGTTTTATAGTTGTCCAGCAGGTCTGGTCTCTCAAAAGTCTCTCAATTGGTGGAGACGAAAGGAGCCCTCCAGAGACGTCCTGAGACTAAAAACCGAGCGGTGAACGGTGCGATATTCCCATGACACTGTAGGGGTCACAGGTTCAAATCCTGTACCGCCCACCATCTTAAAAGGATAGGTTCCGAATCTGAAGGGTCTCCAGAACGCTCGTTCTGGAGACCCTTTTTCGTTCATTGCCGCAGCCTGTCCCTATCGGCAGTCCCTATTTCAGCCTTAGACGGTCCTCGTCGGGCCGGACCGCGAACCTCAGAAGGTCGACAAGCAGTTCCACCTCAAGAGCGACGCCGTCCGCTGGCGGAACCAGAAGAAGCTCGAACTCCAGACCGGAACGACGGCGGTCGCCGCGAAGACGAAGGCGAAGACCTACCTGACCGTCCAGGAGTTTCGGGAGGAACTGTCCAGGACGCGCCCCGCCGACTTCAAGGATGGGAAGCTCGTGAAGGACGGCGACACTCCCCAGACGGCGCTCGTCAAGTTCTACCGCTGGGACAAGTGGGTCAAGGACTCTCCGCTCCCCGCGCGTCCCGTTCGACTCCTTACCCGCGACGACGCGCGGGCTAACGCCGCTTGACCTTCCCGGCCAGGACGTCGGAACGCTCAACCGTAAGCCGCCCTTCGCGTCTATCGCTCTAAGGCCCTGACCTCGCGCACGAAGGCGAGCAGCCGCCGCCTCAGCTCGCCCGCGCGCAGGGGAGGCGAGAGGCGGATCGCGTCCGACAGATAGGTTCCCCTTCCTTGGCTCGGGTACGCCGACCGGGCGCTCGATCTCGCCGCGCGGCTCCAGGCGGTCCTCTCGACCCCCCTTCTCAGGATCAGGTCCGAACTCACCAAGAGGGCCGAAGCGCCTTGACCGCTCAGGACCACGTCCAAGCCCTCGATCCGCACCTCCGTCACGAAATCCCCCCCGAAGCGCGAACTCCAAGGCGTGGGGCGCGTAGCCCCATCCCCGCAGCAGCCGGTCGGTCGAGGCTCGGTCCGGCCTGCTCAGAACCAGGTCGTCGCCCAGGGGAGCCCGGCCCCAGTCGCGCGCTGGGAGGGGCGCCCGGTTCCGCCGTGCGACTGCGCGTAGCCCTCGACGGAGGCGAAGTACCGACCGACGTCCGCCTTCGCGCTCGCCGGAGTGGACCGCTCGTCCACGATCACGTCGGCGCACGCGGTGACCGTGCGCCCGAGGCGGGGACGGAAGACGACCCGCCCTCGCGGCAGCAGGCCGGAACGAAGGAGGCTACCGTCGAGCGAGGACTGGGGCAGTTCCCGCGCGACGCCGAACTCCGTCGAGAGCTGGAGGACCGCCGTTCCTTTCCCGAGGGCTCCGGCGACGCTGTAGGTCTGCCCTCTCAGGAGATGGACCGAGGCCCGACGCGCGCCCCGAGAGAGCGTGCCCTCCTCCCCGTTGTGAGGTCGCGTCGTGAGGACGTAGCCCGTTCGATCCAGAACGCGCTCGGACTGGGGGAACGGATCGGGAGGGAAGTGACTTGGACGGCGAGGACGAGGAAAGCGAGCACGAAGTGCGCAACGCATTCTGCTCGCGAAGGGTCTCCTCGCTTCGACACGACTCAGGACTGGGTCTTTAGTCCCTTCCCGCCGTCCGTCACCGATCGACGAGGATCCCGTTTCGCCAAGCCGAGCAGTGCGTACGAACGGCCCTCTTGACCGACGGGTCTAGGGCTTAGACGCGGGCGGCGCCTTAAACTCGTACTTGCCGGGCGCAGAGGGCTTGAACGAGCCGCCTCGAGCGGGGTCGTCGGACGCGGTCGACGAGCTTAGAGCAGGACGGAATCTCGCCGCGCGGTCTCGCCATTCGCTGACTCTAACGGCGACGACAAATGGCTACAGCCTTAAGGCGGGTTCAGGCCGTCCAACTTGGGGGGCCGCGTCCAAGGGCGCAAGCGGCGGTGCGGACGACGCGGCGAACGTGACGACCCAGAAGCCACGGCCCCTTCTCGGCCTCCTCTCCGCAGCGACGGCGAGGAGCGGGTCGTTGTAGAAAGGGGCGGTCATGGCGGTTCAGGCGGGCAAAGAGAAGGGCCGCGCCTCCTCTTGGGAAGCGCGGCCCTGTTGGGGGTCTAAGGTTGCGGAAGGCTATGCCCGCTTGCGGCGGCGCAGGGCCATGAGCGCGAAGGGCAGGGCGGCGGCGGGGCCGGGGACGATGGATGTTACACTCGGGTCGACGTTCACCGAGAAGATGCTGGCGACGCTGGTGCCGTAATAATAGTTGCCCGAGCCGTCATAGTCGATGAGGCTCCTCATCCACGTCCTCTCGGTCCTTTGCCAGATCACTCGCGTGGGGGATGAGGCGACGAGCCAATACGAGGCCCCGCTCCTCAGGACCACGCCGCCTGCGGCCACGGACTCGTAGCCGCTCGTCCTGCTGTAAAAGCCCAACCCGGAACTCAGGCCGGCGAACGAGCCGAGGAGCGTCCCCAAGGTCCCTCCCGCGTCGGCGTAGAGCTTGAGCGTAAAGGGCCTATGGTCGCTCGAGGAACCGTTGTTGACCGAGACGTCGAATCCGGTCAGCAGGCCGGTCGCGGTGGAGGCGAACTGGTACCCGCGCGTCTCCGGCCCGATGCCGAAGCCCGAAGCGAGATAGTCGCCGGCGGGCTTGTTCGAGAAGGCGACTTCCGCGTGGGCGGAGAGGGCGGCGGAGGCGAGGGCGAGGAGAAGGGCTGGGCGGAGGTGTCGCATGGGGAACGGCAAGGCCGGGCCCATTGTGCGGGCCTTTTAGGGCCGCCCCTGTCTACATTCCGCTTGTATTTCGCGACCGCTCCGATCTTGACGACCAAGCCGCAGGAAACCGCCACCCCGCCCGGCACGCCTACGTGCCAGGCGGGCTTTTCAGTCGTTCGCGGCGAGGTTCGCCTTGAGCGCGGCGGTGAACGCGTCGTCGGCGTGGACGGCGATGTCCGGGTCGGTCCAGTTGGGATCGAACAC
>Ga0160428_1000291_pt1 | contig 60040 bp, 42 predicted proteins | sample SolpanmetagenomM_FD_108198 | JGI IMG/M metagenome (GOLD analysis project Ga0160428, IMG submission 108198) | Solar panel surface microbial communities from Lawrence Berkeley National Laboratory, California, USA - M | ecosystem: Engineered > Built environment > Solar panel > Unclassified ... | reverse complement strand
TGCCAGTACATTATCGACACGCTAAAGGAAGTCGTGCCCATCTGGAAAAAGGAGGAGTACGAAGACGGCACCGTGTGGGTGGCCGCCCACCCGTAGCTGCTAAGCAGTAGTGGCCCGCTACCCTGCGTAATGAAAGTCGGACTTGCCGCCCGTCTTTTCGACCAGCCGCACCTGCTCGATGACGATATTGTGCGACATGGCTTTGCACATATCGTACACGGTGAGAGCGGCCACCGAAGCGCCGGTAAGGGCTTCCATCTCGACGCCGGTTTTGCCGGTGACGCGGGCCGTGCACTCGATGAGTAGCGCATCGGGTAGTACCACTTCGATGCGAATCTGGCAATCATCGAGGCCCAGCGGGTGGCAAAGCGGGATGAGGTCAGCGGTCTTCTTGGCAGCCATTACGCCGGCAATGATGGCCGTTTGAAACACCGGGCCCTTGCGGGTGGGCAGGTCGCCGGCCTGCACCAATTTGATGATTTCGGCGCCCAGCACTACCCGGGCGCGGGCGCGAGCCAGGCGGGCCGTCACGGTCTTGCCGCCCACGTTAACCATCGCGGGCTGGTTATCGGCGTTGATGTGGGTGAGGGGGGAAATGGGAGCGTCGGACATACGAATAGTGGGAATAAGCCGCAAAGAACGGCAGGCCGCCCGCAAGCCCCGCACGGCGCCTGGGCATAAAAAAACCTCCCGACCAATGGCCGGGAGGTTTTTTGTGGTTGAAAAAGTCGGCTGGACTTATTCTTTGGTGAGGCGCAGCACCTGGTGCAGGGCTTCGCCGTTAGCCAGGGTGCCCGTCACGAGTACGTGGTAGGCGCCGGTGGCGAGGTCGCTCAGGCTCAGGGGCTGGAGCTGGCCACCGGCTACGGTAGCGCTCCGCACCTGGCGGCCGGTAGCATCCAGCACGAGTACCTGGTAGGTACCGGTGGGCAGGGCGCTCAGGTCAAGGGTGGTGCTGGCCTGGGCCGGGTTGGGGTAGAGGCTGATGGCCCCCGCCTTGGTGAAGCTAACTGTGCGCACGGGCGAGTAGGCAGCCGTGCCATCCAGGTCCACCTGACGCAGGCGGTAGTACACCGGGCTCGTGGCGCGGGTGCCGATGCCGGCATCGGTGAGGGCGTATTTCTGGGTGGTCTGCGAGTTGCCCTGGGCAGCTACCTGGCCGATTTTGGCGAAGGTGGTGCCGTCGAGCGAACGCTCCACGTCGAAGTACGCGCTGTTGAGTTCCGAGGCGGTGGTCCAGGCGAGCTGGGCATCGCGGTTGGCCACGGCCGAGGCCGTGAAGGCCGTCAGCTGCACCGGCAGCGGCAGCGCACCGATGGTGAACTGTGCCGTTACCGTGTTGATGCCGCCGTTCACGTCCACCGTGTTCACGTTCACCTGGTAGTACTGGATGTTCTTGTTATTAACGAGCTTGGTAGCGTCGCTCACGTAAATCAAGCCCGTGGCGGGGTCGAAGCTCACGCCGGCCGGCAGGGTGTTGGTCGGGTTGGCCGGGTAGTTGCCGCTAACAGCCGGGCCGGTAGCAGCCAGCGTGCTGCTGGCTACGCCGCTGGTGCCCAGCAGGATGTTGCTCACGGTGCCACCGGCCGCGTTGTAGACTACGCCGGCGCTGGTGTATACCGAGCCGTTGGGGTCAATTACGTAGGCCAGCACGTCGTTGGTCTTGTACGTGTTCGTGTTCGAGCCGCCTTTGGTCGGCGTGGTGCCGTAGAACGAGTTGTTGTCCTGGCCCACCGGGATGAGGTAGCGGGCGGGGTTCGAAGTCAGGGCGTTGGCGGCGACGCCGTTGCCGTTGTCCGTAGCCGTGTAGGTGAAGACGGCATTGCCCACGAAGGTGCTCACCGGGGTGAAGGTGAGGGCCGGCGGGTTGCCGCTAGCATCGACTGCGATGGTCTGGCCAGCCACGACGGCCGCGCCGTTGTAGCGCAGTACGCCTACCGTGGTAGCATTGGGGATGCTCGTGATGGTGTAGCTGGCAATGCTGCCGCCGTCGTTGTCGGTCGCGCTGAGCGGGGTAAGCGCCAGGTTGCTGGTAGCCGTGTTGCCTTCGGGGTTTTTCACCTTGTTCACCACGTCATTCGCTACCGGGGCCAGGTTCACGATGGTCGTAACCGAAGCCGTGTTGGGGGCTACGTTCGTTTCGGCCGTGCCGCCCGAGTTGGCGATGTTGGCCGTGGTCGTGAACGTGGTGGTCGGCGCCGTGAAGGACACCTTGTACACCTCCGACACGCCCGACAGCAGGTTGGCCGAAGCTCGGATGGTTACCGTGCCGCTGCCGTTGATGGTCGTGCTGTTGCCAGCATTATCGGTGAGGATGTAAGACGTTACGCCGGCGGGCAGCGTCACGGTGCCGGTCACGCCGGTAGCCTGCGACGGGCCGTTGTTGGTCAGGGTCACGGTGTAAGTCACGGCCGAGCTGGCCGGGGCCGTAGTTGGGCCGCTGATGGTGGCGGCTAGGTCGTACTTGGGCGTTACGGTCACGTTGTTGGTCACCGTGTTGTTGGCCAGGTTCGTCTCGGGGTTGGTCGTGAAGGTCGAGCCCGTAGCCACGAGGACGTAGCCACTGCCATCGCTGCCACTGGGGCTGGCGGGCAGCGAGATGGTAGCCGAGTTGCTGATGGCCGTGGTGCCCACCGTCACGTTGCCGAGCGTGAACGTCACTACGCCGGTGGCGTTGTTATACACGCCGCCGTTGGTGGTGGTCACGGTGCCGCCGTTGTTTTGCAGGCCAGCGGGCAGTACGATGGTTTGCGTTACACCGGCCGCGCTCACGCTGGCGGTGCTGGTCGTGCCCACGGTGTAGGTGCGGCTGCTGCCGGCCACCGTGCTGGTGCCGGTCGAGGTGAGGCTCGTTACCAAGTCCAGGCTAGGCAGGTAGTTGCTGCTCAGGGGTGTGATAACCTGGGCCGAGTTGTTGTTCGGGTTCAGGTCGGTGCTCGAAGAGGTGACGTTGGCCACGGCATTCAGCAGCGTCACGTCGGGCGCGGTAAACTGAATGGTGTTTACCGTGCTCAAACCCTGGTTTGGCAGCGACAGGCCGTTAGCAGTGAAGGCCAGTACGCCGGTGCTGGCCGTGTAGGTAGCCAGCGTAGTTCCGGAGCCCGGGATGAGGAAGGTGTATACCCCGTTGTTGTTGCTGCTGCTAGCCGCATTGGCCACGAGCAGGGTAGTGGGGTCGAGGGCGCTGGGCAGGGTCACGGTCGTGGTCTGCGTGCCGTTGGACGAAGGGCCGTTGTTGGTGGTCGATACCGTGTAGAGCACGGCATTGCCTATCGTGGCTTGGGCGGGGCCCGCCAGGCTCACGGCCACATCCTGGGCCGAGTTTACTTTGGTCGAGAGCGAAGCGGCATTGTTACCAATGCTCGACTCAGGCGTACTGGTCGAGATGGCGGCCGAAACCGGCAGCGAGATGATGCCAGCCGAGTTGGTGCCCGGCGTCAGGAAGCTGATGGCGGTGCTCTGAATGGCGTTGCCCATCAGGTCGGGCAGCGCAGGCAGGGCCAGGGCGCCGGTAGCCACCGTGTAGGTAGCGCCATTGGCGAAGGTATATACCGGGCCGTTGGTACCCGTGCTCAGCGTGCCGGTCAGGCCACCCACGCGTAGCGTCGAGCCATCAACGGTAGTCGGCAGCGTAATGGTCTGCTGTACGTTGCGGGCCGGGGTGGTCGAGAGGTTGGTCGCCTGCACCGTGTAGGTAGCCAGCTGGCCAGCCTGCAAGTTGCCGCCGCCCACCGGGGCGCCCACCGTGCCGTTGGCAGCGATGGCGTTCAGGCTGCTGTTGGCCAGCGTAATCGTTACATCCGTCACCGGCTGCACTTCGGTTTGCACCGTGGCCACGTTGTTGGCGGCTACCACGTCCGACGTCGTAGCGCCTACGCTGGCCGATACCGTGTAGGCGGGGCCCGCCGTAGGAGCCTGAATGTTGATGGTATACGTCTGGGGCGTAGCTGCGCTACCCTGGGGGGTGGTCAGCGCTGGGAGCACCAGCAGGCCGGTAGCCTGCGTGTACTTGGCCCCATTCGCAAAGGTGATAACGCCGTTGGTGAGCGTGCCGGTGGCGCCGTTCAGGCTCAGGTTCACGGGCAGATTGGTGGGCAGCAGCACTTGCGTCTGCACGCCGTTGGCGGCCAGCGGGCCGTTGTTGCCCTGCGTTACGGTGTACGTAGCTGTTGCGGCGCCGGCTACCTGGCTCGGGCCGCTCACGGTCACGTACAGGTCGGCGGTAGTGGCGGGCGTGGTGCCCGTGGGTGCCGTTGCGGTCGTGTTGGCAGCCGTCGAGTTGGCGGCGGCGCCGTTGAGGTAGGCCGTGTTGTTGGCGGCTACGTTGTCGGTGCCCGTCTGGGCCGAGGTGGGGGCCACCGTGGCCTTCACGGCGAAAGTAGTGGCCGCCGGTACGGTAAAGGTCACTGTGTTGTTCACCAGCTGCCCGCTGGCCAGGGCCACATCGGGGAAGGTAACAATGCCCGAAGTAGCGTTGTAAAGGCCGCCGTTGGTGGCAAATACGTTGGTCAGGTTGGCGGGCAGCTGCACGGTTTGCACGGCGCCAGTGGCGAGCGTGGTGCCTTCTGCTGGCAGGCCAGCGGCCGAAGGCCCGTTGTTGCTGGTCGTTACGGCGTAGGTAGCCAGGGTGCCAGCCGTCAGGGTCGAGGGGCCGGTGATGGTCGTCGCCAGGTCAATGGTCGGCGTTACGGGCACCGTCAGGGTGGCCGTGTTGTTATTCATTACGCCGTTTTCGCTGGTTGTGGTGGCGATGGTGGCTACGGCCGTTATCGCGCTCATACCAGCTGGCACCGAGGCGATGGAGATGGTCGCGTTCAGGTTGCCGGTGGTGGCCAGCGTCGTGGGCGAGGGGGTGAAGGACACCAGGCCTGTCGTGTTGTTATAGGTACCGTTGTTCGATACCGTTACCGAGCCCAGGCCGGCGGGCAGCTGCACCGAGCGCGTTACGCCCGCCGCATCGTTGTTGCCGGCGTCGGTGAAGTTTACCGTCAGCGTCAGCCCGGTGTTGGGGCTGGCGGCGGTGGGGTTGCCGGCCGGGAAGGTCGCCACTACATCGGCCACGGCCAGCACCGGGATGGTGTAGGTAGCCGTGTTCGAGAGGATGCCGTTGCTATCAGTCGCGTTGTAGGTGAATGAGGCATTGCCTACGTAGCCCAGCGTGGGCTTGTAGAGCAGCTTAGTCAGGTCCGTGATAACGGTCGAGGTCGTTACGGCCGCGCCGTTGTAGGTCAGCGTGCCGTTGAGGTTGCTCAGGTCAACAGCCGAGTAGCTGGTGATGGTCGTGCCCCGGCCGTCGGCCGTGGCCGACAGGCCCGGGTTCAGCACCACGGCGGCGCTGGTCGTGAGCAGGGCCACGTTGGTTACGTTATTGGCTACCGGGGCCGTGTTCAGCAGCACGTTGCCCGAAAACTCGGAGGTGTTACTGGTGAGGGTGGCTGTGCTGGTGAGCACGGTGGCCGCTGTCACGTTGACCTGGCCCGCACCCGTGCCCACCGGAATGGTGAAGGTGAAGCCGCTGGCCGAGTTGTCCGAGCCCTGGTTGAGGCCGTTAATCTGGCCCGAGTAGCTCAGGTTAGTGCGCGGGTCGGTGTCGGCCACGAGGTTGCCATTGCCGGCCGCGCCGCCTTCCGTCACGGTGCCCAGGTAGGTCTGGCCTTCGCCAAAGCCCGTGGGGTCGGGGGCCGCGGCGTACAGCTCAATCTTCGAGCCGGCGCGGGCATAGCCCTTCACCACGAGGTTGCCATTGCTGATGGTAGCCGAGGTGATAACCGGGAAGTTGAGAACGCCATTGGCGCCAGTATCGACGTCGCCGTTGTCGTTCAGGCTCACGCCGTCGCCGTTGGTGCCGGTAGCGCCCGTCGCCATCAGGTCGATAGCTAGGCCCAGGCCCGCCGCGCTGTTGGTGCCGTTGCCCGAGAAGGTGTTCTGCGAGAATACGTTGCTCGTAGTGCCGGGCAGGGCCACGATGCCCGCGCCCGTGTTATTGACAAAGCTGTTGTTCGAGATGATGTTGTTGTTCGAGCCGCTGCCGCGCAGGCCGATGCCCGACTGCTGGCCGCCACCCTGCGTGCCATTGCCCACAAAGGTGTTGCCGCTGATGGTGTTGCCCGTGTTGGCCCCCGCGATGTAGTCAATACCAAAGCCCGCGTTGCGCAGAATCTGGTTATTGCTGATGGTCATGTTGTTGTTGCCGCCATTCAGCTCAATGCCATCGGCATTCGTCTCCCGCGAGTCGCGGATGATGTTGCCCGTGATGGTGGCCGCGCTCGCATTACCCGACGTGTTGTTGTTGAAGGTAATGTTGGCGCGGTTCGAGTAGACGGTGTTGTTCTGAAGAAGCGTGCCCGTAGCGCCGCTGTTAATCTGCACGCCTGCCTGCCCGCCCCCGGTAGCCCCAGTAATACCCAGGCCCACGAGCTGGTCGTTGGTGCCCGAGATGCTCAGCGCGCCCGTAGCATTGAGGTTAAGAATTACTTCCGGCCCCGTCGATTCGGCGCCGGCAGTAGTTACGGCCGGGTTGCTGTCGCCCGTAGACCGGGTCTGGGTGCTGCCGTCGATAGCAGTGCCGGGGCCCGTAACGGCAGCGTAGAAGGAACCCGCCGTGATGGTAACTGCCCCGTTCACAAAGGGCGAGGTCAGCCCGGCCACCTGGCCAGCCACGGCCGAGCCGTTGGGAATCATAAAAATGCTGCTCTCCAGGCCGGTCGCCAGGGCCGTAGTTGCGCCCGTGCTGCTGGTGTATGCCTGTGCCAGCGTAGACTCGCCTCCCAGCGCATTGCTATTAGCAATAAACTGACGAAGCGAGCCTTGACCCCCATCGTTGTTGTTGACAATCAGGTCGAAGTTGTAGCCGAAGTCGGCGCCCACGGCGGCCGTGCCTACGGCTACATTCACCGGGGCCTGGCTTTCGGCAATGGTGGTCGCCGTGTTCAGGCTGGCTAGCGTAGTGCCGCTGGCGCCGTTGCCAGCGTCGGCTTTCTCCGGTGCTGCGCCCCCTACGGCCGTGGTAGTGCCATTATACGTTTGTACGGGCACTAAGCCCCCCGTGCCCCCGCCCGTGCGGCTGCTGGTAATAGAGCTGTTTACCACGCGCACCGTGTAGGCGCCTACGCCAGGCGTAAAGGAGTAGAAGCCGTTGGCGTCGGTGTTTACCGTGGATACGAAGTTGCCAGCCGAGTTGTAAAGCTCCACGCGGGCGTTAGGGCGGGCTACCGTGCCGGCCGTGCCCACCCGGGGTCGGCCCGCGCCGCCACCGTAGTTCACATCCTCAAATACATAGCCCGTAATGGGCGGCACAGCCGCTAACGAGGAAACGCTGATTATCGAGCCGTCGGCTACGTGCGAAGAGTTGTCGGTGGAGTGGATGGCCCCGCCGGCCGCATCCGGCCGCAAGTATACCCGGAGCACAAGGCTTGTAACGCCGGCTGCCGGCGTAGTGGCCAATACCGAGCCGCTGGCCGCGCCGCTGCCGGTAGTGCCACCGGGCACGGTAGCCGTATTGAGTATCTGGGTATTATTGACGGTAAGCTCCGTCGAGCCGCTCAGCTTGGAAAGCGTCACGTTGGGGGTCAGCAGGTCAAATTCCGTCGTATAGCCAATGCCACCGCCAAAGTTGCCGCCCAAGCCCGTCACATCAATGATGGGGTTGATGATAGCTTGGCTGAACGTAATGGTGAGGTCGGCATACGGGTACCGGGAGTTTTGCGGCACCGTGCTCGGCAATGGCTCCACGGACACGAATAGCTCCGTGCCATTATTCACCGTCACATCAATACCTGCACCTACGTTGTTGGCCGTGGAACTATAGTTGCCGTTGGCTGAGCCTCCGATTGCATTAAGCTTCGGAAACAGTGCCAAGCCGCCCGCCAGCTGCCCGGTGTTGTTCAGATTACCCCCAAACGATACCCCCGTACCCGTAGCTATCTTGGTAGTAGGTAGGGTATACTGCTGATTGCTAAGGGAGAACGTAACCGTAGTGGTCGGCGTGTAGGCGATAAACGTGTTACCCGTTGGGTTATTACTATTATTTTGAAACGTAATAACCTGGTTAGCGGTGGTGGGGCCGTTACCAGTTGGGTTGCCTGCGCCAGTAGTAAACTCCAGCGTTGGGGTTTGGGCCCATGCCGCACTACTCCAGGCCGTTCCTGCTAGCAGTGCCAGTAAGCGTATGCTTGTTTGCATAGATTGTGGGTTGAAAGAAAAAAGTTAAAAATTCTATTCAATAAGCATGGAGTTTACCCTGAATAAGCAGGGGCCATCGCAAAGGTGTTACTGACTGAAAGGCTCATGCTGTATGAGACTTTATCAGCATAGTAAACAAGATTATAGCTAATAAAACACGTGGGCATAACTAGTGGCAAAGATACACTTCATGCGCGCAATGATAGTAGCCACTTCTAGTTGAAGGAGTTGTTAAACTCGGTGAACTACGGCTTTTGGTCAGTGAATGGATTTCAGGAAAAACTGTTTTTTTGTGAGGCTAAATGACGGGCCTATGGCTAGCGATTGCGACTGATAAACAAAGAGTTGGAGGAAGAAAGGCGCGTAAAAACCTCTTGATAATCAAGGGTAAACAACTGCTGGCAGCGCAAGGCCTAATACCGGCCGGCCGGGCAGCTACGCGCGTGTGGCGACGGACAAGCGCAACTGACTCAGGCACTTTTAAAACGCGTAAGGGGTTGGCTACTACAGTTGTTATTTCTTAGTTAATCTTCTTTCTGTCCTATGAAAAATGCTTGGCTCTCCAGCTTCACTTGTGCGCTGCTACTGGCGGCAACCAGCATGCCCGGCGCCGCCCACGCCTGGCGGCGGCCAGCGGTAGGGCCGCCGGCCCTGGCCGACGAATTTGTGCAAACCTGCACCACCCAGCTGGCGCTCACTGAGCAGCAGCGCACGGGCCTGCGTGCCTACCTGGAGCAGGAAATCGAGTACATGGCCGTGCAGGCTGCCAACCACTCCGCTGCCGAGGTGGCCGAACTGGTGCCGGCCGAGCGCGCCCAATTGCAGCTGGTGGCCGGGCACCTGCTGTCGCCGGGCCAACTGCGCCAGTTCCGCGAGCTGGAAGCCACGCCCAAAATGCAGTCGTATCTCCGGCAGATGTCGCTCGGTGACTAGCCGCCCCACCGCCCACTCTGGTGGGCGCTAAACCAAACCAAAAAAGGCCGCCCAATTGGGCGGCCTTTTTTGGTGAAGGGAGAGTAGGGCTTGGCCTAGTAGGCCGTGCCGCGCCCGCTGGCTTCGACCAGCGCCCGCACGGGCTCGTTGAAGCCGACGGCTTCTACCAGTTCTTCGAGGGGCAGGTGCAGGCGGTACTTCCAGAAGTGCTGCGGGTTGCTGGGCACGTTGATTTGCTCGTCGTGCGGGTTGGCCCGGCGCAGGTTGGTATCCATGCCCAGGAAGTCCTGGAGCGGGAATACGGCCCACATGGCGGGCGAGTGTAGGTGCTGGTTCAGCACCTCGCGCACCACCCAGGGCTCGCAGTAGTAGGGGGCCAGCTGGCGCCAGTGGCCCAGCGTGGTTTCGTAGTAGCGCTGGGTGCGCACGCGGTCCTCCTCCCACCAGCCGCGCAGGGTGCTCATGTCGTGGCTGCCGGTGGTCACCACCGAGAGGTAGGGCGCATCGGCGGGGTGGCCAAACTCGGTGGCGGGGTTGCTGGGCATCCGCTGGATGTTGAGGCCCAGAATACCGAGCTGGTGCATCACGCCGGGTACCGAGGCGGGCACCATGCCCAGGTCTTCGCCGCAGATGAGCATGTTGGTGGCGTAGCGCACGGCCGGCAGCTTGATGAGCCCCTGCTCGCGCCAGAACTCGTCGTGGCGGCGGAAGAAGAAGTCCACGTAGATATCGTCGTAGAGGCGGCGGCGGCTCTCGTCGTCGGCCAGCTCAGCGAAGCTGGCGGTCTTATTAAGCGTGATGCGCGGGTGGTAGAAGTCGTTGCCGGCGGGTAAGAACAGCACCTCGTTCACGAAGTGGTACAGGCCCGGCCGCACGCGCAGCAGGAAGTCGGCGCGCTCGGGGTGGGTGGCCAGCTGCTCGTCTACATAGCTTTCGATGAGGCGCTGGCTGCTCACGGCGGGCTTGAGCTGAATGGCGCCGTACTGGTCGGCGGTCATAAACTCATCGAACACGACCTGGGCCTCCTGGCCGAAGGTGCGCTCCAGCAGGTGCCAGCGGATATAGGGCTCGCAGAGGCGGCCGTAGTCAAACCAGCCGAGGCGGCGCTGAATCTCGTCGCGGTGCAGGGGCAGGGCGGGGGCGAAGTGCCCCAGCAGGCCCTCGACCGAGTTTTCGGGCATTTCCCAGATGCGGAAAAAGCCCAGGATGTGGTCGATGCGCAGCGCGTCGAAGTAGCGGGCCAGGTGCCCCAGGCGCTCGCGCCACCACTTGTAGTTGTCCTGGGCCATGCGTGCCCAGTTGTAGGTCGGGAAGCGCCAGTTCTGGCCGCTGGTCGAGAAGTCGTCCGGCGGGGCGCCGGCCTGCTGGTCCATGTGGTACAGCTCGGGCTGGGTCCAGGCGTCCACCGAATGGCGGTAGATGCCGATGGGCAGGTCACCCTTGAGCACCACGCCCTTGGTGCGGCCATAGTCCACGGCGGCGCGCAATTGCTGGTCGAGGTGAAATTGGGTGAAGAAGTGCAGGCCAAACTCGTCGAAGTCGGCCGCCTGCTCGCTGGTAAGGGCCTCCAAGTGCTGCGGCGTCCGGAACTCCTGGGGCCACTGGCTGAAGTCGGCGGTGCCGAAGCGCTCGCGCAGGGCCGAAAAGGCGGCGTAGGGCACCAGCCAGGCGGCCTGCTCGGCCTTAAAGGTGTGAAAGGCGGGGTCGGCCAGAAATTTCTTCTTCTCCTGCTTGTACAGGAGCTTGAGAAACTTCCACTTGGCGTTCATCACGGCCTCGTAGTCTACGAAGTCCTTGGCGTTCAGCGCCGTTTTGAGGGCGGCCAGCTCGGTGCGGGCGGCCTTGTCCTTGAGCTCGGCAATGCCTTCGAGGTGCAGGTACTGCGGGTGCAGCGCAAACACCGAGATGGCGGCGTAGGGGTACGAGTCGACCCAGGTGTGGGTGGCCGTGGTGTCGTTGATGGGCAGAATCTGCACCATGTTCAGACTCGTTTTCGCGGCCCAGTCGATGAGCAGCTTCAGGTCGCTGAACTCACCCACGCCCAGGCCTTGCTCGCTACGCAGCGAGAACACGGGCATGGCCACCCCGGCCCCGCGCCAGGGCTGGGCCGCGTAGCGGTAGCCCTCGTCGTCGAGTACGGTGAGGGTGCCGGGCTGGGCGCTGCCGGCGGGCAGCACCCGGTCGTCGCCGGTTTCGAGCTGCACCACGGCGTGGCGCGCGGGGCTCCAGAGGCCGTATTTGTAGCGCAGCTCCTGGTCGGGGCTGTGCAGGGCCAGCTCGGCCTGCCAGGCGGGGTAGGCGGCGTCGCTCAGCAGGAGCGGGCTGGTGTTGTCCCAGTTGCCGAGGGCGGGGTCCGAGCCCAGCACGCACACTTGGTGGTGCGGGTCTACGCGCGGGGCTTCGAGCTGAAAGCGCACGCTGGCCGGGGCGGGCGCGGCGGCTTTCTTGCCCTTGGCCGGGGCCTTCTTGGCGGGCGTGGCCGTGCCGATGCCCGGCTGGGGGGCGGGCCGCCGAAACAGCGCCTGGGTGAAGGCCGCCGTGAACAGCTCGTTCTCGGGCTGGGCGGGCGCCCGCCAGAAGTCGCGCACGTGCAGGGCGGTGGGGCCGGCGGGCAGGGCCAGGGTGCGGTTATCGCCCCATTCCCACACCACGCCGCCGCCCTCAAACAGCAGCACGTACTTGTACGATACCTCGGCGGTGGCGGCAGGCACCTCGACCTCGGCGCTCCAGCGGGTGGTGGCCTCGTCGTAGGCGAGGGGCAGGGCCTGGCCCAGGTTCCAGTGGCCCAGGGCTGGCAAAGAGCCGCAAACCACCAGGCGCTGGCCGTAGGTGGTGCGGTAAGGCAAGGAAAAGCGAAGAGTCATCAGACAAACCAGATAAGGCCCGCAAGATACTGCCCCGCTGCCCTGTGCCCCGCGCCGCCAACGGTGAAGCCCCGGCCGCCGTATGCGGCGTCTTACCGCTCCGCTCCCCACCTGGCCCCGGCCGTCTTTCACCTTATCCTATGCGTTTTCTTCTGCTCAGCACGCTGCTCGGGGCCAGCCTCACGGCCCAGGCGGGCCCTCCCCCCGGCTACCACGCCCCGCACCGCTACCTCACGCCCCGCAACGTGCCCTACCGCCGCCTGCCCCTGCGCCTCAACGCCAGCCTGAGCACGGGCTACTACAACGGGGACATTTCCAGCGGCTCGCAGCAGAACAACTACCGCGTAGGCTTCGGCGCCGGCCTGGCCAAGGGCCTGAGCCCGCACCTCACCTTCGCCCTCGACTTGTCGTCGGTGCGCCTCGGGGCGACCGACGTTTTCCCCGAGCGTGGCCTGGCCTTCCAGGGCAACAACACCCTGCTCACCGCGTTGCTACGCTTCAACATCTGGGCCGATAAGAGTATGCTCATCGGCCCCAAGCACGCCGAAACGCCCTTTCTGGTCTTCCTGTCGGCGGGCCTGGGCAGCCTGCTTTACAACCCCGTGGCTACCCAGTACGGCATTGCGCTGCCCCCCGAGGCCGGCAACAGCTACCCCGCCATTGCGGGCGTGCTGCCCTTCGGCGGGGGCGTCACGCTGCGGGCCTCGCCGCGCTTCGCCTTCACGCTGGAAGGGCTTTACTTCCTCACCACCACCGACATGCTCGACGACGTGAGCCAGCGCGGCAATCCCAAGTCGAAGGATGACTTCGCCACCCTCACCTTCAAGGTCGAGTACTCGCTGCTGAAGCGCCACCCCAAGCCCCTGGTGGAGAACGACTAGGCAGGGAGTAGCTAGCGTAATGGGCGTAGTTGGAGTAATAAGCGTGATGTCGTTCTGCCTGCTTGAACGACATTACGCTTATTACTCCAACTACGCCCATTACGCTAGCTACTCTTACTTCCTGCTCAGGTAGTCGGCGGCCAGGGTAGCCAGGGTTTTTACGCCGAGCGGAAAGGCGCTCTCATCGACCTTGAAGCCGGCGGTGTGGTGGTCGGCCACGGTGGCGGGGTCGGTGCCGGGCGTCATGCCGCCCAAGAAGAGGAACAGGCCGGGTATCTTCTCCTGGTAGCAGGCAAAGTCCTCGGCGCCGGTCACGGCCTTGATTTCGACCACGTTGGCGGGGCCGGCCGTGCGTTGCAGGGTGGGCAGCATCTGGGCCGTAAGGGCGGGGTCGTTGAAGGTGACGGGCACGTAGGGCTCGATGCCCACCTCGGCGGTGGCCCCGTTGGCGGCGGCAATGCCGGCGGCGGTGCGCTTGATGGCCGCCCAAATGCGCTGCTGCGTCTCGGGGCTGAAGGCCCGGATGGTGCCGCTGAGCGTGGCATCGGGCGGAATGACGTTGTAGCGCACCCCCGCCTGCACGGTGCCCACCGTCACCACGGCGGCATCCTGCGTCAGGTCTACCTGCCGGCTCACGATGGTTTGCAGGGCCGTGATGATTTCGGCGGACGTCACCACCGGGTCGATGCTGCTCCAGGGCTTGGCCCCGTGGCTGCCCTTACCAATGACTTTTATCGAGAAGCGGTCGGAGCTGGCCATCTCGCCCCGGGGGCGGTACTGCAATTGCCCCGCCGGCGCCGTGGCCCAAATGTGCAGCCCGAAGATGGCATCCACCTTGGGCTTCTCCAGCACGCCCTCCTGCACCATGAGCTTGGCGCCGCCCACCGTGCCGGGTACCGAGCCCTCCTCGGCGGGCTGAAAGATGAACTTGACGGTGCCGGGCAGGTCTTTCTTGACCTGGCTCAGCACCTCGGCGGCGCCCAGCAGCATGGCCACGTGGGTGTCGTGGCCGCAGGCGTGCATCACGCCCACGGGCTGGCCCAGGTAAGTGCTTTTGGCGGTGCTGGCGAAGGCCAGGCCGGTGGCTTCGGTGAGGGGCAGGCCGTCCATGTCGGCGCGCAGGGCCACCACGCGGCCGGGCTTGCCGCCGCGCAGAATGCCCACCACGCCGGTGCGGGCCACGCCGGTTTGCACCTCCAGGCCCAAGCTCTTGAGCTGGGTGGCGATGAGCTGGGCGGTGCGGGTTTCTTCGTTGCCCAGCTCGGGGTGCTCGTGCAGGTCGCGGCGCCAGGTCACCACCTTGGCCTGCTCGGCGGCGGCCAGGGTGGCAATGCGGGCGTTGAGGGCCGCGTTTTGGGCGCGGGCGGCGGGGGCGGCCAGCCCGAGGGCCAGCGCGGTAAGCAATAAGGGAGTAGCGTGTTTCATGGCCGCCAAGGTACTGCCCCGGTGGTGGGTAGCCCTACACCCGGCACTCGTGCTTGCGGGGCCGTGGCCGGGGTGGGGGCGGGGGGCGCCGGGCCGGGGCCGGCCCCGGCCGGCCGGAACTACCAGTAGCGCCCGCCTGGTTAGGCTTATTTTTGCAGGCTTCGCCTTGTTCTGGCTTAATACTTTCGCCGCCATGCCCGTTTTGCCCACCGTAGCCCCGCCCGCCTGCCCCGCCGCCCTGCCGCCGCCGGCCGATGCCTGGGGGCCGGCCCTGGCGCGGCCGGCCTTCCGCTGGGCCTGGCTGGTGCTGCTGGTGCTGCTGTTTGGGGGGCTGGTGCCGCTGATGCCGGCGTTCTTCCTCGCCATTCAGGGGCGGCCCGGCCCCGTGCTCACCGACCCGCTGCTGCCCCTGCTGCCGCGCGCCGACGTAGCCACGCCCGTGTTTGTGCTCATGTACGGGGCGGTGCTGGGGGCGGTGGGCTGGCTCACGCGCCGGCCTTACCTGTTTTTACGCGGGCTGTGGGGCTACTTCCTGCTGTTACTGCTGCGCATGGCCTGCATCTGGCTGGTGCCGCTGAGCCCGCCCCTCGACCTGGTGCCCATGCCCGACCCGTTTACGGCCTTCTTCTTCCACACCGCCGCCAGCGAAGCCATCACCAAAGACCTGTTCTTTTCGGGCCACACGGCCACGGTGGCCCTGCTGGCGCTGGCCGTGCGCGGGCCCTGGCTGCGGCCAGCGCTGGCCGTGGTGGCCGTGCTCATCGGGGTGTTGGTGCTGGTGCAGCGCGTGCACTACAGCTGCGATGTGCTGGCGGCGCCCCTCTTCGCGTGGTTTGCCTACTGGGTGGCGGGGCTGCTCACGCGGCGGGCCACGGCGCCCCTGCCGCTGGCTCCCGGTGCCGGCCCGGCGTAGGGGCTTGGCCCGGCGCCGGGCCGGGGCTGCGCGTCGTGGCCGCTGGTAGCAAAGCTGGGGGCACTCACGCGGGCGAGCAGGCGGCGCCTGCAAGCAGGTGCGCGGCCCATGAGGTCGAGGTCGGCGCGGGTGAGGCTGAGGTCAGCGCGGGTAAGGTCGAGTACGGCGCGGGTAAGGTCGGGCACGGTGCGGGTGAGGTCGAGGTCGGCGTGGGTAAGGTCGGGTACGGTGTAGGTGAGGTCGGGCACGGCGTGGGTGAGGTCGGGCACGGCGTGGGTGAGGTCGGGTACGGCGCGGGTAAGGTCGGCCACAGCGCGAGTAAGGTCAGGTACGGCGTGGGTAAGGTCGGGCACGGCGTAGGTAAGGTCAAGGTCGGCGTGGGTGAGGTCGGTGCTATCTGGTAGGCAACCCCGGGTAGCGGGGCCGTGCCAATGAGGCCCGGGCTCATTTGGCTGATGTTGGGGCCGGGTATCGAGGGTTTGGGTGATAGTGGTAAAATACTCATAATGAAGGAATAGAAAGCAAAAAAGCGGACGCTACCTTGCGGCGTGCCGGGGCAACAGCCCGCGCCGGCACGCGGCCGGGCAGGGTGCCCGGCCGGCCCGTTCACTTCCCGTTCCACCCCCATGACGCGCCCCCAAACCATCGCCATCAGCTACGCCGCCTACCTCGACCCCGACTTTGTGCACCTGGCCGAAAACATCCTCGCCGGCCTGGCCGACAACCCCAGCTACCCCGCGCCGCCCCAGCCCCTGCCCGAGCTGCGCCAGTTGCTCCAGGACCTCACCGAGGCTGCCAAGGCCATGAAAACCGGCCTGCGGGCCGCCACCCCGCAGCGCGACTATCTGCGCGCCCAGGCCGAGGCCGCCCTCAAAGCCCTGAGTGCCTACGCCGCCGGCGCCACCCCCGACCGCCCCGACCTGTGGGCCGCCGCCAACTTCCCGCTCACCAAGGCCGAAGCCTCGCCCCGGCTGCCCAGCCAGCCCATCACGGGCCTGGCCCTGGCCGACAGCCCCAGCGCCCGCACCCTCACGGCCACCGCCGATGCCCAGCCCGGGATGTACGCCTACGCCTGGCGCCTCTACCCCAAGGCTACCCCGGCCGCCGACCTGGCCGCCGGCTACTGCTACCGCCTGTGCCTGAGCCGCCTGCCCAAGGTGCTGCTCGACGGCCTGGATAGCGGCGTGGCCTACGGCGTGGAGTGCGCCGCCTGGAACGACACGGGCGCCTTGCAGTGGAGCGCCCCCGTGTTTCGCATCGTGCAGTAACGGGCCGGCCTTCGCGCCGCTCCTGACCAAGCCGCGCCCGGCTGCCGCAAGGCAGCCGGGCGCTTTGGCAAGCGGGCCGGCCGGGGCGAGGGCGGCCCGCTTAAGGCCCTGACTAGCAGCGGCGCCGCCGGCCCGCCGTCCGTGCTACCTTTGCCCACTTGGTGCCGGGCCAAAAGTTAGCGGCCGGCCAGTTTGTGGTGGCTGGGGCGGCCCGGCGGCCGGTTGCCTTTTTTTCTTTCTTCGTGCGTATGAAACATTCCTACTCCCGCCCCTTGCGCTGGCTGCTGGCCGGCCTGCTCCTGTTGCTGCTAACCTGGCCGGTGGCTCCACTACGGGCGCAGGCGCTGGCCCGCACCTTTGCCGGGGGCCAGAGCCACTCGCTCAGCATCCATGCCGACGGCACGCTCTGGGCCACGGGCGACAATAGCAATGGCCAACTGGGCATCCCGACCAGCACCACCAGCAGTAATACCTGGGTGCAGGTGGGCACAGATGCCAACTGGGTGCAGGTGGCGGCCGGGGGCTTCCACAGCCTGGGCCTGCGGGCCGATGGTAGCCTCTACGCTTGGGGCGCCAACCAGTATGGCCAGCTCGGCAATGGCAACCTTAAGGCTACCCCTACGCCCACGCTAGTGGCAGGCACCTACACGCAGCTAGCGGCCGGGCAGTACTACAGCCTGGGGCTGCGGGCCGACGGCAGCCTCTACGCCTGGGGCATCAATAACTTCGGCCAGTTGGGCATCGCCACCAACAGCGGCACCGCCACCGCCAACGCTACGCCCACCCAGGTGGCGGGCACTTACACGCAGGTGGCGGCCGGGAGCTTCCATAGCCTGGGGCTGCGGGCTGATGGCAGCCTCTACGCCTGGGGCGCCAACCAGTACGGGCAGTTGGGCAACGCCACCAACAACGACAGCAGCTCGCCCAACCCCACGCCCACCCAGGTAGCGGGCACCTACCGGCAGGTGGCGGGCGCCGGCAACCATAGCCTGGGCCTGCGAGCCGATGGCAGCCTCTGGGCCTGGGGCAGCAACACCAGCGGCGAGCTGGGTACTACCACCAACAGCGGCACGCCCACGCCTACGCCCACGCCCACCCAGGTGGCGGGCACCTACACGCAGGTAGCGGGTGCCGGCAACCATAGCCTGGGCCTGCGGGCCGATGGCAGCCTCTACGCCTGGGGCAATAACCGCGACGGCCAGCTGGGCACCACTACCAACAACTTCACCAACACCCCCAACCCCACGCCCGCCCAGGTAGCGGGTACCTACACGCAGGTGGTAGCTGGGGGCAGCTACAGCCTGGCCCTGCAAGCCGATGGCAGCCTCTACGCCTGGGGCAGCAATAGCTATGGCCAGCTGGGCAAGGCTGCCAACAGCGGCACCGGCACCCCCAACCCCACGCCCACGGCCACCGGCACAGCTCTGGTCACGCGCAGCCTGGCGATGGGCGCCAGCTTCGGCCTGGCTGTGAAGGGCGATGGCACCCTCTGGGCCTGGGGCGATAATGCCTATGGCCAGCTGGGCCTTGCCAGCACCACGGCCCGCGCCACCCGCCCCGTGCAGGTGGGCACCGCCACCGACTGGGTGATGGTGGCGGCCGGGGAGTACCACACCCTGGGGCTGCGGGCCGACGGCAGCCTCTACGCCTGGGGCTGGAACAACTACGGCCAGCTGGGCAGCCCCACCAACAGCGGCACCAACGCGCCCACCCCCACGCCCCAGCTGGTAGCCGGCACCTACACGCAGATAGCGGCGGGCGTCTACCACAGCCTGGCCCTGCGGGCCGACGGCAGCCTCTACGCCTGGGGCAGCAACCAATACGGCCAGCTGGGCACCGCCACCAACAGCGGCACCAGCAATGCTAACCCCGCGCCCACGCCGGTAGCGGGCACCTACACCCGGGTGGCGGCCGGGGGCCAGCACAGCCTGGCCCTGCGGGCCGATGGCACCCTCTACGCCTGGGGCGACAACAGCTACGGCCAGCTGGGCCCCGCCGCCACTACTAGCCCCACGCCCACCCAGGTGGGGGGCACGTATACCCAGGTAGCGGGCGGCTTCTACCACACCCTGGGGCTGCGGGCCGATGGCAGCCTCTACGCCTGGGGCCGCAACGAGTACGGCCAGCTGGGCAGCGCCACCAACAACGGCACGTACACCGCCACGCCCACGCCCCAGCTGGTGGCGGGCACCTACACCCAGGTGGTGGCGGGCTTTGCCCACAGCCTGGCCCTGCGGGCCGATGGCAGCCTCTACGCCTGGGGCCGCAACGGCAATGGCGAGCTGGGCATTGGCACCACCAACGCCGCCACTACCCCCGTGCCCACCCAGGAGGCCACCCTGGGCACGGGCTGGACTACGCTGGGCCCCGGCTCCGCGGCCACGTTCTCGCTGGTGCGCACGCCCTCGGCCCAAAGCTTCGCCAGCGCCGGCTGGAACGCCCTTAATCAGCTGGGCGACGGCACCCGCGTCGATGCCCCCCGCTTCGACCGGGTGAACCTGCTCACCGGCTTGCAGCCGCTGCCCGTGCGCCCGGTGGCGCCCGGCCCCGGGGCCAGCCTGCGCTTGTTTCCTAATCCGGCCACGGCCGGAACCACCCTCGGCGGGGCCATGCCCGGCGCGCGGGTGCAGGTGCTCGACGCCCTGGGCCGCCTCGTGCTCACGGGTACCACCGACGCGGCGGGCACGGCCACGCTGGCGCTGCCGGCCGGGCTGCCGGCGGGCGTGTACGTAGTGCGCGCCGGCCAGCAGGCCGCCCGCCTCGTGGTAGAATAACGCTGGCCTACGCCGCTGCCTGTGCCCGCCGCGCTCCTTCGGGAGGGCGGCGGGCACAGCTGCGTTAAGCGCTTTCGCAAGTAGGGTAGGAGGAGCCGGTTACCCGGCGGCCGGCCTGGGCTAGCCGCGGCCGGCCGCCTCGCCTAGGCCGGCTCGGGGGTGGGAGCGGGGCTAGCGGCCGGGCCGGCCGGTGCGGCGGCCAGGTTTTTGCGCAGCCAGTTGCCGCGCAGGTACCAGGCGCCGGCCAGCAGCGCCGACAGCACGTTGGCCACCACAAACGACCACCACAGGCCGTGAAAGCCCAGCGCCGTGTGCCGCGACAGGTACCAGGCCACCGGAAACTGCAAGCCCCACACCCCGATGATGGTCAGTATCATGGCGCCCAGCGTGTTGCCGGCCCCGCGCAGCGCCCCCGATATGCACTGCTGCACGCCCGTAAAGCACAGGCTGCCCACCGCGATGCGCACAAACTCCACCGCGTCGTGGGTCACGGCCTCGTCGCCCTTCAGGAAGAAGCGCACCAGCGGCTCGGCGGCCAGCCAGCCGGCCACGCCCACCAGCAGCAGCCCCCCAAAGCTGAGGCCGATGGCGTAGTTGGCCGTTTGGCGGGCGCGGGGCAGGTTGCGGGCCCCGATGTTCTGGGCCACCAGCGTGGAGCAGGCCAGCGAAATGCCCAGCGCCGGGATGATGCCCAGCGCCAGAATGCGCGACCCGATGCCGTAGGTAGCCAGGATAGTGGTGCCGAAGGCCGTGGCCAGCCCCGTCATCATCGACAGGCCCAGGGCCCGGGCCGAGAGGTCGATGGACGAGGGCAGGCCCAGCTTGACCGAGCGGCCCATGAGCGGGAAATCGGGCCGAAAGCCCCGGAAGCTGAGCTGGATGCCCGACTTGCCGCGCAGCAAGACCACAAGGCCGATGGCGAAGCTCAGCACCTGCGTCACGAGCGTGGCCCGGGCCGCGCCGGCCACGCCGTAGGCCGGTATCGGCCCCCAGCCATCGATGAAGAGCGGGTCGAGCACGAAGTTGAGCGCCAGCGTGCCGATGTTGATGTAGAGCGGAATGCGCACTTCGCCCACGCCCCGCATCAGGGCCTGAAACATGAGGAAGCCGAAGTTGAAGACCAGCCCCAGCATCAGCACCCGCTGAAAGGAATTGGCTAGCTCGAAGATGTCGGGCCCCACCCCAAACAGGTGCAGGATGAACGGCGAGGCCGCGTAGGCCCCCACCGTGAGCACCAGCGCCAGCCCGGTTTCGAGCACCAGCGACTGCGCCGCCAGGTGGTTGACCATCTTTTGGTTGCCGGCCCCGAAGTTCTGGGCCACCAGCACCGAACCGGCCACCGAAAAACCCGAGCCCAGCGCCACCAGCAGGAAATTGATGGGAAAGCATACCGCCACGGCGGCCACGGCATTGGCCCCGAGCCGGCCCACCCAGTAGGCATCCACGAGCTGATAGCCGGTCTGGAGCAGGTTGCCGAACACGATGGGCAGCGCCAGCGTGAGCAGCGCGTTCAGGATGGGGCCCTGGGTAAGGTTGGGGCGGGCGGTGGCGATGGGGGTGGGCATACTGCCCTCAGTACGGCCCGGCCCGGGGCAGGATGGTAGAAGGCGAAAGAAAATCAGCCGCGCCACCTGCTCCGGCAAGCGCTACGCCCCGCCCGGTCCGCGTTGCGCAGCCGTTGAAACCCGCTGCCCCGGGCCCAGGCCGGGCGCTCCGGCCGGGTGCGGGCCGGGCCCGGATATAACCCGCACCGCCCAAACGGGGTACACCCAGCCACACTTACCCGGCTTCCGGCCGGGGCTCTTTCTTATGATAAAGCACACCTATGACATGGGCGTGGTCGGCAACTGCGCCTTCCTGGGCCTCATCGGCACCGACACGGCCGTGCGCTGGCTCTGCTGGCCGCGCTTCGACAGCAGCTTCGTGTTCGGGGCCTTGCTCGACGAGCAGAAGGGCGGCGAGTGCAGCCTGCGCCCCGTGGCGGCCGACTTCAGCAGCCACCAGTACTACGTGCCCAACACCAACGTGCTGTGCACCGAGATTACGGCCGCCGATGGCACCTACCGCGTCACCGACTTTGCCCCGCGCTTTCTGCAATACGAGCGCTACTACAAGCCGCTCATGTTTATCCGCAAGGTGGAGCCGCTCAGCGGCACGCCGCGCATCCGGGCGGCCGTGCGCCCGGTGGGCCGCTACGGCGAGCAGGAACTGACGCGCCGCCGCAGCTCCAACCACATTGCCTTCCTGGGAATGGAAGAGGAAATCCGCCTCACCACCAACATCCCGCTCACCTACGTGCTCGATGAGGAAGACTTCGTGCTCAACGAGACGAAATACCTCGTGCTCACCTACGGCGCGCCCCTGGAGGCGCCGCTCGAAAGCACGGCCGAGCGCTTTCTTACCGCCACGGTGGCCTACTGGCGCAGCTGGGTGAAGAGCACCAGCATCAGCAACTTTCACCAGGAGCAGGTGATTCGCTCGGCCCTGACGCTCAAGATTCACCAGTACGAAGACACCGGCGCCATCATTGCGGCCACCACCACCAGCCTGCCCGAGGCCCCCGGCAGCACCCGCAACTGGGACTACCGCTACTGCTGGATGCGCGACACGTTTTACATCCTCACAGCCTTCAATAACATCGGCCACTCCGAGGAATTGGAGCGGTATTTCCATTTCATCGCCAATATCTCGACCAAGGTTAAGGACAAGTACCAGCCGCTCTACGGCATTGGCGGGCAGACCACGCTTACCGAAACCGAGCTGCCGTTGGCTGGCTACCTCGGCAACCAGCCGGTGCGCATCGGCAACGATGCCTACACGCACATCCAGAACGACGTGTACGGCCAGGTACTCGTGGCCCTGCTTCCGCTCTACGTGGACTACCGTTTCCGCGACCCCGACCGCGAAACGCCGCTGGCCCTCATCGAAGAGTCACTGCGCCTCATCGAGGCCACGATGGACCAGCCCGACGCCGGCCTCTGGGAGTTCCGCCACATTGCCCAGAAACACTGCTACACCTACCTCTTTCACTGGGCCGGCAGCCACGCCGCCCTGCAAGTGGCCCGCCGCATTGGCAATAAAGAGTTGGAAGCCAAAGCCAGCCACCTGCTGGAGCTGTCGGAAGAGCACATCGAGCAGTGCTTCGACGCCGAGCGCGGCGTGTACACCAACGCCATCGGCTCCGATAACCTCGACGCCAGCACCATCCAGCTCATCACGATGGGCTACCTCGACCCCGCCTCCGAGCGCGCCCAGCGTCACCTCGTAGAGCTGGAAAAGGAGCTGATGACGCCCGAGGGCCTTTTCTACCGCTACCGCCACCCCGACGACTTCGGCACGCCCGAAACCACGTTCCTCATCTGCTCCTTCTGGTACGTGGAGGCGCTGGCCTGCGTAGGCCGCCTCGACGAGGCTGTGGCCGAATTTGAGCAACTGCTCACCTATACCAACCACCTGGGTTTGCTCTCGGAAGACGTGGATGCCAAGACTGGCGCTCAGTGGGGCAACTTCCCGCAGGCCTACAGCCACGTGGGCCTGGTAAACGCCGCCTACCGCATCGCCAAAAAGCTAGACAAGCCCAACTTCGTGGGCTAACACGCCCTGCGGCTTCCGCAAAAACACTGCGCCCGATGCGGGAACCTGACGTCGGGTTTCCGCAGCGGGCGCAGTGTTTTTGCGGAAGCAGTAGGGCGCTTACGCCAGCAGCTTGCGCAGGAGCTGGCGCACCTCCGTGGGTGAGGAGATGTGGAAGCGGGCCAGCGAGCGGGCGCCGGTGCCCACGCGCACGGTGTAGGCCAAGGCGGGCAGGGCCCGGAAGGTATCCTCATCGGTGCGGTCGTCGCCGAGGGCCAGCACAAAATCGGCGGGGAAGCGGGCCAGCCAGCGGGCGGCGGCCGTGCCCTTGTTGATGCCCGCGTTCTTGATTTCGAGCACCTTATTGCCCTCCATCACTTGCAGGTCGGTGTTGGCCGTCATGAAGGAAAGGTGGGTGAGCAGCTCGCGGGCGCGCACCTCGCCCAGGTCGGTATCGGCGCGGCGGTAGTGCCACACCAGCGAAAAATCCTTTTCTTCGATAAACGAGCCGGCCGTGCGGGCCACGTACAGCTCCAGCACCGGGCGCAGGTCGCGCATCCAGGCGTTGCTCATGGTCTGGAACAGCTCCCACTCCTCGCCGTGGGCCCGCAGCCACACGCCGTGCTCGGTAATAAAATCGACGGGCAAGTGGCCCAGCCACTTCTCCAGCGTGCCCCGGTCGCGCCCGCTGATGAGCACTACCCGCGTATTGGGCAGCTCGGTGAGGGCCCGCAGCAGCAGTTGCAGCTCTTGGTCGGGCGCGGCGCGCTGCGGGTTAGCGTGGAAGCCCACCAGCGTGCCATCGTAGTCGAGCAGGATGAGGCGCTGGGCGGCGTGCTTAAAATCGGCCAATAAGTTGGCCGTGGCCTGCTCAGTCAGCATTTCGGTGGCGAGGGTGTGCTGCTTCATCTTGGTGTAAGCCAGTTGGTTCATGAAAAGCCGCGTCCACGAAAAGACGTTGTAGCGCTTCACCAGGGCCTGCATGGCCGTCATGCGGTTGGTCTGCTCGTCCTCGGGCATCACGAGCGCCTCGTGCAGGGCCTCGGCCAGTTGGCCCATATCGGTGGGGTTGATGACGAGGGCATCCGACAGCTCGCGAGCCGCGCCGGCACGCTCGCTCAAGATGAGCACCCCGCGCTGGTCGAGGCGGCTGGCCACGTACTCCTTGGCCACGAGGTTCATGCCGTCGCGCATGGGCGTCACGAGGGCTACCTCGGCCAGGCGGTACAGCGCCGCTAGCTCTTCCAGCGGCAGCGAGCGGTAGAAGTACAGAATCGGGTTCCAACTCACGGTGCGGTACTGCGCGTTGAGCCGCCCCACCAGCTCGTCAATCTCCTCCTTCAAGGCCGCATACTGCGCCACTTGGTCACGCGAGGGCACCACCAGCATTATCAGGCTCACCTGCCCGCGCCACTCAGGGTAGCGCTGCAAAAGCAAGTCAAAAGCCCGCAGCCGCTGGGCAATGCCCTTGGTGTAGTCGAGCCGGTCGATGCTCAGGATTACGCGCGTGTCGCGCAGGGCCTCGCGGTACTCGGCCTCGTGCGCTAGCGCCGCCTCCGAGGCCGCCGCCTCGGCGTAGCGAGCATAGTCGATGCCCATCGGGAAAGCATCGACGCGCACCGAGCGGGTGGGCGTCTCAATCTGGCCGTTCTGGGCTGGGTAGCCCAGCAGGTGCGTCACGGCGCTGAGGAAGTGCCGCATGTAGCCAAAGGTGTGAAAGCCAATGAGGTCGGCCCCCAGCATACCGCGCAGCAGCTGCTCGCGCCAGGGCAGCACCCGGATTAACTCCTGCGACGGAAATGGGATGTGCAAAAAGAAGCCGATGCTGGCCTCGGGCCGCGCCCGGCGCAGCATTTCGGGCAGCAGCAGCAGCTGGTAGTCGTGCACCCAGATGGTGTCTTCCGGCCCAGCCTGGGCCAGCACGGCGGCGCAAAATTTCTCGTTCACCGCCACGTAAGCATCCCAGTGGGCTTGCTCATACACGGCAAACTCGCTGAAGTAGTGGAAGGTAGGCCACAGCGTGGAGTTGCTGAAGCCTTCGTAGAAGTCGCGGATTTCGGCTTCCGTCAGAAAGACCGGGGCCATGTTATCGGCCCGCAGTTCCTGGCGGATGTGGGCCTCCTCGGCTGCTTCCTGCACAAAAAGCCCCGGCCAGCCAATCCACAGGTTATCGCCCTGGCGGTAGATGGAGCCCAGGCCCGTGGCCAGCCCGCCTTCGCTGGGCTGAAACGTGAGCCCTTCCTCGGTGCGCAGAACTTTTGTGGGGAGGCGGTTGGAGACAATTAGGGTGCGGGACATAAGCCATAAGCGGATGGTGAACCCTAAGGGATACGCAGTATTTCACCAAAAAGTCACGATTTGACTTTGCCGCCCACCCCGCTCAGTCGAAAATCACCGTCTTATTGCCGTGCACGAATACCTGCTCGTCGAGCACCAGCTTGAGGGCGCGGGCCAGCACTATTTTCTCGCCGTCGTGCCCGGCCTGGGCTATCTCGCGGGCGCTCTGGGTGTGGTCAATCGGTGGCACGCGCTGCGCGATAATAGGCCCCTGGTCAAGCTGTTCGTTCACGAAGTGCGCCGTGGCCCCAATGATTTTGATGCCCCGCGCATAGGCTTGCGCATAAGGGCTGGCCCCCACGAAAGCCGGCAAAAACGAGTGGTGAATAGTAAGCAGCCGGTTGGCGTAGGGCGCCACGAAGGTGGGCGACAAAATGCGCATGTACTTGGCCAGCACCACAAAATCGGGGGCGTAGTGGGCCAGCTGCGCCAGCACCTCGGCCTCGTGCTGGTCGCGGCTGCGGCCCTCGTGCGGCACGTAGTGAAAGGGTAGGTCAAACTTGCGCGTTAGCTCGCCCAGCACTGCGTGGTTGCTGATAACGGCCAGGAAATGCGCATTCAGCTCGCCGAAAGCGTGGCGCACCAGCAGTTCGCTCAGGCAGTGTGCTCCTTGGTGGCCAGCAGCACCAGGTTTTTTTGCGGTTGTCGGTCAGGCGCACCCCGGCGGCCGGGGCAGCACGGCCCGCCGTTGCGCCAGCAGCCCCGCCGCCTCAAAGCCGCCCGCAAACTCGGTACGCATAAAAAACACGTCGCCCTCGCGCTCCACAAGTTCGCCGTTGCGCATCCTATTGAGCCCCAGCCCAAACAGCACGCCCGTCACCCGGTACACCAGCCCGCGCGCATCGGGGCATTTTATCAGCAGTAGGTGGGCCATTATCTCGCCGGCCGGCCCGCCACTAAATGAGCCGGCATTATGCAGCCGCCCGCGCCGCTAGCGCTGCACCTCGTACTTCTGCTTGATAAAGTCGAGCATCTCGCGCACATGCTCGTCGGTTTTGTTGGCCTCAATCTTCCAGAGCGCCTCAATGAGCAGCAGCAGCAGGCGCGTCTCCTTGTCGGGCTCGGGGTAGCCCAACTGCTTAAACGCCACTTGCAGCCGCGCCGGCACCGGGCGCATAAAGCGCTCGTGCTGTTGCTGGGCCACCTCACGGTCGGCCAGCCGGTATTGCAGCTTCCAGAAATGCGGCTCCTCCAGCACCAGCTTGTATGGCAGGTCGATGACGCTGTGAATAAAAATGAGCGGGTCCGTCTCGGTCAGGCCGCCCCGGTTGTGCTCAATAATGCGCTGGTAGCCACTCTTGATAATAAAGTCGAGCAACTGCTCTTTCGAGCCGAAGTGCTTGAAAATGAGAGCCTCCGAAACGCCGGCGGCTTTGGCAATCTGTTGGGTCGAGGTATTCTCAAACCCTTTATCCCCAAACAGTTGCAGCGCCACATTGGCAATGTGTTGGCGGCGGGTAATCATAACGCAGTGGGGTGGGCAGGGCCCGGCCAGCAGCCGGCCGGGGCCCCGAATGAGGTGCAAAGTTCGGGCATACGGGCCGTATCAACACTTTTCAGGCAGTTTTTTCCCGCTAGCACGATGCCTTGTCAACTGCCCAAAAAGAAACCGGCCAATTTGGAGTTACCAAATCGGCCGGTTGAAAAACTTTCAGATTCTGCCAGGCCGGGGCGGGGCAGATACTCACAACCAGCTGGGGTGGGACGACGGCTGGGTATTCAGGATGTGGGACGGAACCAGGCGGGGTGGGACGACGACTGGCTAATTAAAGAGTGTAGTGGGCGGTTCCGACTGGGGTGGGACGACGGTCGGGAAACCTGAGAGTGGACAGCTAACCGGGTGGGACTCGCTAGCTGTTGGTGTGACAATATTACGACAGAAAACTAAACTACGGTAAGTGTTAGCTCACCAAAATCAGGTGAGTGAACACTTACCGGATTTAAAATAGGTTAATAAGCTGATTGTCAGTAGTAAAAAATAATGTGTAAAATTTTGTCATTTTTTAAATGCTTCGCTTGAAACGCTGATAAAATCTAAGTAGGCCCAAAAAAGCTAAGGCAAAGTAGGAAATCACTCACCACCAAACCACCGGTATTAGTAGCTTTTGCACCCTGAAAACGATTGTGGCGCCGGGTTTACGGTAAAAAGCAATTTGCGCCGGTAGCCTACTTGCGTGGGCCGCCGGCGCGAACTGCTCTTTACTACTTAAGTGCCGGGCTGGCACACGGGCAGGACTACAGGTATTTTTCGTAGATGCCGGCAGCTATTTTTTCTACTATCGGCTTGGGCACTACACTCGTAAGTCCCGCCGAGACTTTATTGAGCACGCCGGGAATAAATTCAGCTTTGCCGGCAAACAGGGCTTTGAGACCCGCTTCGGCTACCTGCGTTGCTGTCATGGATACCTTGTTGGCCACGGCTTGCAGCTCGGTGCCCATGCCAGCCCGGTTGCCAAAGTCGGTGGTGGTGGCGCCGGGGCTGAGGCAGGTAACCGATACGGTGCTGCCCTTGAGCTCGTAGCGCAGGCCCCGGCTGAAGCTCAGTAAAAAAGCCTTGCTGGCGGCGTATAAAGTGAGCGAGGGCACCGCCTGGTAGGCCGCCGTGCTGGCCACGTTGAGCACGTAGCCGCGCGCGGCGCGGCGCAGCAGCGGCAGCAGCGCATAAGTAAGCTGCACGGGCAGGTTAAGGTTGAGTTGCAGCATATTAAGCTGCTCTTCCAGGTTGAGCTGCTCGAAGCGACCCCACAGGCCATAGCCCGCGTTGTTGACGAGCACGGCCAGGCCATCGGTGGCCGCGTGGCCGGCCCAGGTAGCTACCTGGGCAGCGGCCTCGGGCTGCGTGAGGTCGAGGGCGAGCACCTGTGCCTGGCGCTGGTGGCGCGCCTGCACTTCCTGAGCTAGGGCTTGCAACTGGTCGGCCGAGCGGGCCACCAGCAGCAGGTCGTAGCCACGTTGGGCTAGGCCCAGCGCCAGGGCCCGGCCAATGCCGCGCGAGGCGCCGGTGATGAGAGCAGTTGCCATAAGAGAAGGTAAAAGAGCCGTAAAGAAACGGTGGGAGCAGTGCCGTCCAACCAAGGTTGACCGACAACGCTCCCACCGCTGGCAACTGCTGCTGAGTAGCCGGTATTATTTAACGAGGTGCAGAAAACGAAGGTAGAACGGCGTGGGGCTCTCCTCGCTCTTGGGCTGGTACTTGCCCCCGATGATGGGCACGTACATCACGCGGCGGCGCGACTCGGGGCCCACCAGCGGCGACTGCGCCACGCGGTGCCACATGCGACCATCGTGCACGGTGAGGTCACCGGGCTCGGTCTCGATGGCCACCTCGTTGGGGTCAAAATATACGTCCTTATAGTACTTCTTGCGAAACAGCATTTTGCCCAGGCCCTGGCGGTGGGTGGCCGGTATCACGCGCAGGCCACCGTTGGTGGCCTTGGTGCCGTCGAGGTGCAGGCCCACGTTGAGCATCGGCCGGATGCGCTTGCCGTAAAAAACATCGCGTAGCGAGTCGGTATGCCAGCCCATCTGGCTGAACTCGGAGCCCTCCACGTTCACGTAGTGGTTCACCACGAGGCCGTCGCGCTCATTTTCGCCCACGCGGCCACCGCCGGTTTCGAGTAGGGGAAACAGGGCTTCGAAGCGCTTGTCTTGCAGTAGCTCGTGTAGTACGGGGCTGTGCTGCGAGGCAAAGGCGAAGCGCTGCACGATGGGCGAGCCATCGACATCCTTGCCGTACTTGATGGGTACGCCGTTTACCTTATCTACCTTGTGGGCCAGCCAGTTGGCTTGCACTTCCTGCGTAGCTTTTAGGTACAGCTGCACCTGCTCGGGCGTGGCAAAAGGCCGAAAGTGCAGAAACCCGTGTTTGGAGAAAAAGGCCCGCTGCTCGGCTGTCAGTTCCTGGCCGAGAGTGAAGCGCGGATAATCGGATAAAGATGCCATAGAGGGGAGAGTCGGCGGAAATAGCTCCCGGCCGCTCTGGAATGCGAATGAAAGGGCAAAGATACGCTAGTGTGACGTGGGGATGGGTGAAGAATGACACCTACCAAAATCCCGGCGGGCTATAACCTGTGGGCCTGAAGCTAAGTTTTACAGAACTGCTACTCGAAGGGCTTACTGGGGGCTGGCGCCCTGCTGAGGCGCCGGCCGGGCGGGCCCCTGCCGGGCCGGTAAGGTAGCCAAAAATCCCCTGCCACCGTAGGCGTAAAAATTGCTGCCCGGCGCTCCGGCTTCCCCCTTTTTCTTTCGCTGCCTTATGGTTTTTACGCCTAGCCCTATGCTCTTGAAACTGCTCTATAACCGGGGCAGCCTGCACAACCTGCCCGACGGCCAGGGGGTGGCGTTCAGCATCAAGAACCGGCTCGATACGGTGGCCCTCACCAAGCTGACGCAGGTGAAGATAGGAGCAGTGGTGGTGCCCGCCGCCCGCATCCAACTCGACCTGGGGGGGGGCGAGGTGCGGGCGGGCGCCAGCGTGGGTGCCGGGGCGCAGGCCATCGAGTTGCCGGTGGGCCGCACGCTCACGTTTTTGCTGGCCATGCCGGCGCTGGCCGAGGGCATGCACCAGCTTCAGGCGCAGTTCAGTACCGATGCCTTCGGCGAGCTGAGCGTGGAGGTGGAAGATGCCATCGTGAGCCAGGATAGCCGCGTGCGCATTCCGCGCTCAGATGACGACGACTATGCCGAGGGCGCCATTCAGGCGCGCCAGCACTTTGCCGAGCAGTTTGCGCAGCAGGAGCTTACGCACCTCAAGCAGTATTCCTTCGACCCGCACGACCTGAAGGGCAACTGCGAGCATTTTGTGGGCGTGGCGCAGGTGCCGGTGGGCCTGGCCGGCCCGCTCACCGTGAATGGCGAGCATGCGCAGGGCGACTTCCTCATTCCGCTGGCCACTACCGAGGGCACGCTCGTGGCCAGCTACAACCGCGGCATGCAGGTGCTTAACCTGTGCGGCGGCGTGAAGTGCACCGTCATCGGCGATGCCATGCAGCGGGCGCCGGTGTTCGTGTTTGACGATGCGCGCGGCGCGCGCGACTTTGGCCGCTGGGTGGCGGGAAACCTGGACCGCATCCGGCCCCAGGCCGAAAGCACTTCGCGGGTGGCCCGGCTGCAATACATCGACACGTACCTCAGCAACAAGTTTGCCTTTCTGCGCTTCAACTTCTCGACCGGCGACGCGGCGGGCCAGAACATGGTAGGCCGCGCCACGTTTGCGGCCTGCTCCTGGATTTTAGAGCATTACCAGGGCGCACCCGTCCGAAATTTTTACCTGGAGTCAAATTTTGCCACCGATAAGAAGGCCAGCCAGATAAACGTAATGCGCACCCGCGGCAAGCGCGTGGTGGCCGAGGCCACCATAAAGCGCGACGTGCTGCAACAGCGCATGCGCGTGACGCCCGAGCAGTTGGCCTACCACGGGCAAGTGAGCAATGTGGGCGCCTTCCTGAGCGGGGCCAACAACAACGGCGCGCATTCGGCCAACGGCATCACGGCGCTCTTCATCGCCACCGGGCAGGACGTGGCCAACGTGAGTGAGTCGAGCGCGGGCGTGCTGTATTCGGAAGTGACGAAGGAGGGCGACCTGTACCTCAATATCACCATTCCGTCGCTCATCGTGGCTACCCACGGCGGCGGCACCGGCCTGGCCACCCAAAACGAATGCCTGCGCATGCTGGGCTGCGTGGGGCCGGGCACGGTGCACAAGTTTGCCGAGATAGTGGCCGGCGTGGTGCTGGCCGGCGAGTTGAGCCTGGGCGCCGCCATCAGCAGCAGCGACTGGGTGAGCAGCCACGAGCAGTACGGCCGCAACCGATAGTGGGCAAGCGGCTGGCCGGTTTATATTTGGCCCCGCTTCTCCCACCTTTTGCTGTTTGCATGAAAGTACTTTTACTCACGCTACTTGCCACCACGCTAGCCACGGCGGCCTCGGCCCAGGCGGGCCGTCCGGCCGCCGACCCCGGCCGGGCCCTCTACCGCGAGGCCAATGCGCCTGCCGCCGCTCGCCAACTGCGGGCGGCCATCGGCCAGCAGCCCAATGGCTTTTTGAATAAAGGAGCCTACGAAATCGGCTACCTGCGCACCCTGGACGGGCGCCGTGTGCTGCTGCCTGGCTTGCGCTACCACGTGGGGCAGCGCCTCGTGCAGGTGCAGGACTCGATGCAGGCCGACAGCACTCACTACTGGCCGCTGGCCGCCGTGCGTGGCTTCGACCTGGGCGCTGAGGATGAGGCGCCGCTCTCGGCTGGGCAGGGCGGGGCCGTGCCCGCCGTGCGTCGCTACCGCGCCCGCCTGGTGCAGGAAGGTAAGCTGGGTGCCCGCCGCGAAGCCGTGGAAGTGCTGACCTCCATCGACTCGGGGCCGCTGCTGCTGGGCTGGCTGCCTACCGTGGCCGAGCCGGCCGGCGCGGGCCTCGCGCAGGTACTGGTAGCCGGCCCCGGCCTGGGCACCACCGAGCCGTTGCGCCCCCTGGAGCTTACGCAGGCCGCCGTGCTGCGCCTGTGCGGCACCCGCGCCGAAGAAATCCGTTCCTTCGCCGCCATTCGCCACCTGCGCTACGACCAGCCCGGCGAAATAGCCAAGATGTTTGACCACTACAACCGCGTGGTAGTAGCTAAGTAGGTAATGGGTAATGAGTAATGGGCAATAGGAATTGTAGAAATTTCCCATTACCCATTACCTATTTTCCTAGCAAGGCGAGCTGGGCGGTGCTGTCCTGCACCACGTGCAGGGCTTGTTGCAGTTCCAGGTCATTGTCGCGCAGGATGGCGCGGGCGGCCTCGGGGCCGTAGGCAGTGTGGGCGATGTAGGCCTTCAGGTAGTTGCGCAGGGCCGGCGCGCAGCGGCGCAGGGCCACCGGGTCGGGCCGGATGCCCGCCAGGCGCGCCTGCTGGGTGAGGCCATCCAGCTCGGTATCGGTGATGCGAAACACGGCTTGGTACTGCGCAAAGCGCAGGCCCGCCAGCTCGGTCTTGTGGTGCTGGTAGAAGGCCAGCGCGTAGGCCCGTACCACGCCCAGGTTTTGCAGGTGCATGTAGTAGGCCGAGTGTAGCAGCGTATCGCGGGCCACAAACACGTCGGGCATGATGCCGCCGCCGCCGTACACCACGCGGCCGTGGTCGGTATGAAACTGCTGCGCGGCAGCAAAGTGCACGCTGTCGGCCGAGGCCAGCTCGCCGTGCTGCTGGCGCTCGGTCAGCTCGCGGTTGTAGGTGGCGCGGTCGGGGCCGTAGGGCTTCTGGATGCAGCGGCCCACGGGCGTGTAGTAGCGGGCCACCGTGAGCCGCAGCTCGCCGCCCTCCTGCAAGGTAATGGGCTGCTGCACCAGGCCCTTGCCAAAGGTGCGGCGGCCCACCAGTAAAGCCCGGTCGTGGTCTTGCAGGGCGCCGGCCAGCACCTCGGCGGCCGAGGCACTGTTCTCATCCACGAGCACCACCAGCGGGTTTTGCTCCCAGTCGCCGGCCACGTGGGCGTAGGTCTGGCTGGCGTACTGCTCGTCTTTGCCGGCCGTGTACACGATTTTGCGCGAGCCGGCAATGAACTCATCGGCCAGCCGGGTGGCGCGGTCGAGGTAGCCGCCGGGGTTGCCGCGCAGGTCGAGTACCAGGCGCTTGAGGCCTTGGCGCTGCAAGTCGGCCAGCTGGGCCTTAAACTCCTCGTAGGTATTGGTGGCAAAGCGGTTGACCCGGATGTAGCCCGTCTGGCCATCCTCGAACAGCACGCCGGGCTCGACCGACGCATTGGGCATGCGGCCCCGGTTGAGGCGAATGGCCAGGGGCTGGGGCTGCGCCGGGCGGGCCACTACCAGGCTCAGGCTGCTGCCACGCGCGCCGCGCAGCAGCTGCGCAAGCTGGGCGGCGCTGAGGCCCGCCCCGGCCACCGGCAGCGCGCCCACGCGCAGGATATGGTCGCCGGGCAGCAGGCCGGCGCCCTCGGCCGGGCCACCCGGCAGGGTGGCCACCACGGTGGCCGTATCCCGGAAAAAGTTAAAATCGAGCCCCACGCCATCGAAGCTACTTTGCAGGAAGGCATCGACCTGCTCGCGGTCCTTGGCCGGGATGTAGACCGAGTGCGGGTCGAGCTTGCCCAATAGTTGAGCTACGGCGTAGTTGGTGAGGCCATCGGCATCGACCGAATCGACGTAGTCGCGGTCGATGTAGCTCAGGATTTCCTTGTAGCGCAGGTAGCCCCGGGCGGTGGCATCGGGGTTCTCGGTGCGGGGGTGAAAGAAGTTGGTACCCAGTAGCATACCTATGCCCAGCGTGAGCAACGGCAGCACCGTAAGGCGGCGGCCCCAGCCCCGGCGGGGCGCCGCCGGGGCAGCGGGCGGAACTTCGCTAAGCAAGGGCAACGGGGCGGGCATAAGCGAATCCGCAGAGTGTATAATTTATAGTCAAGTAGCAGGGCAGGCAATTATCAACCCAAATTTACCGCATCCCAAGCACAACCAAATGCCGCCCTCCGCCAAGTGGCCCATATTCTGGTTAGGCGGCTACATTTTCCAGGTAAAAGCCAAAATGCCTGGTTATTTACAGGGGTGCTTGGCGGGGCGGGGCGAGGTAGCGCCGCCGGGGCCGGGCCAATAGGCCCCCGGCCGAAGCCGTATCTTTGTGGCTTACCGCGCTTGCTTATGTCTTCTTCCGCTGCGGGCCGCGTGCTGGCCATCGACTACGGCCACAAGCGGGTGGGGCTGGCCATTACCGACCCGCTTCAGCTCATTGCCTCGCCCCTGGATACCATTCACAGCCAGGATGTGGTGAAATTTGTGCTCGACTACCACCGGCGCGAGCCGTTGGCGGCCGTGGTGGTGGGCATGCCGCGCACGCTGCTCAACGAGCCTACCGACTCGACCAGCGCCGTGGTGGGCTTGCTGCGCCGCCTGCGCCGCGAGCTGCCCGAGGTACCCATTCATGAAATCGACGAGCGCTTTACTTCCCGGCTGGCCAAGCAGGCTATGCTGGCCGGCGGCCTGGGCCGCAAGGCCCGCCAGGACAAGGCTACCGTGGACAAGGTGAGCGCCGCCCTCATTCTCCAGTCTTACTTAGAATCCCCTTTACGCACATGATTCTCCCGATTGTTGCCATCGGCGACCCCGTTCTCAAGACCCTCGCCAAAGACCTGCCTGCCGACCTGCCCGCCGCCGACCTGCAAAAGCTGGTGGCCGATATGTTCGAAACCATGTACGAGGCCCACGGCGTGGGCCTGGCCGCCCCACAGGTGGGCCGCGCCGTGCGCCTCTTCGTGATGGACTCGGGCCCTATGCTCGGCCCCGATGAGGACGAGGACGGCGAGCCCGTAGAAGTAGCCGCCGACGAGATTCAGGAAACGCCCATCAAGCGCGCCTTCATCAACCCCCAGATGCTGAGCGAAACCGGCACGCCCTGGGGCTTCGAGGAAGGCTGCCTGAGCATTCCGGGCGTGCGCGAGCTGGTGCAGCGCTGCCCCGACATCGTGCTGCGCTACGAGGACGAAAACCGCCAGGTGCACGAGGAAGCCTTCAGTGGCATGGCGGCCCGCATCATCCAGCACGAGTACGACCACCTGGAGGGCATCCTGTTTACGGATAAGCTGTCGGCTTTCAAGAAGCAGCTGCTCAAAGGCAAGCTCTCGCGCATCAGCAAGGGCGACGTGAAGCACGACTACCGCATGAAGTTTGCCACCGCCGGCAAGCGCTAGGCGAGTAGCGAAGAGGAGAGAGCCGGTATATCACCCGATATACCGGCTTTTTTTGTTACTTGCCGCCTCATTTGCGGCTTTATTGCTTTATGGGGAAATGGCTACTTACCAAGGGGCTTAAACGCGCGGCGCGGCTGCTGGTGCTGGCCGCCGGGCTGGCCCTGCCCGCGCCGGCCCGGGCCTGGGGCTTTTTTGGCCACCGGCTGCTCAACCGGCTGGCCGTGTACACGCTGCCACCCGAGATGCTGCCCTTCTTCAAGGCCAACATCGACTACCTCACGGCCAATGCCACCCGGCCCGACTCGCGGCGCACGGTGGTGGCTACCGAGGCCCCGCGCCACTTTATGGACGTGGACGTGTACGGCGACAGCGCCCTCACCACCCACGGCCACGGCCTGCCCCGCGCCTACGCCGATGCCGTGGCCCTGGTGGGCGGCGAAGACTCGCTGCTGCGCCACGGCGTGGTGCCCTGGCAGGTAGCCAGCATGAAAAACCAGCTCACGGCCGCCTTCCAGGCCGGCGACACCGACCGCATTCTGTACTTGGCCGCCGACCTGGGGCACTACGTGGCCGATGCCTGCGTGCCGCTGCACACTACCCGCAACTACAACGGCCAGCTCACCGGCCAGCGCGGCATTCACGCCCTTTGGGAGTCGCGCCTGCCCGAGCTGCAAGCCCCCGACTACGACCTGCTCACCGGCCCGGCGCCCTACCTGGAGCACCCCACCGAGGCGGCCTGGGCGGCCGTGGCCCGCGCGCACGCGGCCGTCGATTCGGTCTTTCGGATGGAGAAGGCAGTGGCCGCCGCGCTGCCCGAAGACCGCAAATTCAGCTACGAGCAGCGCGGCAACCAAACCATCCGCACGTACTCGCGCGAGTTCAGCCAGGCGTATCACCGGCGGCTGGGCGGGCAGGTAGAGCGCCAGCTGCGCTACGCAGCGCAGCTCATCGGGGCGTTCTGGTACACGGCCTGGGTCGATGCCGGCCAGCCCGACCTCACGGGCCTGGAGCAGCACCCCTCCGAGGCGGCGCAGGTGCAGGCGGGCCAGGAAGCCAAGGCCGCCGGGGCGGCGCCCGCCAAGGTGCTGCCGGGCCACGAGGAGTAGGGGGCCATTAGAGCGATTTTCAAGGTGGTTGATACGGCGCGGGCGGGGCCCCCACCCGCGCCGTATCAACCACCTTGAAAATCGCTCTAATCGCAGCTTAAATAACTTCCCCAGCCAGCCAGCCAGCCGCACTACTCTGGAAAACCCTCGGAGGGCTGCCGCACCGTGCGGCAGCCCTCCGAGGGTTTTCCGGCAGGCTGGCCGCGCGCCGGGAATCCCCTGAGGAATCTGCCAAGCCTTTCCGCCCGGTGCGGCGGACCCTTGCGGAAGACAAAGAGGGCTGCCGCACGGTGCGGCAGCCCTCCGAGGGTTTTGCAAACTAATAAGCTACACTTTGGGGTTGCTGCTGGCCAGCACGTCGTAGGCCAGGTTTTCGGCGGGGGTCATGTCGTTGGGCAGGCGAATGTCGTCGGCATCGTGCACGCGCAGGGTGAGCAGGCCCGAGAGTATCATGGAGCAGCCGCCAAACACGAGCGTGAGCACCGGCTCGTTGTGGAAAACGTGCTTGGTGAGAAAGCCCAGCGTGACGCCGGCCACCATCTGCGGCAGCACGATGAAAAAGTTGAACACCCCCATGTAGTAGCCCATTTTATTAGCCGGCAGTGCGCCCGCCAGCATGGCGTACGGGATGCTCAGGATGCTGGCCCAGGCCACGCCCACGCCCACCATCGACACGAGCAGCAGCCCGGGGCTTTGCACGAAGTAGATGGAAATGAGGCCCAGGCCGCCCGCCGTGAGGCAGAGCAGGTGCGTCATGCGGCGGCTGGTAGCGCGGGCAATGAGCGGCAGCGCCAGCGCGGCCAGCGCCGACACGCCATTATACACCGAGAAGCACACGTTGACCCAGTCGGCGCCCTCGTTGTAGAGCTTGGAGGTGGTGTCGCTGGTGTGGTAGATGTGGCTCGTGATGGCCGGCGTGGCATAAATCCACATCGAAAACAAAGCCAGCCAGCTGAAAAACTGCACTACTGCCAGCTGCCGCATGGTGCGCGGCATGTCCGAAATACCGGCGAAAGACTCCTTTACGCCGTTCCAGAAGCCGGCGGTACGGGCTTTTTCGGCCTCGAAGGCCGCCAGGTTTTCGGGCGGATATTCGCGGGTGCGGATAACCGTCCAGAGCACGGCCAGGAAGTAGATGATGCCACCCGTGTAGAAGGCGTACTTGAGCGAATCCGAGATTTGGCCGGCCGGGGCCACGTTGTTGAAGTGCAGCCACTTGGTAAAAATGTAGGGCAGCAACGACCCCACCACGGCCCCAATGCCGATGAAGAAGGTTTGGGCGCCGAAGCCGGTGGTGCGCTGGTTGCTGGGCAGCATGTCGCCCACCAAAGCCCGGAAAGGCTCCATCGAGATGTTGATGCTCGAATCCATAATCCAGAGCATCCCGGCCGCCATCCAGAGGGCCGATACGTGGGGCATCACGAGCAAAGCCAGCGAGGCGCAGATGGCGCCCACCAGGAAAAACGGCCGCCGCCGGCCCCAGCGCGGGCTCCAGGTGCGGTCGGAGAGGTAGCCGATAATGGGCTGGATGAGCAAGCCCGTGGTGGGCGCGGCCAGCCACAGAAAGGCCAGCTCGTCTTCCTTGGCGCCCATCGTTTCGAAGATGCGGCTCATGTTGCCGTTCTGGAGGGCAAAGCCAAACTGGATACCCAGGAAGCCGAAGCTCATGTTCCAGATTTGCCAGAAGCTGAGGCGGGGCTTCACGCGAAGCGCCGAAGAGTTGTCGATGATAGCACTACCGGCCATTGCAGCGGAACGAAAGAGGTGGGAAAGAGAAGAACTGAAAGTACGCGGCGCCCGCGCAGTAGCCTGGGCTTATTGGGCCTTGATTTCGAGCACCATCGCGCTGAGCGGCTCCAGCGTGAGGTTCAGGCTAGGCTTGGCCTCGCCGCCGTTGAGCAGGTCGCGGAAGGTGTAAACGCGGTGCGCGGGCAGCCCCATGCGCGCAATCACCTCCTCGGGAATGATAAGGGTGGGGCGGAAAGTCTTGGTATCGCTGAAATTGACGACCACCAACACCTGCTGGCCCTTGGTGTAGCGCAAGAAGGTGTAGAGCTTGCGCTGGTCGTACTCCTTGGCCAGGTTATTCGCGTCTTGCAACTCGTAGAATTGGCCCCGGCGGATGGCCTCGCTGCTGCCGGCCAGGGTGAGCAGGCGGGCGTAAAAGTCGCGCAGCTGCTTTTGCTCGGGCGCCAGCTTGCCGCCGTCCATCTTGCCCTGGTTGAGCCACTTCTGGTGCTCGGGCACGCCCCAGTAGTCGAAGATGGTGGTGCGGCCGTCCTCGCCCGAAAAGCCTTCGCTGCCCACGGCGGGCTCGGCCACTTCCTGGCCCATGTAAAGCATCACTGGGCCGCTGCCCAGCGTGGCGCTCACCGTCATGGCCGGAATGGCGCGGCGCGGGTTGCCCGCAAACTCCTTGGAGGCGATGCGCTGCTCGTCGTGGTTTTCCAGAAAGCGCAGCATCCGCGAGCCGAAGCCGTTGCTTTCCTCGCGCCACACGTGGGTGATGTCGTCGGTGGTGCCTTCCTGGCGCATCAGGCGGCGCAGGCCGTCGTAGAGGCCCACCTTGTCATACAGAAAGTCGAAGTGGCCCTTGTTGAAATACGTGGCGTACTCCTTCGGATTGTAGGCTTCGCCGATGAAGACGAGCGTGGGCTTCACCTTCTTCAGCTCCGGAATAACCCAGGCCCAGAATTCGACGGGCACCATCTCGGCCATGTCGCAGCGGAAGCCGTCCACACCCTTCTCGGTCCAGTACACGAGGATGGCGCGCATCTTGAGCCAGGTATCGGGCACCGGCGTAAAGTGCGGGGTGCGGCCGTGCTGGTAATCGACGCCGTAGTTGAGCTTGATGGTTTCAAACCAGTCATCAACCTTAGGGGAGGCCGAAAACACGTCGTTGCCGGTCGCCTTGGCCGGAAACTCGTTGTATTTGCCATCCTCGCCGGGGCCCTTGAGTGGGCCGAGCGGGTTGTAGCCGGCCGGCACCGCAAAGTGCTCGCCGGGCAGGTAGTAGAAGTTGTTGTTGGGCGCGAAAGCCTGGGTTTTATCGTCCTGCGCGCCCAGGTCTACCACGCCGGCCGGCTTGGCGTCGGAGTGGTAGGAGCGGGCCACGTGGTTGGGGATGAAGTCCATGAGCACCTTCAGGCCGTGGGCGTGGGTGCGCTGCACGAGGGCTTCAAACTCGGCCAGGCGGTTCTTCTTGTCCACGGCTAGGTCGGGGGCCACGTCGTAGTAGTCCTTCACGGCGTAGGGCGAGCCGGCGCGGCCCTTCACTACATCGGCATCGTCGGCGAGCAGGCCGGCGGCGGGGTAGCTCGTCATGGTGGCGTGTTCGAGCACGCCGGTGTACCACACGTGCGACACGCCCATCTCCTTGATTTTGGTCAGGGCCAGGTCGTTGATGTCGTTGAACTTACCGCTGCCGTTTTCCAGCACCGTGCCGTAGGGCTTGTTCAGGGCCACCTTGTTGCCAAACAGGCGCGGCAGCAGCTGGTAGATAATCAGCTTGTTATCCTGGGGTAGTTCGGCAGTCGTGTTCGGGTCATTGGCCAGAACGGGGGCGGTAAAGTCGGCCACGGGCAAAGAGGGCAGGGTGAAGGCGGATAAGGCAAGCAGGCCAGCCGCCAAGGTCAGGTTCTTCATAGGCGGCCGTAAGGTAAGGCCAAGACGGTAGGTGACGGATGAGCCAGGCTAGGGCAGCAGCGCCCGGAAAACAACGAAAACTCAGGAAAATACCAGAAAGCGCGGTGCCCTACCATTCCTGCGAGAGGGGGTGCAACATCAGCTCGTCAACTACCACCTGGGCGGGAGCTTCGAGCACGTAGCGCACGGCCTGGGCCACATCCTGCGGGCGCAGGTGGGTGGTGGCCGTGGCCTCGCCGCCGGGCTGGCCGTTGAAATACGTATCGACCAGGCCGGGGTAAATGGTGCTCACCTTGATGCCGTGCGGGCGCACTTCTTTACGCAAGGAGCCCAGCAGGGCATCCTGGGCAAACTTGCTGGCTCCGTAGGCCGTGCCGTGCGCAAAGGTGCGCTTGGCCACGTCGGAGGTGATGCCCACGATGTGCCCTTTTTTCTGGGCCTTGAAGTGCGGCACCGCGTGCTTGCAGAGCAGAAACGTGCCGCGCACATTAGTGGCAAACTGCCGCTCCCACTCTTCCAGCGTGAAGTGCTCCAGCTCGTTGAAGCTGCCCACCCCGGCGTTGCAAACCAGCGCATCGAGCCGGCCGAAGTGGCGGATGGTAGCCTCGATGGCGTGCTGCACGTCGGCCTCGTCGGTTACGTCGGCCACCAGGGGCAGGCCCTGGGTTTTGGCAGCCAGGTCGAGCAACTCGTCATCGGAGCGGGCTATCAGGGCCACTTGGGCGCCTTGCAGGGCCAGCAGCAGCGCCGTGGCCCGGCCGATGCCCCGGCTGGCGCCGGTTATCAGGATGACTTGGTTGGTGAGGTCGGTCATGAGCAAGAGGTTTTGCGAGGTAGCAATGGGAGTTAGCCTAAACTAGGGAGAAGCTGCCGGCGGGTAGCTCGCTAGGGTAGCAGAGGTTTCTAAGCTAACAGGAACTTTGCGAAACCGCCGCTACCCTTACCCAGCAGTTGGCTTACTTTTTCAGTTCCACCACCCAGGCCGTGTGCGCCGGCACCGTCAGCGTCTTCAGGTCGGTGATGACCGCGCCGCTCACCACTTCTACGCCCGACGAAAAGCCGCCCGTGCGCTTGGCGTAGCGGGTGCCATCTACTTTCTTCACCTCCTTGGTGTTGTTGGCGATAATCATCACGCACTCGCCGCCCTCGTTGTAGCGGAAATAGGTGTACACCCCATCCTGCGGGATAAACTGCATGAGCTTGCCACTCGACAAAACCGGGTGCGACTTCCGGTAGTTGGCCAGCTTGCTCACGTAGTCGAACGCCTCGCCGGCCTGCCCACTGCGCGCCGTAAAGTAGTTCGTCTTATCGCCCGCCCAGCCGCCGGGGAAGTCCTCGCGCACCTTGCCGTCGGGGTCCGAAAAGTTCTTCATCAGTACCTCCGTGCCGTAGTAGAGCTGCGGCGTACCACGGAGCGTGAGCAGCCAGGCAATGCCCATCTTGTACTTCGCAAAATCTTCGCCGATAACCGAGTAGAAGCGGCTCATGTCGTGGTTATCCAGGAAAGGCACGTTGCGCGTAGCATCCGTGTACATCCAGTCGCCCTGCAAGGCGTGGTAGAGCTTGCTCAGGTCGCCGTTCTCGGTTTTGAGCGCGTCCGAGATGGCGAAGCAAATCTGAAAGTCGAGCACGCCCGGCAGGTTCGACTTAAAGCCGTTGACGGGCGGGAAGATATTCTGCGCGAAGTAGGCCTGCTCGGCCTCAGTGCCCTCCCAGGCTTCGCCAAACAGCGTCAGCTTGGGGTACTCGTCGGCGATGGCCTTGCCCCAGTCCATCAAGAACTTAGGCTCCGAATACGGGTAGGTGTCAATGCGGTAGCCATCGAGGCCGGTGCTTTCCACCCACCACAGGAAGTTCTGAATCAGATACGTCGAAACCAGCGGGTTGCTCTGGTTCACGTCGGGCATGGTAGTGTCGAACCAGCCATCGTTTTCCAGCTTGCGGTCGATGTTCGACGCGTAGGGGTCGTTGAGGGTGAAGGCGTTGTAGTTCGAGCGCGTGAAGGTCGGGAAGGCGTGAAACCAGTCGGCCGCCGGCTTGTCCAAAAACAAGTGGTGGTAGCTGCCCCAGTGGTTGAGCACGATGTCCTGCACCACCTTAAGCCCTTGGCTGTGGGCGCTTTTCACAAACTGCACATACTCGGCGTTGGTGCCGTAGCGCGGGTCTACCCGGTAGCAGTCCGTTACGGCGTAGCCGTGGTAGCTGGCCTTGGGCATGTCGTTCTCAATCACCGGCGTGGGCCACACGGCCGTGGCGCCCAGCTTCTTGAGGTAGTCGAAGTGATTCTGAATGCCCTTGAGGTCGCCGCCGTGGCGGGCATACATTGAGTCGCGGGCGATGTGATTGACGCGGGTGCCCTTCACCACATCGTTTTTCGGGTCGCCGTTCGAGAAGCGGTCCGGCATCAGCATGTAGATGAAGTCGGCCTGCGTGAGGCCCTGCACGCGGGCGGGGTCGGCGTTGCGCGGGCGCAGCTCGTAGCTGTAGGTGAACGGCTTAGCGCCCGCAAACTTCAGCTGGAGCTTGCCCGGCTGGGCCTGTGGGCTCACCGTGAGGTTTACAATCAGGTAGTTGCTGCTTTCGAGCTTCTGAAAGCCGTCGAGCGTTACGCCGGGGTAGGTGGCCAGCGTCACCTGGTCGGCGGCGATGCCGGGGGCGTTTACCAGCAGTTGCAGCTTGGGGTTTTTCATGCCCACAAACCAGTAGGTGGGGTCTACGCGGGCGGCCGGCCTGGCGGGCGCGGCCGTTTGTGGGGCGGCCGGGGCGGCCAGCGCCGGGGCGGTAGCTAGCAGCAGCGCCGAGCCGGTGGCCAGGGAAAGCGAGCGAAAAAATCGCATAAGTCAGAGAGTGAGGGAGAAAGGTGGGAAAAAGTAGGTGCGCCGCCAGCCACGCCAAACGCGCCTAACACCATCAAAAGCGCCCGTTTTGCTCCGCAAACCATTGCGGTAACAGGCTGGCTAACAGCAAAGCAAAATACGCCGACTTACCTCGCCGCTCCGCTAGCTTTACCCAGTGGGCGCTTTCTTTACAGCCCCGAACCCGCTTAGCCCCAACCACCTACTGTCTTTTTTTTCATGGCTTTTCAATTCAAAGCACCGGCCCCAGCGGCCAAATACAAGACGGCCGCCGCCTACTTCTCGATGGAGTTCGCCCTCGACCAGAGCTTGAAAATCTATTCCGGCGGCCTGGGCTTCTTGGCTGGGTCGCACATGCGCTCGGCCTACGAGCTCAAGCAGAACCTTATCGGCATCGGGATGCTGTGGACCTACGGCTACTACGACCAGGTGCGCAACCCCGACCAGACCATGAAGGCCGAGTTTCTGCACAAGCAGTACTCGTTTCTGGAAGACACGGGCATCGTGTTCCCCGTCACCATCCACGATGCGCAGGTGCACGTGAAAGCGCTGTACCTGGCGCCCGAGACGTTTGGCACCGCGCCGATGTTTTTCCTCACCACCGACATTGAGGAAAACGACTACCTCTCGCGCACCATCTCGCACCACCTGTATGACCCGGACGCGGCTACCCGCGTGGCCCAGAGCATTGTGCTGGGCGTGGGCGGCGGCCGCCTGCTCGACGTGTTGGGGCGCCAGACCGACATGTACCACCTCAACGAGGGCCACGGCCTGCCGCTGGCATTTTACCTCTACGAAAAGCACGGCCACAGCCTGGCCGAGGTGCAGCAGCGCCTAGTGTTTACCACGCACACGCCCGAGCTGGCCGGCAACGAGGAGCGGCCCATCAAGCTACTCCAGGACATGAGCTTTTTCGCCGGTGTGCCGCTGGAGGAGATTCGCCGGGTAGCCCGCCTCGACGGCGACTCGCTCAACTATACGCTCACCGCCCTGCGCTTTGCCCGCAAGGCCAACGCCGTGAGCAAGGTGCACGGCACCGTGGCCAATGAGATGTGGGGCCACTACGAAGGCATTTGCCCCATCATTGCCATCACCAACGCCCAAAACGGCACCTACTGGCGCGATACCCAGCTGGCCGCCGCCCTCAAAGCCAAGGACGACAACGCCCTGCTGGCCCGCAAAAAGGAACTGAAAAAGGCGTTTTTCAAAATTGTGGCCGACCAGACGGGCACGCTCCTCGACCCCGAGGTGCTGACCATCGTGTGGGCCCGCCGCTTTGCCGCCTACAAGCGCGCCGACCTCATCATGCGTGATTTTGAGCGCTTTGTGAAGCTAGTGACCAACGACGAGCGCCCGGTGCAGGTCATTTGGGCTGGTAAGCCCTACCCGAAAGACTACGGCGCGATTGATATCTTCAACAACATCATCCGCAAGACCAAGGACCTCAAGCGTTGCGCCGTGCTCACGGGCTACGAGCTGGCCTTGAGCGCCGAGATGAAAAAGGGCTCCGACCTGTGGCTGAACACTCCGCGCTATCCGCGCGAGGCCAGCGGCACCAGCGGCATGACCGCCGCCATGAACGCCAGCGTGAGCGTGAGCATCGCCGACGGCTGGATTCCGGAGTTTGCTAAGGATGGCGAAAACTGCTTCCTCATCGACCACGTTGACGTGAGCCTGCCCGATAACACCAAGGATGATATGGAGGCCGATAACCTGCTCACGGTACTCGAAAAGACCGTAGTGCCCATGTACTACGACCAGCCCAAGCAGTTCCTCAAAGTAGTTAAAGCCGGTATGAAGGACGTAGAGCCCGAATTCGAGAGCGGCCGCATGGCCAAGGAGTACTACGAGCAGCTGTACAAATAAGACCACTGATTAGCACGGATTTTAGCGGATTTCACGGATTTTGTGAACGTTGAAAATCAGGCTATCCCTATTTAAAAAAAGCCGCCTTCTGGGCGGCTTTTTTCGTATAAATCCAATAGCGAGTGGCAATGGAATAAGGGATAATCGCCCACAAAATCCGCTAAAACCCGTGCTAATCAGTGGTCTTATGTGTGGTCGTTACACCGTTATTGCGCCCGCTCCGGCGCTTGCCCAGCGCTTTGGGGCCCAAGAAGCCGCCGGCTCGGCGCCCAGTTTCAACGCCGCGCCTTCGCAGGCGCTGCCCATCATTACCAACGCCGCGCCCGGCCAGATTCAGCGCGTGAGCTGGGGCCTAGTGCCTTCCTGGAGCCGCGACCCGGCCACGGGCCCCAAACCCATCAACGCCCGCGCCGAAACGCTGGCCGAGAAGCCCAGCTTCCGGCAGCTGCTGGCCCGGCGGCGCTGCCTGGTGCTGGCCGACTCGTTCTACGAATGGCAGGCCACGGAGCGGGGTAAGATTCCGCACCGCATTTTGCTGAAAAGTGAACAGCCTTTCGCCTTCGCCGGGCTATGGGATGAGTGGCTCGACCGCGTTACCGGCGAGTTGCGCCCCACGTTTACCATCATTACCACCGAGCCTAACGAGCTAATGGCCAAGCTGCACAACCGGATGCCCGTCATCTTGCCCGGCCCCGAGGCCGAGCGCGCCTGGCTGGCCGACGACCTGGCGCACGCCGCCCATCAGCAGCTGCTGGTGCCTTATGACGCGGCTCTGATGCGCGAGTATGTCATCACTACGCGCGTCAACTCACCGGCTCACAATGACCCGGATGTGCTGGCCGCCGCCTAGCCAGCCAGCCAGCCAGCCAGCCGGGCGGCTTACAGCGCCGGCTTCACCTCAAACGTGAAGCTGGTACTGCCGGGCTGGCCGGTGGGCGTGAGGCCCTGCGCCACCACGAGGTAGCGGCCCACTTGGTCACCGGTGGAAAAGTCAAGCGCCTGGGGCTGGCCGGCGTGCAGCTGCACATCGGGGTTCCAGTAGAGCAGGTGGCGCAGGTCGGGCAGGCGGCTGCGCTGCTGGGCCTCGGTGTCGTAGCGCGGGGTATAAAACTCGCGGGGCACCTGCATGCCTTCGTATTCTTCGATGAGCGCGTGCGGGTTGAGCGGAAAGCCGCCGAGGTCGCCTTTGTAGGTAGCGTAGCTCACCAGGCCATCATAGATTTGCTGACCCAGGAAATAGCGGTTGGCAATGACATCGAGCCGCTTGATTTTGAGCGGGTCGAAGGCCATGAGCTGATTGAGATTGAAAACCGGCATGCCATCGAGCAGCGTAAGCGGGTTGTCTTTCAGTACGATGTGCTGCGGCCGGTCTACCACCAGGAAGTGGAAGCCGTCTTTGCGCTGGCGCACCAGCACGCCGGGCACGTACTCGCGCATCACATCTTCCAGGCTCGGAAAGCGGGTGTAGTCGTCGAGCAGGTAGCGCTCATCGGGCCGGCCGTAGAAGGCCACCGTGTCGCCCGGTACCGGGCGGTAGGTGGGGGGCGGCAGGGCCGCCGCAAAGGCCCGCTGCGCCTGCACCTGCACGTGCCGCTCATTGAGCGCCGCCGCCAGCCGGGCGCTCAGGGGCGGCAGGCCCGGGGCCACCGGGCCGCCGCCCGCCGTAAAGGGGCTCAGCAGCGCCAGCTGGTAGGCGCTGTCGCGCATAGGGTTGGTTTGGGCCACCAGCTTGCGCAGGCCGTAGAAATTGGGCAGCTCAAACTGCACCTGCCCATCGGTATGGCTGATGGAGCTGCTGAACTGAAAGGCCCGGCCGGGCAGCGACAGGTAGGCCGGGATGCCCGCCACTGGCCCACCGCCGGGGTGGCTCAGGCGCCCTTGCAGCAGGTAGCCATTCAGCTCGGGCGGGTAGGTGGGGGCGGGGGCCTGCCCGGCCACCACGTCTTCCCACTTAAAGCGCCGCCAGCCCTGGGTGAGCATCAGGTTGTCGGCGGCCTGCTGGGCCGTGGCGCTGGAATCGCGGAAGTAGTAGCCCGCGTCTTCGATAAAGCCCCTGAGGTCGGCGGCCAGCAGCAGGTAGCTGCTGATGTCGGCCGGCGCAGTGGCCAGCGAGTCGAGCCGGTACACGGCCACCGAGAGGGCCGCCGCCTGGCTGGCGCCCAGGCGCAGCTGCGCGGCGCGGCGGGTGCCGTAAGCCGCCGCCCCCACGCTGCCCTGGATAGCCAGCGTGCGCCCCGGCCGCCGGAAATACAGCCGCTCGCCCACCGGCTGCTTGCCGCTGAACACCGTGAAGTGCGTAATGCCCGGCCGCAGGGCACGCTTATCGACCACGAAGGAGGCGCGGCCATTCGTGAGCGTAGCCTCGGCGGCCACCGTCACCTGCTGGCCGGTGTGCGCGAGCAGGCGCAGCGGCGCGGCCGGGCCAGCCAACTGCGCATGCACCGTGACGGCCAGCTGGCCGGGGCCGGCTTCCGTCACGGCCAGGCTGTAGCCCTTGTCTGCCACGGCGGGCAGCCTTGCCGTGGCCACGGCGCCGCCCGGCAAGCGTACGGTAGCCGCATAGGCCGCGCCGGCGCCGGGCGTCAGCATAAAGCTGCCCAAGCCAAATTTTAGCGTTTGGAAAGAGGCTACCGTGGTGCCGCGCGCATCCGTGACGGTGCCCGTGGCGGCTACGCCGTGGCCGTACTGGTCGGTTACCTTGAAAGCTACCCGGCCCGGCAGGTCGCGCACCAGCTGGCCGCCCTCGGGGAAAAACTGCACCTCGTAGGCTGGCGCGGCCTTCGGGGCCGGCGCCGGCGCATCCTGTTGCAGCGTGTTGATGACCGTGATGGGGCACTGGAAGTAAAACGCCGGGCCGGCATTCTTCATCCAGTTGGTATAAGCGCGTACCACGTAGCGGCCGGTGGCCAGCTCGGCGGGTAGCTCAAACGAACCCTGGCCCCGGGCCTGGGCCAGCGCCACCTTGGCTTGCAGCACGGGGCGCTGGCTGGCGTCGAGCACCTCCACGTAGGCCACCTTGCTCATGGCGAGCGGGCGGTGGTAGGTGCCATCCACGGCGTAGGCGGCAAACCACAGCGTTTCGCCGGCCACGTAGGCGGGCCGGTCGAGGTGCAGATACAGCTCCTCGGTGAGCGTGCGCTGGCTGTACTGCCCAAACGCGCGCTGCAGCGTGGCCGCTGAGTCGGCGGGCGCCTGGGCATGGCTGGGCGCACTGGCCAGCAGCCCCAGCGCAAGGGCCAGGCCACTGGCCTGAAGAGCAACCAAAGAGTAGAGCTGGCGCACGAGTAATGGAGAAATAGAGGTACGGGAAAGGCCAGGTAGTGCCAAGGCACTACCAGAAGCTGGGTTTCACGTTGGAGCCCCGCGTGCGGCAGTCGGCACATTCGGCCGTGGCCGCGCTGTAGCCTAGCCCAAAATCCGGGTCAGCTACATCATCCAGCACGACGTTGTCGGGCTGGCTAAGAATGCGCGTAATCCCTTCGAAGTCGCAGCCGTTTTTATCGCAGAAGTACAAGTTGCTGGCAATGCACGCTTTGTAGGGAGAGTCATATTCCCAATCGTTGCGAAAAGGAAGCTCGCTCCGGTCGATAAAGAGCCGTTTCTGCTGCACGGTGTGGGCCCCAACGAAGCCCAGCACCGGCTCACCAGCCGCATCTACACGGTGAATATTGCCCGTAAGCTGGCTGGGCAGCGGGTCGTTGACGGTGCCGACGGCCTCGGTGTTCTTCCGCAGCAGCTCGTAGTACGCAAACTCTTCGGCCGTTTGGGCATACTGGCGTACCAGCACGCTGTAGCGAATCTTGACGCGCTCGGCATTAGCCGGAACGGTAAACAAGCCATAGTCGGTGAGGGCATCCTGGCTAAGCTGTGCCGTGGTGCTCTGCTTGATGGTGGTGGGCTGCTCCGTGCGCCAGCAAGTGTAGATAGGGGTGGTGCGCAAGTTAATATTGGAGTGACCAGGTAAGGGGTGGGGAAAGTATTCCAGCCGCGACACGTAGGCGGCCGTAAACTGCCAGGTTTCAGTGTAGCTCCAGCGGTAGTAGCGCGTTTGGGCAGCAGCGTCGCGGGTGCTGAGCTGCACCTGTACCTGGTCGCCGGTAAGCTTCCAATTCAGCTTGTCGATGAGCGGCGTCACCTTAAGCGGCACCAAATCGGAAGCATAGTTGACGCCGGCAGTGGCAATACGCACCTGGTACTGATGAGTGGGGGCCAGCACGAGGCTATCCGAGCGGTACGTACCGTTGGCGCCCGCCAGCTCAGACAGGGTGTATTGGCGGCCCGTTTCGTCGGCAATGGCTACTCTGGCTCCTTTTTCCACGGCTGGGGTAGCGGTAGCGGCCAGGTTGGCTGTGCGCGAGAGCTTGAAGATGGAGCGCCCATTGCCGTTAATAAAGCCATCCACCACCAGGATTTTGGTAGGCGCGTTGAGCACAGCTGGCACGTAGGGCTCTACGCAGCCGACCGCGCCCGCGAGGGCCAGCAGGAGGCAGCCAGCTAAAAGGCGGGTAAGGGAAGGTATCATCAAAAGCGGAAGTTATAGGTAATAGTCGGGATGGGCGTCCCGAAAATCGATAGCTTATACCCTTTAATCTGGCCACCAACCGACTGGAAGTAAACCGAATACGGATTGTGGCGGCCCAGCAGGTTGTAGACCGCCACCGTCCAGGAGCTGTGGGCCAGCTTCTTCACCTTGTGGTTGCCCTCGAAGTTCACGGCCAAGTCCATGCGGAAGTAGTCGGGCACGCGGTAGGCGTTGCGGTCCGAGTAGTACACGCGTAGCGCCTGGTCGATGTAGTACTTGGCCAGCGGCAGCGTGATGGGGCGGCCGGTGCTGTAGTTGAGATTCAGCGACATGTTGAAGCGGCGTGAGAAGCGGTAGTTGCCCACCAGCGTCACATCGTGCGGCTTGTCGTAGTTGCTGGCGTACCAGTCGCCGTTGTTCACCACGTCGGTGGCCGTGTTTACCTGCACCAGCGAGCGGGCGTAGGTGTAGCTCAGCCAGCCGTTGATTTTGCCGGTGTTTTTGCGCAGCAGCACTTCCACGCCGTAGGCCCGGCCCTCAGCATTTACGAGGTCGGTTTCGAGGTGGGGGTTGAGCAGCAGCACGGCCCCGCTTTTGTAATCCAGAAAGTCGTGGATGCGCTTGTAGTAGGTTTCCACCGAAAACTCGACGGTGTTGCGCTTGAAATTGTGGTAGTAGCCCAGCGCCACCTGGTCGCCTACCTGCGGGCGGATGTAGTTGTCGCTCAGCTTCCAGCTATCAGTGGGTGATACCACAGTGGTGTTGGTAAGCTGGTGAATGTACTGGCGCGTGCGGTTGTAGCTGGCCTTTAGCGACGAGTTAGCCGTTAGCTCCAGCCGCGCAGAGGCCCGCCACTCGGGGCCGCCGTAGTGCGCCAGCACCTGGCCGCTGCCGTAGGTGGTGGTGCCCGTGAGAGTGCTTTCGCTGCGCGAGAGGCCCGGCAGATAGTCTGATACGAGCCGCGGCCCCAGCGCCTGAAAGAATGAGTAGCGCAGCCCCGCCATCACCGAAAAGCGCGGGCTCAGGTCGAAGCGCTCGGAGAAGTAGAGGGCGCTTTCCAGGGCTCGCTCGTGCTGGATGTGCGTGGGTAGCAGCAGCGACTGCTCGCCCTGCGGCAGCTGGTCACCGGGCAGCGTGTTGTACAGCAGCGTGCTGCCGCCAAAATCCAGCGTGTGCTTGGGGCTGGCCAGGTAGCTGAAATCGGCTTGCAGCACGTTCTGGTTGAGCTGGTACGCAAACGAGGACGCCGAATACGGGTCGCGGTTGGTGGTCAGGCCAAAGCTGTAGCGGCTGTAGCTGCTCAGGACGTTGCTATAGAGCTTGGGCGTGAAGGTGTGCTTCCATTTGAGGCTGGCGGCGGTGTTCTGGTACTCGTACACGGTGTCGCTGGCCAGCCGAAAGCGGTCGTGGCTCAGGTAGCCGGTGGCGTACAGCGAGTTGTGCGGATTCAGGTCGTAGGTCAGGTAGGCGCTCAGGTCGTAGAAAGAGGCCGCGCTGTTTTTGAGCGTGGGGCTGGGCACTTTTTGCAGCAGCCAGTCGGAGTACGAGGTGCGCCCGCTCACCAAAAACGAGCCCTTGCCGCCGGCCAGCGGGCCTTCCAGCGCCAGCCGGCTCGTGAGCAGCCCAATGCCGCCCGAGGCCGTAAATTTCTTGCGGTCGCCCTCGCGCCCCACAATGTCGAGCACCGACGACAGCCGCCCGCCGTAGCGTACCGGAATGGCGCTCTTGTACAGCTCCACCGACTTCACCATGTCGGGGTTGAAGGCCGCAAAAAAGCCGAATAGGTGGGCCGGGTTGTAAATCGTGGCATCGTTGAACAGCACCAGGTTTTGGTCGGTGCCGCCGCCGCGCACGCTAAAGCCCGTGCTGCCCTCGCCGATGGTTTTCACGCCGGGCAGCGTCGTCACGACCCGCAGCAGGTCAGCCTCGCCAAACACCGTGGGCACCTGCTTGATGGTCGAGATGTCGAGCTTCTGCACGCCCATCTGCATGCCGCGCACGTTGCGGTCCTGCTGGCCCACCACCACTACTTCGCGCAGCGAGGCCACGTCGGCGGCCACTTCCAGGTCGAGGCGGCCATCGGCGTGCACCCAGATTTGCCGCCGCGTGCTCCTGATGCCAATGCCCCGGATGTTGAGGTTGTAGCGCCCCACCGGCAGCGTGAGGGTGTAGTTGCCCCGCACGTCCGTCGCCACGCCTATGTTGGGCGAATCGACAAACACGGCCGCGCCCGGTACTGGCTCGCTCTTGGCCCCGGCCGTGCGCACGGTACCCGTGATGGTGGCCTTGCCGGTGGCCGCCCCCGCCTGGCGCGGCCCAATCTCATACACCTTAAACTCCGAGGTGCCGGCCGCCGTTGCGGCTACCTGGCCCGGCCGCGCCGGCCCAACGGCCGGCGTGGGTGGCCCGCCCGGCTGCCCCTCAAAGAAACGCCCCGGCAACTGGGTCTGAATGGGGTAGTCACGCGTGATAAACACGCGGTTGGTGGCGTCGTCGATGGCGTAGCGCAGCCGCGACTGCCCCAGCGCCTCGCGCAGCAGCGCCGCCAGCGGCAGGCCCGTAGCCGGCACGTGCACCACCAGGCTATCGACCTCCGCCGGGTTGAAGTAAAACCGGTAGGGCGTCTGGGCCTCCACGCGCTGCACCAGCTGCGCAAAGCGCACATTACTGAAATCGCCGCTGATAGGTGGGCTCACTACCTGTGCCCTGGCCGGGCGAGCACCCGCCCACAGCCCGGCCAGCACCATAACGCATACGTAGAAACGGGGCATAGAAAACAGCTAGTGGAAAAGGCAAAGTAGCTAGCCCGGCGGCCAGCTAAAAAGGATGGTGCGCCGGCTAGCGCGCCAGCGTGTAGTAGTAGCGCAGCGCACTCAGGGCCGAGGCTGCCCGCTGCGCCGCCGAAAAGCGCAGCTGCTGCTGGCGGGCGTAGCGCTGCACCTCGCTTTGGTGCGCGGGCAGCAGCGCCAGCAAGTCGTTCAGGCTGCTGATTTCGACCAGCTTGCTGGCGGTGCGCACATACAGCTGGTCGGTTTGCTTAAATTCGAAGTTAAGTACTTGCTGGATAATCTGCTGCTGCACCCGCTTCGAGTGATGGGCCAGCAGGCTGACCGGCCCGGCCAGCAGCACTTCGTAAAAGCCAGTGGGCAGGCGCCCGGCCGAGTCGGCCACCAGGTGCACAAATTGGTGTTCGCCCAGCGTGAAGGCCGTGAGCTTGTCGGGCACCAGGGTAATAGTGGTGGCCTGCCCTGGGTAAGTCATCACCACTTGGTCGCGCGCTAGGTCGTAGCTCAGCGGCACATCCCGAAACGTGGCATTGCGGTAGTTCACGGTGCCCAGCCGGGGCTCCGCGCTCATAAAGAATTGGTGCCCAATCGTACCCGGCTTCACGTAGTTGACGTATTCGGGGCCGTTGAAGAGCAGCGACTCGGGCCGGGCCGCTCGGTCGTATTGCTGGCTGGCGGCCAGCACGGCCGTGGCCACGGCCAGCGAGTCGGCGCGGCCGGCGGCCTGCTGGGCCCGCGCTGGCACCACGGCCAACGCGTAAACGCCCAGCACTGCCTGGTACAGTAGTTTTTGCATTGAGAAAAAGCTAAAGTGACCAGGCAAGTCCACGTCTATTCACTACCCCGCTGCCCCGGCATTGCAAGCTGGCCGCGCAATATATTCACCAGCCGTACACTTAGCCCGCCGCCACCAGTAGAGGGGGACGTGCGCACAGCCTTATGAATAGGTAAAGGCGCCGTATTTCAGATGTGGCCAAATGTAAAAAAATGGCTAATAGACAGGTAGGCAAGTAGTTGCTAAGCCTTGGGCGTGCCGGGCACCAGCTTGGCGTAATAGGCGCAAAAATCGGCGAGCGGGCACGCGCTGCACTTGGGCGAGCGCGCTACGCAGATATAGCGCCCGTGCAAAATCAGCCAGTGGTGGGCCTTCGGAATCACGGCCTGCGGAATGTATTTGACCAGCGCCTTTTCCACGGCTAGCGGGGTCGTGGCCGTTTTGGGCACCAGCCCCAGCCGGTGCGACACCCGGAAAACGTGCGTGTCCACGGCCATCGCGGGTTGGTTATAAATCACCGACACCACCACGTTGGCCGTTTTGCGGCCCACGCCCGGCAGGCGTTGCAGTTCCTCGATGGTGCTGGGCACCTCGCCGCCAAACTCCTCGCTGAGCAACCGGCCCAGGCCCGCCAGGTGCTTGGCCTTGTTGTTGGGGTACGAGACGCTGCGGATAAACGGAAAAATATCCTCCGCCGTGGCTGCGCCCAGTTCGGCGGCCGTCGGAAACTGCGCCAGCAGCGCCGGCATCACCAGGTTCACGCGCTTATCGGTACACTGGGCGCTCAGCACCACGGCCACCACCAACTCGTAAGGGTTGCGGTAGGCCAGTTCCGTCTGGGGCTCCGGAAAGTGGATGGTAAAGTAGTCGAGAAAGCGGCGAAACCGTTCGGGGCGCGTCATAAATAAAGAAACAGCACAAAGCCGCGCGCCAGCTGCTGCCTGCTGGGGCAACAATCAGCGCGCGGCTTCTGCCAGGCAAAATTATTTTTAGCGCAAAAAAGTGCGCGAGTACTGCAAGATGGCCGCCGTAGTAGCCGGGCGCGGGCTGCCGGCCAGGTGGTCAAGGGTGCGCTTAGCCAGCAGCAAGTCGGCGCAGGCCGCCGCTAGCTCGGGGTCGTGCAGCAGCGCATCCTCGACTTCGTGCTGCTCATCAGCCGGCAATTCGTTGTACACGTAGCGAAGCAACGTTGGGTGGGGTAAGGTTTGAATCATATAACAGCGAATGGGCGGCCATTTTCTTCCGCAAGTTGATGAGCGCGTATCGCATACGGCCCAAGGCGGTATTAATGCTGACGCCGGTTGCGTCGGCAATCTCCTGAAAGCTCATGTCGCCGTAGTGGCGCATCAGCAGCACTTCTTTTTGCGCAGTAGGCAACTCCTGAATGAGCTGGCGGAGGTGCGCATGGCTTTCCTCGCGGCCCAGCACGTCATCGGCTGACTCCTCTGAGAGGTGTAACGAGTTTGCCAGCCCCATGTTGTCATCGAGGCTGGTTTGGGGCGCTCTTTTTGCGCGCCGGAAGGCATCGATGGCCAGGTTGTGGGCAATGCGGCACAGCCACGAGCCAAACTTACCTTCGTCCTGGTAGCGCCCGCTCTTGAGGGTGTGGATGGCCTTGATGAACGTATCCTGGGTCAGGTCGTCGGCAATGTCCTCGTCGCGCACCACGAGGTGAATGGTAGTATAGACCCGCGCCTGGTAGCGCTGGAGCAGCTGGGCAAATGCCGCTTCGCGGCCGGCCAGGTAGAGGTCGATGAGCGCGGAGTCGCTCGGCTGCAGGAGTTCCATAAAGGACTACGGGATGTAAAGGGAACGTAGAGCTTCTGGTCGATAGTGTGCAGCGTTAGAAAAAAGGAGGAGTGAGCAGGGCATGAAGCCCACCATAATCGAGCCAAATGTAACTGCCGGTGCCCGAATTTTACAAGTGCCCGGGGCAACCGGGGCAACTATATTTTCGTCATTTGCCGTTCGGGCAAGTCTAAGGCGGTGCGGTGTCCAACTACCGCCCTGCCTGCGCGTAGAACCCGGCACACCTGTTGTGCTCCGTCGATGCTGACCTTTCTTGCCTTACACTACTGGGCCGGCTCCGGCCGCGAATTTGACTTAGTAGCTCCGCTGCTGCCCCCCGGCAGCCGCCTGCTGGCCCCCGACCTGCCGGGCTTTGGGGCGCAGGCCGCCCCGGCGGGCTTCGACTACTCGGTGAATAGCTACGTTGACTGGGTGGCGCAGTACATTGCCGACAACGATATTGCTGACTATCAGCTAATAGGCCACAGCATGAGCGGCAAAATAGCGATGGCGCTGGCTGCCCGCCGGCCGGCGGGCCTGGTGGGGCTGCTGCTGCTATCACCCTCACCGCCCACGCCCGAGCCCATCAGCGACGCCGACCGGGCGGCCAGCCTGGCCGCCTACGGCCAGCGCGCCGAAGCCGAGAAGACGTTTGCCACCATCACTAACCTGCCGCTGCCCGCCGAGTGGCGCGCAAACGTAATTGCCGATAACCTACGCACCACCCAAGCTGCCTGGGACGCCTGGCTCCGCCACGGCTCGCGGGAGGATATCTCGGCCCTGATGCCGCGCCTTGCTGTGCCGTGCCGGCTGCTGGTGGGGGAGCACGACCGGGCCATCCCGCCCGACGCCCAGCGCCGCCAGACGCTGCCGCTGCTGCCCGCCGGCACCACGCTGGAAGTGGTGCCGGGCGCTGGCCACCTGCTGCCGCTGGAAGCACCCACTTGCATCTTCCCCCAGCACTAAGCCCCGCGCAATGGCCGCCACGTACCAGAATCCGGTGCTGGACACCGACTTTCCGGACCCCAGCGTGCTGCTGGCGCCCGATGACTACTACTACGCCTACGCCACCCAAACCAAGTATCAGGGGCGGGTCCTCAATTTTCAAGTGGCCCGCTCGCGCGATTTGGTGAGCTGGGAGCACCTGGGCGAGGCGCTGCCTGCCAAGCCCACCTGGGCCGCCAGCAGCCAGCGTTTCTGGGCCCCCGACGTGAGCCGCCACCCCGACGGCCGCTACCTGCTCTACTTCTCAGCGCAGCCCAATGACCCTACGGCCGGCCTGTGCCTGGGCGTGGCCGTGGCCACGGAGCCCGCCGGCCCGTTTGTAGATAGTGGCCAGCCACTGCTGGCCGGCGGGCCAGGCTTTGAGAACATTGACCCCATGCGGTTTGTGAAAGCAGCTACCGGGCAGCAGTGGCTGTTTTGGGGGTCGGGCTTTGGGCCGCTACGGGTGCGAGCGCTGGCGCCCAATGGGCTCAGCTTTGCGCCGGGCAGCGCTGCGCAGGTCGTGGTGCTGCCTCGCCCCGCCGATAATCCTGCCGGCTACGGTCACCTCATTGAGGGCAGCTGGGTGCGGGAGCGGGACGGGTGGTTTTACCTGTTTTACTCGGGTGATAACTGCTGTGGGCCCGCCGCCCGGTACGCCGTGCTGGTGGCCCGCGCCCGCCACCCCGCCGGCCCCTACGAAACCCTAGCCGATGCCACCGGCACGGCCGGCACCATTCTCACGGCCAACGACCGCTGGCTGGCGCCGGGTCATAACTGCCTCGTCACCGATGCGGCGGGCCAGGACTGGCTGCTCTACCACGCCATCGACCGCCGCCAGCCCACGTTCGACGCCCTCAACGACGAGCAGGGTTACTCGCGCCGGGTAATGCTGCTGGATAAGGTCCATTACGACGCAGCCGGCTGGCCGCAGGTGGGCACGCCCACTACTACGCCGCAGCCCGCGCCGATTGTATAAGCCTGTTTATTAGTGCGCTGAGCGGCTATTGCTAAGCAGCCTTATTCCAGTGAGCGGCTCCGGAACAGGATGTAACCCAGGTGGGCATACAGGCCGAAGCGGCTGCTCGGGTTGGGGTCGTCGTAGTAGAGCGCGTGCAGTGCAAACGGCCCTACCGGCGTCGTGAGGATGAGGCCCGTAGAGGCCGTGAGGTAGGGCCGGCTCACGTTGGCGCCGTGCTCGGCTACCTGCATATTGTCCACGAGTTGGCCGAAATTGAGGTGCGCAAATAGCTCCGAGCGCCATTCCAGCTTGCCCAGCACCAGCTGCGAATAACGCAGGCCCGCCGCCGCAAAGCGCGGTGAGCGGTAATATTCCAGAAACCGCGTGCGGGAGTCGGGCAGGGGCGCGAAGATGGGCGCCGTCGTGAGCGAAGAGCGGTAATTTAAAAACTCGCCCTGCCCGCTAAGGGCAAATTCTCCAAAATAGCCCCAGGCCGCCCGGTCCTTTTTGAGCGGAAAGTAGTGCTCATAGGTGCCCCGCAGCTGAAGCCACTCGTGGTGGCGCGAGCGCTCGCCCAGCGCTGCAAAGTTGGAAGTAGAGCCCGGCGAGTATACTTCCGTGCCCGTGACGCCCCGTAGCGTGATGATGGCCCGCCGGCCAGCCGTAGCGTACTGCTTACGGTTGAGCGAATTGCGGGCGAAGCGGATGGCCGCCGTGCCCCCTTTAAACGAGGTGCGGTCGAGCATGGCCGACGACGAAATCTCGTCCTTATTCGAGTAGCTGTCCACGTTGTAGAACGCCCCCACATCGAGTACCATGCGCGAGCGGTAGCGCGGCGACACACCAATCTGGGCGCCCACCTTAGTGTCTTTCTGCTGTACCTGAGTGCTGAGCGCGTCGCTGCCCAGCAGCACGCCCGTTTGCTGGTAGTCCCACTGGTTGTAGGTCACGAGGGGCGCAATGTAGAAAGGCAGGGTGCCCGGCGCATTCAGCCGGAAGGTGCCCTGCGCGCCGTTGTAGAAGCGGCCCACGCTCACGTTGGCCGCCGCCGAGTACAGCAGCCGGCGCAGGTAGCGAAACTCAATGCCCAGGTACAGGCTCTCGATGGGGCGGGTGCTGAGCGTGAAGCCCAACTCGGTGGCAATGTTGTTGTTGCGCTGGGCATCCACGTTCAGCACGTAGCCTTTCAGGGCTTCGTCGTAGCGAATGCGCGGGTAAATGTTGCGGAAATAGTCGTCGGAAGCCAGCCGGTAGTAGCCTTCCTCCAGCCCGTCGATGGAGTAGGTAGAGCCCTCTTTGCGAAAAAAGCGGCTGGCGTACTCGTTCTGGTCGGGGCGCAGGCCCTGCACCTCCACCTTTACAAAGCGTGGGGCGGGCACGCTCTGCTGGAAGGCCAGGCGGCGGCGCTGTAGCTCCACCGTATCGACGCGCCGGCTGATGCGCTGCTTGATTTCGGCCAGCTTGAGCTGGGTGGCCGTGTCGCCGTCGGCAATCAGCTCGCGCACCTTGTCGAAGTCGGCGGCGCCCAGGCTGCCCAGGCGCGGCTGAATGTAGATGCCGTTCTTGCCCACGCTGTTGGTATCGGCCACGCTGCTGCCCAAAAATACCAGGGTGCTCGTGAGCAGGGCGTCGTCCTTCTTAAACGGGTATTTTTTCAGGGCCACGTCGCCCACGTTCACCCCAATGATAATGTCGGGCTTAAAGTCCTGCTTCATCACGTTGGTGGGGAAGTTATTCAGCACCGCCCCGTCGAAGAGGTAGCGCCCATCGAGGTTGCGGATGGGGCGAAAAGCCAGCGGGTAGGCCATCGAGTTGCGCACCGCATCGGCGAGCAGGCCCGAGCGCTGCACTACCTCGCGGCGCGTAAACACCTCGGTGGCCAAGCAGCGGTAGGGCACGAAGAGGTTGTCAAAATTGTATTTGGCCGCCGCCGCCGCCGGGGCCAGCAGCCGAGCCAGCGCAAAATTCAGGTTCAGGTCGTTGACCAGGTTGGGCGAAATATTGGCCTTGAACGTGGAATCGATGGACAGCCCCAGTCGCAGCGACGAGGGCGAAGGCTCGGACGTGAGAAAGTTGAAGGTTTTATCGGGCAGCACCTTGCCGCTGGCCCAGTTTTGAAACTCCGGCGCCAGCACAATCTGCTCGATGTCGCGCGGCGAGTAGCCGGCCGCGTACATGGCGCCCACCACGGCGCCCATGCTGTTGCCCACGATATAATCAATCGGGATGCCGTTGGCTTCCAGCTGTTTCAGCACGCCTACGTGCGCCAGGCCCTTGGCCCCGCCGCCACTCAGTACCAGGCCCACGCGCTGCGCCACGGCCGGGGCTGCCAGCGCCAGTGCCAGCAGCAAACACAGTAGTTTTTTATACATACACACGAAGTAGAGGGGCAAGTTACGCGTGCCTCACGCCACCGGCCATTTTCGGGAAACAGCGGCGGGCATGGGGTGGGCAACTTAATGATTGCCCGATTTTCAGTTGTGAAAAACCTTTTGTTTAACAAACTGATAATGAACATTAAACACGGAGTGATAAATCTACTTGGCTGTGCAACTTCTGGCCGGAAGCCGCGTAGTTCAACTGTTCTACTATTCTGGCCCCCTGATGAAAACCCCTGCCCCCGACGCCGCAGCCAGTAGCACCCCGGCTCGTAAACGTACCAAAACACGGCCCGCGGCCCGCCGCCGCACTACCGAAAACACCTATTCTGACCCGGCGCTCCGCGAGCGCCTCAAGACCGAAATTCGCGCTGCCGCCAAAGGCGGTGAACCCGGCACCTGGAGCGCCCGCAAGTCGCAGCTGCTCACGCTGGCTTACCAGAAATCCGGCGGTGGCTACTTGCAGCGCCATCCCAATTCCAAGCCCAAAAGCCTGCACCACTGGCCAACCCAGGAGTGGCCCACCGACGCCCCGCTCAAGCAACGCCCCGTCGCTGCCACGCCCAAGGCCACTTCGGCCACTGCCAGCAAAAAAAGCACCCCGGCCAGCCGCCCTACCCCAGCCAAGGTCAGCCAGCACGCCACCGGCGCTAGCGCCGAGGCGGGAAATGGCCGCAAGCAGGCGGCTAAGTAAACTGCTGCGCACTTTTCCGGTTAGCAGCGTTGGGCGCTTTGGTGCCTGCTCCTAGCATGGCAGCTTCTCCAGCCGCAGTTGTTTTATTCGATGGCGTCTGCAACCTGTGTAATGGCGTGGTGCAGTTCATCATCCGGCACGATGCCCAGGGCATCTTTCGCTTTGCCGCTTTGCAAAGTGAGGCCGGGCAGGCGCTGTTACGTACCCACGACCTCGACCCGGCGGCGGCCCCCGACTCGGTGATACTAGTGCGCGGCGGACAATTGTACACGCATTCGGCGGCAGTGCTAGGCATTGCGCACACACTAGGCTGGCCCTGGCGGCTGGCGGGGGTGGGTAGACTGCTACCTGCCCGCTACCGCGACGCGCTGTACCGCTACGTGGCCCGCCACCGCTACCGTTGGTTTGGGCGCCAGGAAAGCTGCTGGCTGCCCACCCCGGCGCTCCAGAGTCGGTTTCTGTAAAGCTGTTATCCTAAAAGGCCACTCGGAGCACCTGCTCCGAGTGGCCTTTTGATGGGCGGATTCTCCCTATCCCAGCTATGAATGAGGGGGCTTAGTCGCGCTTGCCCTTCAGCATTTGCTTGAGCGCGCCCAACTCGTCGCGCAGCTTGGCGGCCGTCAAAAAGTCTAGGTCTTTGGCGGCGGCCTCCATCTGCTTTTCGGTGGTTTTGATGAGCTTTTCCAACTCGGCGCGGTTCATCATGGCCACTACGGGCTCGGCGGCCATAGCCAGGGCGGCGCCGCCTTCGGCGTAGGCACCGGCCGGGGCCTGGGCTTCTACCGTGCGGTAATCGGCCAAGTCGGTCTGGCCCATAATCTGGGCGTGGCTCTTGCGCACCGTTTTGGGCGTGATGCCG